>Ga0209490_10001784_pt1 | contig 20586 bp, 21 predicted proteins | sample MAT06_FD_187209 | JGI IMG/M metagenome (GOLD analysis project Ga0209490, IMG submission 187209) | Freshwater microbial communities from Lake Fryxell liftoff mats and glacier meltwater in Antarctica - MAT-06 (SPAdes) (version 2) | ecosystem: Environmental > Aquatic > Freshwater > Ice > Liftoff... | reverse complement strand
TTGAATTCGCGCTTAAATACTTCCCAATCGCTGTTCTCTTTTTCGTACTGGTACAGGCGACTTTTAAGCAATGCGTTCTTTTCTGCAAGCTCTTCAATTCTCTTTTTACGGATACCATCAAAGGGTTGTTTGCCAGGCTTGTCAACGATTGCTTGAAGCTCAGCAATGCGCTTTTCGTTTCGCATTATTTTTTCTTCTGCATCTATTCTAAACGCGGGGTATTCTGTATTCAATTCTCTTTGGGCTTCTTTCAAATCTTCTCTTGCCTCTTGCACATTGTCTTTCTCTTCTTCCACTTTCTTGGCTTTAGAATCGCAAGAAGTGAACATCACGCTAGTTGCCATGGCACTAAAAGCGAGATAAAAAATTATCTTTTTCATTTTTTGTTTTGTTTATTGGTTAAGAAAATTGATTGAAATACTTCGTTTTTAGACGAAGTATTAAGTTACAATGTTGATAATGTTTGCCTTAGTATTTATTACAAAAGCATGTTAAAGAATTGCATAATTCACATGTTTTTGTGGCCGTCTTCCGTTTTGATCTCCTACATGCTAACAGCTGGCCTGGATATCAAATCCCCTTCAAAATAGACAAGTTCCTTTCTATTCTTGTTTTCTTGAACCTTGCAATAATAGACATGCCGAGAAAAATGGCTCACAATTAATTTTTGCCCGGGCCTTATTCTCTCTTCAACAATATCTCCGTCTTTATATTTTTTTTCCATTGCTAATGTAATTTAACTTATTAACTAATTTGTTTTACTATCCAACGCTTAGCACCAACAACCTTAAAAGGTATAACGAATGCCGAGCCCACCCCAACCGCCATAGAAACCGCGGTTCGTTCCAAATTCGATGGAAGGTTGCCAGTCTAACGAGAGATTGATGGGTGCCCTATTAAATTTGTAATCCAAGCCCAAAACCCCATCGATTCCCACAAACGAACCACCCTTATAATTATTATTGTGATTATTATTGTAATTATTGTTCCGATTATAGCCATCATTGTAAAAACCAACGTGCACTCCTGGACCAACATACCATTTCAAACCAGGCGCTCCGACAATATCAAAGTGAAACTCGTAAAGGCCGGTAATTCTTGTACCCCCATTCCAAAAGTAACCGATTCCCTCAAGCGCACGATTGCTAGATATAAAATGCTTTAACGAAATACCAGCACCATCACCCCAAAGCTTGACCCCAAGCGCGGTGGTATAAGTTTGATCCATACTTTGAGATCGTGCAGCTAACACGTTTATGAATAAGAAGCAAACCAATGCCAGATGTAGCTTTTTCATTTTTTTACAATATGTTTTTTTAATTCCTACGATCTGAAAAATAATATCTACAAAGGTGGGCGGTTTAACTTGGTTTCATTTACATCCAAAGAGAAAAGGTTTACATTTTCCATTGTTTTAGTCGCGAGCAACTAATCGGCCAACGCTATCACTTCCAACTCATTGGGTGTCATTCCAAGTTTTGTTTGTAAGTTGTCGAACATTTCCCTCTTGCGACTTTCATCAAAATCTAAATCGCGATCAGTCAATTGCTGAAACCGTGTTTTAAGATTTACTTTCTGTTCTTTCCAACTTGGCATTGATTCCATAAATTGTTGATGCGTAAATACGCGTTTAGTTTAAAGCAATAATTCCATCCTTTGTTTTTCCATGAAGACCGACCACCCAATTGCCAGTAACATATCTAATGCGCACACCTATCAGCTCGTGTGATCTGGTCTTCAGCGTGCACGGTCAACTGAGCACTCGAATCTCATCAATTAATTGATTCATATCGAGCAAGAACTTACGCTTGAACGAAGCCCAACTTATTCTAGTTCTATAATCGCTGAGCCGAACACTCAACTCACGATTTCGCCATCCTAATTCAACTATTTTTTTAGCCATCAGTTCGTTTGCACTTTTACTGCGGCTATACTTCTTTTCCTTAAGCAGGGTAAGCTTCTTATCATTGGCTGATATCTGGCTTTCCGCATTTTTCCTGAACGCCTCAAAACCGGCAGCCGAATCAATCTCTGCTTCCCTATGAATCAGATCCATATCGGCTTCTTTTTTTGCCTCGGTTGCTGATTCCACTTCACTTTGGGCGGTCAAGCCGCTCGGTGTCAATACCCCTACTAGTATTAATAGTATAATGTTCTTCATGACTCCTGTGCTTTTTACCAAAGTAAAGGTGTTCATCTTCCTATCAGAAAGTATTACATACCAAGGTGAATACGTTACATCTTTTACAGATTCGCGTTAGTTTGCCACTAAAGGCGCAGCGTTGCGGTACTTCTTGTACTTTTTTCTAATACTTCTCTTATTTAGATCGTTCAATTGGTGGTAGGCATCGCGCACTGCTTCAGGAATACCCTCTTCGTACCCTAACTTGAAATGTGAAAAGCCATTATATGGAATATCGTTTGCGCTTTCATGCATTTTTATCTGCTTGTCAGTTCCGTCTTCTTTAAAATAGGAAATAAATAAAACGGAGCGCTTCTTTATCAATTGATCCAGTCGTTCGGCAACAATTTTACTACCAACAAAATTTACACATTTCTCTTGAATGCTAAACATAACGGTGTCACTGATATTCTTACTCAGAAGTCGAACCAGCGAAGAATCTTTAACAGACATCTTTTCTACCTTCATCGAATCTTGTAGACTCAACAATTTCGAGGCTTGAGGTTGCGTGAGCATAAAATATTTCTTTTTTGTTTCAAAGAATAGAATCTGCTCTTTTTCCTTCTCAGCATACGTTACGGGATTTACTGTCATAACCGCATTGCTATTACTCTTAAGAAAAGCGTCTATCTTTTTCAGGAATTTTACTTGCCCTTTATCTAATGTACTCTGCCTCATTTCCCACTTAAGAGTAAGACTTTCTTCAATTTCACTTTCGAGTTTTCTAACTTCCAACCGATAGGGCGTTGTTGGGGGTTTGACAAAAATATTTTTGAGCAAATCAAAGACGGCATCTCTCCAATGGAATTTCGGGTTGTTCAAATTTCCGGTTATTGGAATTTCATAATCAATCACGTTGCCCTGTTCTCGCACCAACGCCATGATCAATGGCATCGGTAACCACATCATGTCTTTGTTTTTGGCTCGTTTAGAAACGCGAGGATCGATTATCACCACGTGATTGCTGCTCTGTATCATTCCTTCTCTCACATTCCATTTTCCGTTAAGTTCAATGGTTCCGCGATCTAATGGAAAGGATGTGTATGTTAACAAATAGGGATTAAAAATGGAGACAGGTATTTTTTCAAAACGATAGTCCATGTCAAAATCAGCACTGTCTTTCGGATTGATGCTCAATTGGATTGACCCCTTGCCGTAGGGTTGAATGCCCGCCCGGATAACTACCTTCACTCGCTGATCACTTTTATTGACTGAATCCGCGACAAGAGAAATTGGCAAACCCTCAATTGAAAACTTATCGCTTAATGAATAGTCGTTAAACTTAAAATTACCGTCTTTAATTTCCAGGCGGTTAATTTTAAAATTACTTCTGAAAAAATTATTAGAGAGAACTTTCACGTATCGAACCACTTCAATCACAAGGTTAAACCGGCCAACTTGCCGTGTAACGTCAGTGATGTTAGAACCTCGCTTTCCAAACAATCGCGCTATATTATCCAACGAATCATAAATTTCATACTTAAAAAATGGGCGGGTCAGCACGATCGAATCAAATAAATATTTTTTCTTTGCCGGGTTCAACTCTTCTACAACAAGCTCCAACTTTTCAAAGGCTGCATAGTCATTAGTGGTTGTTTTACCAAAATGAAAATCGTTTAAGGCCAACCTACCACTGCCACTCATACTCTCTTGCGAATTGAAATTCCCCCGCACCTTCACGTTGGCGTTAAGATGAGCTCTAAACATTCCATAGTTGATTAGCTCCCAGATGTATTGACGAATTATATCGAGATCATAATCTTCCACCACCACATCGTAGTGGTAATCCAAGCTTTTCGTATTAACGGTGAAATAACCTTTCATTTCGCCTGTGCCGATTCCTGATAAAAAATTGAAACGGGTGGCAATGGTATCACCCTCATCGAGTTTACCAAGGGCTTCAATAGTTACTTCTTTAATGAAATACTTGATCGGAATTACTTTATCGATAAAATGCAGTTCGCCTTCTGCTATTTTTATACCGATAAATTCCACATTCCATGAAGAAGACGAGTTGGGAGATTTGTTGGGCGTAAACCGTTCTATAAGGTCATCAATATTAAACTCCCTTTTGTTCTGGGTAAATTTTACCCATGGTTTTTCAAAGGTAAGCCGTGAAATTTCCACTTCGCGCGAAAGTAACTTGTATCGGTTTATATTTGCATGTATGCTGACCGAGGAAAGAAAAATAGTGTCGCTTTTTGCTTCACTCATTTTTACGTTGTGTAGACTTACATATCCCGTAAAAATATTTACGTAAGCCCTCTCTATGGTAACTTCTCTTCCAAAAAGGTATTGGTCGTACTTCTCCAAAAAGTATTTGGCAAGGGGCGAAGCGATTAATACTGCAATAGCGAAGAGACCTAGAAAAGTACTTGTTACAATAAGGAATTTCTGTAAGGGGCTTTTTTTTGCCATTGACTAACGGTCAGATATCAATTCGAATACCTTCTCAGCGTCCAAGCGATTGTTTCGTGTACTTCCATTAACCCGGTAAGAAAATCGGCAGTACCAGCATCTTGAAATTTTTCGGCACAATGTTCTACTGATTTGCGAAGCTCGATGATCACTGCCTCATGATCTTCCAGTAATTCAAGCATCATTTCTTTAGATGACGGGTATTTGCCAGGATGTTCTTTTATGGAAGTCAATTTTTTAAACTCTTCGTGTGTACCGATAGCATTGCTGCCCAGTTTACTGATTCGTTCTGCCACTTCGTCAATAGATTTTTCCAGTTGTGTGTACTGGGCTTGAAATAATTTGTGCAGTTCCATAAAGCTTTCGCCTTTTACATTCCAATGAAACTTGCGTGTCTTGGTGTAGAGTGTTACTTCGTTGGCTAATAAAGTCGACAAAAGTTCGGCAATTGCGTCTAAGTGTTTTTTGGAAATTCCAATGTTTGGTTTCATATGTAAAAATTAGAATATAGAATTTTGAATGTAAAACGTAGAAAGAATATGAGCATCTTTAAAGACTTCGCTCACCCTTCTCTTTTGGAGAAGGGAAAGGGTTGAGGTGAAGAAAACAAAAGGTTTTTAAAGATGCCCATATAGAAGTCGGTTAAAATGAGTCAGTTAGTTTATTTACGCGGATCAGTTTTTTGTTCACAAACTCCTCCACGCCTAGCTTAGAAAGTTCTCGGCCATAGCCCGAGCGTTTCGTTCCGCCAAAGGGCAAATCTGGTTTTGTCCACGTGGGGTGATTGATAAACACCATGCCTGTATCAATTTGATCGGCTACTCTTTTGCCACGTTCAATATCATTAGTAAAAACAGAGCCACCCAACCCATAGGGTGAATCATTGGCAAGTACAATTGCTGCTGCTTCATCTTTTACACGAAAAAAAGAAACAACAGGGCCAAACAACTCTTCATAATAGCCATCCATGCCGGCTTTAATATCCGTTAAGATCGTAGCCTCCATGTAGGCTCCTTTGCGGTCCATCCGTTTCCCTCCCAGTTCCACCTTTGCCCCGGCCTTTACCAAGCGCTTCACTTGCTCATCCAGATGCACGGCTGCTGCCTCGCTCGATAAAGGACCCAACTGTGTACCCTTTTCCATCGGGTCGCCTACTTTTAAGCCAGTCAATTTTTCTTTGAATTTTTTTAAGAACTCATCTGCCACTGCTTCTACCACAATAAAACGTTTCGCGGCCACGCAGCATTGACCTGTGTTGTTCATTCTGCCAACTACTGCCCATTCCACCGTTTTTTCCATGTCGGCATCTTCCAGCACGACAAAGGCATCGCTGCCGCCCAACTCCAATATTGATTTTTTTAAATTTTTTCCTGCGACTGCTGCCATGCTTCCTCCGGCTTCTTCACTTCCGGTGAGTGCAGTGCCTCTGATGCGATTATCGGAAATAAGGGCTCCAATATTCTCTCCTGTGATTAACAAATTCGTGTAAATGCCGGTGAGCGCCCCTGCTTCTTTGAATAGCTGTTCCATGGCAATGCCACATTGAGGAACATTAGAAGCATGTTTCACCAACACCACATTTCCGATCATAATACTAGGTGCGACAAAACGAGCCACTTGATAGAAGGGGAAATTCCAAGGTTGTATGCCAAGTAACACACCAATGGGGCTATGTCTGATAAATGCTTCACCTTCCTCCGGCTTCAAATGCACATCTGCCAAAAATTCTTTTCCGTTGTTTGCATAGTAATCATAGATATCAGCACTCAATGTGATCTCGCCCTCGCTTTCCGCAATCAACTTTCCCATTTCAAGGGTAATGGTTTTGGCCAACGTATTTTTCTTTTGCCGCATCAGCTCTGCCACTTTGTGCAAAAGCTTGGCCCGCTCTTCATAGGAGGTCTTTTTCCACACCTGAAACGTGCTATGCGCTGTTGAAATGGCCACCTCAATTTGTGGCGCGGTCATCTCTTCGAACGAGGCTACTACCTCGTTGGTAGCAGGATTGGTTGTTTTTATGGCCATAACCTTTTGTTTTTTTACCAGAACTTCAAAATACTCACGAAGGTGAGTTAATTGATAGCCTTAGAAGTTACACATCCATTGCTATTAATTGCAAGTATTGAATATCCTTCGGCAGACTATACTGATTAAAAATGTAAATCGAGAAGTTTAGTAGTATTGTCACTAATAATGACCACCTTAGAAGGAATCCACTGAAGGACGGCCATCACGGCTTGCCTTACAGAAAATTAAAAGCCGGCAAGTGGGCTAAAATGGGGAGACTTGATATTGAAACGCACTAAATAGAAAAGATGTTAGGCAAACAGAAACGACAAAAGATCGACTTCGAGCGGGCCGATGAATTGATAATTGCCAATGAGGAACTGGCTTTTCAAAATTTGGAGAAAGAGAAAAGAGCTAACGAACTGAGCATTGCCAACGTGGAACTAGCCTATCAAAATAAGGAAAAGGAGAAACGTGCGGATGAATTATTCATCGCGAATAAAGAACTCGTGTTTCAAAACGAAGAGAAAGAAAAGCGCGCCATCGAATTAAGTATTGCCAATGTGGAGCTTGCCTTTCAAGATAAAGAAAAAGGAAAGCGTGCCGATGAATTATTTATTGCTAACAAAGAACTTGTTTTTCAAAACGAAGAAAAAGAGAAGCGCGCCAACGAATTAGGTATTGCTAACATAGAACTGGCTTTTCAAAATGGCGAAAAAGAAAAACGTGCGAACGAGTTAGGTATTGCCAACACCGAACTAGCTTTTCAAAATGAGGAAAAGGAAAAAAGAGCTGCAGAGCTAATCATTGCTAATAAGGAACTCGTGTTCCAAAATGAAGAGAAAGAAAAAAGAGCCGATGAGTTGGTTATTGCTAACAAGGAGCTTGTCTTTCAAAACCAAGAAAAAGAAAAGAGGGCTGCTGAATTAGTGATTGCGGACAAAGAACTTGAATTTCAGAATAAAGAAAAAGAAAAGCGTAAGATTGAAAAAAGAGAATTAGAAGCCTTCAGTCATTCACAAAAGCAATCATCGCAATATGCACGGAGTTTGATTGAAGCATCGTTGGATCCTTTTGTTACAATTTCTCCCAAAGGAAAAATCACTGATGTAAATGAAGCCTCAATGAAAGTAACCGGAGAAACAAGAGATAAATTGATTGGAACTGACTTCTCCGATTATTTTACCGAACCTCAAAAAGCACGTGAAGGCTATAAGCAGGTTTTTGAAAAAGGGTTTGTGTCCGATTACCCGCTTACTATTCACCACAAAAATGGAAAGTTGACAGATGTATTATATAACGCATCAGTTTATAAAGACGACAAAGGAAATGTATTGGGTGTATTTGCCGCAGCACGAGATGTAACCGCTCAAAAAATATTAGAAAGAGGCGTGGCCGACCGTGAAAAAGAATTGGAGCGCTTAGTTGAATTGGAGCGGTTTAGAAAATTAACCGTGGGCAGAGAATTGAAAATGATTGAACTGAAAAAGGAAAATGAAGAGCTGCGAAAGAGACTAGGTATTACAAATGAAGAATCTGCCTAATGCTAATTTTATCTACCGAAACCGAAAGTCAAATAGTAGCTCTGGAAGAGACGCAATTGGCAATTCTTAATATTTTAGAAGATGCTCAGGACGAAAAAGTGTCGTTGAGGGATACACAAAAAGCGGTAATCAATATTCTGGAGGATTATAGTGTTGAAAAAGTGAGGATGGAGAAAATGAATAGCAAACTCATCAGTTCAAACAAAGAAGTGGAACAATTTGCGTACATCGCCTCGCACGATTTGCAAGAGCCCTTGAAAACAATTTCTAATTACGCAGGCTTATTATCAAAAAAATATAAGGAGAGTTCGGACAAAGAAGTTATTCAGTACCTAAATGTTATCAATAAAGCAACTTCACGGATGCAATTGCTTATTAAGGATCTATTGGATTACTCAAGGGTAGGAAACGATAAAACCAAGGTGCAAATCGATTGCAATATTCTGCTGAATGAATTGAAAAATGATATGGAGCAGTCTATCACTGAAAGCGGGGCCGAAGTGAGTTCAGAAAAACTACCGGTTATTACAGGGTATCTTTCCGGAATAAAATCACTTTTTCAGAATTTGATCAGCAATGCCATCAAATTCAGAAGAAGAGACGGTCATCCGCTTATTCAATTTACTATTCAATCAAAAGAAAAAGAATGGTTGTTTGCGGTAAAAGATGATGGGATTGGCATCGAGAAGATTTACTACGGAAAACTGTTTGTCATTTTTCAGCGGCTTCACTCAAGGGAAGAATATTCGGGTACCGGTATTGGCCTCGCGCAATGTAAGAAGATTGTAGAACAGCATGGAGGCATTATTTGGGTGGAGTCAGAATTTGGCAAAGGAAGCACATTCTATTTTACGATACCAAAAACAATACAATGAAAAATAAATTGAAGTGTATTTTGCTGATCGATGACGATGAAGAAGATAACTTCTTTCATAAAATTGTTATTAATGACATGAATATTACTGAGTCTATTCAGGTTGCACATAATGGCATTGAAGCATTAGAATTTCTTACAAAAGAAAACCAAACTGCTCCAGAGCTGATATTCCTAGACATCAACATGCCGAAAATGAACGGGTGGGAATTTTTGGAGGCGTATCAGAAATTAAATGCCCCCCAGAAAGCGAAATTAGTGGTAGTAATGCTCACCACCTCGATCAATCCCGTTGACCAGAAACGAGCCGAACAATTTCCTGAAATTGCAAATTTCAATTCTAAACCACTTACCGATTTGGTGCTTATGGATATTTTGAAGCGCTACTTCGCGAGTAATTTATAGGAAGCAAAGTAAACCACTCATGGTATGGTCGATTATATTGCCACGAACCTGAATGTAAATTTAAGGGCATCTCTAAAAACCTTTGTTTTCCTCACCCTCAACTCTTTCCCTTCTCCAACCCAATAGTTATCGGGCGAGAAGGGTAGGCGGATTTTTTAGAGATGCCCCTACTCTTTTGAAATCATTAAAATTATTTGAACACCTCTCTGCAATCGGGAGGTTCAAAATAGTAACCAAGAAATTCTAAAAAATGTCCGCAGACTGTCTGCTGGAGGCAGGGCCGTGGCCAATGCATCTTTCGAATTCAAGCTTAAGCTTGAACGACCATCTTCCCCGTATTGTCGCCCTTGAACAATCCAAGCAACGCAGCGGGCAATTGGTGAAATCCTTCAACAATAGTTTCCTTGTATTTGAGTTTGCCTTCTCGTAGCCACGTACCTAATTGTTGAATCCCCTCTGGAAATTGGGATTGATAATTGCCAACAATAAATCCTTGCATGAGAATACTCTTAGTTAATAAAATTGGCTGCAATCGGGGTCCCATCGGTATCTCCGTGCTATTATACAAAGCTATTTGCCCGCATAGAATAATTCTACCAAGTCGCTTCATCTGTCTAACGACAGCATCTGAAATCTCACCTCCTACGTTGTCAAAATAGACATCGACCCCCGCGGGACAAGTTTCTTTCAACGTTGCATTTATATCCTTGGTATCCTTGTAATTTATGACATCATTAAAGCCAAATTCTTTTATGAGCAGTTCAGCTTTATCATCGGTTCCCGCAATGCCAATCACGCGGCATCCATAAATTTTTGCAAGCTGGCCAACTACTATTCCAACGGCACCGGCCGCACCAGATATTACTACTGTTTCTCCTTTCTTGGGTTTTCCAATTTTCAGAAATCCGAAGTAAGCGGTTAATCCCGGCATGCCCAAAATGCCCAAATAATAGCTTGCCGGGGCGAGCGTCTCGTCTACTCTTTGCAAAACCTTGGCGGGTGCGATTGCCTGAACTTGCCACGGTAATCGTGCCGACACCACATCGCCTGTTTTAAATTTTTCTGATTTGCTGGTAACTACTTTTGCAATCACACCCCCCTCTAGCGGTTTATCAATTTCAAACGGTGGCACATAAGATTCTCCCGCATTCATTCTTCCACGCATGTAGGGGTCAACTGAGTAAAACATGCCCTGTAAAAGCACTTCGTCTTTTTGTAATTCGGGAAGTGTTGCGTTCTCAACCTTAAAATTCACAGGCGTTGGCAAGCCAACGGGTCTTGATGCGAGCACAATTTGTTCGGTATTCATACATTCATTTTTGTGTTAGTCTTTGATGACTCTGAAAAAAGCCATCTGAATGGACACATTTCTATCGTGTATTTTTTTCACCACCCAAAGAGCGACTGCAAACAACATGACACCTAGTGCTATGATCAAACCAATCAATTTGCCATTCATATCAATCTATTTTTTCTCAAATTTGTTGTGCTGTTGGATATTTGAAGCTAGAGCTTGGAAGTAGGAGGTTGAGGATTTGAAGTTAGAAAGGCAGTAAAGAAAAAAACCCAGGAATTTTACCTCCCAGGCTTTCCCTGACCCTAACCTGTTTAACTTAAATCATCCTCTAACTTTTTAATTTTTTCTTGCGCATCTTGTCTGCCTAGTGACCAGGCAATTTTGTAAAGGTCTAAAGCCTCGCGTCTTGCTTGCTTCTTTTTGCGTGGCGCAAAGTGAGTGCGTTCCGCTACTTTCTCCCAAACTAATGCTTGCACAAAATATAAATCAGCTGTGCTCGCTTTATTCTCATCATTGGTGAGGCGCATCTTAGTTTCCAACGAGGCAATATCCGCCTCGCGCACTTTGATTACACCTTCTTTCGCAAGTAGCGTAGAATCTTTTTTGGCGATAGCTTCCGCCATCATCTTATTTTCACTACGTAGTTTAGAAACCTCCAATTGCAGTGCCTCTAGCTCTTTTGTGCGTATTTCAAGGTCTTTCTTCAATCTCTTAATGGTAGAAGACATCCCGCGAGTAGAAGCCTTTGATTTTTCTTCCAAAGAAGAGATTCTTAGCTGAGTATCTTTTACATATTGGTTAATGCTATTCAGTCGTTTCGCATAATTTTCATACGAGGTTCCTTCGACTACGTTGACCCGCAGCAAATGACGGCTAGCATCAATGGAATCGATCAACACCTCTACTTCGTTCATCTGAACGGCAATTTCTTGACTTACTTTAAGTTCGGTAGACAACGAATCAACTTTTGATTGGAGTCTTGTTTTCTCTTTGGTATTGCAACTGAAGATTAGGATTGTAACACTTAGTCCAAGTAATACTTTTTTTATCATTTTCGTGGTTTTTTGTATCGATTAGTTTTCCCTAGATTAAGTTAATTTCCATGCCAAGATTTTTTTATCAAAAAAACGTCTTGACTCCTGTTCAGATTCAATTTAGTGTGTAAAGGCCGCTCACACTGTAGAAATTAATCTACACTGTGAGCGTTGCCTGCTTCTTACACTCTTCTCCCCTGAATAACTTGGAACAGCACTGCGATTACAGCGATCACCAAAAGCACGTGTATGATTCCTCCTACTCCGTAGCCTACAAAACCAACTGCCCAACTGATTACTAGAATGACGGCAATGAGGTACAATAAATTTCCCATAATAATTTTTTTTAGTTGTGTTTAGAATTTAATTTTATAAACCTGCAATAAGTGATTGTATTTGTTCCTTAGTCTTGCCTAACTTTTGTTGAAGGCGGCCCATCATTTCGTCTTGCTTTCCTTCAACCAACAATAAGTCATTGTCCGTAAGCAAAGCAAATTTTTGTTTTAGCTTTCCTTTTGTTTCATTCCAGTTTCCCAGAAATTCCGTTGTATTTTTCATAATTTTTTTGGTTAAGACTATCTTCCTGTTTGTTCAGTAAAGGTGCTAACTGATAAGACTATACTTGTTACACTCTTTACTCAAACATTTATATAAATCACATATCCAGCCAACGTGACTTAAAATGATCTTTCACAAAGGCATACCGCTGGTTCGCAGTCATCTTATCGGCATGTTTTGTTTCTATTCGGTGTGCATCCAACTTTTACCTTTACCGGCTACACTTAGTTTTTCTTCATAGGTAAAATTGGAAACGAGGGTGCTATCATCACCGGGTTGGGTGGCTAAATGGATCAGATGTGCAGTTGCATAGTCCATCCAAATACCCATTCTCTTTTTTACTTCCATTGATCTACAGAGTTAGGAGTTGATAAAATACTAAAAAGCAAAAACCTACTCGTTTAAGAATAGGTTTTTGCCAATCATTTAATTACTTAACTCTATTGCTTATCTCTATTTCTTATCTCTATTTCTTATTGGGTACTTCCACTTCTTCAATAAACTCTACGTTGAGTTCTACTCTTCTATTGCGTGCCCGTCCCGCTGCTGTTTTGTTATCATCCACTGGTTTTGTTAATCCGTATCCAGTGCTTGCTATTCTCATCGTGCTAATTCCTTTCCCAATTAAGTAGGCTCCCACGGCATCTGCACGGTTTTGAGAAAGTGTTTGGTTTAGCCCTTCATTTCCAACATTGTCGGTATGGCCACCAATTAATAACCTATAACTGGGATTGTCGGTCATTACTTTAGCAACCGAATTTAAAATTGGATATGAGGTAGGTACAATCTTCGCTTTTCCGCTTTCAAACTTGATTCCTTGCAGTGCTTGTTGAAAAAGTGTTTTTACTTCTTTCTTCAGCTCAGGGCAACCTTGGTTGGCTGCTACTCCTGCAATTTTAGGACACCGGTCAATTCCATCGTGTATTCCATCTAAGTCAGTATCGGGGCATCCTTTAGATGAAGCTTGTCCTTTTAAATTGGGGCACATGTCGATAGAATTTGGTACGCCATCACCATCGGTATCAGGGCAACCGTCAAATTCTTTGACGCCTGCTACTTCGGGGCATTTGTCATCGCTGTCCTTAATGCCATCGTTATCGGTATCGGGGCATCCCGCAAACGCTAAAACACCTTGTACGTTCGGGCATGCATCTTTACTATCTTCAATTCCATCACCATCCGCATCGGGGCAACCTTTTAGTGTACCAAGTCCTGCCACATCTGGGCAAAGATCATCCTTATCAGCTACACCATCTTTGTCTTTATCGGGACAACCATTTACAGTTCCTGAAAGATCAGGACACGCATCTAAATAGTCAGCCACGCCATCGCTATCAGTATCAACGGGACAACCATTTTTGTCCACCTTCGCAGCCTTGGGAGTGTCTGCACATTTATCGTTACGGTCGGCTACGCCATCATCATCTTGATCTTGTTTGTTGCCAAAATTAAATGTCAACCCCACGGTATGAAATACATAGGTATCGTTTGTTTTGCTATCACTTCCTCCGCGTGTATTGCCAGAAGAAGAATACATGAACATCTGTTGTACATTTAACATCACCGCAGGGCCAAGTTTAATGTTAACACCTGCTCCGAATGAAGGCGCTACCCCGTCATAGCGTTTATTAGGTGCATCGAGATTTTTAGTAAGCATCATGGCACCACCACCCGCAAACAAATAAGGGCGAATAAATGTATCAGGACCAAATAAGTTGAACCTAAAGTTCGCAGTTAAAGAGGAAAGCTGTTGGTTGAATTGATTAACATTATCCAGATAGCCAACTTCACCGTGCGTTACCAATACCGATAGATCTAGATGTTTACCCAAATACCGAGAAACTGAAACACCACCAAAACCATAAAAAGCTTTGTCGGTAGAATAAAAATCATTTCCTAAATCACCTCTGTACTGCATAGCACCACCGTGCAAACCAATGTTCCATTTTTTATCAGCCGTTTGTGCGCTTGCGGGAATCAAGCAAACAACGTAAAGCAATGCAAGAAAAATCCATCTTGCATTCATCATTTTTTTCATTGAAATTATCATATTGATTAAAATTATTTTTCCGCTACCTGCGGATGCGGTGTAGTGAAAAAACTACGCTGCAAAGGTGAGTAGGTAAGTCCCGCGACTAATTACATAATTTTCAAAAAACGTTGTACATTTTGCGTATTGCAAAACCTGCTTGCATAAAAAAAGCACTGCGCTTTCGTGCAATGCCTTTCAACCTGAAACTACTACTTACGTATATTTTACTAGCTATGCATAGCATGGTGCTTTGCATCTTCCTGCTGATATTCAGTAGCTAAGTTGTTATGACCTTGGGCTTTTACTGTGCTTTCACTTGCTTTATCATGGTTCCCTTGTTCATGATGTTTTGCCGCATCATGATGGTTCTTTGCAGCAAGCTCGTGATGTTTGGCTGCTTTTTTATGATTTTCAATTCCCTTAAAGTTCTCCTCTTCCGAAGCTGGCTTTCCTGTTTTCGCGGATGTGGTTGATTGTTTCATGTACTTTTGATTAGCGTGTATTAAAGAAGAGTGTGTCAACAGCGAAACGATTTGTATGCTTTCGATACTACTCTGCATATTTCGTAAACCGGGATATAAAACAAAAACCACATTTTTCGTATCTTTTAAATGATCTATATATTTTGCCCCTACTACTAGTTTTACGCCATCTCTACTAGTCCCGCAGTCGGTTTGTTAAATAACATCGCTGTGAGACCACTGCCATTTCTATTTTCCGCTGAATTGGTTAGTTCTCCGTTAGCTCGTGTGCTTCCAGATTTCAACCAGGTCCTTACGATTTTCAATAAGGCTTCAACTTCAAAGGGTTTTATGATATAGTCATCTGCACCTAATCTTAACGCCTCCTCTCTATCAACATTTTCGGAATTAGAGGTGCTAAAAATAAATGGAATTTGCCTGGTGGCTGTTTTTTCCATAAGCAAACGTAAGACTTCATGGCCACCCATTTCAGGCATGAGCGTATCACATATTATTAAATCGGGTGCAAATACCTTGGCAAGTTGAACTCCACTTTTTCCATTATTAGCAGTAATGACTTTGTAGCCCTCCAGTTCCAAGTATTCTGTCAGATTTTCTAGAATGTCAATGTTGTCCTCTATCAGTAATATCGTTTCCATAGAATTTGAATTATTATTTACAAAACTGTTGCCCTATTGCTGGATTAAAAACTAAAATTGCAAAGTACTGCTCCGTAAATCATTACACATCTATAAGAAGATATTACATCTTTCACGGATTTAATAAACCGAACGGAGAATTCACCTCTCCATTTTCTTATGAATATCTTCAACCCTCCTAATGAACCGAGATATTTCTTCATCGGCATACACACCATACGCATCTACCAGCGTACCCTTATTACCATCTTCTGTCTCTATCAAATATAAAATAGAACTGTCTTGTGGATCGTTGTATCCTTCAAACCGATAAAAGTTTGCAATCTTAACTTGTTCGGGCTTGTAGCATTTTTGTGAGCCTTCTATATACATGGACTGCGTGCCTACCTGAAAGTTTTTGGAATAGCCACTCACCACCGCCTCCCCTATTTGTTGGGAAAGTGTCCTGCCTTTTTGAGTTGCATCTGAGTCTTTAATCATATTGTCGTTCTTCTAGCACGATGGCTAAAATTCTTCACCTTCACAGTTCAAGTACGTTGGGGCCAACAACCCGGATCTTTACTCGTTCATTGTTTAATGAGGATGTCCAAATGGGGCAATGAATATGATTCACTAAATCTTCCGTAATACTACCCATGAATAAATGCGCAATCCCTTTTCTACCATGGGTGCCCATGGCCAACATATCTGCTTCAATTTCGTGTACAAAGTTGGTGATGCCCTCCTCCACACTAAAAGCTTCTCGGATATTGATAGTAAAGTCTTTCAAGCCATTCTGCTCAGTATATTTTTCCATTTGCTGTTTTTCGCCCGAGCCACGCATCAAATTGCCCGGGGTGTTCACAATCAATAGATGTAATGTGGCTCCAAAGAGAGACTGGAGTTCCTTAACTTTAGCCATAAAATCAACCTGATCGGATTCAAGCGTGGTGGGTAATACAATATCTTTAATACTTGCGAGCTTTGGTGCTTTTCTAATGACCATCACGGGCACATTTGAATGGCGCACAATTTTCTCGGTGTTTGACCCCACAAAAAACTCATCCCAGCCGCTAGCACCTTGTGTACCCATTACTACTAAGTCGGGCTTCTTGTCATCAATTATTTGCCGAATCATACCAGCGACAGACCCGTGGTGAATGGTAAAACTTACAAGTATATTTCCTTTTAAATAGTTGGATTTCAATTGGTCAAAATCCTTTCGTGCTCTCGCTTCCAACTCAGCCATAATGGGCGGATCGAGCACATACGTTCCACCAGTGTAGGGGCCTTCGTAAATAATAGGTACGTCAATCGCCTTCATCACCATCACTTCGCTTTGGTTAGAGGCTGCCAATTCAACAGCAAATTTGAATGCCTCCACAGCTGCATTAGAAAAATCACAGGGAACTAGTAGATGTTTCATAAACTTGGGATAATATCAATCGGGTTAAAAGAATATACATGTTACAATAGAAAATCTAATGCCAATCTTGGGCAATCTTGAATATGAATTTACCTGATTGTTTCAAAAATATACCACCTGTTTTTGTGGAAATTCTGCATAGCGTGTAGAGTTTATTCCACATATTCTTGATGCTAAATAATTTATCAATTGAAAATTATAGGGGACTTTAGGCACAAGCAAGAAGTGCTGATTGATTCTGGTGCCCGTAATCTGCTGCTAGTTGATGGCTTAGAGGATCTAGTTTTTTGATTACCTGATTTCCTCAAATCAATGGTGATAGACCGGACATCCATGGTTTTCTCTCCCGACTGAAGACCGGTTCTTTTCTCCAAAATAACGTTGCCACCAACGTGCCTCCTGCAGGCGGGTGCAAGAATATTTGTTCCAAAAATATTTAGCCTACTCGTGAATTTTTTACCGATTTACTTTTAGGTACTGAAGGATCGCACTGAAGAGTATAGTTTAAACTGCGCGTGATACCAGTAAAAAAGCCATCCTACAATAAAGCAAGACGGCTTTTACAAGTGCTGAATCGAGTTTTACTTTTTACCAGTGTTCGTTTTTAATCCCCAAACCTCCACGCTAGCCTTTGTATCTTTACGATTAGCTAACGTTTTATAAACAAAAACGATTTTCTTCAAGTCGCGTTCGCCACCTTTCAAGTCTATCGTGCGGCTTTCACCTTTTTTCTTAATAGGCATATTGATGTTCACGACTTGCGTATCGCCACTTTCGTAAAATACTTCCATACTTATTAAATCAATGGGTGCGTCTTCCACCTTAAATTTAATAGAAGCAAATCGATCTGCGCCCATTACAACAATTTCATCACTTTCCTTTTGAAAGTCGACAGTTGTCTCGCCAATTCGGTGCCAGCCGGTTTTATCGCTGACTATGACGGCAGGTTGCTGCGCATAGGCAATTCCGCAGATCCCTACTGTTGCAAGGATACTACTTAAAATTAATTTTTTCATTTTTTCTAAATTTAGTTGTAACCGTATTGTTACCCCTCAAAGATGCACACACATAAGATGTTGGGTTTACATATAAGCTACTAAGAGTTACATGATTTGCTTATCTCTATCAACTTGGCTTGGGGGCGCTATTTGGTGGTAGTACTTTAATCCTCTCCCCTTCTGGTAAGTTGCTCGGAGGCTTCCCTTTGGCCATGTTACACGATACGCCTTTTCAAGACTTTTTAATTTCCGGAATGGTCCTATTTTTTATTCTTGGAGTATCCCCTCTGCTGCTTATTTGGGCATTACTTAAAAAACCAGTAGCACCGTTTAACGAACGCTGTAATTTCTTTAGTGACATACATTGGTCTTGGTCATTCGCCATCTATATTGGCTTTGCACTCATCATTTGGATACAAATTGAAATGTTGCTGATTCCTGCCGTTCATTGGTCGCATGCACTTTATACCGGTTGGGTAGTTCTCATCATTTTTGTTGCTTTGCTACCGCAAGTGAGGGGAATCTATAAGACCTAAAGATGGTAACCAACAACTTCAACATAAAGGGATTAACCAAGGAAGAGGTCACAACTGCAAGGGAAAAATTCGGGCGCAACGTGCTTTTGTATAAGCATGAAAATGGAATTCTGAAAGCTATACTCGGTCTGGCGAAGGAGCCAATGATCATCCTCTTGCTAATTGCTTCCGCCATCTACTTTGTGAGCGGTAAAGCAGGCGATGGAATCTTTCTCGCCTCTGCAATCATTATAGTTTCAGCAATATCTCTTTATCAAGACTCAAGAAGTCGCAATGCGCTAGAGAGATTAAAGGACTTGACTCAACCCCTGAGCAAAGTAATTCGTGAAGGTACCACGCAAGAAATAAAAAGCGAAGACGTGGTAGTGGGCGATAGTCTTCTAGTAGAAGAGGGAACTGCCATTACCGCTGATGGAGTAATTGTTCATTCCAATGATTTTTCTGTAAACGAATCGATCCTTACGGGAGAGTCTTTATCCGTTTTTAAGGATCAATCTAAAGAAGACAAAAATATCTTTAAAGGAACTACTGTTGCCAGCGGTTTGGCCATTGCAACCATTACCGCTATTGGCAACGAAACAAAGTTGGGTAAAATAGGCAAAAGTCTGGAGAGTATTAAAGAAGAGAAAACACCTTTGGAATTACAGATAAACAATTTTGTAAAAAAATTAGTCTATGTCGGGGCGGTCGTGTTTCTACTCGTTTGGGCAATCAACTATTTTCGTTCTTACAATGTTTTAGACAGCCTTCTAAAGGCGCTCACATTGGCAATGAGCATTCTTCCGGAAGAGATTCCAATGGCATTCACATCGTTCATGGCAATTGGTGCCTGGAGATTGATGAAAATGGGAATTGTGGTAAAGCAAATGAAGACGGTTGAAACCTTGGGTAGTGCAACCGTGATTTGTACTGATAAAACAGGAACGATAACTGAAAATAAGATGAGTTTGGCAAAACTTTTTTTACTATCCAGTAAGAAGATCACAAACCCAGAAGATGAGTTAAGCGATGAGGAGAAAGAGTTGATCAAAATGGCTATGTGGGCCAGCGAGCCTATCCCGTTCGATGGTATGGAAGTAGCGCTGCATGCTGCCTATACAAATTTAAAGCTTGACGATGAGCGGCCTAATTTTAAACTCATTCATGAATATCCGCTTGGCGGAAAGCCGCCCATGATGACCCACATTTTCAAGAATGACAAAGGCACACGTATCATTGCTGCGAAGGGCGCACCCGAAGCGTTGATAAATGTCTCAACTGTAACCGACATTGAAAAAAAGCAAATTGCGGACGCCATTAATACGTTAGCAACAGACGGCTTTCGTTTATTGGGTGTTGGAGAAAGTAAATTTGCGAACGATCGTTTTCCGGCTACACAACAGGAATTGAAATTTACCTTCAAAGGAATTGTTGCATTTTACGATCCGCCCAAGAAAAATATTAATATCGTATTAGAAGACTTTTATAAAGCAGGAATTAGCGTAAAGATAATCACGGGCGATAATTCAGAAACCACGAGTGCCATTGCCAAGCAAATTGGTTTTCAAGGGCATGAAAAAAGTATCACCGGCAGTGAGTTGATAGAATTGGATGATGCTGACTTGCAAGCCCGTGTAATGGATACCCATATTTTTACGAGGATGTTTCCGGAAGCAAAATTGAAAATAATCAACGCCTTAAAAGCGCAGCATCAAATTGTGGCCATGACGGGCGATGGCGTAAATGATGGCCCTGCACTAAAAGCTGCTCATATAGGTATAGCCATGGGCAAAAAGGGAACAGAGATCGCAAAACAAGCCGCTTCTCTTATTTTATTAGAAGATGATCTTTCTAAAATGGTGGACGCGATAGCTGCAGGCAGAAAGATTTATGCTAACCTTAAAAAGGCGATACAATACATCATCTCCATTCATATACCCATTATACTTACAGTATTCATTCCGTTGGCATTGGGCTGGGTGTATCCGAACATATTCACACCCGTGCACATTATTTTTCTAGAACTGATCATGGGGCCAACGTGTTCTATCATTTTTGAAAATGAGCCGATGGAAAAAAACGCAATGCTTCAAAAACCGAGGCCATCTACTGCCTCCTTTTTCAATTGGAAGGAGTTAACTACCAGCATCATTCAAGGATTAGCCATTGCAGTGGGTACTTTGTTTGTCTACCAATA
>Ga0209490_10001783_pt1 | contig 20607 bp, 20 predicted proteins | sample MAT06_FD_187209 | JGI IMG/M metagenome (GOLD analysis project Ga0209490, IMG submission 187209) | Freshwater microbial communities from Lake Fryxell liftoff mats and glacier meltwater in Antarctica - MAT-06 (SPAdes) (version 2) | ecosystem: Environmental > Aquatic > Freshwater > Ice > Liftoff... | reverse complement strand
GCGGCGAACGCCGCTGGATTCCGGCTCGTAGGCCGGGATGACCACTTAATACTTCCCTGTCAACCCCATCGCCACAAACGGCGGCTCGCGTCCGGTGAGTTTTTCCAGCATGATGAGTTCGTCGTCCGTATGGTTCATGAACGGGCCCTTCTCGGCCTTCATGGTGCCGCCGCGATCATCCAGCCACAGCGGTGTTTCGTGATGGGTAGTTTTGACGATCTTGGGCTCGGACATCCCCTTGCCATCGATCGAGGCCTCACCGTAGCACAGACAAAAGTAGGTGCGGCCTTCGTGGATCTCAATGTAGAACCCCGTGCCGCGGATACCAATGGTGGCGTTTGGCGTGCGGTACTGCACGCGTTGGCCGATTGGCCGCTTGTTCAACACTGACAGCACTTTGCCGGTGAGGATCAAGACGGTGTCCAGCGCGCCGCGTGTTGACTTTGACTCTTCGAGGACGACGCTGGAGTTGTCTCGCAGCAAGTAGGCGTCCTTGCCGACCACCACCACGGCCATGCTGTTGGCGCCAGTCGCGACACGATCACCCGGCTTGACCGGCGTGCCGACTCTGGCAGGCGCGCCGTTCACCGTCACGCTGCCCTGCATCGAATTGATGCCGGCGACGGCCGGCACATCGCCTTTGGCCAATGCCTCTTGAATGAGCCCGGATATGCCGGCCGGCCCCAACAAACCGAGTGCAGCAGCGGTTTTCATCCAACGACGACGAAAGGTATTTTTCATAGGGCTCTCCATGGTGAAATTCGAGTCAACGCTCAAGCTTTTGCGCTTGCCAATACAGATACACTCTATGCTACGAATTTGGAAGGCGAAAGGATGCAGCGGGATGCAGCCAGATGCAGCCAGATGCAGCCAGATGCAGAGACTCGCCATAGCAACCAAAACTGCAAATTCGCAATTACCGCACCGAAATATACCGATCAGGCCGTCTGACCACTTGCGGTCAAGACAATATGACGCATGAGAAGGACGAAATTGAGCGCCGCAGCTGAAATCAGACACCTCGAATTCTACGCAAGCGGATGGATCATGAACCGTGAAACATCGCGCAGCGGGCTCTGGATCGCCGACGGAGAATCAGACAACGTTCGCGCAGATTGTCGTTGGTCGAGATTGAGACGCGCCGGCCGTTCTGTTGCGCGAAACGTGCATTGCAGATGAAGCATCGGGGTTTCACATTGCTGGAAATGTTGGTCGTGCTCGCGCTGATCGGTGTGATGGCGGGCCTCGCGTTGCCGAATTTTTCGCGCTTCCTGGAGAGCTTTACCAACAGCAGCCGCTGGAGCGGCATCGAGCGTGAAATCGCCGACTTGCCCTATCAAGTGTTTAGTTCCGGCGTCGCGCTGCGCTTGGACTCCGGGGGCGCTGCGCAGAGAATCCCCGCAATTCCTTCGGACTGGCGGGTCGAAGTGGCTGCGCCGATCTTGTACCGGGAGAGCGGCTGGTGCGAAGGCGGCCAGCTTGCCATTGTGTCTGCGGCCGGCGAGCGGCGCGATTATGTGCTGTTGGCACCTGCCTGTGCTCCCTCGAGAGCTGCCAAATGAAGCGCGGCGCGCACATCGCCGGCGCAATTCGGTACTCGCCCGGCTTTACCTTGCTCGAAGCCATTGTGGCGCTCGTGTTGCTGACCACGGCCGGGCTGGCGCTGTTCTCGTGGATGAACGCGAGCTTTGATGGACTGAACAGGATCGAGCAGAGTAATGCTCGTGCAGCGGCCGAGCTCAACGCACTCGAGTTCATGAAAACGGTGAATCCAATGGAGCGCCCCGACGGGCAGATCAAACTCGGCCAGGTCGATGTGAAATGGCGTGCCCGGCAACTCGCGCAGCCGGTTCAAAATCGCACTGACACGCGCGACCCCGGCCCGTTCAGCGTCGCCATGTACGAAGTCGAGCTCACGCTTGAGGACCGACCGAGAATCGAGCCTTACACGATCGTGTTGCGACAGATGGGCTACCGTCGTCTGTACCCGGTCGGCGACGAAAGCGGTGGCGGAATTTCGCCATCGCTTCCGGCACCCGGAAAACGGTAAAATAGCGCGCTTAGGGCCCGCATAGCTCAGGGGTAGAGCAACCGCCTTGTAAGCGGTAGGTCGTCAGTTCGAATCCGACTGTGGGCACCATCATTTTGCGCTGCTGTTTTCTTGGCGCGAACGTTGACTGACTGGCACTGTCCATCATCGCAGTATCCAGCCACACAGCGGCGTGGTCGAACCGACCACCCCATCTCCCGCAAGGTCCTCAACATGAGTTCGCCGTCGCGCTGCCATCCCCCGACCATCGTATCGATGCTGTTTGCCTTGTTTGCCGCGTTGTTGCTCAACGTCGCGTTGTCAACCACGGCATCGGCGCAGCAGGTAAAAACGCCGCACGTTGAGGCGGAGTTGATCGCGCGGCACACAAGCTTCCAGCCGGGCAAACCGATCGAGGCGGCGCTGCGACTGAAGATCATCGATCATTGGCATACCTATTGGCGCAATCCCGGCGACTCCGGCCTGCCGACCCGGCTTAAGTGGACGTTGCCGCCCGGATTTGTCGCCGGCGAAATCGAGTGGCCGTATCCGAAGAAATTGCCATTGGGCCCGCTCATGAACTTTGGCTACGAGGGCGAGGCGATGCACTTGGTCACCCTGCAGACCCCCGCTTCGGCAAAGCTCGGTGAACGGGTGACGTTGAGTGCCAAGGCCGATTGGCTGGTATGCGCCGACGTCTGCATCCCTGAAGAAGGCGTCGTTACGCTGACGCTGCAGGCCGGGGCTGAGACGCCAAAGCCGGACCCGAAATGGCAGCGGTCGTTTGCTGCTGCACGCGATGCCCTGCCGGCCACGCTGCTTGGCGGCGTCGCCGTAACGATCAATGGCGCGGTCGCCACGTTGGTCGGCAAATCGAAAACGGCAGTAGGTGTTTCAGGCGTGGCGTTTTTTCCGCATCGCGACGACGTGATGGCAAACGCGGTGGCGCAGGTATTCACAAGGACGCCCGATGGTTTTACGCTGACGGTTCCGCTCGCGGATCCGCGCATCAACGACCTGAAAACCCTCGACGGTGTATTGGTCTCGACAAGCGGGGCGGCCGGTTGGGGTGATGGCATCCTTGCCCAACCGGGTGCCAACAACAAAGCCAGAGCCGTCAGCATCGCTGCGCCGGTTAGCTATGCTGTGGGCTCTGTTGTGGGCGATGGCGCAAAGCCAAACCCCGGCATTGACGGGCGTTTTCAGGCAAAAATGCCTGAAAGTGCCCGCCCTGACTTGAGTTTGATCGGGGCAATCCTGTTTGCTTTCCTTGGTGGGTTGATCCTCAATCTGATGCCGTGCGTGTTTCCGGTGCTCGGCATCAAGGTGATGGGCTTTGTAAATAACGCGCACGGCGAAAAGCGGCTCTTGCAGCAACAGGGCGCGGCTTACTTCTGCGGGGTGCTGGCGTCATTCATGTTGCTGGCGGGGTTGATGCTCGCCTTGCGCGGGGCGGGCCAGTCGATTGGCTGGGGCTTCCAGATGCAAGAGCCGCTGTTCGTTGCCGCGCTGGCAGCCTTGTTTTTCTTGATGGCCTTGAACCTCTCCGGGTTGTTTGAATTCGGTACCTCCATACAAAGCGTCGCTGGCGATGCCGAGTTGCGTGCGCAATCGCATCCGCGGCGGGGGGCGTTCGCCTCAGGTGTGCTCGCAACAGTGGTCGCGACGCCGTGCATGGCACCGGGGCTCGGTGCATCCGTCGGTTTCACGCTTGGTCAGAGTGCGCCGGTGGCGTTGCTGATTTTTGCGGCGATCGGCATCGGGCTGGCGCTGCCGGTTTCAGCACTCTCGTTTTTTCCGGCGTCACTACGCTATCTGCCAAAGCCGGGTGCATGGATGGACACCTTCAAGCAATTGATGGCGTTCCCACTCTATGCCACCGTGGTCTGGTTGGTATGGATACTCGGTGCGCAGTCGGGTAACGATGGGGTGGCGCTGCTGCTTGCCGCGCTTACGCTGTTGGCGCTCGGGGCATGGGTCTACGGTCACTGGCAGGTGGCTAAACCGCGCATGGCGATCGCCGCCGGTGCTGCCGCCGTCGTGTGCGGTGCACTGCTGGCGTGGACCGCTGCGACTTTGCCGCCGCCAGCAACCCCGTCAGCTTCCACTGCTGTCACCGACGGCGACTGGGTTCCATTCTCAAAAGAGTCCATCGCGTCGTTGCGCGGTCAGGGCAAATCCGTGTTCGTTGATTTCACGGCGACTTGGTGCATCACCTGCCAGGTGAACAAGCGCGTCGCCTTGAACGACGCCGCGGTGATCGCACAAATGAAGGCGCGCAACGTTGTTCGCATGCAGGCGGACTGGACACGCAAGGACAACGCGATCACCGCCGCGTTGGCAGAGTTTGGACGAAACGGCGTGCCGCTGTATGTTCTGTACCCGCCGGTGGGTGAACCTGCAGTGTTGCCTGAGCTGCTCACCCCGGCCATTGTGCTTGACGCTATCGCGGCGATCGAACCGGCGACAACCGCGCAGCGTTAGTGGCTGTTACTTGGCTGGTAGAACGGCTGTCTCGGCCGCCGAGGGTTTGACTTCCTGCGCCCATGTGCCGAGTTGTTTACGGAAGGCGTCTGTCACTGCGCGCGCTTCGCCATCGTCGCTGATGATGTACGGGGTGATCAAGATGACCAACTCATTGCGCTTGGTGGAGTCAACCGTCTTCTTGAAGGCCTGCCCGAGGATGGGGATGTCTTTTAGAAACGGGACACCGCTGTTGGTTTTATCGACGTTGTTGCTGATGAGCCCGCCGAGCACGTATGTGGAGCCATGCTTCAAGGTCAGCTTGGTGTCGAGCGAACTCTTGTTGATGGTCGGTGAGCTGATACCGCCGGTGGTGTTGTTGGCGACGCTGCTCACTTCTTGGGACACTTCCATATCGACTTGATCTGACGAGTGGATCACCGGTTTGATTTTGAGAATGGTGCCGGTGTTGCGATACTGCACGGCGGATATGATGCCGGTGCCGCCGGTCGAGGAGTTGGTTTGCTGGCTCGTTAGGATTGGCACGTCTTGACCCACTTGGATGCTCGCTGATTCGCCGTTGCGGGCGATGAGGCTTGGGTTGGACAGTATGGTGACCCTGTTGTCGCTTGCCAGCGCGTTGAGTACGGCGCGCGGTTGCCCGAGCCGGTCGAGTTGGGTGATGGCAAAACCGGTGAAGCTACCGAAAGTCGTTGCCGCGCCGGCAGTGTTGCCGCCCAGTTGCGTCACGTTAAGCCCGCTGCTATTGAGCTTTCGGAAGATCCAATCGACACCGAGCGTCGTTGTGTCGTCTACCGATACCTGCGCCACGGTGACTTCGATCAGCACTTGTCTGGCAGTGCGATCGAGTTCGCGTAGCAGGCGCACGATATCTGCGTAGTCATCGCTCGTTGCTTTGAAGAGGATGGTGTTGGTGGACTTGTCTACCACCACGCCGCCGCTGGAAATGGGCGCTGCTGCCACCGCCGGCGTGCCTGTCGTCGCCGCCGGGGTGGCCGGCCGTGCGACACCGGAAAGCAACTGTTGGACGGTCTCAGCGAGCCGCGAGGCATCGGTGTTACGGACTTGATAGCTGAAAAAATTGCGGCCGGTGCTCTTCTCGGCCGGCTTATCCAGCACTTTGGCCCAATCGACGATATGGGCAATGACCTCTTTGGATTGTGCAAACACAATCAAGCTGTTGATTCCAGAAATTGGCAGTAGCGTGATCGGAAACTGCACGCTCCCTGAGCTGCCTGATGTGCCAACCGCATAGCCCTCCTGCGTAAGAATTTCTGTCAGTCGCCTGCCGAGTTCTTCAGCCGACCAAACCGAGGGTGAAATGCGGATTGAGTTGCGTCCCTTGAATAGCGGTTGGTCCAGCACCTGAATGGCTTCCAGCGCTGCCTGCACATCATCGCCGTTGCCGGCCAGCAGCAGTGAGTTGCGAACAGGATCCTCGGTCAGCCGGATCTTGTCGCCGAACAGGGTTTTCAAATAGCCGGTCACATCATTGCTTCGGAGCGAGACCAGCTCGGCCAGTAAAAACACAGGGCGCATCGGTAGTGGCGTATCCGGCAGCGCGCGTCCGCGGCGGATTTCCGGGAGGTAGCCGGTGCTGGAGTTGTCCGGCACAAACCGTACCAACCCGCCAAGATCCTGCACCGCAATGCCGTAGCTCTTTAGCAGCAAACCTGCTGTCGATTCTGCTTCCGCCTTGGTGAGTGACTTGCCGCCGCGCAAGGTGACCAGGTCCCTGCGGGACGCTACGGCTGCGTCGATGCTGATCGTTTTCTTGAGTGCGGTCGCGTACACCGCCTGAATGAAAGCAGGTAGCGGCAGTTGGTCGAAATTGAGTACGATGTCCGCCGGCCCCGCAGTCGGCGGCACGCTTGGAGGCGTCGGTGCCTTTGTGGCGGCCACTGGCGGGCTGGGATTGTCCAGCACCAGCGAACGTTTTACTTCGGGTGCGGCGTCGGCAGTTGCTGCTGTCGTAGCCGAAGCGGCACTGGCTCGCTCAAGCACCTGCAATGGTGGCGGAATGACAGGCGCAGTCACGCACCCCGCAAGCACTGTTGCCAGTGCCGTGGAGGCGGCGCATCGTTTCGTTGCGGAGAATGTTGTCATCGTGGGTGCATTTTACCGGCTACCAGACAATCGGAACCGCTTGGCTATCCAAGGGCAGAAATCGTTTCTTTCCTTCAATCACAACGCAAACACCCGCCTCTCTAACCTGCGCGATAAAGGTGCCATCGGGAAACTTGTCGCCAGCCTTGAGCTGTTGAATTCTGTCATCGCCGAATTGAACGATTGCGTATCGGTCAGCGGGCGAGCCGGTGATGCCGGCCAGGCGCCACCGCGAGGCCTTGTCGTCGACCAGCGAGGCTGCATCTGCCTGACCGCCCCAGAGGCTGCTCTTGAGTAAGCCAGTCACAGCCGCCTGCGGGTTGGCTGGCGGAACAGGCAGCCGCGGTACCAGCCAGCCGTCGCCCGGCTGCGCGCCGCGAGCCGCACCAGGCTGCGGTGCCGGCGCGATGACGACGATGAGAATGGCCGCCAGGGTTGTCGCGATCAACCATCGCTTGGCAGGCAGGCTCATTTTGATCCGCCTGCATTGTCGGTGGTCGCTTTGACGGCAAAGCCGACGACTTCAATTTCGGCGGTGGCTAACTGGCCGAAACTTGCCGGTCGGATGTTGAGCGTTTCAACGAACATCGACGGCGTTTTTTCGACCCTGGCCCGCGAGAGGGATGCGAGCCAGTTGTACATGGACGCGGGTCGAAAATCTACCTGCACACGCGAGCGAAGCTGGACGAGACTGACTTGCGCCGGGGTTGCGGCACTTTCGGTGCCTACCGTCGTTCGCAACGAGCGCACCACCACGCCAGCGGCTGCCAGCGACTGGGAGACGCGCTCCTCGAAAGCAGCTTGTGACAGGCCGACGCTGCCGTCCCGCCACAGCAACGCTTCGAGATCATTCAACGCGACCTTGATTTCCTGCGCCCGCGTTGGCCAATCTGCTTCGGCGGCAGTACTCCGGGCGCGCGCGTTCTTGGCTTCCATCGCGTCCCATTTGCTGTATTCGCTCGACACGGCATCGCGCAGCACCAGGATCGCGTACAGCCACACGATACCCAACAGCAGGTAGACGGCCCAGCGTAACCGCGCATTGGTATTCCACTCGCTGTGGAATTTGGAAATCGTCGTGTTGGAAGCGTTGTCGGCCATGTCCGTGTACTTGGTCGTTCAGCCGGAAACGGTTTGAAGATCAGAGCGGCGCGAAGCCGTTGGCGCAGCCTGCGCTGCATCAGGAAGATCAGCATAAAGGTAAACCGGCGAAGTGAAGCTCACCTTTGCCCCGGGCACTGCGGCAGGCCCGGCCGGCGCAACGCTTGCCGGGATGGCACCTGCTTGCGGGGCGACAACCTGCAGTGTGATGTTGACGCGGCCGCCGTCCGTCTTTGCTTCAACATCGCGAAAGATGGGCACGCGCTCCAAGGCCTTGACCAACGCGGTCGCAGCGGGTGGCGAACCGGATGCTGCGACCAGACTGAACTTCAGCTGTTGCGAACGCAAATCCCAATCCCCCAATTGCAAAGCACCCGAGGCGGAGTTTTGCAGCACGATGTTGTTGACGATCTCAAACAGGGCCAGCGGATCCGTCTTATTCAACAGCCGGCCAAGTTGCATCGCCCGGTCCTGTGTCGACAAGGCGAGTTCTCTGGCGCCGAGCACCACATCAAGATCTTTCTCCGTTGATTGCAGTCGCTGCGAGGCGTCCTGCTTGAGTACATAAATTTGGCGTAGTTCGTTGGCGTACCACAACGTCGGTAGCGCTAACAAAAACGCGGCAATAGATAGCGCCAACACTTCGCGCGGAGACGAAGTGTGATTTGTTTCGTTCGCTTGGTAGCCGCGTGGTTGTGAACCCCAGCCTTTGTTGATTGGTGCCGGGGCGATCGTGTTCGTCTCGTCGCCGAGGCCGGCGCTGCGCAGAAAATTGCGCCACTGCGGGGCCGTCGGCGCGTCCGGCCACCATTGTTCGGCCAGTGAACGGCCGCCGGAGCCCGACAAGGTCACTACCCCGACACAGCCTTCAAGGGCTTGATGAAGTTCGGCTTTCGTTTGGCTGGTGCCAGCCAATGCTGTCGTCGTCTCGCTTGCCCGCCGCAGCGCTGACTCAGGAACCGCCCGAACTTGTGCGGCGGCCGGTGATTGCGCGCCGATCAGCTGCGTCGTGGTGTCAGCATCCCATGCGCACAGCAACGCGGCTTGACCGTCCGGGATGACGTAGTGGGCGGTGTTGGTGAACGGACGCCAACCCGCGATGGCCAGGTTGATGGCAGAGTCACGCTTGCTAACCGGAACGGCGCCAAGATCAAGAAACTTGACTGCATAGCATGCGCGAGAAAGCACCCAGAAAGTCGGGCCGCGATTTTGGCCGCCGCCACGGACCTCAGGCGTCGTTACGCCATGGCGCGTTTGCTGAAAATGTTCACTGAGAACGAATGGTCTGCCGCCGCGTAGCTCCTGCGGGGCTAAGGACTTCAGCCAACCAATCAGGCGCTGGGGCATCGACGATCTTGGTTGGGTCGCGTAAGTCATTCCTGAGGGCACGAGGTGAAGAGCTTGGGGTATTCGATTCCGAAGACTGCCGGGATCCCGTCCGCCGGTCAACCGCCAAGGCAAGCTGAAACTCGTCCGGAGAGCCGGCAGCTCCTGCCATTACCGGACGTCGAACACACTCCCGCAAGCGGGTCGGACGGTCTGGTTCTGCCGCTGTAATTGTCAGCTGGCATTCTAGCAGGAACGGCAGATTGGCCTGCGTGATGACGACGCGCCATTCGTTGGCACCAACCAGGCCGACATAGTCTGAATCGATCGGGCCGGACGTGAATGGCGCCAGCTGACCGAGCGACGTGAATGGGGTCGCATGGCGTTGATCGATGAGCGTAGAAATCTTGGTCGGATCAAGACCAGGGACCGTTCGCAGCACGTGTAGCGGTGCGGAATTAATGTTCAGCCCGAAATGCGTGGCCGCGGAGAAGAGATTGGTGAATCTTGCCCGCAAGCCCGGGGCGGCAGGTGGCGCTGCGCTATCCAGCCGGTCCAGAATTGTGTCCCAACCTAATACATCCGCGATTTGGTCGCGCGTCCGCAAGAAGTCATTGGCTGGTGCTGGCTTGTTCGCCGCCGCATACTCGCGGGCTTCGGCGCCGTTGAGTCGGCGCAAGTCGTCAGGATCCATGTAGTCGAGCAGGCTGTCGATGAGCCGCGCATGGCTTTCTGTCGGCATACCGATGACACTCAACAGCTTTGACAGCGTCCGCTCATCGAGGGTGTTGATCGCCAGCAGTCCGCGCTCGTCTTGCACGCTCACCGAAACGGTGTCGGTCAGCCGGTAGCGACGCCCATCGGTTGCCAGCGTTGTGTTGGCGAAGGTGAGCCCACCCTCGTCGCGAAAGCCGGTTGCGGCGGCGTACAGCAGCATCTCGCGGACCGAAAAAGCGTCGCGCTCTGCTTCGGACCAACTCTGCAGCTGCCTGGCACTGTTCCGGAGGGTATCGACTTGAGAAGCGAAATAGGCTGCGCCGAGACTGATGATTGCGATGGCGACCAGCGTTGCAACGAGCACGAAACCGGCTGCAGCGGGTGAACCGGGCCGGCAATGAGGTCTGAAGGGCATGGGGCAGGGCGGTGTTGTCAGGATTGGAGGCAGTCGGCGCGATCGGAGCAGTCGAGCCTGTGAAAAAGGGCAGACTACCGAGCCAACCAGTATAGCCAGTAGACCAGCGCGCGGCTGCGCGGGCTGACGCTCGATTGCGGTGCGGCAAGCAGTAACGCGTTATGATTGGCGACCGATGAAAGCAAGAATCATACTAGACCGAAAAAAAATGTACGCTTCCCGCACGAAATCCGAGTCGATTCCGGCGAGCGGGGCGAGTGTTGCAAGCGTCGCGTCCGCCGGCGGTGGCGCGCAGGCAGGATTTACGCTGCTGGAAATTCTCACGGCGATGGCATTGTTCTTTATGGTCGCCGGCATCCTTGTGTCCGGCGTTTCACAGGCGGTTCGCGTGGCCGAAGTCGGTGCCACCGAGTCCGCGCTGTCACGTGATCAGGCGATGCGGCTGGCGTGGTTCCGCGAGACGATAGGCTTGACCGTGCTGCCGCCGCGGCGAACCAATGTACCGGACCCGGGGCCGCCTTTAGTTGGCGAAGCCCGTCGCATCACCGGACTTAGCATCGCGGTGCCGAATTCGCCGTCCCGCGCCCCCGCCCCCTACAAGTTTGAGATCGAGTTCAGCGCCGGGACCGGCGAGAGCCGTTTGCAGTTGTTTGCGCCGACACTGACGCAGACCTCGAGGCTTGGTGGCAACGGGGACGGGGCAATACTTGCCTCGTGGCGGGGCAGCGAGGGGCGTTTTTTCTTTCTTGATGAAGACAATAACTGGCAGGATCGGTGGCCGGTCAGCCCGCCAGCGGTCGCCCCAAAACCGAACGCGCCGGTGCTGATGTCTGATTTGCCGAAGGCCGTCGAGCTGCGATACGGTGCGCCGGCGCAAAGCGTAATTGTGGCCATTCAGGATCGTTCGATTCCACCCCCGCCGCTATCGGAGTTGATGAAATGAACGGCCGCTCGCTGCCGCTGCTCCCATTCGGCGTGCTCCTGCTTCTGCTGGCGCTTACGTTCTGGTTATCACGCTATGTCGCGACCGACGCGGCAAGGCAAGGCGACCCGGCGCGTAACGATCCGGATGTGATCATCGAGCGGTTTACCGCGCGCAAGCTCTCGCCAACGGGAGACGTACAATACGTGCTGACCGCGCAGGCGATGACACATTTCCCCGCCAACGACTCCTCGCTACTCGAGCAGGTTGTCTTTACAGCGACCAGCCCGGGCCAGCCAACGCTAACCGCCACCGCACCGCGCGGGCGCTTGCTCGCCGGCGGAGACGAGGTCGTGATGGAGGGCGGCGTTGTCGTGGACTCGAGTGGTTTGGGGAAGTCGCCGCCGATGAAATTGCGTACTCCGCGCCTGACGGTGCTTCCTGAGCAGAACATTGCCCGCTCAACCGAGGGGGTCGTTATCGAAAGTGCGCAGGGTGTAATTAACGCGGCGGAATTTGAACTCAATAGTCTGACCAAAACGTTGCGTATGAACAAGATGAGCGCGACGCTGGTGAGCGGAAAGTGAGCTGTTCGATGAATGAAAGACGGGCCTCAAGGTCGAAAGATGCTTCTGTTGAGGGTGCGGCTGCGGCGAGAAGCGTCAAGCGGATGACGACGCTGGCATTGATCGCTTGCGTAATGCTCGCGCCTCATGCGTTGGCCGAAAAAGCCGACCGCACGAAACCGATTGAGATAAATGCGGCCAGCGGCACCACCGACCTCGCCAACAACATCCAAACGCTCGAGGGCAATGTGGTTCTCGTGCAGGGGACGATGCGGATTACTGCTGATCGCATGCGCTTGAAGCGGGACGCGCAAGAACACATCTCTGCCGAACTGTTTGCGAACGCCGGGGGCCAGATATCGTTCCGTGAAAAGCGCGAGGGCTTCAGTGATTTCATGGAAGGCACCGCGGATCGCGCCGAGTTTGACGACAAAGCCAACACGATCAAGTTGTTTTCGCGCGCGAAGCTGAAGAATGGCAGCGACGAGCTGACCGGAGAGTACATCTACTACAACTCGGTCACGGAAACGCTGCAGGCGCTCGGTCGTATTCCAGACGCCAGAGGTGACCCGAAGCCGGGAGCCCCGACCGGAGAAAACCGTGTGAGGATTGTTATCCAGCCGCGCCCGGAGGGCCAGAAGGATGCCGGCAAGAGCGTGCCGAAAGACGCGGCTTCCCCAGCGGTCAAGAAATAGCATGGACGCACCGCAAACGCTTTCTACTGCCGCGCCTGAAGCGCCCGCCGCTGGCGAAGCAGCGGTGAGCGTTCTGCGCGCAACGAACCTGCGAAAAGCCTACAAAAAACGTGTGGTGGTTCACGACGTCTCGCTTGAGGTCAAGAGCGGTGAAGTCGTCGGCTTGCTCGGACCGAACGGCGCGGGCAAAACAACTTGCTTTTACATGATCGTCGGCCTGGTACCGGTCGACGGCGGCGAAATCCATCTAGACAATCACTCAATGTCGACCTTGGCGATCTATCAGCGTTCGCGCCTGGGGGTCGCTTATCTGCCGCAAGAGGCGTCGATTTTTCGCAAGTTGACCGTCGCCGAGAATATCCAGGCTGTGCTTGAGTTGCGTGATCTGAGCGCTGAGGAAATCGTCAAGAAGCGCGACGCACTGATGGACGAATTGCACATCAGCCATCTGCGCAACAACCCGGCCGTGAGTCTGTCGGGTGGCGAGCGTCGCCGCGTAGAAATCGCCCGCGCACTTGCGGTGGAACCGCGCTTTGTGCTTCTTGACGAGCCGTTTGCCGGTGTTGACCCGATCGCGGTGATCGATATTCAGGAAATCATCAAGTTCTTGAAAAAGCGCGGTATCGGCGTACTGATCACCGATCACAATGTCCGGGAAACGCTTGGCATCTGTGACCACGCCTACATCATCAATCAGGGCCGTGTTCTTGCAACCGGCAAGCCAGAAGAGATCGTTGCCGACGAGACCGTACGCAAGGTCTATCTCGGCGAGAACTTCCGGCTCTGATCCGACCCATGAAAGCCGCGCTGCACCTTAAGCTTTCGCAACACCTCGCGCTGACGCCGCAGCTGCAGCAGTCGATCAAGCTGTTGCAGCTATCAACGGCGGAATTGAATCAGGAGCTCGAAACGTTCCTCCTGGAGAACCCGCTGCTCGAGCGCGAGGACCACGAGTCGGTCGAAGCGGACGCAGTTGCCGGCCAGGCGGCCGGCGAAAGATTGGCAGCAGATTCGGCCGCCGACGCGTACAGCGAATCTGACTATGCACCCGGCGAAATGACAGCCACCCAAGTGGGCGCAGACACTTCTGATTCACGCGAACTTGAATTTGATAGTGGCGAGTTTTCTGGTGGTGCAGCAATGGATTCGGCGGGCGGCAACACGGCCACCAGCGGCAACGACGACGGTGACCGCGCCGACCGCGACGAATACGCATCTGCAGCCACGCCGTCAATCTCGCTGCAACAGCACCTGTTGCAGCAATTGGGGCTGACGGCGCTATCGCTGCGGGATCGTCAGATGGCCGCCTTTGTGATCGCCCACCTGGATGACGATGGTTACCTGACCTACGATTTGGAAGATCTGCTGAGCATGCTGGCGGCTTCTGACGAACAGCTCCTCGACGATAGCCACGATAAAGACGATAGCGGCGATCAAGACGTTACCGCGACTCTGCGCAGTGAACTCACGGTCGCGTTGCGACACGTGCAGCATCTGGAACCGATCGGTGTGGGCGCGCGAACGCTCTCGGAGTGCTTACGATTGCAGATTGATCAGATGCCTGCGTTGACGCCGTATCGGGCGGAAGCGATCGCGCTGGTGGTCGACTATCTTGATGTTCTCGGGCAGCGCGATTTTGCCAAACTAAAACGCGTTCTCAAGCTCACCGACGAGGCGCTCAAGGCCACGCGCGCGTTGATTGTTTCGCTGGAGCCAAAGCCGGGTCGCTGCTTTGGACATACCGACACCCGTTTTGTGGTGCCGGACGTCGTGGTGAAAAAAGTGCGTGGACGCTGGCGGGCGATGCTCAATCAGGCTGCCATGCCGAGGCTGCGGGTCAACCAGTTCTATGCAGACCTTGTACAGAAGAGTCGTGACGCCAATGGCAAGAACCTGGCCGGCCAGTTACAGGAAGCCCGCTGGCTCATCAAAAACATTCAACAACGCTTCGATACGATCCTCAAAGTCACCGAGGCCATTGTTGAGAACCAGCGGCATTTTTTTGACCATGGCGAGGTGGCGATGCGGCCGCTGGTGCTACGTGAGATCGCTGATCAGGTCGGTCTGCACGAGTCGACAGTCTCGCGGGTCACGACTCAAAAGTACATGCTCACTCCGCGCGGCATTTTTGAGCTCAAGTATTTCTTTGGCTCCAGTGTCTCCACCGAGACGGGCGGATCGTGCTCGGCCACTGCGATTCGGGCGCTGATCCGGCAACTGGTTGGAGCCGAGGATCAGCGTAAGCCCTTGTCGGATAACAAGATTGCGGACATCTTGTCGAATCAGGGCATTTTGGTTGCGCGCCGCACCATTGCGAAATACCGTGAGTCGCTGCAAATCCAGCCGGCCAGCCAACGCAAATCTTTTTGAATTGCCGCCGAATTTTCCTCGCAATGCGCAGCCCCGCAAGCGCAAAACAGACGGTGGATTGCCCATCATTTTGCCGGTTGCGCGGATTATCGAATGGGCGTATCTTGAATCCATCAACAGTCTTTTTGCGTCTCTGATCGGGGACGGATAAACCGGACACATGATGTGTCCATTTGAAAGGAGATCGGCATATGAACTTGCACTTGACAGGCCATCACCTCGTCATCACGCCCTCCATGCGTGATTACGTCGCTGCCAAGATGACCCGAATCAACCGCCATTTTGATCACGTCATTGACGTGAACATGATCCTCACGGTCGAGAAGCTCCGACAGAAGATCGAGGCGAATGTGCACCTCTCCGGTAAGGATATTTTTGTGGAGTCCGCAGACGCCGACATGTACGCCGCCATCGATTTGCTCGTCGACAAGCTTGATCGGCAGATCGTCAAGCACAAGGAAAAGATCAAGAGCAAACACGTCAGCGAAGCGCCGAAGCGCATCATGCTTGACTCCTAGGTCTTCCGCGATCAAACCTCAACGCCGCCTGCCCCCCAGCCAACACTGGAGGCGGGCGGTTTGCATTTCGGCGCGCGATTTATCGATTGCCGGCCGACCCACCGACACGGCGTAGAATATCGCACCGCACTAACGAACCCGCACTATGCCCGTCGCAACGTTTGCCAAGTACCTGCCGAATACCCACGTGCTGCTTGATCTGGATGTCACCAGCAAGAAGCGTCTGTTTGAGCAGATCGGCCTGCTGTTTGAAAACGAGAACAAGATCGCGCGGGCGACCGTTTTTGAAGCGCTGTTCGCGCGAGAAAAACTGGGCTCGACCGGCCTCGGTCACGGCGTCGCCATTCCGCATGGCCGCATTAAGAATTTGCGCGAGACACTGGCGGTGTTCATCCGCACCAAGGATGGCGTGCCATTCGAGTCCCCCGACGGCCAGACCGTGCGCTTGGTATTCGCCATGCTGGTACCTGAGCACGCCACGGAACAACACTTGAACCTTTTGTCAGAACTCGCACAAGCCTTCAGCGACGGCGAACTGCGCGACGCGCTGCTGGCCGAGCCAGACAATGCGCGCGCCCACGACATGCTGATTTACGGTTCGGCGACCGGTACCGCGCATGCCACAGCTCAGCGTACAGCAGCTCTTTGAGGATCGACGCGACAAGCTGTCGCTGACTTGGATCGGCGGTCAGCGTGGCGCATCTCGCGAGTTCACCAACGACGCGCTGAACCGGCCGGGTGTCGGCCTGGTGGGCCACCTGAATTTGATTCACCCGATCCTGATCCAGGCGCTCGGGTTGTCGGATGTTGAGTATTTGGACAACCTGGATGAGGCGCAACTCACCGCCAGTCTCGAAGCACTATGTACCAATGAAACGCTTGCCATCTTTCTGTGCGACGGTGCCGACGCGCCCAAATATCTGATTGAGGCCGCCGACCGGTTCGGCACGCCGTTGTTTCTCTCTCTCAAGAAAAGCCGCGTATTCGTCAATCTGTTGCGTCCTTACCTGCAGCGTGAATTGTCGGAAATCACCACCTCACACGGCGTGTTCCTCGACGTGTTGGGCTTTGGAATGCTCATCACCGGCGACTCGCAAATCGGCAAAAGCGAACTCGCACTCGAATTGATTTCGCGCGGCGCGGGTTTGGTCGCCGATGATGCGGTTGAGCTCTATCAGGTGGGGCCGGAGACCATTCAGGGGCGCTGCCCGCCGCTATTGCGTGATTTTCTCGAAGTGCGCGGCATCGGCGTGCTCAATATCAAGGCGATATTTGGTGAGACAGCGGTGCGACCGCGCAAAACGCTGCGCCTCATTGTCCATCTGGAACGTCCGACCAAAGAGTACTTTCAGGGCCTCGATCGTCTGCAAACCAAATCGAGCACCACCACCATCCTCGGTGTTGAAATCCCCACGGTCACGCTCGCCGTTGTGGCAGGCCGCAACCTGGCTGTGCTGGTTGAAGCGGCGGTGAGGCACTACATCTTGCAAACGCGCGGCTATGATTCAACCAGGGATTTTCTCGACCGCCACGAGGCGGCGATGCGCGGTCAGCATGATGTTGGCGCGCAAAAGAAGTCCGGCTGGACCGCCGAGAATAGTGATTTTGATCCGGGTGCCACCAGCTCCTTCGACGCGTTCGGATCGACCTAGGCGGTGATTGGGAGATGAAGCTAGGGAAGCTCTGATTAAGTTCAGTTCTAAGCCAGCCTAGGCGCCGCAGGTGGCAAACTCGCAAAAATGTTGACGCAGCATATGTTTGATATGTAGGGAAATATTCTTATGAGCAACAACCTCATTTAGCAAAACCGAAGCGACGAAATGGACTTAATCAGAGCTTCCCTCGTTCTTGTCAGCGGCTACTCCGGTTCGGGGAAAAGTGTCGCGCTAAAAGCACTTGAGGACGCCGGCTATTTCGCCGTCGACAACCTGCCGGTAACGTTGGTCGAGCCGCTTCTGGTTGAGTTGAAAGATGTTGCGCGGATCGCCATCGCCATCGACGTGCGCGCTGGGGAATCGGTCAACGCACTTCCCCAACTCGTGGGCAAGTTACGCGACCGCGACGTCGATTGCCGGCTGTTGTTCATCGAGGCCAATGACGAGTCGATCGCGCGCCGATTCGCCGAGACACGGCGGCCGCATCCGCTCGCCGATCGTATCGTCGGCGGCGTGGAGGCCTGCATCGCTGAAGAGCGGCGCATGCTCGCCGAGGTCGCCGAATTGGCGCATCGCATGGATACTTCTGGTGTCAATGCCAACCGGCTGCGCGGCTGGATAAAGGATTGGCTGCAACTCGATCGCAGCCGCATCTCACTCACGTTTCAATCGTTCGGTTTCAAGCACGGCATTCCGATGGACGCCGATATGGTGTTTGATGCGCGCTTCCTGCCGAACCCGTTTTACGATCTCGCGCTGCGACCGTTAAGCGGCCGCGACGAGGCGGTCAAACAATTTCTGCGGGGTGACGACGACGTCGGCCGTTTTTTGGATGACATCGCCGGTTTCTTGTCGCGCTGGTTGCCTGCGTTTGTGCGCGACCACCGCACGGCGGTAACCATCGCAATTGGCTGCACCGGCGGCCAGCATCGATCGGTGTATCTGTCGGAAGAACTTGCCGCCCGCTTCGGCAATGTGCAACAGGTGCTGGTGCGGCATCGCGATATTCAGTAGCTGTGTGGTCACAGGATGCGTCTGCCTACACGAACAGTTTTTGACGTTCACGAAATTTGTTTCACGGGTGATTTCGGAGGCTCGCTTCCCCGTTTGAGAACGGGGATCGAGGGGGATTTTTAGCGTTTACGTGTGGACAACGATCGCAAATCCCCCTTAGTCCCCCTTTTCCAAAGGGGGAAATAGCATGCAATGCGTTCACTCGGTTTTCGCATTACGAATTTCAACAAACTGCTAAGCCGCTCACACAGATTTTCGATCCGGTCATTTCATCTTGCTCAAAACAATCATTGAGTCTGTCGCCGAAGCGCGGCAGCGCAACCCTCAAGCGGCGGTAAAACCGCTGGCCATCTTTCCGTTAGGTTCGTTGCTGTTTCCGGGCGGTAATCTGTCGCTGAGAATTTTTGAGCAGCGCTACATGGACATGGCCAAGGCGTGTCTCAAGGCTGGCGAGCCGTTCGGGATATGTCTCATCCGCGAAGGCGTAGAGGTGGGTGCGCCGGCCGTTCCCGAATCGATCGGAACGCTGGCTACTATTGATGAATGGGATATGCCCCAGCTAGGCATCTTGCAAGTGACGGTCAAGGGCGGTGGCCGCTTTCGAATTCTCAGTAATGAGGTCACGGCAAGTGGACTCATTGTGGCGGCCACCGAGGCGATCCCGGATGACGCGAGCGAGCCGAGCGAGGCGCTGACGGTGTGCGCAATGTTGCTGACGAAAATCTACCAGGCCGGTGGCGTCGATGTCCGCCAACAGCAGTTGCTGTTCGGCGATGCGTTCTGGGTAGGCATGCGCCTGACGGAGATGTTGCCGCTAGGCGAGGCAATCAAGCAGAAGCTGCTTGAGCTGACTGGCGCGACGATGCGACTTGAAGTTCTGCAGCGCCATTTGACCGACCAGAACCTGATCCCACAGTCATAGCGCCAGAAGCGAACTTCTAAAAATTCCTGTCGTACCGGCGAAGGCCGGTACCCAAGTGTCGTAAATCGTTGGCATGCAACCAAACTTGGGCCCCGGCCTGCGCCCAGGCGACAAATTTTTTTCGGTTTCTAGAAGTCCTTGACTGTAAAACACAAGCAAATACGGGTAGTTCCGAGCATTTATGCTTGAAAACACCCGTCAATGCTAGAGTTTGTCTAGCGTTAGCGTTTGTCCCGCGCCAGCGCCAGTAGAATTTTCTTCACCGGTGCCGGAAGCGCGGCACTGGTAATGTCGGCCAGATTGAGCCACATGACCCCCGGCTCAGCGGTGTGTAGCTGGCGTTTGGATACCGGAATCTCGACCGGATAAATGGTCAACGAGTAATGCGTAAAACCGTGTTCGACTTCCGTAAGTGGGCGCGGCCGCCGTCCTCTGCTGGTGGTCACAAGATAGCGATTCTTGGCAACCGACATGACGTCGGCCTCAACCGATATCTCAGGCAGCGACCACAGTCCGCCCCAAATGCCGGTCGGTGGCCGGCGCTCGATCAGTACCTCGTTCCCCGACACCATCACCAGCATCCTGGTTTCTCGGTGAGGAGTTTCTTTCTTCGGGCTTTTGCCGGGCAATTGCGCGATGCGGCCCTCGTTGAACGCCACACAAGTTTTACGCAACGGGCACAGCAGACAGCTCGGTGTGCCGCGCGTGCAAAGCGTGGCACCGAGATCCATCAGCCCCTGCGTGTAGGCTTCAATGTCGTTGGCCGGCGCCTCGCGTTCGGCAATGTCCCACATGGCACCTTCAATGGCTTTTGACCGCACGTCGCCCTCAACACCAAAGTTGCGTGCAAACACCCGCTTTACATTGCCATCCAAAATTGCGCGTGGCTCGCCGTATGCAAAAGCGCAAATCGCCGCGGCGGTCGAGCGCCCGATGCCCGGTAATGACCAGACGTCCTCATAAGTGCGCGGAAATTCACCGCCAAACTGCTCAACCACCAGCATGGCGGCCTTGTGCAAATTGCGCGCCCGCGCGTAATAGCCGAGCCCCGCCCAGTGCTGCATCACGTCGTCAATCGGTGCTGCCGCAAGCGTCGCGATATCCGGAAAGCGCGCCATAAAGCGCGCGTAGTAACCGATCACCGCACTCACTTGAGTCTGTTGCAACATGATCTCGGATACCCAAATACGATAAGCGTCACGCGTGTTTTGCCATGGCAGGTCGTGGCGGCCGCTTTGCCTTTGCCAGGCGATGATGTTTTTGGCGAATTTAGCCTGCATATTTCATGGCGGCACCGTTGAGAGTGGGCAGTATGGTCATCGAAGTCGCGATTTGATATTTGAAGCGCAACTGATCGTCATGGCGAATACAGTTGTGAATGGGGCCCAGGTGTGAAATATGCCGGCTAGTGTGGTGCTTCGCAATTGATACACCTTATGGGCCATTGATCTGGCACGACTTTTTCTTGGTGCTTGGCTTACGCCGTGGTTCCCGCGCAGGCGGGAATCTAAGTTGTCAGTATTTAGTGACACCCAACTAAATTGGATTCCCGCCTGCGCGGGAATGATGGTTCTTTTATCGCGCGCGTCGCCTTCGTAAGCGGTGGATCGAATAAGTGCCAAACAGAACGAAGCACGACACTAGCAGTTTGTTGAAATTCGCCATGCCAAACTCGAACGAATTCATTGCGTGCCATTTCCCCCTTTGGAAAAGGGGGACTAAGGGGGATTTGCAGTCGCTGGCCCCTTTGGAAAAGGGGGACTAAGG
>Ga0209490_10001781_pt1 | contig 20625 bp, 16 predicted proteins | sample MAT06_FD_187209 | JGI IMG/M metagenome (GOLD analysis project Ga0209490, IMG submission 187209) | Freshwater microbial communities from Lake Fryxell liftoff mats and glacier meltwater in Antarctica - MAT-06 (SPAdes) (version 2) | ecosystem: Environmental > Aquatic > Freshwater > Ice > Liftoff... | reverse complement strand
TGGATAACTGCGCTGCAATGTCATCCGGTACAATGGTGACCCCTCTCGTACTTTTTGCTGCTGTTTTGTCGGTAGTTTATTTGAAATAAGATGCCATTGTACAATCTCAAATCGCTTCGCTTAACAACCATTATTCAGATAAAATTTCTGTTGGCGATACTCACGTAGCTCCTTTTGCGAACTTCCCAGAAATTTCTGTTAAAATCGATGATGTGGTGGTCCATGAAAGTAAAGAGGCTAAAGCCACTGTCATTTAGATGGTGCCCGTATTTACATCGGCTTTAATCTTTAGGATCTCGTAGCAGGCAATTATGACATTCACTCTTTACTCATTGAAGAGGGATTTTTTGATTTGGTGCCCCCACTGGGTGAAATCATATCGTTGCTAAGACTAGAGGTCAAATCGGTGTTTGGACTGGGTGGAATTTGCAATTCCACCCAAATAGGCTTACCATCCCTATAATTGTCGGGATTATTTGGTTCACCATCCTAAATCCTTACTCACTCCCAAACATCGAATTGCAAATTCGTTTTGCTAAAAATGCGTGATTTCAAATTAGGCCTAGGCAAGGGCATTAATCTGTTTATTATCCCAAATCCTATACTTATTCTCAAATATCAAACTGTTCAAGACCACTGTATGGAATTAGTGTTTAGAGAAAGGAAGGATTGAGTTTTAGAAAATACTTTAGAAAAAACAGTAAATTATTTAATCTGCATCGACTTTGTCTTTTCTATCGACTCATCCTCAAACTTTTATGTCACCCTTAAATCAACTATGCTCAGGATTTAAAAATAAGAGCGGAATTAACAGTTCGTAACTATGGCACAACTTATGTTTAATATTATTACTGCTACTAATTCCACAAAGAAATTTCCCAATTGGTGATATCAGGATATGAAGAAATCAAGGAAAGACAAAATAAAAAATCTAAAGCAATTTGGCTTTTACAGTAAAGGTTTAGTGTATGCCCTGATAGGAATTTTAGCTGCAATGGTTGCTTTTGGCTTGGGAGGAGATATTAAAGGGAATTCAGGTATTGTTCAATTTCTTCATGGTTTGCCCGGCGGAGTAATACTCGCTACAATTGTAGCTTTAGGTTTATTGGCCCATAGCTTATGGCGCTTTTACGAAGCCGCAGTTGACCCCAGCGGCGGCGAAGATGAAAAAAGGATTGGTCCCAGAATCCAATTCGCTTTTTCGGGAATATTTTACGCAGTCCTGGCCTTTTCATTTGCGCAACCACTTTTAAGTAATGGAAGTTCGTCAGACGATGATTCTCAAAAAAAAGAAGCACTAGGCCAGTTGCTGGACAAAGAGTGGGGAATCTGGGTGATCTGGATAATTGCTATAGGAACGGGTTTAAACGCCATTTGGCAGTGCTACTTGGGTTTTAGCGGTATTTACATGGAGCAGATTGATGAACATCTTGACAATAAAAATGAATACAAAATGGTTAAACAAAGCGGAAGATTTGGGTATATAGCCAGAGGAGTGGTTTTTGGGATCATTTCTTTTTTTTTAATCAGGGTTTCCTTGGCTCATAATGCCAATGCCCTTGAGGGAACCGAAGGTGCTTTGCAATATTTATTAAGTTTACCTTATGGTAATTTTCTTATGGGAGCAGTAGCGTTGGGAATGCTAAGTTTTGGCATCTTTTGTTTCATGGTTGCCCGCCATTCTGGTATTAGGGATTTGGATTAGGTAAATCTCTCAAGTGAGAAAACAGGGAAAAGAGCCTCAAACATAAGTCTTATTAACCTTGGGTAATGAGCATCAGTGGGAACAGCCCGTTTAAATAAAAACTATATCTATCCGTCCAATTTGTTACATTAGTCACAATAAAATGGTACAAACAAATTAGGGGTAATGCTAAACCAATAGAGGAAATATCAATAGATCTATACCTAATGGACAAACCGGTAAAATCGACAGTCCAAATAAATTTGGTAGCTTTAGATAGAAACAAAAGCTATGGAATTCTACTAAAAGAAATGACAAAGCACCACCATCATGGCAAAAATCACGAAGGGAAAAATCACGACTAGCCCGAATAAATTACTCAAATGCCCTACCGGCATCAAGGGTTTTGACGAAATTACCGAAGGCGGACTTCCTCAAAATGGATCAACCTTAGTTTCCGGCAACGCAGGCTCTGGAAAAACCCTTTTTGGAATTGATTTTCTAATTAAGGGTGTCACCGATTACAACGAGCCTGGAATTCTCATGTCGTTTGAAGAGACAGAGGAAGAACTCTTTAAAAACGTAGCTTCTCTCAATATGGATCTGAAAGCGCTTGTAGTGCAAAAAAAGATTGTGCTTAAACATGTTATTTTAGAACGCAAAGATATTCAGGAAGTCGACTTTAATCTCGAGGGGATATTCGTTCGTTTGGAAGATGCCATTGATTCTATCGGTGCCAAACGTGTCGTGTTAGACTCCATCGAATCTATCTTTGCAGGCATTACAGATCTTGGCATTCTTCGCTTAGAGATAAAAAGACTTTTCCGATGGCTTAAAGAAAAAAAAGTTACTGCAATTTTTACAGGCGAGGCCGCAGAAAGTGGCTTATACACGCGTCATGGCCTGGAAGAGTATATTTCTGATTGCATCATTCTTCTGGATAACAGAGTCAAAGACCAGATTGCCACCCGTAGAGTTCGTGTCATTAAATATCGGGGGTCACGTCATGGAACAAGCGAATATCCATTTGTAATAGATGATGAAGGACTTTCAGTAATTCCCATCACTTCAGCAGGACTTGAACAACCGGGCACAGACAAGAGGGTTTCATCAGGCATTCCATCGTTGGATAAACTGTTCACGGGTAAAGGTTTTACCAGAGGTAGTACCATACTGGCTTCAGGCACAGCAGGCTGCGGAAAAACTAGTTTTGGAGCGGCATTCGCATTGGAAAGTTGTAGACGTGGAGAACGCTGTCTTCTCTTCTCTTATGAAGAATCAGCAGGGCAACTTACCCAAAATATGAAATCTATCGGCATTGATTTTGCGCCATGGATTGAAAAAGGATTATTAAAGATTGTGGCTATCAGACCTTCTTTTCTTGGTTTGGAGATGCATTTATTGAATGTTTATAAGCTCGTAGATAGTTTTAAACCCAAAGCTGTGGTGGTGGACCCCCTCACAAGTCTTGTTGGAGAAGGCGACGAGCGTGAAGTTTCATCGATGATTACCCGCATGATTGATCTCTTTAAATCCAGGGGCATCACTACGTTTTTTACGAGTCTTGTTTCTGCAAACTTTCAAAGTAATACAAGTGGGGAAATCGGTGTATCCTCTCTGATTGACACCTGGATTGTGGTAAGAATGGTAGAAGATGATCAGGGCAGAAGACGTACCCGTGAAGTATTCATTGTAAAGTCTCGTGGCACTAACCATAATAGCGATGTCCACAAATTTATTTTGAGTGATGATGGAATTATGTTGACACCTTACGATGAATCCACGTTTAGCGGCAATCAGAAAAAGAATTTTGATAAAAATGTTCCTGAGAGTAAAAAAAATAAATAAGAATCAATGAAAACAGTTCAACCCATATTCATTGTTGGTATTGGTGGCTCAGCCGGAGCATTAAATGCATACAAGGCACTGCTGGATGCAATGTCTGCTGACACAGATATGGCATTTGTGATTATTTCTCATATGAACCCAACCGCCAATAGTGAGTTGGCTAAAATATTACAGAGGCACACGAAAATGCAAGTCCTCGTGGCTTTAGAGGCAATGGAGATTCTTGCCAATCACGTTTATGTAATTCCTCCGGACTCGGATCTTACCATGGATAACTACCGCTTTAAAGTAATCTCTCCGCGCATTAGCAGGAACAAACAGGTTGATTTATTTTTCATTTCTATTGCAGACGCTATGGGTGTCCGTGCGGTCGGCATTATTCTTTCCGGATATGATGGCGATGGCACTGAGGGCTGTAAGCATATCAGAGCACGAGGGGGAAAAACCTTTGCCCAAGACTCGTCTGCCGAAGTTGGCCACATGCCGCTCAGTGCCCAGGAGGTAGGTTGTATTGATTTTGTTTTACCGCTAAATAAGATTCCGGCAAAGCTGAAAAGCCTTGCAGCTACCCATAGAATTTAGAAACGATTCACGAGAAACATCGGTTATATTACTCAATGAATCCCATTATCCGCCATCTCCGGCAGCTGGATTTAACCTTCTCTAGTGCGCGAAATTATCCTTCTCTTACCGCCAAGATTTTTATAAAAAAAAGGCCATTTGATCGATTGGATATCTAACCAAAAGGATTTAAGTTTAAATAATCAAAAACAGCAACGATTTCATTGATACCAGCCTGACTGGGGTAGATATACAGAAGCTTTGTTGATAGATAACCATTATAAAAAGAGCTAACAGACCGTCCGTAATGACAACAAACGACAGAAATAAATGATGGACTGACAAGCCACATGAGACAAATTATCTAGCTTCAGAAACATGGATAAATCCTGCTTCTCCAGAAGCTGGGTCGTTTATACTTCTCACGTTATCGGATCCAACCTTCTCCATCCCGTAACCAAAATCCTGACCATGCTTTTTCCCGGTTTTTCAGGGATAACCATTTTTTTTGTTTTAAAACCTTTCTGATATTTTCGAAACTTTTTTTGAAACAGGGCACGGTTAATGCTCCTATAGTATTCGGCTTTTGGAAAGCCAAAGCTTTTTTGGCTTCATTTTTGGCTAGGATAATGAAACGGACGAGTGGAATGGGAACAAAACTAGGATTTAAGATTAAACACCTGCCTAGACTTTTATGGGATGCAGGCAAGCTTTGGAACAAAAACAGCCCATTTCGGCTTGCAGCAGTAGTTGCCTATTATGCCATTTTATCTATGCCTGGTCTATTGATCATCATTATCAGTTCGGTGGGGGCAATATGGGGAACTGAAATCGTGCAGGGAGAAATTACCGGGCAGATATCGGAGGCCATCGGTCCAGGTGCCGCAGAGTCTGTGGTGGCAGTCGTCGAAAACTCCCGAAGTGACGATAGGACTGTTTTTGCAAGTATCATGGGGGTAGTTGTATTGGTGTTTGGCGCTACAGGAGTTTTCTATCAACTCCAGATTTCGATGAATGAAATATGGAGTGTGAAGGTGGATCCGGATGCAGGATTTTGGAAACTGATCAAGGACAGGATAATCAGCCTCGCATTTGTAATGGTCATCGCTTTCCTATTGTTGATCAGTTTTGTTGTTTCTACGGCACTTACTTTACTGAGTGGGTTTCTTTCCAATATTTGGGAACCCGCCTATGTTTTTATAGCCCAGTTGTTTGAATTTGGCCTGTCCACATTAATCATAGGCCTCTTGTTCGTTTTGATTTTCAGATTTATGCCTGACATGGAGATCAAGTGGAGGTCGGTTTGGTTGGGAGGTTATTTGACTGCACTATTATTTAGCTTAGGCAAAATCCTGCTCAGCTTCTATTTTGGAGTTGCAGAACCGGGTTCTACTTACGGGGCAGCAGGCTCTGTGATTCTGATTTTATTATGGGTTTCATATTCTTGCCTTATTCTATTTTATGGGGCGGCATTTACCAGGGTTTATGCAGAGAAGTATGAGGATGAAATCCATCCTTCGGATTTTGCGATGAAAGTAATGGCTAAAGAAGTCATTGTCGAAAAAGGAGCGGACGCAAAAGAAAGTCAAGTTGATTTGAACAAAGTGAAAAGATAATTGATTGAGTATTTGGCTTTTTGCTGAAAAAGTGGTTTTTGTTTTTTGACCTTTTACGCTAATACAAATTTTATGAAAATAATTGGAAATGAAGGAATGGGTGCCATTGTCGGAGATGAAGGCGTTACATTTAGGGTTTGGGCACCCAATGCGGAAGCAGTTTTTGTAACCGGCTCTTTCAATGGCTGGGAAGATGATAAATATCAATTCGAGCATGAAGGAGACGGCTATTGGGCCGTGCATGTGGCGTCTGCATCAGAAGGGGATGAATACAAATATGTCATCCATAATGGTGGATCAAAGTCATCAAAGAATGATCCCTATGCTAGGGAAGTTACGAATAGTGTAGGGAATTCTATCATTAAAAACCTTTTCAGGGACTGGCAAGACCATAATTTTCAAATCACGTCTTTCAATAACCTTGTAATTTATGAATTGCATATCGGCACTTTCAATAGAGAAAGATTGGGAGAAGGGCAAGTAGGCAACTTCTATGCTGCTTCTGAAAAACTGGATTACCTCCGGGAGCTCGGCATCAATGCGATAGAGGTGATGCCTGTGATGGAGTTTGCCGGAGATCAATCTTGGGGTTACAATCCATCGTATCCATTTGCGGTGGAATCTTCCTATGGTGGGCCGGATGGATTGAAGCATTTTATTTTTGAAGCCCATAGGAGAGGGATTGCAGTGATCATGGATGTAGTTTACAACCATTTCGGTCCATCTGATCTGGATCTCTGGCAGTTTGATGGCTGGAGGGAAAATGACCTCGGTGGCATTTATTTTTTCAACGATAACCGGGCAAGGACTCCTTGGGGGGAAAATAGACCCGATTATGGTAGGAAAGAAGTCCGGAATTACCTCAGAGACAATGCTATGATGTGGCTGCAAGCCTACCAATGTGACGGACTACGTTTTGATGCCACGGCTGTTATCAGGTATTTGGACTATGAAAATCCCGGCAAAGGAGCAGAACTTGAAGTTGGGTATAAGTTTTTACAGGAATTGAATGGGGAGATCAGGGATAAGTTTCCACATAAAATCCTGATTGCCGAAGACCTGAAAGCGGATCCTGTCGTCACTTCCGACATCATGCACAACGGACTCGGCTTCCATTCCCAATGGGGATTGGGATTTGCAAACCATATCAAAAGGGTATTATTGGAAACAGGTGATATGCACCGCAACCTCCAAATGGTAGTAGAATCGCTGTTTTTCTCTTTCAACAATGACGTTTTCCAAAGGGTAATCTTCACCGAATCCCATGATGAAGTTGCCAATGGATCTTCCCGGTTGCCGGAGGAAATCCAACCAGGTGACGCCGAAGGTGAATATGCCAAAAAGAAATCTACTTTGGGTGCGATCACTTTGCTGACAGCGCCGGGGATCCCTATGATTTTCCAAGGACAGGAATTCATTACCTGTGGTCATTTTACTGACACAGAACCTTTGGATTGGGGCCGTCAGTCCGTATTTAAAGGTATCTCAAGGATGTACCGGGATCTCATCAGGATGCGAAACGGCCAGGATGAAAGCACCGTTGGCTTGACAGGACACCTGACTGAGACCTTACATTTCAACCAAGATACGCTGGTTTTGGCTTATAGCAGAAGCCACGCAGACTACCGGGATAGACCGGTAGTCATTGTGCTGAATTTTTCTAGCCAAACCTACAACGGCTATAAAATCGGTATCTCCCAGGGAGGAAAATGGACCGTTAAGTTCAACAGTAGCTGGAAAGGGTATGATGCGGACTTTTCAGGCACAGAGTTTCTGGACGTAGATGCCAAAGGACCATTTGAAGGTAAGTACCATTCAGTTAAGGTCGATATACCCGCCTTTGGGGGACTCATTTTGATCAGGTAAGGAAATCACTTGTTTAATGTGGATTGTGGTTTTCTGCAAGTGGGTGATTTTTTTTTCTGTAATGAAAGACCAAAGACCAAGACTGAATTTCGAGCATTCAGACCGACGTCATCCGGAAATCCTTGTATTATATAAGAGATTCGGAATAAGGTGTAATATTTTCTAAATTTATCTCTTATACTTTACCTTCGCCGACTCATTCTTACGGATGATGTCCAAGTCTTGAATATTAGAATCGAAAAAACGGTATGGGAAAACCTAAAATTGAGAAAATAAAAAAGGAATCAACACCGTCAGAATTCCCAATTGTAGCCATAGGTGCTTCGGCGGGAGGACTTGAAGCAGTTTCCGAATTACTGAAATTCCTCGCTCCCGACACACGCATGGCATTTATTTTTGTCCAGCATCTAAGTCCCGACCACAAGAGTATGCTTACGCCGCTGTTGGCCAAAATCACCTCAATGCAGGTCAGCGAAGTAGAAAACCGCGTGGAGATCAAACCTGATAATATTTATATCATTCCTCCTGACAAAGAGATATCAGTAGAAAATGGGCATATCATCCTTGCCCCGAGACCTGAAAGTCCAAAATTCAATTATCCTATCGACATTCTTTTTACTTCTTTGTCCAAGGCAAATAAGGAAAACGCCATTGGGATCATTCTGAGCGGAAGTGGAACTGACGGTACCAATGGCATGGGGTCTGTCAAGCGGGAGGGTGGACTTACCTTTGCCCAAGATGATTCCGCCAGATTTGACAGCATGCCCAAATCAGCTATTTCGGAAGGCTTTGCGGATTTCATTTTGTCCCCCAAAGACATCGCCCTTGAACTTAACAGGATCAGCCAACATCTCCCGATCAAGTTTTCTGGGAGAAAGCCCCGGGAAGAAGATCTGATTGACGATGACAATCATGATTTGATGATGATCATCGAAAGCCTTCTAAAATTCGCCGGTGTGGATTTTTCTGTTTACAAAATGGCAACGATCAAAAGAAGGATACTCAGGAGAATGCTCCTCAACAAAGTAAGTGACCTCAAAACTTATTGGAACCTGATCAGTGAAAATAAAGAAGAAATAGACATCCTCTATCGGGACCTGCTGATCAATGTGACCAGTTTTTTCAGGGATTCGGATACTTACAAGTATTTGAAGGATTCCATTCTTCCCATGCTGTTAAAGTCAAAAACAGAGGGGGAAGCTTTTCGGGTATGGGTTCCCGCCTGCTCTTCGGGAGAGGAAGCTTTATCGATTGCCATGATGATTCTTGAAATCCAGGAAAATACCGGTACCGCTATCCCGCTTCAGATGTTTGCAACCGACCTGAGCGAAAAAGCGATCAGGAAAGCGCGGGCCGGCGTTTATTCCAAAGATGAATTGGAATCTGTTTCCCCTAAACGTTTACAGCGTTTTTTTACCAAAACCGGCAGCGACTACAGGATTTCCAAAACGATCAGGGATACCCTTATCTATGCTACCCACAACGTTCTAAAAGATCCGCCTTTTTCGAGAATAGATTTTATCAGCTGTCGGAACCTGTTCATTTACCTTGATTCAACAGCCCAAAAAAGAGTTTTGTCTACTTTCCATTATGCACTTAAGGAAACAGGGTATTTGATGTTGGGAAAAGCAGAGATGGTCAGTTCTTCTCCAAATTTGTTTTCGGGGGTCAATAAGAAGCACAGAATTTATTCAAGAAATAGCAGCGAACACTTACGCACATTACCTTTACCCACTTCCAGAATGCCACAAGAAAATAAAAAAAACGAAAAACAGTCGGTGGATACTGATTCCAAATCCGGTCTTGCCAATATCAAAGCTTTGCAGAGCAGTAAGAGCTTGGACCAAGCCATAGATGCAGTGATTATTGCCGATTTTTTGCCTGCCAGCGTTGTCATCAACCATCAGATGGAGATCCGCCAGTTTAGGGGAAATACCGACCTGTACTTTAGCCATGTTTCTGGCAAGGCCTCATTGAATATCGTGAAACTGGTACGAAAAGAATTGGCATTTTACTTAAGGAACCTGATTTCCAAGTCCATCAAAACCGATCGGCGTATTCGCAAAGGTGGAATTGAAATCAACATCAACGATACCGCTTTTGTCATCAGCATTGAGGTGGCACCGCTCCTTATGGATTTGGAAGAAAAACTGATGCTGGTCGTTTTTTCCCAACACGATCAGATCGCAAGATTTCATGAAGTAAATGGAGAAGATGATGTACAGAACCCAATTTTAAATATCAAAGAACAAAAAATCAAACAGCTTGAGGAGGCTCTGACTTCTTCACAGGCAGATGCCTCGGATCTAGCCAATGAACATGAGGGCTTTATAGAGGAACTGCAAAGTGCCAATGAGGAAGTGGTGTCCACCAATGAGGAATTGCAGACTGTAAATGAAGAACTGGGGACATCAAAGGAAGAACTGGAATCCGCTAACGAGGAGCTCATCACCACCAATCAGGAACTGCAGACCCGAAATGACCTGCTCAATGAATCCTACGACTATTCCAGTGCCATTATAGCTACGCTCCATGAACCAATGATAGTCTTGGATAAAGAACTTTGTATCATGACAGCCAACAAATCCTTTTATAGGATTTTCCAAATTATAGAAAATCAAATAGAAGGAAAGAAGTTGTTTGACCTCGAAGACAAGCAATGGAATATTCTAAGTTTGAGGGAATTACTGGAACATATTGTTCCCAAAAAATCGGCTTTCACCGACTTTAAAGTTACACATACCTTTCCAAGGATTGGAGAAAAGGTCTTTTTACTCAATGCCAGCCGCATTGTTCAAAAAAGCCACGGAGAGCAATTGGTCCTGCTTTCTTTCAACGATATAACCGATGCCATGAAGACCCAGAAAAGTGAATTTGAGGGATTCACAAAGGATATAGAGGAAACCAGAAACGACAATCTCGTATTAGAGAAAGCAGTAAAAGAACGAACCAACCAACTTGATCGATCCAATAAGGAACTGGCTGAAAAAAACAATGAACTTGGAAAAATGAATAAAGAATTGGAAGCCTTCGCGTATGTTTCCAGTCACGATTTGCAAGAACCGCTTAGAAAGATCCAGACTTTTGCCGACAGGATACTTGAAAAAGAAGTGAAGAGTTTATCAGAATCTGGGAAGGTTTATTTTCAACACATGCAGAAGTCAGCCAACAGGATGCAGATGCTGATCGAGGACCTGTTGACCTTTACAAGTCTCAATGCTGCTGAAAGAAAATTTGAAACCCTTGAGTTGACGGAGATAGTCAAAGAAGTAGAATTGGATATGAAAGAAAAACTGGATGAAAAAAATGCTTCCATTGCCATCCATGAAATGTGTGAAGTCAATGTCATTCCCTTTCAGTTCAGACAATTGATCAATAACCTGATCAGTAATTCCCTGAAGTTTTCCAAACCTGAAACAGCTGCCCAAATCCATATCTCCTCCGAAATTATGAAAAAGGACGAAATCAAAACAATGGAAAAATTGGACCAAAAATTTTATTGTCATATAAAGTTTTCGGACAACGGCATTGGATTTGATCCGGAGTACAGCAAAAGGATTTTTGAGGTATTTGAAAAATTGCACAGCAAAGATGAATATCCGGGAACAGGAATAGGATTAGCCATTGTAAAAAAAATAGTGGAAAACCACAATGGTTTTGTTACGGCAACGAGCGAATTGAAAAAAGGAACTACATTTGATATATATTTACCGACAAATAATATATATATACCGACAAAAAAATGAATAAAAAAACCATGACAATTCTATTGGCAGATGATGATGAAGCAGATAGGTTGATATTCAAAGAGGCTTTTGATGAAATGGATATCGGTACTTCCGTTGAAACCGTCAACGACGGAGAAGAACTCATGCAGCTTTTGGAAAATTCCGAGTACGAAGACCTTCCGCAGATATTGTTTCTCGACATCAACATGCCGAGAAAAAACGGTTTGGAATGCTTAAAGGAAATCAGGACCAACAAAAAATACAAAGAGGTTTCCATTGCCATTTATTCAACCTCTTCTTCAGAAAAAGACATGCACGAGACTTTTCTCAACGGCGCGAATGTATATATAAATAAGCCCCAGGATTTCAATAAATTAAAGAAGGTATTGGAAAAGGCAATTATTTATGCCAATATGTACCAAAGCCCTCCATTTAATAAAGAAAACTTCTTATTAATGGCCGAATAATCAGATTAATTTAAGATTAAGTGGAAAATCAGAAGATTCATATTAAATACATGGTCAGTTTGCGCTGCATCATGGTAGTCAAAGAAGAACTCAAAAATTTGGGTATCAGCTATTCCAATGTAAATTTGGGAGAAGTCGAAATTCTGGGAAAAATCACCAAATCCCAAAAAGAAGAGCTCGGGCTCAGGTTGAAAAAAATCGGGCTTGAATTGCTTGATGATAAAAAAAGCATTTTGATCGATAAGATCAAGAATGAGGTTATTAAAGTAATCCACCTGTCCGAATCTGCAATAAAAGTCAATTATTCTGATTACATCAGCGAACAACTTGGGTATGATTATACCTATTTATCGAATGTATTTTCAGAAGTACAGGGAATCACCATACAGCAGTTTATCATTTTCAATAAAATCGAAAAAGTAAAAGAACTGCTGTTGTACAATGAGCTTAACCTGTCGGAAATTTCCTACTTATTGGACTATAGCAGTGTGTCCCACCTTTCCAATCAGTTTAAGAAAGTAACAGGATTGACACCGTCATTTTTTAAGCAAATGAAAGAGTTGAGAAGGAACAATCTTAATAATGAATGACAATTGTCGGACTGACTATTGTCCACAGCAGGCTTTATTGAACCTCACGCTTTATTTTTTTGATTTTCCCCGAAATTTAGCCGTGGGAATGACACCTGACCTTTACCCCGGTAAAACCAGTTTACTTACAGAATAGCCAATAACAATACTTTACTACTGCCCAAGCCACATTTTTTATATAGTTTGGGTAATTAATTACAGGATTATTTGATTTGAAAGAATTTTAAAAACGTGGTCTGAAAGTTGGGAATATGTTTTCATATAAAATTTTCCAACTATTAACAAAAACTAACCATGACACATTCAGAAAAATTGACAAGTGCTCTCAACGACCTTGTTTTAATCAACAACGACAGAATCGAAGGATACCAGAAGTCTATTGACTCAGTAGACCAAAAAGATGCCGATTTGAAAATGCTTTTTGCGAAAATGATTTCCAACAGCAGAGATCACGGAAGCGTGCTGGGTGGATTGGTCCGAAGAGCGGGAGGCGAAGTAGAAGAAGGAACTACAGCTTCCGGCAAAATCTTCCGTACTTGGATGGGCGTCAAATCAACATTCTCAATGAATGACAGGACGAGCATCCTGGAATCTTGCGAGTCAGGAGAAGATGCCGCTTTGGAAGCTTATGACATGGCTCTTGCTTCGGATGCAGAAATGAGCGCAGACGTGAGACAAACGCTGATGGACCAAAAAGCATCTATCAAAACAGATCATGACGAGATCAAAAAATTGAGGGATCTGCACAAAAGCATGGTCTGATTAAAGGCCTCTAAACAAAAAAACCATCTCTGAAATAGGGATGGTTTTTTATTTTTTATTGGAAAGGTCAGTTAACGCGAGATTTATGAGAATCAGAACTTTTGAACCATTTTGGTTGGTCAAAAATGGGCTTTTGCATAGTTATCCATCTCTACAAAAAAACATTGAAACAGAAATCGTTGTACTTGGTGGCGGCATCACCGGCGCCTTGGTCAGCCACGCCGTCCTGGATGCAGGATATCGGGTAGTCATGATTGACAAAAGGGATATCGGTCAGGGAAGCACTTCCGCAACGACAAGTATGCTTCAGTATGAAATCGATGAACCACTCATCGATCTGACAAAGAAAATCGGTGAAAAAGCTGCGGTCAAATGCTACAAAGCAGGAATCCAAGCTGTCAAAGACATCGGGAATTTGGTCATCAAATTAAATCTCGATTGCGGTTTTGAGTTCAAAAAATCACTTTTTGTGGCACATAGTGAAAAAGCTTCTGTTTGGCTTGAGGAAGAATTTGAAATGCGGAACAAGCACCGGATGGGAGTGAGTTGGCTTTCAAAAGAAGAGGTTTGGGAATTATATGGAATCAAATGTTTTGGCGCAATCCTTTCCAAAACCGCAGCGAGTGTCGATGCCTATCAGTTGGCCCATGGATTGATCAATAATAGTTTTGGCAGGGGAATGGAAGTTTTTGACCAGACTGAAATCGCAAAAACTGAATTTTTTGAAGATGGTGTTGAATTGCAGACCACCGAAGGATTTTCTGTGAAATGCAGGAAAGTTATCTATTGTACTGGGTTCGAATCTACTGAGATGCTAAAGGAAAAGGTGGCAGACCTCTTTTATACTTATGCTTCTGTCAGTGAACAAGAAATTGCCTGTGTATCAAAACTTGCCAATGTTTTGGTTTGGGATACAGACAACCCCTATCTGTATATGAGGACGACGGATGATGGCAGACTTCTGATCGGGGGAGAGGACTCTTCCACCAATTTTCCCTTTTTCCAGCAACAAATAAAGGAATGGAAGCATAAAAAATTGATGCATAAGCTGGATGCGATAATACCTGACAATGGTTTTATAGAGGATTTCAGTTGGGGCGGTACTTTCGGTTCTACCAAAGACGGCCTTCCCTATATCGGCGAATCTCCCGAATACAAGAACGCATTGTTTGTTTTGGGTTTTGGAGGAAATGGGATTACATTTTCAGTCCAGGCCATGGAAATTATTGTTTCGATGCTGAAAGGAAAAAAGCACCATTTGGAGAAGTATTATCGGTTTGGGAGATAGATCGATATCATCATCCGCAATTAATCGAATAACTACCATCGCAAAATGAAAAGGTGCTATTTTATCTTGATATAATAACCAATATAGCTTTGTGGTTATCAAAATCAGTACTAATATTGCACAACTAATTTCAGATCATATCATGAAAAATAAAGCGCTTTTCCTAAAAACCGTAGCAGGTTTTTTGTCAGTTTCAATTCTTTTTGCAAGCTGTGGAAGTACTACAATGATCCAGTCTTCTCCGACTGATGCCAAACTGTATATGAATGGCGAACTTATGGGAAATACCCCATATGCTTATCGGGATACAAAAGTAGTGGGCAGTTCCACTTTGGTAACTTTGGAAAAAGAGGGTTACAATCCATTCAATACTTCTTTTTCACGAGATGAAGAATTGGATGTAGGGGCATTGATCGGAGGGATTTTTTTACTGGTCCCTTTTCTTTGGATTATGAAATATAAGGGGATGAGGACCTATGAACTGCAGCCTGCCACTTCAGTTTCCGACGCTTCTTATTTTACCATTCCTTCAGGTCTTGACAAAACCAAAGCAGATAAATTAAGGGAATTGAAAAAACTGTTAGACGAAGGCGTGATCACCAAAGAAGAGTTTGAAATTGAAAAAAAGAAGATTTTGGAAAGCCTTTGATTCAATTTCCATACGGACCTATTTAGCTTTTACCTTGCGAATCAATAACTTAGAGCTTTGGAAAATTCATTTCCAAAGCCCTCTTTTTTTGTTCCTCGCTTCATGTTGAAGTTTGACAAATTGGCCTGCATGCTTCACATTCGGAGGTATAGTCATTACCATCGCATAGCCATTTTTGATCAGATGGGCATTGAGGAAATAGCCGTTTTCCAGATATACATAAGCTAAAGTCCGCTTGTACCGGTCGTATCTGCTGACATCATATTCCAACCGGACTTTATTGCCGTTCAGTATTTGCTCTAGATAGGTTTTGGACTCCTTGCCATAGTAGCCGATTATCTTTTTCCCCGCTTTTCTTGATTCGGGGGCATCCACACCGATGAGCCTGATTTTTTCCTGAACACCTTTTTCACCTGTGATCCAAAAAGTATCTCCGTCCACGACTTTGGTGACTGCGTAAAATCTGGATTTTGATTGCGCACGTAATTCTGTGTTTGAGAAAAAAAGAATTGATAAGAGGAGAAGAAAATATCGGGTTTTAAGCATGGGCGAAAATAGCGTATTTTTCAGAAGCGACAGACAAGAAGCGAGAATCAAGAGGCAAGAAGTGAGAAGCGAGATACATGAAAAAATGTATCAAGACCCAAGTATCAAGAAATAAATTGAAATAAAGGTGCTACGTCAACCTACTTACAGAAGGCAGGTCTGAGGGCTGTTAGAGCGAAAGGATCTTATATAAGGAAAACGGAGTATTGAGATTCTTTACTACGTTCACAGTGAATTAGTTATAAGGAAAATTCACAGCGCCCATTTCCTGTCATTGGTAAACGCCACATTCAGCCATTTTTTGAGGGTGATGGTTTTCATATTGGTCAGGATTTCTTCCCTGATATCGTCTTGCTCCGCAAGGCTAGGTTGCCAACCTTCAGGCGACACGACAAAATCTATTTCGATAAAAAGCTTTGGTCCGGACTTCGAAACGCGGAGAAACGACTCTTGGAAATTGTATTCCTTCTCAATGCCGGCCACTATTTGTTCACAGAGTTCCAGGTATTTGTTGTCTGCTTTCATGTCGAGTACTTCACGGATCTGCAATCCCATATTGGTGATCGGCACTTTGAGAAAATAGGCCGACACCACAATGACCATCAGCGGATCCATATAAGGCATCAGGTGGTTATACTTGGTGTAGCCCAGTCCTAGTGATAATAAAAACCCCACCATTACTGCAAGACTGAGGAAAGTGTCCATGAGCCATTGCTGCGATTCAGCATCTATCAAACCCGAAGGGATAATTTTGTTTTTCTTTTTCAACACCAAATGAATTGCGTAACAGCTCGTGGTAGCGATAAAAGCATAAATAAAACCTGATCCGGCATTGACCTCCTGTCCCCCCGAAAGCAAAGTGGATACCCCGGAAAATAGGGCAAAAAGGCAGAGGATGGTAATGACCAGAAATTTTCCCAAGATGATGATGGGTTCGATCATTTCTTTCCCATAAGGAAACCTGTCAAAATCCTGCTTTGCCATAAAGGAAGCTGTGAACAAAGAAATCATCGAAAGTCCAACACTGATCAAAGAGTAAATTCCGTCAAATAAGATGAGTTTTGAATTTTCAATCACGCCCCAGATAACAGCTAGGAATGCAAAGAACAAAGCGCCATAAACCGAGAATTTCAAAAGTTGCTTTTCACTGTTCATACTTGGCTTTTCTATTTTTTGCTATCAAAATAATCAAAAAAGATGGATTTTGTTAATGTCAAGCCTTTTCAATTATGGCTGTCCGCTCTTCCAATAGACCGGGGTCAAGATAGAGTAAGAACCTTGACAATTAATTTTTTGATAAGAAAACCTTACTCCTTTGGGAATTTTAATTTTTTGCTTCAATTTTGCAACGTTATGAAGAATTGATTTTTATCCCGGTTGTTATATTTCAGGTATCCAAATAGAGATTAAACCTGATTATTTTCTTTTTCCTTTTGGGACAAATTCTTCTTTTATGAAAATCAAAAGCTTCTTTCATCATTTCAGTCAGGCTGTCAAAGGTGTTGAGGAGGACTTTACCAACATCAGCATCAAAAAAGCAATATTCTACCTTTCTGTTCCCATGATTTTGGAAATGGTCATGGAGTCGCTTTTCGCCGTAGTCGACATATTCTTTGTGGGAAAATTGGGCGTGCATGCCGTCGCCACAGTTGGCTTGACCGAATCTGTCCTCACGATTATTTATTCCATTGCCATCGGCTTGAGCATGGCAGCCACTGCGATTGTGGCGCGAAGGATTGGTGAGAAAAAACCCAGGGAAGCCTCAGCTGCTGCTTTTCAGGCAATTCTTGTCTGTTCGATTTTTGCCGTTGCGGTGGCAGTGATTGGCGTAGTATATGCCAAACCCATGCTGGCTTTGATGGGAGGAGAGAAGGAGGTAATAGAATCAGGGTACCGCTACACACAGATTATATTTGGAGGAAATGTCTGTGTGATGTTGCTTTTTTTGATCAATGGCATTTTCCGCGGAGCCGGCAATGCCGCCGTGGCCATGCGGACGCTGTGGATTGCCAATGCGATAAATATCGTCTTGGATCCCATTTTTATTTTTGGACTGGGGCCCATTCCTGCGATGGGACTTGAAGGGGCAGCGTGGGCCACCACCACAGGAAGGGGTATAGGCGTTGTCTACCAGTTTTATATTTTGTTCAATGGCAAATCCATCATCAAGTTTTATTGGGATAGCCTCAAGATGAATTGGAAAACTGTTCTGACAATCGTCAAAGTCGCCTCTGGAGGTATGGGACAATTCCTGATTGAATCAGCATCATGGATTTTTCTGATGCGCATCATTTCCGAGTCTGGGTCGGTGGCTTTGGCAGGCTATACGATTGCGGTGCGGCTGATTATTTTTGCGCTCTTGCCGGCTTTTGGCTTGTCCAATGCCGCAGCCACTTTGGTTGGACAAAACCTCGGTGCGCTTCAACCCGCCCGTGCGGAGAAATCCGTTTGGTTGGCAGCCCATTTGACAGCGATATTTCTTGGGTTTTGTGCCATCATTTTCATCGCAGGAGCAGGATTCTTTATCGGGATTTTCAACCAAGAAGAAGGAGTGGTTGCCGTGGGTACAATGGGACTGACGATCATCTGCTTGGGTTATGTTTTCTTTGGCTATGGCATGGTGATGAGTCAATCGCTCAACGGCGCCGGAGATACAAAAACCCCCACCATCATCAACCTTGGGATACTTTGGGGCTTTCAGATTCCGTTTGCCTACCTGCTTGCCAAAACTTTCGGAATGGGTGCGACAGGCGTTTTTATAGCCATTGCTGTCAGCCATTCGCTTCATGCGGTGGTGAGTACTTGGGTATTCACACGGGGAAAGTGGAAGCTGGTGCAGGTCTAGGTTTTTGTTTTGTTTTTTGAGTGAATCAGGGAGGGAGAATTTTCAATTACCCTCAGAATTTTTTTGCTCCTTGGAAAAGATATGGGTACTTTCATGCGCTAAATAAGATTAAATATAAATAAGAGAACCATTCCTCAATTGAAATCTGTTACTATCTTGCAGTATTACAAAGCCCTCTATGACAGCAGCACGACTTTCTCTTCAGCAATCCGCAATCATTGAAAGTATTGGGGAATCCGATATTTCCATTAATTTTTTGGAGTTGGGAATTTTACCGGGTAAGGAGATCAAATTGCTCAAGAAAGCTCCTTTTGGAGGTCCTATGGCTTTTATTATTGACGAAAATATCATCGCCCTCAGACAGCATGAAGCCCTCATGATCAAATTAAAATCCTGAACTGGATGGAAACTGCGATTTTTACCCAAACAAAAACCATTGCCATCATCGGTAATCCCAATGTAGGAAAATCCAGTATTTTCAACCAACTGACCGGTCTCAATCAAAAAATCGGAAATTATCCCGGCGTGACCGTGGACAAAACGGTTGGTTTTGTAAGATTGGGAGAAAAGTCTTTTGACCTAATCGACTTGCCGGGGACATATAGTCTCTACCCAAAGTCAGAGGATGAAGTCATTGCCCACCGGGTCCTGAATGGAATTGGAGAGGAAAAGCCCGATTTTGCCTTGGTCATCCTTGACGCCTGTAACCTGGAGAGAAGCTTGCTTTTGGGTACACAGGTAATGGATTTGGGCATTCCGTTAGCCTTTGTAGTCAACATGAAGGACCTCGCCATCAAAAAAGGCATTGAGATCAAGGCTTTTGAATTGTATAAATCTCTGGGTGTGCCGCTAGTGCTAACTGATGCCAGAAACAATGAAGGAATAGATGCCATCCGTCAATTGATGGCCGACGAAAAATTTGAATCTCCCAAACCGCTGCTTGATTCAAACGCATATGCTGATGCGGCATTGATAGAGGAGGTGATGGGGAGATTTGGGTTTAAAAATCCCTATCAGGCTTTTCAGTTGTTGGTATTTGGAGAATTTGACAAAGCAATATCCCAAAGGGACAAACAATGGCTTGAAGAAAAATCTGCTTCGTATGGTTTTGACCGAAAAAAGCAACAGTTAAAGGAAACTGAGGCGAGATACGTTAAAATTGCTGGTATTTTAAAATCAGCAGTTGTTAGGAAAAAGGTTGAATCCCGCAATATCACCATCTCGCTAGACAACATTTTCCTTCATCCGGTTTTTGGATTTGTAATATTCCTGGCCATTATGTTGCTGATTTTTCAGGCGATATTTGCTTGGGCTTCCATCCCAATGGATTGGATTGATGTGGGATTTGCAGGATTGAGTGGATGGATTTATGATAACTTTCCGGCTGGAGTTTTGACAGATTTGTTGGCGGAAGGGATAGTTCCCGGTATCGGTGGGGTAGTGATTTTTATACCGCAGATTGCGATGTTGTTTGGGTTTTTGGCCATTTTGGAAGGTACAGGATACCTTTCGAGGGTAGTTTTTTTGATGGACAGACTGATGCGTCCTTTCGGTCTCCATGGCAAAAGTGTCGTTCCCTTGATTTCAGGGATGGCCTGTGCGATCCCCGGCATCATGGCGGCTAGGAATATCAGCAACGCCAAAGAAAGGCTGATCACAATTTTGGTCACGCCTTGGATGAGTTGCTCAGCGAGACTTCCGGTTTATATCATTTTGATCGGACTGACTGTGCCGGATACGCTTTGGATGGGAGTGGGCCTTCAGGCAATTGGCTTGTTGATCATGTACTTGTTGGGAGTCCTGTTTACATTATTGGGTGCATTGGTGTTGAAATTTATCCTAAAAACCAAAGAAAAAAGTTACCTGATGACCGAATTGCCCATCTACAGGTTACCAAGATGGAAGACTGTATTGCTGACGATGTTCAGCAAATCCAAGATTTTTGTCTTTGAAGCGGGAAAAATAATCCTTTCGATATCTATAGTGCTTTGGGTGTTGGCAAGCTATGGTCCGACTGGCAGAATGGATGCGATTGAAAATGAAAAAATTGCGCTCCTAGAAAATACTCCCGAGGAAGAATGGCCTATAATAGAGGAATCGTATGCTTCCAAAAAACTTGAAGCCTCCTTTATCGGAATCATGGGCAAAGCCATAGAGCCTGCCATCAGACCATTG
>Ga0209490_10001778_pt1 | contig 20646 bp, 19 predicted proteins | sample MAT06_FD_187209 | JGI IMG/M metagenome (GOLD analysis project Ga0209490, IMG submission 187209) | Freshwater microbial communities from Lake Fryxell liftoff mats and glacier meltwater in Antarctica - MAT-06 (SPAdes) (version 2) | ecosystem: Environmental > Aquatic > Freshwater > Ice > Liftoff... | reverse complement strand
TGAAGTCTGAAGTCTTGTGTCTGAAGTCTTGTGTCTGAAGTCTGAAGTCTTGTGTCTGAAGTCTTGTGTCTGAAGTCTGAAGTCTTGTGTCTGAAGTCTGAAGTCTTGTGTCTGAAGTCTGAAGTCTCCTGTCTAAGAATATTTCCCTACCTTTGCGCAACACAAGCATTTCACAAAGTTACATCAACATGAAGATACAACAATTGTTCTTGTTTTCCCTCCTTTTTGCGCTGATAGTTGCTGTTAGCAGTCTTCGTGCGCAAGTCGTTCAGCCACTCTATCAAATTGAAAAAGAAGCGATTGGCAAAAAAGCGATGGTAGTCACCGCCCATCCGCTGGCAACAAAAACAGGAGTTGCTATTTTGAAGGCAGGTGGTAATGCCGTAGATGCTACGGTAGCCGTGCAATTTGCCTTAGCGGTGGTGTATCCGCAGGCAGGCAATATCGGCGGCGGCGGCTTTTTGGTATTTCGCGATAAAAAAGGCGTGGTCAATACCTTAGATTACCGCGAAAAAGCTTCGGCAGCTGCTACCGAAAAAATGTATCAGGATGAAAAAGGGGAGGTGATCGCCGATAAAAGCCGCTTTGGCCCTTTGGCTGCCGGCGTGCCGGGTACCGTGGATGGTATGTGGGAAGCACACCGAAAATACGGTCGCCTGCCCTGGGCACAACTCGTGAAACCCGCCGTTGACTTAGCCACCAACGGTTTTGCCATCACCAAACAGGAAGCCGATAACCTCAACCGCGAGCGCGAGCGTTTTCTCCGATACAGCTCCGCCGCTTCGGCTTTCACACAAAAAGCACAGTGGATGCCGGGTGACTTGCTCGAGCAGGCAGACCTCGGCAAAACCCTGACCCGGGTGCTGGAAAAAGGACGAGACGGGTTTTATTCCGGCATTACAGCGGCCTTAGTTGCGCACGAAATGAAGCAAAAAGACGGACAGATCACCGAAGCGGACATGAACAACTACCACAGCGTTTGGCGGTCTGCTTTGGAGTTTGACTACAAGAACTACCATATTGTTACCATGCCGCCGCCCAGTAGCGGCGGTCTGATCCTTCGTCAATTGTTGGGCATCATGGAACAATATCCCCTCTCAAAATACGGATTTCACTCCACCGAGGCTGTACACCTCATGGCAGAAGCCGAGCGCCGCGCTTATGCCGACCGCGCCGAGCACATGGGAGACCCCGATTTTTGGAAAGTACCGGTCAAACAACTGACGAACCCGGCTTATTTGAGACAAAGAATGGCCGATTTTAACCCCACAAAAGCCACGGTCAGCACCCAGATTGAGGCAGGAAAATTTACGGAAAGTGAACAAACTACCCATTACTCCATTGTAGATGAGGAAGGCAATGCTGCCTCCGTGACCACCACCCTCAATGACAGTTACGGCAGTCGTTGTGTAGTGGCGGGTGCCGGTTTTATCCTCAACAATGAAATGGACGATTTCAGCGCAAAACCCGGCGCCCCCAATATCTATGGTGCCGTAGGTGGCCCGGCCAATGCTATTGTGGCGGGCAAACGCCCATTGAGCAGTATGACTCCTACGCTTATCACTAAAAAGGGCAAATTGTGGATGGTTGTTGGCACTCCGGGGGGAACCACTATTCCCACCAGCGTTTTTCAGGTCATTGTCAATGTCACTGACCTGGGGCTTGCTCTGCCGGAAGCCATCCAGTCGGGTCGTTTTCACCATCAATGGAAACCCGATTCCATCGCCGTAGAGGAAGGCGCGCTGTCTGATGCCACGCTGGAAGCGCTGAAAAAAATGGGACATACCCTTAATAAACGCGGGGCCATTGGTCGCGTGGAAGGTATTATTCGCCTTAAAAGAGGCGGCTGGCAAGGTGTAGCAGACAAGAGAGGAGATGATACTGCGGCGGGGTATTAATAAGTCGGCAGTGCACAGTCGGCAGTCCACAGTCGGCAGTCGGCAGTCCACACAGTCCACAGTCCACAGTCCACAGTCGGCAGTGCACAGTCGGCAGTCCACAGTCGGCAGTGCACACAGTCCACAGTCGGCAGTCAGCAGTCCACAGACTCACAAATTATTGATAATAAAGCAATTAATGAAATTAAAAACTGCAATTATTTCAATGGGCTTTATTTGTTTATGGATACAAGATTCAAAACCTTGTTTGTTTGTTTGTTTGAAGATTGATGATTACGTAATATATGATTGTTGATGTATCCGTGTGCACCGCTCAATTCCTCAAATACCCAACCTTATTTGATTGACGATTGTTGATGTATCCGTGTGCACCGCTCAATTCCTCAAATACCCAACCTTATTTGATTGACGATTGTTGATGTATCCGTGTGCACCGCTCAATTCTTCAATTCCTCAAATACTGAGTCCCCTCCGAAAAGTCGAAACCATCGTTTTTTATGGTTTTTCACTCCAAAATAAAGATTAGGTGCGCTAAAAACATCAAAAAAATGTAAAATTTTCGATGTTTTATGGCCAGATAGCCGTTTCAAAATAAAACGCCAGACTTTTCGGAGGGGACTCAATCCTCAAATCCTCAAATCCTCAACCCCTCAATATGGGCAAATTTTTTGATACTATCCAACCCCACCACGCGGAATTTATCCAGCGGCAACACCTGTTTTTTGTCGCCACGGCACCCTTAAACCCCGATGGCCGAATCAACCTGTCCCCAAAAGGATTGGATAGTTTTCGGGTCTGTTCCAACCATCAGGTGGGGTATATGGACTTGATCAGTAGTGGCAATGAAACTTCGGCGCACACCCTTGAAAACGGCCGCATCACGATCATGTTCTGCTCTTTTGAAGGGCCGCCCAACATCCTGCGGCTTTACGGGAAGGGCCATGCTGTGTTGCGCGGCACGGAAGAGTGGGAGACTCTGGCCCCTCATTTCACGATCCTGCCCAGCACCCGGCAACTCATCATCGCAGACATTGATTTAGTACAAACTTCCTGCGGCTACGGTATTCCTTTATACGACTACGCCGGCGAACGCACGATCCATTTTGATTGGGCGGAAAAAAAGGGGACTTCCGGGTTGGAGGAATATGTCCGGCAAAACAATTTGGTGAGTTTGGATGGCCTGCCGACGGATTTGGGAAAGAATCCGTCGGCAAACCGATATTAAGTAGTCCGCAGTCAATAGTCGGCAGTCCACAGTCTCACAAACACTTGATAATAAGGTAATTAGTGAAATTCAAAACTATGATTATTTCTATTTACCTACTTAGTTAATATTTACATATTATTTCGATAATCAAACTAATATATAAATGTCATAATATCAATCAATATCGCGCTAGTACTTATTTATTGTTATCTTTACTTAATTTCTACACAACGGTTCAATTGTACCTCTAAGTTCAGCCCCGAGCAGAGTCCTTTGAAGGATACTTTCTCGCCAACTGAAAATTCAGTGCGTGGGTGTTTGGAGAGGGGATCAAGTTCGCACATGACGCCAAAATCCTGGCCGGTAGAAAGGGTTACTTTTACGAGACCTTCCTCGTTTTTTGAAACGGATTGTACGGTGCCGGACACGGCAATGGTTTTGCTCAGGTATTGTGCGTTGGCGGCTTCTTCGTTATTTGAAAAATCTTCAAATAATTTGGCGGCTTCTATGGTCAGGTCTGTTTTGGCCGTCTGCATATTGGCGTGGGGTTTGTTCCAGAGATAATAGGCTACGCCTGCTCCCGCAAGGCCAAGCATGAGTACGATAGAGAGAATTTTTCGCATAGTATTTTTTTTTAGTGTTTTAGTGTTTTAGCGTATGCGTGGATACATCAACAATTATATATAATGTAATCGTCAATCAAAAGGTTGGGTGTTTTGCTATCTCCTGACGGTATCAATGGTCACTACGCTCATCAACCGATCATAACGGTCGCCGAAAGAGCGATAATAGACCAATGTGGTGTATTGATTGCCGGTTTCAAACCAGTTGCCTTCAAAGCCCTCTTCATCCGGTTTTCCGGTTTTTGTATCAACCACCACGTATTGGTAATTGTAAAATCCTTGTTTCAGCAGGGGGCTACAGAAATAGGATTTGGTGGCGGGGTCGTATTCCATCCTAAATTCCGGTTTGAGTTGCCAGTCGGACAGTTCGCCAAATACGTACACTTCGGCATCTTCTTCCGGGAGGTTTCGGCTGATGGAAAAAAACACTTTTGCGTAGTCACATTGTATCATTGTTTGGTTTTGGTGCCGGTTTTGGATGTAATATCGCCCGTTCAGGTCGCTGGTATAGGCGTAAGTATGGCCTTTGCGTTCCTGATCGGTTCGGAGCGTTACCACGTAATAATCGTCTAATTCTGAAATGGCTGTTACCCATTCTCCCCGCGATTCAAAGGTGCGCATATCAAAAAAACGCCACTCTTTGCCGGCGGGAAACACTACTTTATCTTGAAAATCATAGACCAACTGCTCATTGCGCACAAATTGAGGTTTTAAAGGGCCGATGACGTTGTCCCAGCGCCCGTTTTGCAAAACGAATGCTTTGGTATCGCTTTGCGGGTTGGGTATTCTGGTGCCGCGATGGGTCACCACAAAATCTAATTCATGGTGGGTATTGGATTTTCCCACGTTTGCCGTGTTGGTTTGTTGCAGTATTTCGGTCTTCCACAAAGGTTCTACGACACAAAAACGGCGGATTACGACCAACTCCCGATCATTGTCATTGTCAAAAATTTTCAACAAATAATTGCCCGATACCGTCCAACGCATATTCTTATTGGGCAACTGCAAGGCGTAGTGTGTGTAGTTGGTTAGGGTATTGACGGAACTGACTACTTCTAAAATCCGGTCTTCCGCAAATCCATTAATATATTCATTATCAAGGAGTTCGGAGGGCTGCCAGTCGCTGTTGCAATGCACGATGGTATAGAGATAATCTTTTATTTCCGGCCCGATACGATCAAATGCCAAGGCCAAATTGCCGCCCGATGATTTCAGGTCAACAATGGGAAGCGTCAGCTGCGCGCCGCCAATAGATAACTGAACGGTGCGAATAGCCTCGTCGAAAATGCGATTTTCGTTCTTTGAATTATCCGTATCCTGCGCCTTCAAAGAGGGAGTGATGCACCACAAGGAAATTAATGTTAAAAATCGGATTAACATGAGGGCTGAGTGGTTAAGTGGTTTATTTGTTGAGGGGTTTATTTGTTGACACGTTGATTTGAGATAAATCGGGCACAAAATTGAAAAAAAACATTCATTTAACGGAAAAAAAAATGAAAAAGTATGCTTGAACAGCGTGGAGTTTTAGGTAAGGAACGGCGGAAAGGAATCACATCAAATGGTTAAGTTATTGTTTGCCCGTTCCTTTGGTAACGGCGTTAGATTGGGAGTAGGGGATATTAAATATTTAAAGTGCTGATTATCAACACGCAGTAAGTCTATTGTTCCTGCTTCTTGACTTAGCGGTTTTGTGTTTAACAAATAGTCGGAATTTTTTTTATCAAATGTTTGTTAATCTATTTCAGTTGATGCTATATTTGCACCCCAATTGTATCAACCGGATTAGCGCAGCATCCCGATACAAAATCGGGAAGGTCGAGGATGAAATTATAAGCCGGATTAGCTCAGCGGTAGAGCAGCTGATTCGTAATCAGCAGGTCGAGGGTTCAAATCCCTTGTTCGGCTCCAAAAGGCGGGATGTAGCGCAGCTCGGTAGCGTGCGTCGTTCGGGACGACGAGGTCGCTGGTTCGAATCCAGTCATCCCGACTAAAAGTGTAAATAACTGAAAAACAGTTGTTTACACTTTTTTGTTATCTCAATAATCAGTAATTACTTCATTTGTGAAATACCTCATCACCGGACTTGGGAATATCGGTTCTGAATACGACGGTACCCGACACAACATTGGATTTGAAGCGGTGGACTTGCTTTGCAAGGACTTGGAAGGCGAATGGCGTACCGATCACCACGGCGATTTGTCGGAAGTCAAGTTCAAAGGGCGCACCTTGTTGCTGCTAAAACCCACTACTTACATGAATTTGAGCGGGAAAGCCATTCGTTACTGGCTGCAAAAAGAAAAAATTCCGGTAGAAAACAGTTTGGTTGTCTGCGACGACCTTAATTTGGTATTTGGCAAGCAGCGCCTCCGACCCAAAGGCTCTCACGGCGGACACAATGGTTTGGAAAACATTCAACAGCTGTTGGGTACTGATGAATATCCGCGCCTGCGCATCGGTATCGGTGCGGATTTTTCTAAGGGCAAACAGGTTAATTTTGTTCTGGGCAAATGGACGGAGGATGAACGCGCTGAAATCCCCCATATTTTGTTGCAAACCACCAATTGTATCAAAACTTTGGTCACCATCGGTATGGAACGTGCCATGAATACGCTCAGCAATAGTAAAAAATTGAATGATAAATGATCAATTCCGTTATTCAATCTAATATTGACCTAAAACCCTTCAATACTTTTGGTATTGCGGCAAAAGCGGCGCATTTTGCGGTGTTTCGCACCGTGCAGGATTTGAAAGCGGCTGTTAAATCGGGTATTCGCCCCATGCACGTCTTGGGCGGGGGCAGCAATGTACTGCTGACGGGTGATGTACCCGGACTTTTGCTCAAAAATGAAATAATCGGTATTGAAGTGGTGCGCACTTTTACCAATCGGGTATGGGTAAAAGCGGGTGGGGGAGTGGGGTGGCACCCGTTTGTGCTTTGGGCGGTGGAGCAGGGTTTTGGCGGATTAGAAAACTTGAGCCTGATACCGGGTACGGTGGGTGCAGCGCCCATTCAGAATATCGGTGCATACAGCGTGGAACTCAAGGATGTTTTTGTAAAATTGGAGGCTTATGAATGGGAAACGGGGCGCATTCGCACTTTTACAAAGGCGGAATGTCAGTTTGGCTATCGGGACAGTATTTTTAAACGGGCCGCCAAAGGCAAATACTGTATTCTTTCCGTTACTTTTTCGCTAACCCGGCAGGCGCACCGCCTCAATTTGTCGTATGGCGATATCCAAAAAACATTAGATGTGATGCAGGTGGCGCACCCCGACATCCAATCGGTTAGTCAGGCGGTTATCCAAATTCGAAGCAGCAAATTGCCCGATCCGGCGGTGATCGGCAATTGCGGCAGTTTTTTTAAAAACCCGGAAACGGAGCGCCGTGTTTTAGAGGAAATTCGCAAAACTTACCCCAATGCCCCCGGATATGATCTACCCGACGGGCGGGTAAAAATTCCGGCAGGCTGGCTCATTGAGCAAGGTGGCTGGAAGGGGAAACGGGTAGGGAATACTGGTTGTTATGAAAAACAGGCGTTGGTATTGGTCAATTATGGTGGGGCGGTGGGTTCGGAGGTGAAACAATTGGCGGTTGATATCATTGATTCTGTAAAAGAGCGTTTTGGGGTGCAGTTGGAGCCGGAGGTGAATATTTGGTAGGTATTGTTTAGTTGGTTTAGGTTGTTTCTTACCGACAATTTTAGGTAGAAATGGGACGACATCGTTCCTAAAGTACTAAGTAGGTAAATAGAAATAACGGTAGTTTTTAATTTCATTAATTGCCTTATTATCAAGGATTTGTGAGGCTTTTGACTGCCGGGTATTGACTGTGGACTACTTAAAATATCGGAAATATTTTCAATTTTTCGATATTTTGCGGCTATAACGCTACCTTTGCACTCGTTTCTTATTGTTCAACCTACCTCCTGCTCTCATGCGTTTTTTATTTACTCTATTTATTGTTTTCGTTTTATTCGCCTGTGGTTCAAACCCTCAAACACCGCAGCGGAAAAATATAACGGCGACAGAAAAAGCCGCCCCGGCAAAAACAGTACCTTCCCCTGATGAGCAATTTGGTGTATTGTTTGATGCCGTGCAGATGGCGCAAATATTTCCGGATGGAAAAACCTTTGTAGATTGTACGCCGAAATCAGACCCGGCAGCTATCCTTCAGGCATATCTGTCCCAAAAAGATGCACCCGGCTTTGTCCTGAAAAATTTTGTCAACGAACATTTTATCGCTCCGGGCGCGGGCAGTGTTGCCTACAAAAGCGATCTGCGGCGCAGTGCTTCGGAGCACATCGAAGACCTTTGGCCGGTGTTGACCCGCAAGGCCGATACCGCAACTGCTTACGGAACCCTCCTTCCGCTACCCTTTCCTTACGTGGTGCCGGGTGGCCGGTTTAGGGAGGTCTATTACTGGGACAGTTATTTTACCATGCTGGGCCTCCAGGCTTCGGGCAACACGGAAGCGATTCGCAGTATGCTGAATAATTTTGCTTACCTGATTGACACGTTCGGCCACATACCCAATGGCAATCGGTCGTATTACCTGAGCCGCAGCCAGCCGCCTTTTTTTAGCCTGATGGTGACCTTGTTGTCTGCCGGGGACGAAATGACGCGTTTTTTGCCGCAAATGGTAAAAGAATACAATTTTTGGATGGATGGCAGGGAACAACTGACGGATCAAAACACCGCACACCGCCGGGTAGCGCGGATGCCTGACGGGGAAATACTCAATCGCTATTGGGATGATCGTCCGGCTCCGCGCCCTGAATCCTGGCGGGAAGACGTTCTGACGGCACAAAAAGCCGCCGGACGCGACAAAAATGACGTGTACCTCAACCTGAAAGCCGGGGCTGAATCGGGCTGGGATTTTAGCAGCCGGTGGCTCAATGGCGGCAGCGACCTGACCACCATCCGCACCACGCAGATTGTTCCGATAGACCTGAATTGCCTGCTTTGGAACGCCGAGCAGCTGCTGGCAGATTTTTATTTGCGCACCAATGATGATGAAAAAGCCAAGATTTTTGGTGAACGGGCACTTAATCGGGCAAGAGCCATTCAGAAATACTGCTGGGATAGCGCAGCGGGCTGGTACATGGATTATGATCACACCGCCCGCAGCCGAACGGGCGTTATGAGTTTAGCCGGAATGTACCCCCTGTTTTTTCGTTTCAGCAACCGTCCGCAGGCCATTGCCTGCTCTCGCACGTTAGAAAAAATATTCCTGCGCCCGGGGGGTTTGGTCAGCACGCCAAACAAAACCGGCCAGCAGTGGGATGCTCCCAATGGCTGGGCGCCTTTGCAGTGGATTAGCATTGCGGGCCTCCGCAACTACGAACAAACCGAATTGGCCAATATCATCAAAAAACGCTGGTGCGACCTGAATATCCGGGTATATCAACGCACGGGGAAAATGTTGGAAAAATACAATGTGGAAGACCTTTCGTTGACTGCCGGCGGCGGTGAATATCCGGTACAGGACGGTTTTGGATGGACAAATGGCGTGCTGTTGAAATTGTTGAGTGAAAAATAGAGGAGGAGGGAGGGGTTGTCTCGTTCTGAAATTGAATGGTGGGGCAGAAATAATGGATAATAGATAATATTTAAAATATTGAAAGTAAATTATTTATACCAAAAAAAACTTCAATTTAGAAAATGCCATCAAGCATGGTGGTCGTCTCAACGCAATGGCCTGACACTACGGGTAGCTATTTCCATGGAAAATGGATTTTTTGTATCCATATTGCCGACAACGGGGTAGGTCGCCGGGCTGCTTCGGATAAATTCAAGGCTCCAGGAAGTGACAAAGGGATGGGGATCACCAAAAGGCGTATAAAAAACTCGGAAGGCACGGTGACAGTATCCGATGTACTGCACACGGATGGATCAACAGGCGGCACAGCGGTGGTAATCCGGCTGCCGCTGCCTGGTGGCTTGCGTTTCTAAGGAACGAGTAAATAATCAGTTAGTGCCGCGTCCAGTAAATGGGGTGCAGATTGGCGAGACCTATTTTTTGCTCAATTGGGCAGGAGGAGGGCGAAATGCGGGACATTTTAACCGACGAATAACGAAATGGAGCGAGAAATAGGGCCGCAAAACGGTGCGTTATTTACTGGACGCGGCACTAGTCATTTCAAGTAGATCATTTTTGGGTCAGACAACCATCTTTTTGTGCTTTAGCGGTAAATGAATTGAGTGCTTGACATATTTGGGGGAAAGCAATATGCAATATAGGCAAACATGGGTGGTTGACAAGTTTTGTGAAACTTTTCCCTTTTAATATATTGTGGTTCCCCAAATGTGTCAAGCACTCAATTGATTCATTCCCGTGTCACTAAGTAATTAACCAACCAAATCAGGCGGTTTGCAAAAATAATGATAGAACAACAGCGCGGGCAAAGTATTTTTGTTGCAAATTTTAATCGTATGGACAGCAAAGAAATTTTAATCGTTTTAATGTTTTTGGCAGCGGGCATTCCTTTTTTAGTGGTACTCTCCTGGCACCTGCGTAAAAAAAGTGATGCTTTGCAAAAAAGCAATCAGGCCCTGAAAGAAAAGGAAAAAGAACTGCGCCAGTTGTTACTTGAATTGCACCACCGAACCAAAAACAACCTCCAGGACATCAGTGCAATGGTGTACCTGCAAATGAAAGAGCAGGAGGAAGGTACTTCCCGCGACAGCCTGCAAAGTGTGGCGGGCCGAATAGCGGCTTATGGTATTCTGCACCGCATGATGTATCAGAAGAAGAACCGCTTTACCTCCGTCAATTTGGCAAAATACACCCGGGAATTGGTGGAATACCTCGAAAAAAACCACTCCTGCCCCAAACCTGCTTATCATTTCGACTTGGAGGATTTTTATCTTGAAATGGATGAGGCCCTTCATATCGGCCTGGGGATGTATGAATTGATGGAGAATAGTTTTCGCCATGCTTTTTCTCACTCCGAGAACCCGGAACTCTGGATAACCTTAACAGCAGCACGCACTGCCGTTGAAGTACACATACGCGATAATGGCCCCGGCATACTTTCCGACAATGGCCCCGCCAGAAAAGGTGCTTTTGGATTAAAACTCCTGCGGCTGTTGGTAGAGGGGCGCGAAGGCACGCTCCTAATAGAAGGTCGGGCTGCTGTTTTCAGGATTCCGGTGCAGCGAACAGACTGAATTGATTGCAATGATTTTAATACGTAAGATATGAAACGAAAAATTCAAATTTTGCTCTGGCTGTATTGGCTGTTTGCGATGCTTATATCATATCAATACAGCACTACCGGAAACCTCCCTGTCTGGATAGTCATGCCGCCTTTGTTGCTTGGCGCATGGTTCTATGACTTTACAAAACACAGAAATGATAACTGGTTGAGGATAGCCGGAATTGGAGCGGTTTTCTTTTTATTTCTCACAGACTTTTTTTCTCTATTTACAGATTTTTCGGGTCCGACGCCTCTCCGCATAATAGTCCAATGTTTTTCCGTGAGTTCTTACCTTTTTTACACAGGTGGATATTTTTTTAAATACCCTTTCCAATCAGGATATTTAAAAAAGTATCCGATTTTTTGGGCCATGTTTTTGGGATGTCAGGTGATGATTATTGGATATCTGATGCAAAACATTAAAAGTAATGAAACGATTTCGAGTCTGTTTTATACAGGAGCCGTAACTGCTTTTTATGTGAGCATTGTCAACACACGAACGAAGATACCGGAGTCGCTTTGGTGGCGACTGATGGTCGGAGTGTACTCCTTGGTTATTTCAGAAATTTTTGTCCTGCTGAATGACTTCAAACCGTCTGTGTTCAGCCTGTTGCTGTACTATATAGGTGATTGTATAATATTAACAACAACGGCATTGATTATCAGGCGCGATCGAGATAATTTGTAGGTAATTTCATCCAATTCAAAACGACAAACATGAAGCAATTTTTTACCCTTTTTTTAGTATCTTTTTCCGTTTATTACGGCTTAGGGCAATCGTCCGACACAAAAGACCAATACGCCGAAGCGGTGAAATTAATTGGGAAAGCAAAGGACAAAGATGCCAGGCTTCCTTCCTCTTTGGACGACCAGCTGCCTGTATTGCATCGTTTTTTAGAGGATATGCCTCAGGATACCACTACTGCTAAAAAAACGCTGAAACAGACTTGTTTGACGATTGCAGAAATTGAGGTAATTACTCAAAAAACAAAGGCTGCCAGAGCCATGCTCGGTGACCTGAAGGCTGCATTCAACGACCTTTCAAACAACCGACAAAACACAATCATTTTTAAGGAGCAGTATGCAGCCTTTAAGATTAAAAATAAAAAATTTGAGGCTGCGTTCGATGAAGTAATGACATTAGAAAAAAAGTCATTGAGAAATTTCGGGCGCTATTTAAAGAAAAATCTTGGAGCCAAAGACACTTCCATCACTACCATGATATTTCGTTATTTTAAAAAAATTATCGAAGAAAAGGAAGCATCTATTGCCGAAGTGACGAAAAAAATCGAGGAACTATCCCTTCAGAAAGGCAGCATAGAACAAGCATTGAATGACAAAAAAAATGAATTGAGGGCTTTAAATGATAGCCTGCACAGTAGCCAAAGAGAAAAAAACAGCAAGATTGATACTTTGCAACAAGACATCAAGCAAAAAGAGGCTCGCTTAGACTCGATCCAGAATTCCTTAAAAAAACTAAGATCAGCAAAAACCGAAATAGAAAAAGACAATCAGGATATGAACATAGAAAAGGGTAAATTAGAGGTGCTGATTAAAGAAATGAAAGAAAAGCAGCAAGGCATGAAAACGACCGCACAGGGGTTAAGTAATGAGATTAATCAACTAACCCGGGAGCGCGATAGTGTAAAAACAGTCAATCAAAACCTCGCCGTAGAGAAGACACAAAGGGAAAAAGATGTTCAGGAGGAGGAAGCAACAACCATCAAATTGAATAAATTATTCCTGATTTTCGCCATTTTAGCCGCACTTGCTGCTGCCTTTTTCTACGCCCGAAAACACCAGAATACGAGGATTGGAAAAGATAAGGTAGAAAAACTCAACGTGGAATTGAGCCGTGCAAATGAAATATTGTATAATTTAATTCGAGAGTCGCACCATCGCATCAAGAATAACCTGATTGATGTGTCAGAAGTAATTGATTTGCAGCTGAGTATGGCACAAGATAGCCGAGTGAAGTCAGCCTTAGAAGACGCGAAAGAGCGGGTGGAAGTAATGGCTTTGATTCACCAAAAACTGTACAAGGCGGAGCATGGCCAACTGATGAAAGTACGCATTGGCGACTATATTGAGGAGCTGTTAAACCTCTTAATCAGTATCAATAAATTCAGCCCCAATACACTCCAACTGCACCTGAACATTGAACCAATAGCCGTTGACATGGATTTTACGGCTTATATCGGATTGATTATCAATGAATTAGTGCAAAATGCTTTGAAGCACGCTTATGCGGGTGTGGCAGCCCCGTCGCTGGCGCTGGTGCTGCGAAGAAACGAGGATGGAATGGTGGAAATAAAAATAAAAGATAATGGCCCGGGTATCTATTCAGGCACTTTAGCTTCGGTGACGCAAAATTCCTTTGGCCTCACTTTAGTAAAAACCCTGTCAGAAGGCAGAAATGGCAGCGTGGAATATCATTTCGATCATGGCTCCGAATTTACCGTTACCATGATGCCCAATGATGAAGAGATTGAAGTTATTGTGTAGCGGTTGGAGCTTGGTTACTGGTGAATAAATGCTCGTTGGCTCAATTGTCTATCGTTATCTGCTCTTTCCATGATTACTTTGTCACCTTAAAATAACATTCAAAAATTATGGCAACAAATCTGAACATTCTGATCATGGAAGACCACCCCATGCAGTCCTTAAAATTAAAAAATATGCTGTCAGAGTACGGCTACGAGCACATTGCTATTGCCGGTTCCATACAAAAAGCCCTGCAATTGTATCAAGAGCAGGTGTTTGATGTGTTATTACTCGACATAAATATGGGCAGCACTATGAATGGCATAGAAGCCTGCAAAATCATGCAAGATATTCGCAAGGTATCCCATATTTACCTGACCGCACAATCCGATCATTTTGAATTCGCCAAAGCTACCAATCCCGCTGCTTTTTTTTCCAAGCCCTATAACGAAAAAGACCTGCCAAGGGCCATTGAATTGGCCATACAGCGCCATGTGGAAAACAGCGAACCGGAATTGGCCAAAAATAACCCGGAGAAAGTCTTTTTCCCAAGATTGTACCTGCCCGGCGACTGCTTTTGGATCAAGCAAAGCCCTGAAAAACGGGAACTTTTTATGAAGGTACTGCCAAAGGATATCTTCCTCTTTAAGGCCGACAATGTATATGTGGAAATATACACTACCCACAAAAAACAACCTATTGTGGTGACGTTGAGCCTCTCCAAATTGGCTGAAGCGCTCGAAGGGCGGCCCGGCTATCGCTCTTTTGTACAGGTCAGCCGCTCCTGTATTGTCAACCTGGATCATATCAAAAGTTTTCCAAAAGACTTGGATACCGTCACCCCTAATAATGATATGACGATTCCTGTCAGTGAAAATTATCGTGCGCTGCTGCGGGCAAGATTGGGGAATGTTTGAACTTCACCAACAAAACAAGGCGCTTCTCAAAAGAAATTAGGCGCAGAAAAACATCTGCATGATATTTGTCTCACCAAAAATTATCTGAGAAGACTTTCGACGGGGAACCTGAAACAGCGTCGTTAAATAAAAGAGTAAGGGCGCGGAGGCCGAAAAGCGTATAGAGTAGGCATTTTTTTATTTATTTTATCATGGAAACAACCCTGACACAGGAGTTACTTTACCTGTACAGCGCGCCCATAGTAGCCATTGCAGTGAGTACTGAATTGGCCGTCAAACTCAGCCGCGAGACCATCAACAACCTCTGCGAATACCTGAAAGACGAGGGCCTCCGCGCCGCCCAGGCAGGCAAGAGGCTTGCCCCCAATAGCCGCACCCTTCGCTCATTTTTCACTTCAACACACACATCATGAAACGACTGCCTTTCCTCCTCCTCGCCCTCGCCCTGATGAGCAGCGCCCTCGCCGCCCTCGCGCAGCCATACGCGCTCGACCCGAAGTTCGGCACCGGCGGCTACGCCCTCTCCGCTGCCCCCGGCAACGACCGGGGCTACGACCTCATCGCACAGCCCGACGGCAAGGTGGCGACCTTCGGATTTTCCGGCGCATCGGGCCAGATCGCCCGCCTCAACGCCGACGGCAGCCCCGATGCCACCTTCGCCACCGCAGGCGCCGCCACCTTCAAAGTCAACAGCCAGAACACGGTCTGCTATGCCGGAGCCTTGCAGCCCGACGGCAAGATCGTGGCCGCCTGCGCCCTCGCCGACAACACCCTCGCCGTCGTGCGGCTGCTGCCCAACGGCCAGTTCGACCCCGCTTTCGATGCCGACGGCATCGCCCTGCTGCCCGTGCCCGCATTTATGGGGGGCGAAGAGACCCCGCTGGGCCTCGCCCTCCAGCCCAACGGCGCCATCGTGGTCTCCTTCTTGTCCCAGCCCGCTGGTTCGCAGGGCATGGTCACCACCGTCGCCCGCTTGCTGAGCACCGGCAGCCCCGACCCCTCTTTTTCAGGTGATGGAGTGGCGACGCTCGATGTCGCCCCGGCCTCCAACACCGAAGTCGTCTCCGGCGCACAGGTGGCGGGCGGGCTGATTTATGTGGGCGGCTACGCTAGACTCAACGACACCACCCGCTTCACGCTCTGCTGCTTCAAACCCGACGGAACGCCCAACCTCGCCTTCGGCACCGGGGGCATAGCCATCGGGACAGCAGGCGTGTGCAGCGACATCCGGGTACAGGCCAGCGGGCGCATCGTCGCGGCGGGCTACACCGCCACCGGCCCCCGCCAAATCCTCGTCACCCGCTTCCTGCCCAATGGCGCCACCGATGTATCTTTCGGCAACAGCGGCATTTTCACCGCCGAGTACTCGCCCATAAAAATCAACGGCATGGCGCTGACGAGCAACGGGGGCATCCTGCTGGCGGGCTACCAAAGCAGCTTCCGGCCGTACAGTTTTTTCATCACCGCCTTGACCGACGATGGCTTCCCTGCGGCGGGGTTCGTCGGCGGCCTGTTTTTTCAGGAGAAAATCAACGGCATCGACGAAGAGCTCCATAACATCGCGGTGGACCAGCAAGGCCGGATCGTGGCAGTGGGCTACTATGAAAACAACGCGACCGGAGAAAACCTCGCCGTCCTCCGGCTCGCTGGCCCCGGCCCCGAAGTCCGCCTCATCGTCGGGCAGGCGAGCGGGGCGCAGGGCGACACCGTCCTAGTCCCCGTTAGGCTTGAAGGCTGCGATGTGCTGTACGCTGCGCAAGGCATGGTCGGGCTGAGCAACCCTACGGTCGGCAAAATCATCAGCTTCCAGAAAAAAGCCGCCGACGTCTCCTTCAACGGCGACCTGTTCAGTTTTTTCACTGCCAACGGCACCAGCCTCACCGCCAGCGACACGCTCTTTTTTGTGAAAATCCTCCTCACCGGCAATCCTGGCGACAGCACCTCGGTCACCATCGCCGCGCCTCCGGGCAGCGTCATCGAAGTCGCCTGCGGCCTCACCACCCTCACCCCCCACACCGTCGTGGCAGGCCAGGCCAAAGTGCTCAGCAGTTTCAGCGTCAGCGGCATCCTCCTCGACCGCCTCGGCGCGCCCGTTGGGCAGGCCATCGTCACGCTGGAAGGCAAAGACAAAACCGGGGCAGACTTTCTGCTCAGTGAAGTCGCCGATGCCAGCGGCACCTACACCTTCAACAACGTGCCGCACGGCAGCACTTTCACCGTCAAAGTTTTAAAAGACATCAACCCCAAGAATGGCATCACCAGTTATGACCTGCTCGTGGGCCAGCGCTGGTTGCTCGGCATGAAGCCGCCGGAGTTCAACTCGCCCCTTCAAGTGCTGGCTGGCAACGCGAACAACAACCACCTGTTCAGCACCCTCGACCTCGGCATCGCGCAGGCGGTCTTTTTGGGAAATCTCGCGGCATTCCCCAACAACAACTCTTGGGTGTTTGTCCGCGCCAGCCACGTCTTCGCTGCTCCGTTCACCGTGAGCAACCCCTTCCCGTACCCCTCCGACAGCACCATAGTCGGGCTGAAAAACAACGCAGTGGTTCACTTCACGGGCATCAAGGTGGGCGACATCGTGACCTCCGCCGACCCGCAAAACCGCCCCGCCGGGGAAGGCAGCGGTGAGGCCCCGGCCCTCCGCCTCGTAGCAGAGCAAAGCCGCGCTGGGCAGGATATTGCTTTGATAATCAAGGCCGAACAGTTCGAGCAGATCGGCAGCGCGCAGTGGGGGCTGCAATTCGATCCCTCTGTAATGACCTACCTCGGCGCCGACGCGCCCGGCTGGGCAGTGGGCGACAAGGCTGCCGCCGACGGATTGCTGAGGCTGAGTTGGTTCAGCCCCGACGGGCAGCCGAAAACGCTCGCCTCCGGCACTGTGCTGGTCGCGCTCCGCTTCCGCGCCGTAGCGCCGAGCCTGTCGCTCGCCGAGCCGTTGGTCGCCCGCTCCGAAGCCGCACTGGAAGCCGAGGCTGTAGCCGTGCTGGAAGATGGCACCTTCGAGTCGCGCGATCTCGCGCTACGCTTCCAGGCAAACCTCAGCGCTGCACACGGCCCGATGACCGAAGCGGGATACAGCCTCGGCCAGAGCGCTCCGAACCCAACCACGGGGCTGGTACAAATCCCCTTCGCGCTGGGCGAGCCGGGCCAAGCGGTCCTGAATGTTTTTGACAACCTCGGGCGCGTCGTGCGCCGCAGCGCGGGCTTTTTTGAGCAGGGCCGCCAGCAAGTTGAGCTAGATTTGAGCGGCTTGGCCCCCGGCCTCTACCGCTACCAGCTCACATCGGGCCGTTTTTCCGCCACTCAAAACTTGGTCGTGTCACAATGACGAATGACCAATGACGCAATGACGAATGGCCAACCACATCATGAAACGCCTCTTCGCGCTCCTCGCGCTGGCCGCAGTAGCCACTGGCTGTTGCGGCCAGCCTTTGCGCCTGTTTTTTGCCGATGCTGCGGAAGCGCAGCCCGGTGACACCGTGCGCGTGGCGCTGCAAGCCGCGCATTTCCAGCAAATCGGCAGCCTGCAATTCGGCCTGTGCTGGGACACCGCCGCCCTGCGCTACGCCGGAGCAGCGGGAGCGGCCCTGCCGCCGGCGCTGTTGCTCGGCGACACCCACACTGACGCGGGCGAACTGGGCGTGTCGTGGTTCTCTGGCACCGGGCTGGACCAATCGCTGCCGGATAGCACCGTGCTGCTGCACGCCTTTTTTGTGCCGCACCCCTGCTCTGGCACGGCATCGCTTTCCTTTTGCAACCTCGAAAACCTGCCCATCGAGGCCGGGCAGCTGAGCGGCAACTCAGTCGCTGTGGACTGTACGAACGGGCAGGTGCCTCACCCACTGCACCAGGTTTCGGCCACGATCTGCCAGGGCGATGTTTTTCTTTTTAATGGAAAAAAACTCAGCGCGGCGGGCGGCTACGCGGACACGCTCTTGGCTGCCAACGGCTGCGACAGCCTTGTGCGCTTGCGCTTGAAGGTGCTGCCCGCAGCCGTCAGCGAGGTTTCGGCCACGATCTGCGCGGGCGATGTTTTTCTTTTTAATGGAAAAATACTTGACGCGGCGGGCGGCTACGCGGACACGCTCTTGGCTGCCAACGGCTGCGACAGCCTTGTGCGCTTGCGCTTGAAGGTGCTGCCCGCAGCCGTCAGCGAGGTTTCGGCCACGATTTGCGCGGGCGATGTTTTTCTTTTTAATGGAAAAATACTTGACGCGGCGGGCGGCTACGCGGACACGCTCTTGGCTGCCAACGGCTGCGACAGCCTTGTGCGCTTGCGCTTGGAGGTGCTGCCCAAAACGCTTTATGTGCCAAATGTTTTTAGCCCTAATGGCGATGGCCTGAACGACCGGTTCAGCGTGTTCGGCGGGCGGGCAGTTGCATCTGTCCGCTTGCTGCGGGTGTACGACCGGTGGGGCAGTCTTGTTTTTGAGGGGCGCGACCTGCCGCCCGATGGCTCGTCGGGCTGGGACGGTCGCTCCGCTGCTGGGGGCGATTGCCCACCGGGGATTTATGTTTGGCGCTACGAAGCGGCGCTGGCGAATGGCGAGCGGTCGGCAGGCGCTGGCGACGTTCTTTTGGTGCGCTGAAAATACCGGGCTCCGGCCCGGAAGACATAGATGCCGCCGTGCAAGCCGCCTTGCCCGCTTGGGCGGCCTTGCCGCTCGAACATCGGCTTGACATGGCAACCCGATGTTTTAAACATGAAAGTAATTTTCCCTCCCTATGCTATCCACTACCTTCGCCGCAGATTCTTTCAAAAAAAACGCCCGACCGAACGGCGCCTTTTCCCAACTCGAACGCTCTACTATGCCGCCTCTTCCAGAAATGCCGGACTCAGAGATACTCGCCGCCCTGCGCAGCGGCGGGGCTGCCCGCGAGCGGGCCTGGGAGTTCATGTACAAAAAGTGGAAGGGCCTTTGGCTGAAAATGATACTTGATGCCGGGGGCAGAAAGACGAGGCAGACGAAGCGCTCAACAACATTTTTCACCCTTTCGAGAAGGCGGTCACGGCGGAAGGGTTCGAGTTGAAGGCCGCTTCGCTGCGGACTTACTTGGTCAAGTCGGTTTATTTCAATTGGCTGAAAATCAAGAAAAGAGCGCCCAAAACCGAAGAGTTCGGAGATGCATATATGCGCGACTTTGTGGAGAGCGTGGACAAAATGGTGCAGCGCCAAGAGTGCAAAAAACTGCTCGATACCGTTCTTGCCCAACTGGGCAAGCGGTGCCAAGAGGTGCTCGCTTTGTGGGCAAACAAATACCCCATGAAGGAGATCGCAGAAACCTTGGGCTTAGCAGGCGGTGCCAAAGCCGCCAAGAAGTTGAAGTATGAATGCTCCAAAAAACTGGAGCAATTCCTTGAAGAGCGCCCTAATCTGAAAGACCGTTTAAGAGACTGCTGTAATGACTGATCAGGAATTGCACGAAAAAATAGACGCCTACCTGCGCAAGCGACTCCCGCCCGCAGAGGCCGAGGCGTTCGAGGCCGCCGCCCGCGCCGATCCTGCGCTGGCCGAGCGCGTAGAGACCTAGCGGCTCACGCTCCCCTTGCTCGACCGGCTGTCAGAGCGCAGCATGGCAGCAAAATTCGCCCAGTGGGACGCTGAGATGGAGGAGGAGGAAACTCAGCCCGCTTCCCCTTCGAGGCTTGCGGGCAGGCTTGTTTTTGCGGGGCTGCTCCTGCTCTTGGCTGTGGCTTTGTGGTTTTGGTGGCTTAAACCGCCCGTCGCCGCGCCTCCTGCCCAAACAGGGCCAGCAGCCAATGAAACCCAAAAAGCCAACGACACTTTGCCCGCAAAGCCCATCGAAGCGGCACCGGCCAAGCCCGATCCGGCCAGCCGCATCATCGCTTGCGCGGCACCGGCGGGCATTGGCAAATTTATAGAAGACATGACCGCTGTGCAGCGCGGCAGCGGGGTGCCAAAGTCCTTCCGAGATACCTTGCTCGCTCAAGCCGAGTTGGCCTTTAGGCAGGCAAAATACCGCCAAGCGGCAGGCTTTTTGACCCAAATCCCCGATAGCAGCGCCCAAAAATGGCTGGCCTTCGCTTACCACCGATTGGGCCGCCACGCCGAAGCCATCGAAGCCTACCAGCGCTACATGGCATCCGACCCTTCCAACGTGGAAAAGCATGACTGGAACCTGGCGCTGCTCTACTTGGATACCGTCACCCTTAATAATGATATGACAATTCCTGTCAGTGAAAATTATCGTGCGCTGCTGCGGGCAAGATTGGGGAATGTTTGAACTTCACCAACAAAACAAGGCGCTTCTCAAAAGAAATTAGGCGCAGAAAAACATCTGCATGATATTTGTC
>Ga0209490_10001774_pt1 | contig 20666 bp, 19 predicted proteins | sample MAT06_FD_187209 | JGI IMG/M metagenome (GOLD analysis project Ga0209490, IMG submission 187209) | Freshwater microbial communities from Lake Fryxell liftoff mats and glacier meltwater in Antarctica - MAT-06 (SPAdes) (version 2) | ecosystem: Environmental > Aquatic > Freshwater > Ice > Liftoff... | reverse complement strand
AGCGACTCGGTGCGAGACTCGATTTCTGGCGGGTCCGGATGCGTCCCGGCGGGCCGTTCGGGTTTGGGGTGCTCGATGATCGCCCCTGGTTCGGGTTGCCGGGCAATCCCGTCTCGGCGCTCGTGACATTCGAGGTCTTCGCGCGGCCGGCGTTGCAGCAGATGGGACTGCGTCCGCTGTGGCGTCCCGCGCTTGACGTGACGCTCGCGGAAGCCGTCACCACGAGCGGCGATCTGACGCACTTTCTGCGCGCCGTGGTGGATGCAGACCAGATGGCACATCTCACCGGTCCGCAGGGATCGGGACTGCTGACCTCGATGCACGCCGCCACCGCGCTCGTCATCATTCCAAGCCACGTGTCGTATGTTGCTGCCGGGACAACCGTGCGGGCAGTGCTGCTCGCGCCCACCCCTCCCTCTCTGGAGGTACCCTGGACGTTCTGATTCCCGACGCACTCGAGCTGGATCTGCGCAGCCGATTTCGCACCATCGAGTCACCGGTGACGATTGCGGTGGACGAGGTCGTGCAGATTCTGCATCCCGCCGACTCCGACGAATTGATTTCCGAGCAGGATTTCGCGAAGGACGATCGCCTTCCGTACTGGGCCGATCTGTGGCCCGCGAGTGTCGTGTTGGCGCGTTTCCTTCGCGGCCTGCATGGTTCGGGGCGCACGCTGCTCGAACTCGGTTGTGGCAGTGGCGTTGTCGCGACGGCGGCGGCCCGTGCCGGCTTTGACGTGACTGCGACAGACTACTACGAAGACTCCCCGAATTTTGCGCGGACAAATGCGCGGCGAAACACACAGGTTGACATCGCCGCACGCTGTGCTGATTGGAACAGTTGGCCCGCCGACATTCGCGGCTTCGATCTGGTTGTGGCGTCGGATGTGCTGTACGAACAGCGCAACGCCCCGTTGATTGCGCGCGTGATGGCGCAGTCGCTGGGCCCCAACGGTGAGGGGTGGCTCGCCGACCCAGGCCGCGTCGGATCGGCGGGGTTTCCCGACTGGTGCATCAGCCACGCGCTGAACTGCGAAACAGCCACGAAGGTGCAGATCGAGGCCGGCGGGCGCGAGCACACGATCAGTCTCTACCGCATCACGAGGTAGAGCGACGCTGGAGGGTCACCCCGTCACGCGAGCTGTTGCGCAACGACCTCGCTGATGTCGAGCACAGCGACGTCCTTCTCGAGCTTCGCCACTCCATCGGTCATCATCGTCATGCAGAACGGGCAGGCGACGGCGATCACGTCTGCGCCCGTCGCGACCAACTCCTCGGTGCGCTCGAGGTTGATGCGCTTGCCAACGTTCTCGTCCACGAACATTCGTCCACCACCGGCGCCACAACACAGCCCGCGACTCCTGGTCCGCTCCGGTTCGACGAGCGTCAGCACCGGTAACGCACGTTTGAGCGTTTCACGCGGTGAATCGTAAATGTCGTTGTAGCGGCCCAGATAGCAGGAATCGTGATAGGTCATCGTCAGCGTCTTGCCATGTTCCGTGGTGAGCGGAATCAGGTTCGCATTCAGCAATCGCTCGATGTACGTGCTGTGATGAATGACCTCGTAGTTGCCACCGAGCTGCGGGAACTCGTTCCCCATCTGATGAAAGCAGTGCGGGCAGAATGTGACGATGGTCTTCACCTCATAGCGATCGAGCGTCTCGATGGTGCCTTTCGCCAGCGTCTGATAGAGGTACTCGTTGCCGAGTCGGCGCGCAGGATCACCGTGGCACGTCTCTTCCTGGCCAAGGATCGCAAAGTCGATGCGCGCGGCCTGAAGGATTCGTGCGAAGGCGACCGTGATCTTCTTCGCCCGGTCATCAAAGCTGCCCATGCAGCCGACCCAGAACAGAATGTCCGGGCGCGTTCCCGCCGCGAATGCCTCGGCATAGGTGGGGATGTTCAACCCTTCCGACCAGAGCGCCCGATCAGCGGGGCTGAAGGCCCACGGCGATGCGTTCGTTTCCAGTGATTCGAAGGTCGGCTGCACCTCTTCGGGAAAGCGCCCTTCGTTGAGCACCAGACCACGGCGCAACTCGTTGATGATGTCCAGCTGGTCGATGTTCACCGGACACTCGGTCACACAGGCGCGGCAGCTCGTGCAGGCCCAGAGTTCCTCTTCCGTGATGTAGTTGTCCAGCAACTGATTGCCGAACGCGACACTGGCACCGTCGACTGTCATCAACAGCGCCGCACTTCCCGGCACATCCAACTCGCCGACGAGCAGGGGGGCCTTCTCCATCAGGCGGCGTCGCGTGTCGACCACGATCTTGCGCGGGCTCAGCGCCTTGCCGGTGATGCTTGCTGGACAGGCGGCCGTGCAGCGCCCGCACTCGGTGCAGCTGTACCCATCCAGCAGATTCTTCCATGTGAGATGATCGACGTCGCTGGCACCAAACTGCTCGACCTCGGCCTCCAGATCCATCGGGCGCATGACACCGATCTTTGCCGGCCCGCTGGTGTCGCTGAACCAGACGTTGATCAGTGAACTCACAACGTGCAGGTGCTTCGAATACGGGAGAAAGTTCAGGAAACCGAGCACCAGCAGCGCATGTGCCCACCAGCTCACGTCGTGCGCCACATGCAGCACGCCCGGCGACGCACCAGCGAACGCGCTCCCCAGCAGCGATGAGATTGGGCGGAACCATCCGAACTGCGTCTCGCGTACCGCCACGTCAGCGGCATACTCAAAGGCACCGCTGGTGTAGAGCGTGAGCATCAACGCCGCGATGACGGACAGGATGATCACCGCTTCGGTGCCGTGAACCTCCTTGCCCTGCAGCCGCTTGGGCGGCGCGACGAGTCTCCGCCACAGCAGCCAGCTTACCGCGACCAGCACCACGACGGCGAACAGCTCCTGACTGAGCATGAAGAGCTGCCAGAGCGGGCGCGGCAACAGTCGTTCGTAGCTGAAGCCTGCCCAGACGCCGTGCAGGAGAATCTCCGCCGTACCGGCGGTGATCACGAGAAATCCCCAAAAGACAGATGCGTGCGACAGCCCCGCGCCCCACTCGCGGAGAATTTTCGTCTGGGCAAAACCAATCGTGATCAGGTTCCAGGTGCGGCGCCCCGGATGGTTCACGCGATTCTCCGGCTTGCCGAGCCGGAGGTAGCTGACCAGTCGCTGGATGTTGTAGCTGAAAAATCCCAGCGCAGCGGTGAGGACGATCAGGAACGCGATGTTCTGTCCGGACATGGGCAATCCAGTTCGATGCGAGCGGGGAGGCCGAGCAGAACGGCGGTCGGCCAGACTCTGAAAAGCTAACGGCGGGCGCAGTCATCGCGACTGCGCCCGCCGGTGCCGCGCACCTGCGCAGACCGACTACTGCTGCGCCTTGGCGGCCCTCACTGCCGCGGCCAGCGCAGGGACGATCTCGAATGCATCACCAACAATTCCGTAGTCGGCGACCTTGAAGATCGGGGCATCCTTGTCCTTGTTGATCGCCACGATCGTCTTCGAGTTGCGCATCCCGGCGATGTGCTGAATGGCGCCGCTGATGCCAACCGCCACATACAGATCGGGCGATACCTGCCGACCCGTCTGTCCGATCTGATCGCTGTGCGGGCGCCAGCCGTCATCCGTCACGGCGCGCGTCGCACCGACCGCCGCATTGCCGAACGCCGACGCGAGATCTTCCACCAGCGAAAAGTGCTCGGCGGCTTTGAGCCCGCGGCCACCGCTGACGATCACCGGCGCCTCCGCCAGATCGAGCTTGGCGCCACCACCCATGGTCACGCCCGTGACCTTCACGCGACCGGCGGCAGGATCGATCGCCGGCGTAACGGGTTGCACCGCGCCCGCCCTGGCTGCGGCGCCAACGGTGATCGCACCGGGTCGCACACTGACGAGCGCCGGCGTTGCGCTGAGCACCATCGTGGCAATGATCTTGTTGGTGTTCATCGGATGACGAACCACCACATCGCCACCATCGGCCATCACTGCGACCACGTCAGCCGCAACGCCCACGCGGAGTTTGGCCCCGATTCGCGGCGCGAGATCCTGCCCCATCGCGCTCGCGCCGAAGAGAACGGCGCGGTACCCACCGGCGGTGCTCTGCGCGGCGACCGTCGCAGCGACTGCCTCCGCGTTATAGGTGGCCAGCCCCTCGTGCTCAACGACGAGCACCACATCGGCACCAACCGCCGCCAGACGCGGTGCGACCGATGCGATCCCTGCACCGCCGAACACCATTGCGTGCACCTCGCCACCCAGACCATCGGCGAGTGCGCGCGCTGCCGTGACCACTTCCAACGCCACCTTGCGCACATCACCACCGCGCGCCTCCGCCACCACCAGAATGTTGTTCGACATTGTCAGAGCACCTTCGCTTCAGTCTGGAGGAGTCTTATCAGTTCGGGAACCGCGGCAGCGCCTTCACCCACGATACGACCGGCAGCGCGCTCAGGCGGCAGTTCCATCCTGCGTACGATTACCGAAATTGCACCGAGCTGCGCCGGCTTGCTTTCCATCGGCTTCTTTTTCGCCGCCATGATGCCCTTCAGGCTCGGATATCGCGCCTGCGTGACCAGCCCCTGATCGATGGTGCAGAGGGCAGGCAACGGAAAGGAGAGCGTTTCCACGCCCCCTTCCACCTGACGTTCGGCCGACCCCATGCCGCCATCGACACTCAGCTTCGAGACGGCTGTGACACACGGCAGCCCGAGGAGTTCGGCGACCATCGCTCCCGTGACACCTGCGGAACTGTCGACGGCGATTCGGCCGAAGAGAATCAGGTCGTAGCCGCCACCCGTGAGCTCCGCCGCCAGCGCTTCGGCAATGGCAAAGCCGTCGAACGGGATCGTGTCGACGCTCAGGTGCACGCCTTTGTCGGCGCCCATGGCCAACGCCTTGCGAATGGTTTCCTGCGCCGCGGTGGGACCGAGGGAGATGACGGTGACTTCACCGCCGCCGTGCTTCTCATTCAGCTGGAGCGCCGCTTCAACCGCCCACTCGTCGAAGTCGCTCATATCGAACTTGATGCCGGCGTCGGACACCGAGGCGCCATCGGCGCCGATCTGAAACCGCGCGCCCATGTCGGCAACGCGCTTGATGCACACGGCGATCTTCACCGCTGGGACTCCACTATGTGTGAAACAACCAAGGACAGAGCGAACGGTGAAATTAGCCGGAATCCGACGGCGGCGCAGGACGGATTTGCGGTCGGGTGCCATTATTCCGGGATGACAACACGCCCGCTCGCCCTCGTGACCGGCGCCAGCTCGGGGATCGGGCGCATTTTTGCCCGGCAGCTCGCCGAACGGGGGTACGACCTGCTGCTGGTGGCACGGGACGCCCAGCGCCTCGCGGACCTCTCGGCTGAACTCCACGGGGTGGGCAGTCGTGCCACACCCGTCATCGCCGACCTCACGACTGCCGGAGGACAGGAGACGGCGGTCGAGGCGATCGCGGCCGCCGGCCGGCTCGATCTGCTGGTCAATAACGCCGGCTTCGGGACGAAGGGGCAACTCGCCGACGCCGCCGTGGCGCGCCAGCACGAGATGCTGCAACTGCACGTGGTCGCGGTCAATCGGCTCACCCAGGCGGCGCTTCAACACATGAAGCCGGTCAGGCGAGGCGCCATCATCACCGTGTCCAGCGTGGCAAGCTTCGTCAACAGCACCGGGAACGTGAATTACTGCGCGACAAAGGCGTATCAGCGCAGCTTCAGCGAGGGGTTGGCGCTGGAGTGCGAGCCGCTTGGCATTCGGGTGCAGGCCCTCTGTCCCGGCTTTACACACACCGAGTTTCACGATCGAATGTCCGACGATCAGCACGGCCGGGCGCCATCATGGATGTGGCTGGATGCACAGGATGTGGTGCGCACGTCGCTGCAACAGATCGAGGCGCGCGGGCCGGTGATCTGCATCCCGGGCACGCAGTACAAAGTGCTGGTGTTTCTCGCCCGTCACCTGCCGCTCTGGATCAAGCGACTGCTGACGCGCGACGTCTACAAGCGAGACTGATCATGCCACACACCGTCCCGACCTGGATCATTCGCGCTCAGGTGGCAATCGCCGCGCTGCTGCTCGCCGCAACAGCGTGCGGCGGTGGTCGCGCAGTGACTGAGGCCGGAACACAACCGACACCAGAGCCAGCGCGCGTTGCCGGCCGTTCCTACTTTGGCGCCAACGGATACATCGAGTACATCGCCGGTGATGCACCGGTGATTCTCACCGCGCCGCACGGCGGCGCGCTCGTGCCGACCACGATCCCCGATCGCGCCGGAGAACGGTGCGGTGGCGCAGCGACGACGGTCACCGACTCGAACACCGACGAACTGGTTCGCGCGATGCAGGCGCGCTACTTCGCACGTTTCGGGCGATACCCGCACGTGGTGATCGTCCGACTCTCACGGAAGAAGCTCGACGCCAACCGCACCGTCACTGAAGCCGCCTGTGGTAACGCCGACGCGGTCGCCGCGTTGGCCGAGTGGCACGGTTTCATAGACGAAGCGAAGCGGCGGGTGCTCGCGTCATCGTCACGCGGGTGGTACATGGACATGCACGGTCACGGGCATCCGGTGCAGCGCCTCGAGCTGGGGTACCTGCTGAGTGCATCGCAACTCGATGCGTCCGATGCGACGCTGGATTCCGCAGCGTCGGTCGAACGGAGTTCGAGTCTGAACACGCTCTCGCGTGCCGCCAGTGCGCCGTTCTCCGCTTCGCTGCGTGGACCGCGCAGCCTGGGGTCGTTGTTCGCCGCAGCGGGCTTCCCATCCATCCCCAGTGCCGGCGATCCGTCGCCCCGGGGTGCCCCCTACTTCAACGGCGGCGACAATACGGCGCGCCACACCTGCGGGAGCGGCGCCACGGCACTCAGTGGTGTCGCCGACGGGAACGTTTGCGGCGTGCAGATCGAGACCAACTTCACGGGAGTGCGTGACACGCCGTCGAATCGCGACCGGTTCGGCGACGCCACTGCACTGGTCCTCGAACAGTTCCTCCGGGAGCAGTGGGCGCTGGAACTTCGCCCATAGCTCCTTTACCCGCCGGACGACCGTGTCGTAAAAAACGGGCTCCGGTCATCGCGCTCCGGAATCCGTCGAATGTGTGGGGCGCACCGGCGCGGCGCGCGGGCTCTGTCAGGCGCGCTTCACTTCCACACCCATCTCAGCGACTTCCTGATACGCGCCGACGATCACCGGCGCAGCGGTCACGTGCGACGCGGTCGCCGCCCTCAGGGCATCCACCACGCCGTCGGTCGCACCATCGCGGCAGTACACCTCCACCACCATATCAAAACGGTCGGTACGGGCGTCACCGTCCTTGAGGAAGATCGCGCTCCCCGAGACGCCCGGGTTTTGCAGCGCGCTTCGCACGGCATTGCGCGCCAGCTCCCGTTGTCCGTTGCGCGTCATGAGCAGCGCCATGACCTTGGCATCGCCGCGCTGGCCCGCCGTCAGGTCCACATTCACCGATTCCGAGAGACGAAAGCCACCGGCTTGCAGCACACCGATCGGCCCAAGCCCACCGCTTCCGCGCACACCGTGCGGGAACGCCCGCTCAAAGCGACTCTCGTTCCACACATTCCGCGAGATGTAGTCGTACGCCGCCTCGGTGCTGCGTTCCACGTTCTCCGACAGCACGATCCGCTCGATGCCTCGCGACAGGAAGCCCGAGGCAAAGGGCTCCCACGCCACCAGAAACTCGTCCTGCGGCAGCACGGTTGTAAAACAGACGAACTGCACCAGCGATCCCATCAGGAGCTCCTCAAAACGGCGAGACAAATATCAGAAACAAAGCAGAGCGCCGCTGAGCCAGCGAACGCTCCGAAGTGTTGTGGTCCGCATACGGCTGATGCTCCGACTGTCTGCAGAGGCCGTGCCACAATGTACAACATCGCATCGTCGGTGACCCGAACCTGACCGCCTGCCCGCTACTTGAACGCCTGCAATCCGGTGATCGCGTTGCCGATGATCAGCGAATGCACATCGTGCGTGCCCTCGTAGGTGTAGACGCTCTCGAGGTTGGCCATGTGCCGCATGCTGTGGTATTCCGCGAGAATCCCATTGCCACCGAGCAGCCGACGCGCCTCGCGTGCGATGTCGGTCGCGACATTCACGTTGTTCCGCTTCGCGACAGAGACCTGATTCGAGTTGAACGTGCCGAGATCCTTCATCCGACCGAGGTGCAGCGAAAGCAGCTGCCCCTTGATGATCTCGGTGATCATGTTCGCCAGTCGCACCTGCTGGATCTGGAATGCGCCGATCGGCTTGTCGAACATCATGCGCGTCTTCGAATACGAAAGCGCTTCTTCGTAGCACGCCATCGCCGCACCCATCGCGCCCCACGAGATGCCGTAGCGCGCCTGCGTCAGGCAGCTGAGCGGGCCGCGCAACCCCTGCACCTCCGGCAGCATCGCGTCGGCGGGCACATGCACATCCACCAGCACCAGTTCGCTGGTGTCGCTGGCACGCAGTGAGAGCTTGCCTTTCTGGTCCTTCGCCGTGAAGCCCGGCGTATTCGTCGGCACGATGAAACCGCGGACCGACTTGCCAGTCTCGTCACCATCGGCCGTCTTGGCCCAGATGATGGATACATGCGCCTGCGATCCGTTCGTGATCCACATCTTGGAGCCATTGATGATCCACGACCCGTCGGCCTGCTGACGCGCGCGGGTGATCATGGCCCCGGGATTCGAGCCGGCATCGGGCTCAGTGAGCCCGAAGCAGCCGATGACTTCACCCTTCGCCATCCTTGGCAGATACTCGCGCTTCTGCGCCTCGCTGCCGAACGCGAAGATCGGGTACATCACCAGGGCACCCTGCACACTGGCGAAGCTGCGAATGCCGCTGTCGCCACGTTCCAGCTCCTGCATGATCAGCCCGTACGCGACGCTGCTCAAACCCGCACAGCCGTATTCCTCGGGGAGGTTGGCGCCGAACATGCCCAACTCGGCCATCTCCGGAATCAGCTCTTTCGGGAATCTGCCGTCGATGTAGCAGTCGCCGATGATCGGCAGAATCCGCTCATCGACGAAACGGCGGACGGAATCGCGAATCGCGCGCTCCTCTTCGGTCAGCGCGGCGTCGATGTTGAACAGATCGCCATCGCGGGGCATGAGGTGGCCAGACGGCAGCAGCGACGGTTCGGACTCGATATGAATGGCCATGGCACGGTCTCCGCCAGGGAAGGTCGGTTGGGCGCGGCCCGATCGGCCGCCCTGAATCCCATAAGGCTAACGAAGGCGGCCGCACGCTGAAACGCGGCCACCTCGCCTACTCCTGACGATCAAGCGGTGCTAACGCCCCGAAGTGCCCGAGACTGCTCCGCCAACGCGGCCCGACGCGAGGAAGTCCACGGCCAGACCGGCCAGCGTTCGCACCCCAGTCGGAAGCGCAGCCTCGTCGGCAAAGAAATACGGCGAATGGTTGGCCGCCGACGTCCGCGGGTCCTTGTCCTTTGGCGTCACGCCGAGGAGCACGAAGACGCCCGGCACCCGCTCCTGAAAGTACGAGAAGTCCTCGGCGCCGGTCACCAACGGCCGGATCGACACCCCGGCGGCGCCCGACGCCCAGCGCAGGGTCGGCAGCATCTGATTGGTGAGCGCGGTGTCGTTGGCTGTCACCGGATACCCGCTGTCGATGACCACCCTGGCGGTTGCGCCACTGGCGGCGGCGATCTGCTCAGCGGTCCGCTGGAGTCGCGCAAAGACCTCCTGACGCTGGGTGCGGTCGAAGGTCCGGATCGTCCCGATCATCACGAGGCTGTCGGGGATGATATTCTCGCGAATCCCGCCAGAAATTGCTCCGACCGTCACGATCCCAGGCACGCTCGTGATGTCGATCTGGCGACTGATGATCGTCTGCAGTCCCATCACGATCTGCGAGCCGATCACGATCGGGTCGATCCCCGCCCACGGCGCCGCGCCGTGCGTCTGCTTGCCGCGCACCGTGACGGCGAACGAGTTCGATGCCGCCATCAGCGGACCCACGCGGTACGATACCGATCCGACCGGTCCCGGAAACACGTGGAGGCCAAAGATCGCGTCGACCTTCGGACCCGCCAGCACGCCGGCCCTGATCATCGGTTCTGCGCCACCGCCACCGCCTGGCGCTCCTTCTTCTGCAGGCTGAAAGAGAAACTTCACGGTACCGGGGAGGGTCGCCTTCATGCCGGCCAGCACTTCAGCCGCCCCCATCAGAATCGCCACGTGATTGTCGTGACCGCAGGCGTGCATCACGCCGACATCCTGGCCGCGATACTTCGCACGCACCCTGGACTTGAATGGCAGGTCCACCTGTTCAGCCACCGGCAATCCATCCATGTCCGCGCGCAGCGCCACCACCGGCCCGGGTTTGCCACCGCGCAGAATACCCATCACACCGTGCATGCCACCGATCTCCGTCTGCACCTCCATCCCAAGCGCTCGCAGATGCGCCGCCACCAGCGCCGCCGTGCGCACTTCGTCGCCCGAGAGCTCAGGGTGTTCGTGAATGTCACGCCGCCAGGCGACGACCTTTGGCATCACGAGTGCGAGGCGACGGTCGATGTCGTCGTGGATCGCCGTGGTGGCGACGGCGCGCTGCGCCGCAGCCAGCGACGGCACGAAAGCCGCGGTCAAAAACCCGGCGAGGAGAGCGGGCGGCAAACGGCGCATATGGCGTTGACCTGAAAGGGGAGGGAGCTGTCCGGCACTGCAGCAGGGAACACTCCTCATGGGGCGCGCCGTCGTCAAGCCACTACACCAGCCGTCAGTCCCGAACCATGGCGCGCGTTGCAGCGGGTTCGATGCCCACGGCCCGACACTTGGCGCGGAATCCCGGCCCGTGATCCACGGGGCGTCCGGTTTCATCCTGCCACTGGTGCACCATCTCGTGCAGCAGCGTGTGGATCGCCTCGGGCCAGCCATCACGACGCACGTGGCGTCGCGAGATCACGATCTCGCCGCGGCCGCCATTGTGCGAGCGCAGTGAGTAGTGGCCGAGCCGTCGCGCGAGGCGGCGGGACACCACAATCTCGAGGTGGGTGAGTGCACCACCGAAATGCTCGAGATTGAGTTGTGCGTGCAGCGTCGTGAGCCGCGCCGCCATCGGGGCGTCGTCGGGGTGCTGCGCGGCGGGTCGCCGTGAGGGCGCACGGACCGCTACCGGATACGCCACGATCACGGCGCGTGCGGCCGTGCGCTTCACCCGGTTGCGCGACGTGGCAAAGGTGGCGATCGCCGAGTGTACGTCCTGTGGTGCCTGAACGAATCCTTCGTGCACACGCAGCACACCGCCGGCGAGGCTCACCATCGTGCGGCGGTTCCGTGTGAGTACCACGCGATCCACGCCACGCAGGCCAGCGGAACGCAACTGGTTCAAGAAAACATCGGCATCGGGTGCCGCAGCGCGTGATGGCGCGCCCGGCGCAACACATGATTCAGCTGGCAGTCGCGTTGGCAACATCTGCGGCAGGCGCGACGGCGGCGGCGGCGGCGGCGGCGCTGGCACCAATTTGGCAAGCGTCAGAAGCTCATGGGTGGGCGTCGCGCCTTCGAACAAACCAAGCTGACCGGGATCGCGCGAGAACCGGCGCGTCAGCCACGCGATCATCGCGCGAACACCATCACCGGGCCGGGGCCACAGCGCGATTCGTCATCGTCGGAAGAGGCGGTTTGCATCATGCGCGGGCTAATGTAACGCACCGACACGCCGCCCAGCCGGATGCGCTCACAGGGCAGGCGATGCCAGGCGGTCGCCGATGGCGAACTGCGCGCGCAGGAACTGATGCGTTTCGCGCGTGCCGGTCAGGTCGGTACGCGTGAAGTCCACGACCTCGCGAGTGGCGATGCAGTGCCAACGCTGAAAGTGCTGCGGCGCCGCCGCATGAAAGACGGCCGGTGTAAACGCAGCCACGTTTGCGCCGCCCTCCGCGTCGCGCGCGGAGGGGAACCGGAACAGCTCGACCCCAGCCTCACGCATCGCCTGCCCCAGCACCTGCGAGTCCGCGTACGACACTGGTGACGCGATCGCGTGCCGGAACGCATCGAAGGGTGGCGCAGCGAGGTCGATGCCGCGCGCGCTGCGCATTCGCACGGTGAACGCCGTCAGCGCCGTGGCGACCTGCTCCAGCGCCGCGCGTGTTCCTTCCAGAAAAAGCAGGCGATAGTACGCGACTTCGGCGAACGCCGTGCGCTGCTGCTCCGAGCCGTACCAGAGGCCGCGCTCGTGCCGCCCGCCAAAGCGCGACCCGTGGCGGAGAGGCGGATAGCGAAAGGGCGTGAAGAGCAGATAGTGCAGCCGACCCCCGAGCGGCACCGGCGGCTTGACCACCTCGATCAGCGCCTCCAACAACTCCTGCTCCGCCGCCGAGTCCACCAGTTTGCGGGTGGACACCTGATGCTGCGACTCGACAACGCGCCACGGCATCAGCCGCAGCGGACGAAGCTCAGAGTCGCCCGCGCATTGCATCCAGATAGTGGACGACATCGACCAATCCCTCGACGGTTCGAATTCGATCGGCAGGGACGGCGCCCAGGTGATCGTTCATGGCGTGCATCCATGCCCGCGCCTTCGTGTCGTCGCCACCGACCAGCGCGTCGAGCGAGCGGAAGAGGCGCACGAACATGAGCGCCAGTTCGCCCTCCTTGCTGGCCGGGTCCACGCCGCGGCCCCGCTGCATGCGTGACACCGACGCCTCGCTGGACCCGATCACTGCCGCCAGCTGACGGTTGGTGAGCCCCAGGCGTTCGGCGGCGGAGAGTGCCGCCTTGGCAACCACCGCCGCTGGCTCGGGCGCTGGACGCAGGGTCGCGAGGACGTTCATGCAGTGAAAGAATATCTCCAGATTCTTTCATTTGCAAGAGTAAGCACCAGTGGACGCCATCGGGGTGTGCATCGTGATGACCTTGCGGCCCGTCGCCGGCTTGATCAATCGCCGAGCGTGGGCGGCGCACCCGCCCACACCATCAGCGCGCGAACACCTTCACCGGTCCCGGGGCAAAGCGCCGGGCCGTCGGCTCCCAGATCCACGTCACGATGTGAATCTCGTCGTCGGTGAGATCGATGCAGTTCACGCTCGACGGTCGTCCGCCGCGACTCCGGCTGCTCACCGTGCCGGCAGTCGAGATCACGGTGCCCTTTTTCGTGTGTTCGACAAAGTGGATCGCTTCCTGATGATCGTGCCCGCAGAGCACCAGATCCACATCCATCTCGGCGAACGCCCCAAGCACCTTTTTCGTGTGCTTGAGGCCGTGGCGCTGACTGAGCTCGCCGCGCACCGGATTGTGGTGCATGACCACGACGCGCGCGCTTCCGGGCGGTGCGGCCGCCATGCGCACGCGAAGCCGCTCCAGCTGTGCCCGTGTCACATCGCCGATCACGCTCAGGTCGCGCATGTTCCACGTCAGCGTTCGGCGCGTGATCCCGTGGCTCGTGTTCAGCCCGACCAATCGCGCCCCGGGCACATCCAGCACCGGTTCGATATCGGCGCCGATGAATGCGCGGTAGTCAGCGTAGAGCGCATCGGTATCGCCGACACCCATCGGCGCATGCCACCACGCGACATCGTGATTGCCGGGAACGACGATGGTTGCGCTGGCACGCCCGGCGTCACGGAGAAAGACCTGGGCACGCTGAAACTCCCCCGACCGCGCGCGCTGGCTCACATCACCACTGACCGCCACCACGTCGAACTGCTCGTCCTGAATGAGCGCCTCGATCGCGTCGATCTGCAGCGGCACCGCGGGCCGACCAAAGTGCAGGTCGGAGACGTGCAGAATTCGTGTCACGGACGAAGGTCGCCTAGAGTTTCGCGATGATGGCGTCGGCAAACTGCTGCGTGCTCGCCAAGCCGCCCAGATCGCGTGTGAGCACCTGCTTTTCGTCGATGACGGTGTGCAGCGCCGTACGGATCTGTTCGGCGCGGGTCGTATCACCGAGGTGATCGAGCATCAGGCAGGCGGCGAGGATCAGCGCCCCGGGGTTGGCAACGCCCTTCCCCGCGATGTCCGGCGCCGTGCCATGCACCGCTTCGAAGATTGCCGCCGTCGGTCCGATATTCGCTCCCGGCGCCAGCCCCAGGCCGCCGACCAATCCTGACACGAGGTCGGAGAGAATGTCGCCGAACAGGTTGGTCGTCACGATCACATCGAAGTTCTCGGGCTTCAGCACCAGCTGCATCGCCATCGCATCGATGATCCGGTCCTCGAACTGCACGCGGCCCGCATACTCCTTGGCAATCTCGCGGCCGACATCCAGGAACAGCCCCTGCGTGAACTTGAGGATGTTGGCCTTGTGCACCAGCGTGACCTTCTTGCGGCCATGCTTCACGGCGTACTCGAACGCATAGCGAATCACACGGTCAGACCCGTACCGCGTGATCAAGGCAACGCTTTCCGCCGCCGCCTTCGGATCGTCGCCGATCCGGATATAGTGCTCGGCGCCGTAGTACAACCCTTCGAGATTTTCGCGAATGATTACGATATCGACCTTCTCGAACCGGCCGCCGTGGAGGATCACGTGTGCCGGCCGAACGTTGGCGTACAGGTCGAAGGTCTTGCGCATCGCCACGTTCACCGATCGATAGCCTTCACCGACCGGCGTCTCCAGCGGGCCCTTGAGCGCGACGCGATTCCGTTTGATCGAGTCGAGCGTCGCTTCCGGAATCGGATCGTTGAAGCGTGCGGCGGCCGACGCCCCTGCCATCTGTCGATCCCACACCAGATCCGCGCCGACGGCGGCCAGCACGCGGATCGTCGCCTCGGTGATATCGGGACCGATGCCGTCGCCGGGGATGAGCGTGACTGTGGTGGACATGTTGGGAGAGGTCGGGTGGGGCCAGCGGCGCGTGGCCGATGCGGCGCGCGCGATACGCGAACTTAGTGTAGTGTCGGCACACGCCAGCGACGGCGCCCAACGCTGGCCATGAGCGCACGTTGACGAGGCCGGGCGCCGACGGCAGCCGACTACGGAATGATCACCAGATCGGCGAACTTCTCCGCCACCGCCCGGAGCGCCGCCTTCTCATCTGCCGCTGGCGCGCCGACCAGATCCGGGAACGAGAGCACCGTGGCCAGACGGCCATCGAGGAAGGCAATCCGGAGTGTGGCCTGACGCGCTCCACTGGCGGTGGTCAGCACACGGACCTCCAACGGAAGCAGCGCGATCCGCGACTCCGGCACCATCGCGATGATCGCCCGCAGCTGCGAGCCCAGCGGCTCACGCAGATCGATGTCGTTCCGTCGGCGGCCCGGTCCCAACCCGACGGTTGAAAGGCCGCGTGGATCGGTGCGATTCATCACCTCTCGCTGCGCCACGCGCGACGTGTTCGGTGTCAGCGACCAACTGGTTTCCAACCCGCGCTCACGGAGCACGGCGGTCAGCGCCGAGTCCAGCTGCGCGGCGCGCGGTCGGCCGGCGGCGCTCGACGCCGACATCCAGCCCGAATCCGCGACGGCGTATTTCTGCAGCGGGAAGACGACCACCATGCGCGATGCGTACTCGCCGAAGATCGGAGGTCCGGATCGCACGGGCGTGCCCACCGCCGGTGCGCTGGGCGCCGGGTCAATCGAAGTTGAAGCGGGCGTAGGTGCCGACGCGGGTACCGGCGCGGGTGAACCGCCACAGGCAGTGAGAAACACCGCCGCCAGCAGCAGTGTCGCGAGCGGTCGCAGGGCGAGAGGGCGCAGTGACATGGATTCAAGTTAGTCGCCGCTCGTCGGCGTAATGGCCCCCGCGCCTTGCCGAGCACGGTGACGGGCGGGTACCCTGCCCCCCATTGTCGCAGACGCTGTCACAGATCGGCCCTCCATCACACCGCTCATGCGTTCCGTACGCCACGTCATTCTCTGGGGCCTGATCGCCGCGCTGGGCGCCGGCTCGCTGGGCCGTGTCGCGCTCTCCCGCGGCGAGAGCATCAACGCGGCGTGGCTGCTCACGGCCGCGATCTGCACCTACCTGATCGGCTATCGATTCTACGCCCGGTTCATCGCGACCAAAATCTTCGCGCTCGACGCCGACCGGGCCACACCGGCGCTGCGAAAGTCCGACGGGCACGACTACGTGCCAACCAACCGGTGGGTGGTCTTCGGCCACCACTTTGCCGCCATCGCCGGACCGGGCCCACTGGTTGGACCGACGCTGGCGGCGCAGTTCGGCTACCTGCCAGGCGCACTCTGGATCGTGATCGGCGTGGTGGTGGGCGGCGCAGTGCAGGACTTTGTGATCCTCTGCGCCTCCGTCCGGCGCGACGGCCGTTCCCTGGGGCAGATGGCGAAGGACGAAATCGGGCCGGTGGCAGGGATCACGGCGCTGGTGGCGGTGCTTGGGATCATGATCGTCCTGATTTCCGTGCTGGCGCTGGTGGTGGTGAACGCGTTGAAATCGAGTCCATGGGGCACGGTCACGATCACCCTCACGATTCCGATCGCGATGTTCATGGGGCTGTATCTGCGTTTTCTCCGACCGGACCGGGTACTGGAGGCGAGCGCGATTGGCGTCGCGATGCTCGTCGGGGCACTGTGGGCGGGCCAGTGGGTCGCCGCCAACCCGGCGCTGGCGCCGCTGTTCACGCTCAGCGGACCCACGATCGCCCTGCTGATCATGGCGTACGGATTTGCGGCCAGTGTGTTGCCGGTGTGGCTGCTGCTCGCGCCACGCGACTACCTGAGCGCCTTCGTGAAGATCGGTGTCGTGGTGGCGCTCGCAATTGGCATCCTGCTGGTGCTGCCGCCGCTCGCGATGCCGGCCGTCACGCAGTTCATCGACGGCAGCGGGCCGGTTTTCAGTGGCAAGGTATTTCCATTCGTATTCATCACGATCGCCTGCGGCGCGATCAGCGGATTTCACGCCCTCATCGCCAGCGGCACGACGCCGAAGCTGCTGGCGCGTGAGCCCGACGCAGTCCTCGTCGGCTACGGCGCGATGCTGACGGAATCGCTGGTGGCGATCATGGCGCTGATTGCGGCCTGTGTGCTGACCCCGGGGGTGTACTTCGCCATCAATGCACCGGTGGCTGCGATCGGGACCACGGCCGAGAGTGCGGCGCTGGCGGTCGCGCAGTGGGGGTTTGTGCTGCAACCCGGCGAGATGGACGCGCTGGCCCGCAGCGTCGGTGAGACTTCATTGCTCAGCCGCACCGGCGGAGCGCCGTCGCTGGCGGTGGGCATGGCGCACCTCTTCGACCGCGCCCTCGGCGGCGGCGGCATGGCGCTTTGGTATCACTTCGCAATCATGTTCGAGGCGCTCTTCATTCTCACCACGCTGGATGCCGGCACCCGAGTCGGCCGCTTCATGCTGCAGGATCTGGGTGGGCAGCTCTGGCCACGGTTTCGCGATGTGACGTGGCAGCCCGCCGTCTGGATCGCCAGCGCGCTTTTCGTGTCGTGCTGGGGCTACTTCCTGTACCAGGGCGTCACCGATCCGCTGGGCGGCATCAACTCGCTCTGGCCCCTGTTCGGCATGGCCAACCAACTGCTGGCCGCTGTCGCACTCTGTGTCGGGACGACGGTCATCATCCGGATGGGGAAGGCGCGGTATGCGTGGACGACACTGGTGCCGCTCTGCTGGCTGCTGATCGTGGTCTTCACGGCGGGGTGGCAGAAGCTGTTCAGCGCCGACCCGCGCATCGGATTTCTGTCGCACGCCAACAAGTTCAGCGCACTGCATGCGGCCGGCACGCTGCCGCCGGGCATCGAATCGCTCGACGCACTGCCGCGCATGGTCTTCAACGATCGCCTCGACGCGGCGGTGGCGGCGTTCTTCCTCCTGTCGGTGATCGTGATCGTGGTGGACTCGGTTCGCACCTGGCTCGCGGTCATCTCGGGGCGACAGCCCGCCGGGAGCACCGAGGTCCCCGCGCAGTCCGTGTCGCTCTTCGTCGCCGACTGATGCTGCGCCTTCGTCGCTGGGCGCAGCTCCTGCGCACGATCATCGGCGTGCCCGATTACGAGCGGTACGTGTGTCACATGCGCGCTCACCACGCCGATGCGCCGCTGCTCACTCCCACCGAGTTTTGCACGGCGCGACTGAACGCGCGGTACAGCCGACCGGGGTCACGCTGCTGCTGATGCAGGCGCCGACCTGGCGCCGGAATGACCGGAGCGGGCAGTCACTGCACGCGCGCCCTGGGGAGCACGAACGCACCGAGAACCGCTGCCGCCAGCGCCAGCGACGCGCCCGCCGCAAAGGCCACCGGCGGACCGCGCAGCGTCCACAGTGTGCCCAGCAGCAACGATGCGGGCAACGCGGCCACGCCCATCACACCGTTGTACCAGCCGAAGGCGGTCCCACGTCGCTCGGCCGGTGCCAGATCGGCGATCAGCGCCTTCTCCGCGCCTTCCACCATCCCGAAGAACAGGCCGTATGCCAGGAACAGCACCCACACCTGCCACGCCGCCGTCGCGAGCGCAAAGCCGGCGTACACCAACGCATACCACACCCACCCCATCAACATCACAGGACGTCGCCCAATGCGATCGCTCAGCGCGCCACCTGGAATACTGGCGGCCGACTTCACCACGTGATGCGCGGCCCAGAGCAGCGGTAAGGTGGCAACGGGGATGCCGAGCTGCGTGGCGCGCAGCAGCAGGAACGCATCGCTGGAGTTGCCGAGCGTGAACAGCAGCAACACACCGAGTACCGCCCAGAATCGACGCGGCATCGGAGCCATGGAGGCAGGCGTGGCAGGCGTGGCAGGCGTGGCACTCGTCACGCCTGCACTGCCTGCTCCCGCGGAGTCTCCTTTCGGATCGCGCACGGCGACCAGAATGGTGAGCACGGCGAGGGCGCCGGGGATCACGCTCAGCATGAAGACGGTGCGAAGCGACAGCTCCAGCTTCTGCAGCAGCACCCACGCCACAATGGGTCCGATGACGGCGCCCAGATGATCGGCGGCACGATGAAAGCCGAACGCACGGCCCCGGGACGACGCATCCACGCTACCCGCGAGCAGCGCATCGCGCGGTGCACCACGAATTCCCTTGCCCACCCGATCGATGAGGCGCAGCGTGAGCACCTGCCACGCCGATTGCGCCACGCTGATGAACGGTCGCGTGATGGTCGCGAGGGTGTAGCCCGCCAGAATCAGTGGAGTGTACCGCCGAACGCGATCGCCCCAGTATCCGCTGGCCAGCTTGATCAATGATGCGGTGCTTTCGGCGGCGCCTTCAAGCAGACCGAGCATCGCCGGCGACGCGCCGAGCACGGTGGTGAGGAACACCGGCAGCAGCGGATAGATCATTTCGGTGGCGGCGTCGGTGAGCAGACTCACCAGTGCCAGCGCACGCACCAACGGCGGCAGCGCGCGGCGCGGCGCCTGTGCACCGCGCGTCACATCACATCCGCGCGACGCGCGCCGAAAGCAGTGAGTCGGTCAGGCTGTACAACTCATCGTCCGTCGCCACGCGTTGCGTCTGCTTGACCGACAACAGCAGCTCACGTGTGAGCACCAGATCGGAGGGGTCGTAGCCATGCTCCGATAACCACCACCGCACATTGGAGAGCCCCGAAACCGGGCTCACGTCCACTCGATGTTCGGCGCCCACCAGGCTCGCCGGCACCGCTGACGTCACCGCATCGGCCAGCGTACGATCGCCGGAGCGCAGCGCCTTCACGAGCGCGGTGGCGTGGGAGCCGGTGCCGCTCCGGAAGGCGTTCGCGCCGACCACGGCGTGCGCTGGTGGAATCGCAATCCCAAACGCCGCTGCGGCCGATTCGGAGTACTCCATCAGCGCGCCAAGTGTGTGCGGCCAGCGGTTGGTGAGCCGAAGGTTGGTGAGGAGGACCTCCAGCGGCACCGTACCGCTGCGCGCGCCGACGCCGAGGGCTGAAGCGAGCACGCGATCGGCCCCCACATCGACTGCGGCCAGCGCGTTCGCCAGCGCCAAACCACGATCGTCATTCCCCTGCCAGTCGATGCGGATGGCACGTCCGTCCCCGCGACGCCGCTGCAGCTGATCGGCGACGAAGCGCAGCAGGTGTTGCGTACCATCGGGGGTTGCGTGACCGGCGCTGTCACAGATGCGAATCGCCCCCGCTCCGAGCGCGACCAGATGGTGAATCAGCACGGCCAGTATCGCGGGTGGCGTGCGCGATGCGTCTTCCAGCACGCCGACGACTCGTGCGCCGGCGCGCACGGCGAAGCCCACCGCGCTTTCCGCCGCTTCGTGCAGCCGGTCCATCGCGATCCCTTCCGCCTCCAGTCGGACCGGAGACACGGGTAGCGCAATCGCCACTTCGAGGTCGAGCCCGGAGCGCTCACGAACGTCCAGCGCCGCTGCCAGATCCTTCACTGTTGCGCGGGCCACGCACGAGGCATCGATGGGCCACTGCCCACGCATCAGCTCTCGCGACAGATCGAGCGCACCTGCGAACTGACGGGCGCCACCACCAGGGTGGCCGAGGCAGGCCGACCGAAGTCCGAGATCGTTCATCAGCGCCAGCAACCGTCGCTGGTCGACCGACGACGGATGTGTCACCGAGGGGCTGTGCAGCCCGTCGCAGAGCGTGGTATCGGCGACGTCGATCGGGCGCCGACGAAGCGGTGAGGTGTTCCAGTCGTGCGGCGGGGACGGCGTTTCGTCCGGCGGTGTCATATCGCGCACAATCTACGCACGGCAACGCGAAAAATGCTTGCAATCACGTGTCACGATGCGCTTCCTTCCGGCAATGCGTTTCTCACACCTGCACGGCCCGAGCGTTCGCCGTCACCAGAACCCGACCCTCGCGCTGGCGCTGGCGCTGG
>Ga0209490_10001769_pt1 | contig 20688 bp, 17 predicted proteins | sample MAT06_FD_187209 | JGI IMG/M metagenome (GOLD analysis project Ga0209490, IMG submission 187209) | Freshwater microbial communities from Lake Fryxell liftoff mats and glacier meltwater in Antarctica - MAT-06 (SPAdes) (version 2) | ecosystem: Environmental > Aquatic > Freshwater > Ice > Liftoff... | reverse complement strand
ACGTGCTCACGTTCGCGTGCGTGTGTGCCGACAGAACCCGGCTTACAGGCCAGCGACTTCCCCCCCATTTTGTCTAAAAAAGCGTCTGCCGTTCTCCCTGACTCGTGGCGCGTGTCCGCATGCCGTGCGCATGCCGTGCGCATGACTCGGCGGTCGACCGCGATGGTTGGCGCGCTCGTGTGTGCCATGTCCTGCGCACCAGCGGTGGTCGCCGCGCCTCCCATTCTGCTCCCAACGCCGGCGCCGGTCGCGACGCCACCGGCCGACGTGGCTCCGATGCGCTTCGCCATTCCGTCTGTGGTAACAGACGCGCGCTATCACCTGGAGACTGTGGCGGCCTTTACGCGTGACAGCGCCGGTCGCCGCGACACGCAGCAACAGACGAGTCGCGCCGACGTCCTCGTGAGCATGCAACGCAGTACCAACGGCGCCCTTACCGCGACTGGTCGGGTCTCCGCGTACGCAGTGCACTCCGCGTTGTCGACCACGCCCATCGCCATTGATTCGCTGCGCTTCGAAGCGGCACTTGACAGCGTATCCGTGCGCGTGGTGTCGCAGCCACCACTTGCCAACGAATGCGATCGTCCGGAATCCGGGGCGCTCTCACTCGTTCGCGATCTCCTGATCCGCGTGCCAGCCACCGTCGCTGTTGGCGAGAGTTGGCGTGACAGCACCGTCAGTATGGTGTGTCGATCCAGCGTCCCGTTGGTGGTCCGCAACGTGAATAGCTACACCGTGGTAGACGCAGAGCGCGGACGCGAGGGGATGGAGCTCGTGATCCGTCGGTCGACGGTTTCGCGTGTTGATGGCAAAAGCGCCACCGCATGGCGTTCCATTGAGGTGTCCGGCGTCGGCAGTGGTAGCCTGGACGCTCGGCTCTCGACATTGAGCGGCGCGATACAGCGTGTGCAGGGCACGTCCACACTGACATTCACCGTGGTAGACAAAAGCACGCCGACGCTGATGCGCACGCAACTTGTCACCCAGCGCGTGGCGGTCACTGGTCGTATGCAAGACCAGTAGGTTCGCGCCACGCGACCCGCTTAATCCATCAAGCGCAGGGGCATCACGAGACAGAGGTATTTCGCGGGATCATCCCACCCTTCCGGTTCGATGGTTGCCGCGCGTTCGGGTGCTTTAAACGTAAGCCGCACTTGTTCGGTGGGCATGAATCGCAAGATCTCCAGCAGGTACGTCGCGTTGAACCCGATATCGAGTTGATCCCCATCATACTGCACGGGAAGCTCGTCTTGCGCCTCGCCGAGGTCTGGGGTGGTGACACTGAACTTCAGCATACCCGTGTTAAACGACATCTTGATGCGATGCGTCTGGTCTGAGGCAATGACCGACATGCGCTTGAGGGCGCTGGTGAGTGCGGCTTTGTCGGCCAGGCAGTAGCGATCGTTGTCCTTCGGGATCACTTGCTCGTAGTTGGGATACGGCCCTTCGACGAGGCGCGTGAACACCGACGTGAACGGGGAGCGAAAGCCCAGGTGATTGTCACCGCGCGCGATCTCCAGTTCTTCTTCGGCGGGAAAGAGACGACGGATTTGCTCAAGCGCTTTTGGCGGAATGATGAGGTCTCCTGCCGGCGCGGTGCTGGACACCACCGGCACTTCCATCTTCGCCAAACGGTGTCCGTTCGTGGCGACCATGCGCATCTTGTCATCGCGCAGTTCCCACAACACGCCATTGAGAATCGGTCGCGACTCCTCCGTGCTGACGGCGAACGCGGTGTGCGAAATCAGCTTCTGCAGTTCGCCGGACTTGACCCGCCACGAATCGTTGAAGCGCACGGTCGGGAACGTCGGAAACTCATCGCGCGGTAATCCGAGCAATTTGAATTTCGACCGGCCGCATTCGATGGTGATGCGTTGCTCACCACTCGCCGAAATCTTCACCGGCGATGGCGGGAGTTCGCGCGCGATCTCACCCAGCTTTTTTGCGGGAATGGTGATCGACCCGGCAGACTCCACATCAGCAACAACCTCTGTGCTGACGGCGATATCGAGATCGGTGGCGGAGAGGCGGATACCGCGCTCGGTGGTTTCGACGAGCAGGTTTGCCAGTACCGGCAATGTGGTCTTGGCCGGTACCGCAGCGGTAACGGCTTGAAGACCTTCTTGCAGCTTTTCGCGAGATATGGTGAAACGCATGCCCGGAGTGTGGAAGGACTGCGAGAGACTACTGTTGTTGTTCTTTTAAAAGAAAAACCAGTAGTAGTAGCAGAGGATGTGGGCGTGTCGACAGACGCCATAAGCTACGTACCGCGAACGACTTTCGCCACCGTTGGTGATGTGCATTCGATGTCGACGGGTACCAGAAGTCCGCACTCGTCCACGCGGCCCCTCGTCTTTCTGTGGAGGACGGTGGATGAAATGGGGATTCAGGTGCCCATGAGACCGGTTGTCCGCAGGGTTTCCAACATGGTTCGCACCTTCAAGACGCGATCGGCAAAGCCCGGCTCTCCACCCATATCTTCGGCCACCCGATCGAGGGAATGAATGACGGTCGAGTGATCGCGCCCGCCGAAGGCGTTGCCGATCTCCACCAGCTGGAGCGCCAGGAGCTCGCGACAGAGATACATGGCCACCTGGCGCGGGGTGGTGAGCTGCTTGGTGCGCGTTTTCGATCGGAGCCCTTCCGTGGTGACGGCCCATTCTCGCGCCACCACTTGCTGAATGGTCGCGACCGTGATGGTAGTGGGCGCGACGTCGGCCATATCGGACGACGCACTGCCGCGCAGCTTGTCGCGCAGGGCCTCTCGCGCCAGGTCCACGGAGATATCGCGATGCTTGAAGGACGCGTACGCCAGGAGCTTGATAATGGAGCCTTCAAGCTCACGCACCGACGATTTGACGTGTTGGGCGATGAATTCGATGACTTCGTCGGGGATGGTGAGCTCGAGATGATCGAGGCTGGCCTTCTTCCGAAGAATGGCGCTGCGGTGCTCGAAGTCGGGCGCGTCGATGTTGGCCACCATGCCCCACTCGAAGCGAGAGACCAGCCGCGCTTCGAGGCCGGGGATGTCTTTGGGAGGCCTGTCTGAGGTGAGGACGACCTGGCGACCGGCCTCATAGATGGCGTTAAAGGTGTGGAAGAACTCTTCCTGGGTGCCCTCTTTGCCTTTGAGAAATTGGACGTCGTCGACGAGCAGCAAGTCGATTTCGCGAAAGCGTCGACGGAAATCCCCCATCTGGCCGTCCTTGATCGCGGTCACGAACTCGTTGGTAAACTGTTCGGTCCCAACGAACGCGAGGCGGAGCGAGGGCGTCCGTCGGAGCATCTCATGGGCGATGCTTTGCATGAGGTGCGTTTTGCCGAGTCCGGTATCGCCGTAGAGGAACAGCGGGTTGTAGACCTTCCCGGGTGACATCGCGGCGGCCTGTGCGGCGGCGGCGGCGACGTCATTGGACTTGCCGATGACGAATCGGTCGAAGGTGTAGGACGGGTTTAGTGGCGTCGACATGCGCGACGTCTGCTGCGATAGTGGCGCAACAACAGGGGCGGACGGTGCCTGGACGAACATGTCCATTTGGACGCGCGTGACCCGCTCTTCGTGCACGCGGAAGCGCACTTTGAGCGGGTGCCCGAGCGCCACCGGCGCAAAACCCGTCAGCAGATCGGCGTGCTTGGACTCATTCCAATCGGCCGAAAACTGGTCGGGCGATCCGATCATGAGGGTGTCGCCCTCGACGGCCAATGCCTCGGTGGGCTCGAGCCAGGTGCGATACGTCTGCTCTGGGAGGACTTGCCGAGCGCGTTGGCGCAGGCGGTCCCAGAGTTCAGCTGGCGAAAGCGACATCGTCGGGGGCGAGGGGCGGAAAACACGGCGGGGGGGCGAAGCTATCCCCGGACGTGTGGATAAGTCAATTGCGTGACGCGTCTTTGCGATACGTGAGTGCAAACAAGTGCTGCGGGTTCTTCGCCCGTGGCACTTCTCACCTTGACCGAAAGCCATGACAGCGCCTATGTTACGAGGCTACACCTCACAACACACGCGCCCTCGTGCGGGTCGGTTGTCGGGAAGCCTCGCCGCCCCGTCTGTCGCGGCCATTCACGTCGCATCGCGCGCACCGTCTTCGCACTCAGAGAGTCACCATGGGCAAGCCCACATATCGTCCTCGTAATACGCGTCGTATCCGCAAGCACGGCTTCCGTGCCCGCATGGAGACGAAGTGGGGTCGCGAGGTTCTCAGCCGTCGTCGCCGGAAAGGCCGCAAGCAGATCTCGGTGCGGTTGCCGTCGAAGTACGCTGGCGCCTGATTCAGCGGCCGCGCTGCACGATGATGCGCGCGGCCAGACGAGAGCGTTTCCGCGCGGCCAACGACTGACGCGCGGCGACGAGCTCGCGCAGGTTCGGCTCGAAGGGAAGCGTGTGCGCACAGCCTCGATGGACGTGCGCGCGATCGCTTCCCTTTCCGCGTCGGTGCGCGTGGGGTTTGTGGTTCCGTTGTACAAGCAGACTGCCGTCGCGCGCAATCGCCTCAAACGGCGGCTCCGCGAGTTGGTGCGTATCGAGTGGTTACCGGTGTTGCCGCCGATGGATGTGGTCGTGCGCGTCATTCCACCGGCGTACCAGCGTGACTTCGAGGCGCTCCGCGCGGAAATGGTGCAGGCGCGCGAGCGCCTGGCCCGGTTGCCATTGCCTCCCCGCGGGCTGACACCCACCGACCAACCCGCCGTATGATCATCACGGCTGACTCGGTCGTCGGCAGGCTTCCGCGCACCGTACTCGTCTTGGCGGTGCGGGGGTATCAGCTGGTCCTTTCACCCATCTTCGGCGGCGCGTGCCGCTATTATCCTTCGTGTTCTGCATACGCGATCGAGGCGCTTGAGCGTCACGGCGCGATGCGCGGAGGATGGCTGGCGCTGCGACGGATCGCGCGCTGCCATCCGTTCCGACCCGGGGGCTTCGACCCGGTCCCTTGAGGCTGACCTCGACCTGACTATGGAACCTCGCCGTATTGCTCTCGCTGTCGTCCTCATGGCGGCAGTCATCATCCTCTCGCAGTTCTTATTTCCGCCGACACCGGCGCAGCGTGCGGCGACTCTCGCCGCTGCGGACTCGACCCGCGTGGCGAACCCCGCCGCGAGTGCCTCCGGCGACACGAGCCTGTCGATCGCGGCTGCCGGGGCCCCCGAGGGAGTTCCAGCGGCACCAGCGGCCACGCCATCGTCGGCCGTCGCGACCACGCCGGACAGTGCGCCGCCGCGGGCGATCGATACCACGGCGACGACGACCGCGCGTGCGGTGTACCGCACCACCAGTCGCGGCGCGGCACTGATCGGTGCGCAAATGGTCCAGTACCCCACCCTGAAGGACCGCGGCAAGACCAAAGGCGAGCCGGTGGAGTTGGCGCACGCAGGCGATCCGCTTCTGGCATTTCGTCTGGTTGTGCCGGGCGATACCGTGCGTCTGGATCGCGCTGTGTTCAGCTCGGTGCGCAGTGATGAGGCGGGGAATACCATCGTTCGCTACGATGCGACGGTCGCGACACATCCCGTCTCGATCGTTTACACGTTTTTGCCCGACAGCTTCCGTTTCAACGTGGCGGCGCAGATCGGCAATGTGCCGACCAATGCGTACCTCCTCGTGGACTTGCCCCCGGCCTTTCGGTCGTCCGAGTCCGACACCACCGAAGATCGCAATCATCTCGCGTACGCGTACAAGCCGGATCAGCAGAATGCGAAGGGCATCGCCTTCAGTTCGCTTGATCCAGGGGAGCGTGAAATTGCGACCGGTCCACTCACGTGGGCCGTTGCCAAGAGCAAGTACTTTCTCGTTGGCGTGCTGACGCCCAAGGGGCAGCCTGGCTTCGCCGAGCTCGATGCGATCGGCGGGACGCGGAGTGCCAAGCAAGCGACCAGAGCGCAGGCGACGGCGGTCATGCCGCTCGCCAACGGGGCCACGTCGTTCGAAGTGTATGCCGGCCCGCAGGAGTTCAAGCGTCTGGTGGCCATGGGGCGGGAGTTTGAGACGTCGAATCCCTACGGGGGCTTTCTGCAGGGGTTGGTGCAGCCGTTCGCCACGATCGTCATTCGCTTGTTGCTCTGGATGAAGGCGTCGCTGGGGCTCTCGTACGGATGGATCCTGGTCCTCTTCGGCGTTGCGGTCCGCATTATCCTGTGGCCGCTGAACCAGAAAGCGATGCGCAGCTCGATGGCGATGCAGCGGTTGCAGCCCGAGATGCAGGCCATCCAGACCAAGCACAAAGGTGATGCGCAGAAGCTGCAATCCGAAATGATGCTGCTGTACAAAGAGCACGGCATGAGCCCCTTCAGCTCGCTGACCGGGTGTCTACCGATGCTGATCCCGCTGCCGATCTTCTTCGCGCTCTTCTTTGTGTTTCAGAACACGATCGAGTTTCGCGGCGTCTCATTCTTGTGGCTTCCCGACATCTCGGTCAAAGATCCGATCTTCGTCCTGCCGGTTCTGGTGGCCGCCACGGCGATGATTCTCTCCTTCATCGGCATGAAGGGGGTCAAGGCCAACGAACAACAGAAAATGATGATGTACATCCTCCCAGCCATGATGCTGTTCATCTTCTTCGGCATGGCCTCAGGACTCAACCTGTACTACCTCGTGCAGAATCTGGCGTCGTTGCCGCAGCAATGGCTGATCGCGCGGGAACGTGGAAAAGCCACGCCCTTGGTGCGAGGCTAGGTCGAGGCGCGTCGGTGAGACGGCCGTGTCACGGCAGTGTCATGTCAACACGCGCCTGGCAATAGCTCGCCGTGCATAAGCCCGAGGCGCCTGGCACCGGCGCACGACTGTTGGCGGGCGGTGACGATACGATCATTGCGCTCGCCACACCCGAAGGGCGTGGCGCACTGGCGCTCATTCGACTGTCCGGGGCGCGTGCGATGGCCGTTGCGCGCGCCCTCGGCGTGTCTGCATCAACACCGCGCACTGCGCATCGCGCACGCTTACGGCATCCGGCGACCGGCCTCGTGCTCGACGAGGCGATCGTGACGACTTTTGTCGCCCCGCACTCGTTCACCGGCGAGGACGTGGTGGAGATATCCACGCACGGCGGTCGCGTGGTCCCGACGCAGGTGGTCGCGGCGTGTGTCCACGCTGGCGCCCGACTCGCGCTGCCTGGCGAGTTCACGCGTCGCGCGGTCATGAATGGCAAGCTGGATATCGTGCAGGCGGAGGCCGTCGCCGATTTGATCGACGCACGCACCGTCGCGATGCAGCAACAGGCGCTGGCCCAGCTGGATGGCGGGCTGTCTCGCCGGCTGCTGGCCTTGCGCGACGACGTGATTCACCTCGAAGCGTTGATCGCCTACGACATCGATTTTCCCGAAGAAGACGACGGCCCGATTGCGCCAGCCCGCATTCATTCGGCGGCGGGGACGCTGCTTCACGCGCTTGACGCGCTGCTGGCGACCGCTCCACGTGCGACGATGCTGCGAGACGGCGTGCTGGTCGTAATCGCCGGGCCACCGAACGCGGGTAAATCCTCCCTCTTCAACGCGCTGCTGGGAAACACCCGCGCGTTGGTCACGCCAATCGCCGGTACGACACGGGATGCGATCGACGCGCTCCTGGATCGTTCGCCCGTGCCGATCCGTCTGGTTGACACCGCAGGACTGCGCGACACGGCCGACCCTATCGAGCAGCTCGGCATCGAAGTCAGCGCCCGCTTTCTGGCCGACGCGCAGATCGTTTTTGCCTGCGGGGCGTCGCCGGAGGCGATTGCACTGTCGTATACGGCGACCGCGCGTCACACCTCGGCGACGATTGTGCCCGTGTTCACCAAAGCCGATATGCTTGGCGTGGGAGCGCTGCGCGACGAGCGGTGGTGCTACGCGAGTGCGGAAACGGGAGAGGGGCTGGCTGCCTTGCTCTCGCGTGTCGATCAGATCGTGGCGACGCTGCCGGCGGCGCCGACAGACAGCGTGGTGATTACCCGGGAACGACACCAGCGCGGACTGCGCACGGCGCGTGACCACGTCGCAAGCTTTCTTGACGGATGGAGTTCCGGGGCCTTGCCGACGCTGGTGGCCGCCTCGCATTTGCACGACGCACGCGAGGCGCTGTCCGAGCTTGTGGGATCTATATCGATCGACGACGTCCTCGACCGCGTCTTCGCCGATTTCTGTATTGGCAAGTAGCGGAAGCGCGGCACTCAGGCGGGCGACGTCGGCTGGCCTCAGCTGATGTTGATCCTGCGCGCGCGATCCATGGCGACCGGCTGCGCCGCGATGGCCAGTTCGTGTGCGCTGGCGCGAACCGCCCACGGAAAGCCGCGCGACTGCACCGCCGGTTCGACCATGCGCGCGCCCAGAAAATACCCGGCACGCTCTGGCAGGACGACCCGTTCGACAGTTCGTGCTTCGTCACTCATGCCGCCGCAGAGGTACCGCAATCGGAGACCCAGCGCGCGACGATCGTAGTCGGCACTTGCGGCGCGCTCCAACGACGGCTCCAGCTCGCGTACACGCGCGTACTGTCGACGAGCAAACCCAAAGTACTCCCACGCGGCATGACCCGGTGAGATGGCACGCGAGACTTGAACGGCCAGCCCTTCATTCACCAGCAGTTCGCGCAAGGTCGCGTGACGACCGGTTTCCCAATAGGAGTAATGGCCGCCCGCTTCGGCGATCAGGTGCCGCATCTCACTGCGTGACGACGGTGAGGTGTAGCGCACCACGTGCGCGATTTCGTGCGCCAACCAGAGCGGGATCAATTCGGGGTCGAGCCCGAGCCCTTGCGTATCGGGGTTGGGGACGCTGGTGAAATGTTCGAGACAGACGAAGGCAATGCCGCGGCCATTGACCACGAGTTCTCCGGCATTCGCCCCACCGACACCCACCATGATCACCACATCGAACTCAACGTCGGATTGCAGCAACTCCCGGACCTGCTGCTCCGCGTACCGCGCCAGCGCCTCGACGTCGGTGTGCACGAGCAAGGCATGCAGATCCGCGCGATCCGCACCGACCGTTGCGCGCACCACCTCTTCGAAGTGCGGACCGGAGGGCTCGAGGACGTAGTTCTCCCAGTAGGCCGTCAGCAGATCGCGATGGCGTTCGAAATACGCGTAGTACGCCGCTTCACGATCGTCGGCGCGGAGAACTTCAAGAAAGTCAGGGAGCAGGTTGATCAACATCAACAACCCAGGGCACGGGAATTCGGCGCGATCATGGTGTGACCGAGACGCCGAGCAAAAATGGCATCGCATAACGAAACGCGAAGATCGCGACGCGGCAAGATAGCTCGCATGGGAAATGGGTTCAACTCCTGCGGGGCTTGTGCCGACACTTGTTGGCATGGACCCATCCTTCCGATGGGGTCCGCGGGTCTGCATGCGGGAGCACTTATGACAACGCTGAATCTGATCGAACTGACGTGCCCTGTCTGCGCGAACGACTTTCGCTCACAAACGGTGGTCGCGACCAACGGGTACGGCGGCAAGCGCACCGATTTTCATGAGCGCGCTGCAGGCATGCAGCCGCTGCCGTACTTTGTGCACTTGTGTGCGAAGTGTGGATACGCCGGGGTGGAGCGCGACTTTGCCGATGCGGCGGAGCCGACGGAAGCGCTGCGCGAGTACGTGTTTACCGCGTTGACGCCGACATTACGACGTGATGTACCGGCTGGATCACTCAAGTACGAGCATGCGGCGAAGGTCGCCGAATGGCAGGGCAACGATCCCCGTTATCTCGCCGATCTGTATTTGCGCGCCGCGTGGTGTGCGGTGGACGAACTGGATCATGAGGCGGAACGCTATTTCCGACGACATGCCGCGTGGCGCTTTGCCGACGCACTGGACACGTACGATGGCGTTCCAACCGAGGAGCGCGCCGTCTTGACGTATTTGGTGGGTGAACTGTGGCGCCGGGTTGGTGATCAGACGCAGTCCGCCTGTTGGTTTGGCAAGGTTGAAGCCGAAGTGACGGACGAGGGCGCGCAGTCGTGGGTGCGTGACGCCGCTGTTCAGCAGCGAGAGGCGCCGCGGGAGTGGTTTTAGGACTGCGGGTTGGACTGATTGACTGCGGGTGGGGGTGGACTGACTAACGGCGGGTGGGGGGTGGACTGATTTACTGCGGGTGGGGGGTTATCGGGTTCCGAAGAGGCGATCGCCGGCGTCGCCTAGGCCTGGGAGGATATAGCCGTGCTCATTCAACTCGCGGTCCAGGCTTGCGGCGAGGACGGGGACATCGGGGTGTTCGCGCGCCAGGCGTGCGACGCCTTCGGGGGCGGCGACGAGGCAGAGAAAACGAATGCGTGTAGCGCCGGCGCGCTTGAGTGATGACACGGCGGCGGCGGCGCTGCCACCGGTGGCGAGCATTGGGTCGAGCAGTAGGAAATCGCGTTCGCTCGCGTCGCCGGGCACCTTGAAGTAATAGTCGACCGGTTCGAGCGTATCGTGATCGCGATACAGGCCGATGTGGCCGACGCGCGCTGACGGCATGAGTCGCAGGATGCCCTCGACCATGCCCAATCCGGCGCGCAAGATGGGGACGAGGGTGAGTTTCTTGCCACGCACGGTCCACCCGGTGGCGGTCTCCAGCGGCGTCTCCACGGTAATCGCATCGAGCGCGAGATCACGGGTCGCCTCGTACGCCATCAGCATCGCGATTTCGTCAACCAACTCCTTGAACTGCTTGGTCGGCGTGGCGCGATCCCGGAGCAGGGTGATTTTATGTTGGACGAGCGGGTGTTGAATAACGGAGAGCGTAGGAAAGAGGGACGTCATAAGCAGACACCGCGTGGTAGCAAGTAAAGGACGACGGACCCATGCGAAACTAGCGCGCGGCCAGTGGCTCACGCTACCGCACCGGCGTTAACTTTTTGCATGGCGAATCCACTGCAGCGCGTGTGTGTCTATTGTGCCTCGAACGAGGGGGCGCGACCCGAGTATCTCGATGCCGCTCGTGAGATGGGAACGCTCATTGCCCACCAAGGAAGTGCGCTCGTGTTTGGAGGCGGGCGGGTTGGCCTCATGGGTGCGATGGCCGACGCGGCGCTCGCGGCCGGCGGTGAAGTGATCGGGGTCATGCCGCGCGGATTGGTCGAGCGCGAGGTCGCGCACCGCGGGTTGACGGCGCTGCATGTGGTGGACTCCATGCATGAACGCAAAGCATTGCTCTCCGACATGGCGGATGCCTTCATCACGCTGCCCGGAGGAATCGGCACGCTCGAAGAGTTCTTTGAAACGTGGACATGGGCGCAGCTTGGTGTGCACCAGAAACCTATTGGGCTTCTGGACGTGGCGGGCTATTGGAGGCCACTGATTGAGATGCTTGCCCACGCCGAGGGTGAAGGGTTCTTTCATGGAACCCCGCGGGACGGGCTCGTGATCGAGACCGACGCGACGCGGCTGCTTGAGCGGCTACGAACGTGCGAACCGCCGTCTGTCCGTCGCTGGCTTCGGCAGGCTGAGACATAGCCCATGACGCGGCGTCCGAACGCGCAGCGTCTCGAGGCAGGGCGATTTCGCGCGATGTTCGATATCACAGATCAGCTGCAAATGCTGCTCGCTCGGGACGGCCGCATTCGTGAGGCGAATCGCGCGGCCGCTGCACTGGCGGGACAGTCGGTGGAGCAGTTGCGCGACGGAATGTTCAGCGCGCTTCCATGGTGGCCTACGGACGAACGCACCCGTGGGCTCGTGCAAGAGCGCGTGGAGCGTGCGGCGCTCGGCGAGAGCAATCGGTTCGAGCTGGCGCTGTGGTCCGAGAGCGAGCGCCCCGCGTACGTGGAGTTCTTGCTCAAGCCGATGGTTGATGGCAGCGGAGCGGTGATGCAACTCTTTGTCGACGGTCGCGACGTGACCGAGCGCAAGCGCGCCGAGGCGTCGCTGCGAGAGATCGGCGCGCTCTCAACCATGGGGTTGTTGGCGGCGCGCGTCGCGCACGAAATCAACAATCCCCTGGCGGGCATTCAGAACGCCTTTCTGTTGGTGCGTGACGCGATCCCGACCGACCATCCCCACCATCACTTCGTCGGCGCCATCGAGCGAGAAATCGTGCGCATTGCCGCCGTCACACGGCAGCTGTACGAAACGTATCGGCCCGATCAATCGCTGGCGAAGAGCGCGTCGGTTCTGGTGGCCGTTAGCGATGCGGTGGTGTTTCTGGAGCAGGTCAACCGCGCCCGTCACGTCCGTCTTGAGACGGACGTGACGGCTGCGCCCTCGGTTGTCCCGGTCCCCGACGCGCTGCTTCGGCAAACATTGTACAATCTGATCCAGAATGCGATTGACGCGACACCGAATGGCGGCACAGTCCGCGTGATCCTGGCGCGGGAGGACGCGTGGTGCGTGGTGCGCGTACAGGACGAAGGTGCCGGCATCCCAGCCAACGTGCGGGCAAGAATCTTTGACCAATTTTTCAGCACCAAGGACCGATCGGTGAAGACGGGTGGTATGGGCATCGGGCTGTCTCTCGTATCACAGTCGGTGACCGCCGTGGGTGGAGACATTGAGGTATCTTCCAGGGGCAGTGGAGGTACTGAATTTCGTGTGCGTTTACCGATGACCCCGATCGATATGGGAGTATTGCGATGACCAGAGGGCGGATCCTGATCGCCGACGACGAGGCAACCTTTCGTTCGTCGACGGCCGAGCTGCTGCAGCGGGAGGGGTACGTGGTCGACACGGCGGACAACGCGGTCGACGCGCTGTCGGCCGTCACCGCGCAGTCGTACGATCTCTTGATTACCGACCTCGAGATGCCAGGGAATACCGACCTCGATCTCATACAGCAGGTGACGCATGTCGGCGGCGGGCTTCCAATCATTATCGTCACGGGCTATCCGTCGGTGCGGTCGTCGGTGGCCTGCATTGAGTTGCCGGTGGCTGCGTACCTCGTGAAGCCGGTCGATTTTCCGGGCCTCCTTAAGCGCGTGTCGGTCGCCGTGGCACGGTTTCGCAGCTATCAGAGCATGCAGCGCGCCGAGTCGCGTCTTCGCCAGTACCGGGACGAGTACAACGATTTGTCGAAGTCCACGCCGCGAGACGCGCGGAATAGCGTTGACTCGTTTCTGGCCCTTACGCTGCGCAATGTGCTGGGGTCGATCACTGATCTCGAACAGCTCGGTCGCGCCCTCGCCTCGGCGGGTGAGACGCCATCACATGCCTGTCAGTTGCTCAATTGCCCGCGCGGTACCCAGCTGCAGCAGGCGGTCGAAGATACGATTGCGCTGCTCGAGGAAACGAAAGGGGCCTTCAAGTCGAAAGCATTAGGCGACCTCCGACGTCGACTGGAGCTGCTGGTCGACCACGTGTAGTCGCGCGGCGTCATGCGTTTTTCACGCGTCCTCCCTTGCGGGATGGGCAAACGAGCGGTTATCCGATAGGAGGTGGGCGCGAACCGCTCGAAGCCACACGGCTCCGAGTCGCGCGCGGCACCTATGTACCACAGAGAAGACCGGTTTTCCGGTCGACCTTAGCGACCGAGGCACCGGCCTCGGCAGTTGAAGGCGCGCAGATCGTCCATTACGGACGACGGCGCGCTTTTTTGTTTCCACGGAGAACGATGCGGGCCGAACACATTCCACTTCTCGCCAGCCATTTTCGGGCGCTCGCCGAACCGGCGCGATTGCGTCTGTTGGCGGCGCTTCGCGCGGGCGAAATGGCGGTCAGCGAGTTAGTGACCGCCACCGGACTCGGTCAAGCGAACGCCTCGAAACACTTGAACAAGCTCTACGAGACCGGGTTCGTGACGCGACGCAAGGAGGGGCTTTTCGTGTACTATGCGCTCAACGATCGCGACATTATGAAATTGTGCGAATTAATGAGTGGCCGTATTGAGACCAACGGCACACGACGGCGGAAAAAGCTGGGCGACTGACGCCGGAGATTATGTTAGGACAGCCTTTCACGTCGAAGCTCCTCTTTCCGGCACGCAGCCCTCATGCACATCCAGTTCAGCGGCGCCGCTCGCGAAGTCACCGGGTCCTGCCATATTCTGCGCGTCGGTCAGCGCACCGTCCTGCTGGACTGCGGGCTGTACCAGGGTCATCGCGCGGAGAGTCGTGAGAAGAATCTCCGGCTACCGATTCCAGTCGACGAGATCGACGCCGTCATCTTGTCGCACGCGCATATCGATCACGCCGGCCGATTGCCCTTCCTGGTGAATCGAGGCTACAAGGGCACGATCTGGGCGACAGCGGCCACGCGCGATCTGTGCGCGATCATGTTGGCCGATTCGGCGAATATTCAGGAAAAAGACGCGGCCTTTCTGGAAAAACGTGGTCGTGAACATGCGGAGCCCCTGTACGGCTTGGCCGACGCGACGCGGACGCAAGACCTCATGGTGGGCATGCCGTATCACAAATGGTTCGACGTAACCGATGGCGTGCGCGCGTTGTTTGTTGACGCAGGACACATCCTGGGTTCGGCGTCGGTTGTCGTAGAACTGCGCGAGGGGAGCGACACACGGCGTCTGGTGTTTTCCGGCGACATTGGCCGCGACGGGTTGGCGATCATTCGCGACCCCGAGCCACCGACCGGTGGCGCCGACGTGATTCTCTGTGAATCCACATACGGCAATCGTGATCACGAGTCGGTGGACGATGCGCGCGAGCATCTGGCGCGCGTGGTGCGCGAGACGGCGGCGCGCGGCGGTCGCGTCTTGATCCCGGCGTTCGCGGTTGGTCGCACGCAGGAGCTGGTGTACGACCTGCATGGCCTGCAGCGCGAGGGACGAATCCCCGCGATCCCCATTGCGATCGACTCGCCGTTGGCGATCAGCGCGACGGCGGTCTTTGCCATGCACCCCGAAACGTTCGACCAGAGCGAAGCACTCGTGAAGAATGGAACGGATCTGTTCGATTTTCCGATGGTGACGTACACGCGAGCGGTGGAGGCATCGAGGGCGCTCAATACCCAACGTGGTCCGATGATCATTATCGCGGCGTCGGGGATGGTGGAATCCGGACGCATTCTGCATCACTTGAAACACGGGGCCAGCGATCCACGCAACACGATCCTGATCGTGGGATTTCAAGCCGAACACACGTTGGGGCGACGCATTGTCGAGAAGCGCCCGGTGATCAAGGTGTTTGGTGACGAGGTCGAACTCAACGCGCAGGTCGAGGTGCTGAACGGCTACAGCGCTCACGGAGACCGCACGCAATTGCGTCAGTGGCTCGGCGAGGTGCGGAGCGGTGGGGTGTCCACGGGACGCGGGTCGCCCCGTGTTCATCTGGTGCATGGCGAGCCGCCGGCGCAGGACGCGTTCACTGCGGCGTTGCAGGGCGATGGCTTTACGGTGGACGCGCCAGCGCCGGGCGAGCAGCGGCCGGTATAATTGCGGCCGCTGCCTACGATGTGACTAAGTTCCCTTCATGTCAGGTCGCGCGCCGCGTCGGAAGAGACGTATCCTGGGTCGCTTGCTGGTGCTCGCCACGACTGGTTGGCTTGCCTGTCTGGTGAGCATCATGGCGTGGTCGACGCGCAGCAGCATCGAAGTCGCCGATGCGATTGTCGTGTTGGGCGCGGCGCAGTACGGCGGCCGGCCATCGCCCGTGCTACGGGCGCGACTGGAGCATGCGATTACCCTGTGGCACTCGCGTCGCGCGCCGCGCATGGTGTTTACCGGCGGACAACGCGAGGGCGATCTGATTAGCGAGGCGGCAGCCGGTCGTCGATTTGCGATGCGTCGCGGCGTGCCCGCAGCGGCGATCCTTTTGGAGTCGACGGGTCGCACCTCACTCGAATCCATGCGCGGCGCAGTTGAGGTGTTGCGGGCGCGTGGGAATGCGACGGGCGCGCCGATGTCGGCGCGCCCGCGTGTGCTGCTGGTCAGCGACCCCTTTCACATGCTGCGACTGGATGTGCTCGCGCGGTTACATGGGCTCACGCCACTGCCGTCACCAACACGGACGAGCCCGATCTCGGCCAAGCGCTCGATTGCGATGGAGTATGTGTTTCGCGAATCGATTGCGTTACCGACCGATGTGGCAGTGATGATGTGGCGGCGGGTGCGCGAATGACGTCCGCTACGGTTTCGTGGAGCGCCTATCGTTTACGCAGCAAAGGGCCCGGGCGATCAAGACCGGCGCGTACCCGCTCATCCAGCGGGATCGGCGCAATATCGTTTTCGAGTGAAACGCCGTCACCCACGTCGCGAAAACCGAGTAACGACGAGGGAACTGAGTACGAGTCGGCAGCACCCAAAAACACCGATGTGAACCCGATATCCTGAAGCGAGCCGAGGGTCATGCGACTCAGCGGATTAACGCCGAGGTTGACAAAGCCCGTCATCAGTTCGTTGCGAAACACCGACTCGCGCCAGTGTGAATCCCTGGTGCCGGCACCGCCGGTGTTCTCCACCGGCACAGGCCGACCGGCATACGTGGCGCCGCCGAGTGTCAAGAACTGTGCAAGCGTCGTCGGGCCGGTAAAAATCGGATCAGCCCCTCCCGCATCGCTGAGCAATCCGCGGTTGGACCAGAGCGTACCGATGCCCAGGACGTGTCCGATTTCGTGGACGATCACGGCATCCAGCAGCCCGCGGACCTGAAGGTCTGCCAGATCCGCGCTGTCAAACAACATCGTACCGACGGCGGCCAGTCCTGATCCATGCAATCGGCAAAGGTTCGCGTTCCCAAGGACCATGCCCACGCCATCAATCGGGCCAATGTTGGCAAAGATGATCACATTCGAAAACGTCGTGTCGATGGCCGGCAGCCAGGATCGTCCGCAGCCGCCAGCACCCAGCGTTTGACGGGAGGTGCCGCTGCTGGAAAGAATGACAGACCGCCAACGAGCAATCGCGCGCTCGAATGCTTGTTGCTGCGGAAGACTCGGAGTGTCACCGACGTACCGAACAACGATGCCAAACGTGGACGCCACCACTCTGGCCGTAAACGTCGCGGACACGCCAACGAGCGCAGAGGTTGCGGCAACGAGGGCCGGCGTAGATGCGTTCCCAACGGTCCAGCCACCCACAAATGCATTTCCTGTGGCAGCGTCAGAGACAACGGTCCCGTTCGAGACCGTTCCGGAGTTTGGGCCAGGCGTGAACGTGACGGTCACGTTCCCAACGGGATTGCCGAACGCATCAACGACGCGCACGCCCGGCGCGACGCTCACGGGCGCCTCAGCGATCACATCTTGCGCATCGCCAGCAACCTTCACGAGATTCGCTGCCGGTCCTGCCACGGCGGTCGCTGAAAACGACGTCTGTGAAACATTTGTTGCTGTTGCGCGCGCCAGCTGCTGTCCAACACCGGTTCCCAGTTTCCAGGCACCGGCCGTGGCTACACCGTTCTGGTTCGTGGTTTGCGATGCGCCCTCCATCACACCGCCGCCGGTTGAGACGGCGAACGTGACAGCCACACCGGACACCACATTGCCGAAGACATCTTCAGCGCGTACGGAGGGTGGTTGGGGCACGTTGCTGTTCACCGTGCTCTGTTGCGTGACGGCACTGAGACGCGTGAAGCCAGCGGCGGGCCCCGGCGCGACCTGTGCCGTGAAGATGATCGGTGCGACACCGTCGGCGGTGGCCGTAAGCGTCTGCGCTCCCGCGACGGTCCCGAGCGTCCATCCACCCGAGAGCGCGACGCCAGCGGGGTCGGTGAGTGTGGAATCATTGGCTACGCCACCACTCCCCGTCGCCACGCGCCAGCGCACGCGCAGCCCCTGGATGCCTTTCCCCTTGGCGTCGAGGATCTGCACTTGCGGAGCGACCGGAACATCAGTCGCAACGACGCCGGTGAGTTGGACGGCAGCGGTTCCCGACGGTTTGAAGGTCGTCGGGACTTGTGGATCGTCACCGCCGCACGCTTGAACAAGACAGGCGACCGCAACGCCGGTGAATACGCGCTGCATTGCGGGGAATCGGTGCAAACGAGACATTGGCGAGGGTTCTGGATGGAAAGAACAGTGAAGTAGGGTTACCGCTTTGCTGCGTCCACGATCAATATTGTCTGATGCGCATCCCTGTCGAGAGCTACCGCCTCCCGAATGGCCTGCATGTGGTGCTTTCTGAAGATCACACAGCGCCTATCGTTGCGGTCAATCTGTGGTACCACGTCGGTTCGGCCAATGAACGGCTTGAACGGACCGGCTTTGCCCACCTGTTCGAGCACATGCTCTTTCAGGGGTCCGAGAACGTTCGGGCCAACGAGCACTTCGAACTTGTTCAGCGCGCTGGCGGCACGCTCAACGGTTCGACCTGGCTGGACCGTACCAACTACTACGAGACACTGCCGTCAAACCAACTGGCGATCGCCCTCTGGCTTGAAGCGGACCGCATGGGCCGATACCTCCCAGGATTAACACAGGAGAAGCTCGACACCCAACGCGATGTCGTCAAGAACGAACGGCGCTGGTCGGTCGACAATCAGCCCTATGGCACGTGGTGGGAAAAGCTCCCCGCGCTCTGTTTCCCCGAAGGCCACCCCTTCAATCACTCGTTGATTGGGTCGATGGAGCATCTCTCCGACGCGGCCTTGGATGACGTCGCCGACTTCTTTCGCACGTACTACACGCCAAACAACGCGGTGTTGACCGTGGCGGGTGATCTGGATCACGAACAGGCGAAGCGGTGGATCGAGGAGTACTTCGGTCCCATCGCGCCCGGTGGACCGCGTCCGCCGCTGCGCGACATGACCGTTCCGGCCACCTTCGGCACAACACTGCGCGAAGTGGTGACGGACGCGATTGCGTTGCCGCGCGTGTTCGTTGCCTGTCGCACGCCGGTGTTCGGCAGCGATGGCTACTATGCCGCGAGCCTCGCTGCCGCCGTGCTGGGGCTGCGCACGGGCAGTCGTCTGGAGCAGTCGCTGGTGCGCACGCAACGCGTCGCGTCGTCGGCAAGCGCGTTCACCTATGACCTGGCGAAGGGCAGCGATTTGTTGATCGTCGATGCGACCGCCCACGGTGACGTCAGCGTCGAACGGCTGGAAGCGGCGGTGTTGGCCGAGTTGGACCGTATTCACGAGCACGGCGTAACGGAGGCCGAAGTGGCCCGCGCCCGCGCCCTGATCGAGACCAGTTTTGTGATGAGCTTGCAATCCGCAGCGGAGCGCGCTGATCAGCTGTCGCGTTTCGCGACCTACTTCGGCGACGCCCAATTGGCCAATGAGCAAGTTGCGCGCTACCAAGCGGTGACGGCCGCCGATGTATCGCGCCTTGCGCGTGAACGACTGGGGCCAGACAATCGGGCGCTCCTGGTGTATGTGCCAGCCCCCGAAGATGCAGCCGATGCAGACGATCACACAACCGCACCGGCAAATATGGCGGTAAGCGCGTGAGCGACTCTGTAGCGTCGCCACCATCGGCACTGCCAACCGCTCCCGCTCGTCCGGGCGCTGGAACGGCGCGTTCCTATCGGTTTCCGAATTTCCAGACGCGCATTCTGTCGAACGGATTGCGGATCGTTGTGGCGCCGATTCATGCCTATCCGGTGGTCACGATTCTCGCGGTGGTTGAGGCCGGCGCAACGCGCGACCCGCGCGATGTGGAAGGGGTCGCGCAACTGGCCACGCGTGCGCTCAACGAAGGGACGCGCACGATGAATGCGTTCGAGCTCGCGCAACGCCTGGAAATGTTGGGCAGCACGCTCGACACGGGGGCCGATTGGGATTCGGCCATTGTGCAGCTCACGGCACTCTCCTCGCGCGTCGAAGATGGGTTTACCGTGCTGGCGGAAGTCTTGCGCGAACCGGCCTTTCCCGAGCATGAACTGGAGCGCATGCGCGCCGAGCGGTTGTCTGATCTCGCGCAATTGCGCGCCGAACCGCGCGGACTTGCCGACGTCTTCTTCTCACGGCTGCTGTACAAGGCTGAGTCCCGCTTCGCCCGTCTGGCCGGCGGCGATGAACAGAGCATTGAGCGCGTCACGCGCGACCGCGTGGTGGCCTATCATGCGTCCTTCTACCGGCCGAACGCGACCGCCTTGATGATCTCAGGCGACATCACGGTCGAAGAGGCCGTCCGACACGCGTCACGATGCCTCGGCGATTGGCAGGGCACTGCCCCCGAGGTGACCGAACCCGTTGACACGCAGCGGTTCACCGATGCGCGCGTCCACATCGTTCACAAAGCGGACGCCCCGCAGTCCGAGTTGCGCGTGGGACATGTGGCGGTGCCGCGCCTACATGAGGACTACTTCCCGCTGGTGGTCATGAACGCGATCCTCGGCGGCCTCTTTTCCTCTCGGTTGAATCTCAACCTGCGCGAGGAGCACGCCTACACCTATGGCGCACACTCGGCGTTCGATTGGCGTCGCGCGGCCAGCCCGTTCGAAATCTCCACCGCTGTCGAGACCGCCGTCACGACGGACGCCTTGCGCGAAATCACCAAGGAGTTTGGGCGCATTCGCGACGGCGTGGTATCGGACGATGAGTTATCGCTGGCGACCAGCTATCTGATTGGTGTGTTTCCCATCCGCTTCGAAACCACCGCGGAGGTCGCGGGTGGACTGGCCAACGTCGAGATCTTCCGTCTGCCCACGAACTACTTCGATACGTATCGCGACCGCGTGCGGGCGGTCACAGTACAGGAGGTCTTGCGCGTGGCGCGCATCCATCTGGATCCGTCACGATTGCAGGTGGTCGTGGTTGGTGACGCGCGGGCGATTGAAGAACCACTGGCGGCGCTTGGCGTTGGGCCGGTGACCGTGTACGATCCGTCCGATAGCGATTCGTCCGATAGCGATTCGTCCGATAGCGATTCGTCCGATAGCGATGCGCCGGGTGATACGCCTGCGCTGCCC
>Ga0209490_10001761_pt1 | contig 20736 bp, 28 predicted proteins | sample MAT06_FD_187209 | JGI IMG/M metagenome (GOLD analysis project Ga0209490, IMG submission 187209) | Freshwater microbial communities from Lake Fryxell liftoff mats and glacier meltwater in Antarctica - MAT-06 (SPAdes) (version 2) | ecosystem: Environmental > Aquatic > Freshwater > Ice > Liftoff... | reverse complement strand
TGGAATTCTTGGGCAAATTTTTGCTGTTCCTGGTCGCGCCAGGTGTCGCCCAGGTTGACAAATTGGCCTTGTAAACGGGCGCTGCTATCGCGCAGTTGCGTGGTAAATTGTTTCAGATCGCGTGCAAAATGTTCGAGTTCTTCTGGACTGGCAACGGCTTGTGGGGACATAAGCAGGCACTCCTTCGAACTAACTATGCTTTGAGCTGACAGGGTTAATTTGCTTGTATGTAACCTGGAATTTCAATCCGCAAAATGGCGTGTTTGTAAGGAGAAAAGCGGTGGGTAAGGTTGCGCCACGCTTGCATGAATCACAGTATACAACGAATTCATTTAACTTGTAAAGAGGTTATGCCGTAAGCATGTTTGACGCAATCCCCAGCCAATGGTATTCTGCCCACTATGCGCCGCTTATCCTTTCAATCTACACTCTTCCCATTGCTAGCAACTCTTGTCTTTGCGTTTCTCACCGCTCCCATTTGGCGCTGGCTATGGGGGGAGTGGATGGGCAATGACTATTACAGCCACGGTCTGTTGATCCCGCCGGTGGTGCTCTACCTAGCAATTCAGCGCTTTCGCAATGATAAAACGCTTTACTGGAAGCCAGAGCAGGGCAGCAACTATGGCCTAATCGTGCTGGCGCTAAGTTTAGCCGCCTTTCTCTTTTTCCTTAACGATAAAGCCTACTACTTGGCCGCCTTTGCAATGGTGGGTATGCTCATCGGCCTGGTGTGGACGTTGGGTGGAACGCTTGTCGTACGCAAGCTGGCATTTCCACTCGGCTACTTGCTGCTTATGATCCCCCTGCCCTTTGTCGAGCGTTCGACGCTGCCGCTGGCGATGTTTACAGGGGTCTGCGCAGGTGGATTGGCGCGCTTTCTAGGATTAGATGTAAACATTGTGGGCAATTCTGTTACCTTGCCCAATGCGGATCTGGTGATTGGCGCACAATGTAGTGGGGTCAACTCATTAATCGCCCTGACGGCGCTGATGGCGCTAGCCGCGTATCTGCTGGAAGGCCCATTGTGGGGCCGGATCATGCTGGTTGTCCTGTCTGTGCCACTGGCGGTGTTAGGCAATATTTTGCGCGTGGCCTCATTGCTTTTTGTCGCACGCGCCTACAATGCCGAAGTCGCCTTCATCTACTATCATGACTATTCCGGCCTGGTTTTCTTTGTGCTGGTCTTGTTGCTGATGGTTCCGCTCACGAAGCTTTTACAAACCCGCCGCGTACGGCTCGATGTCATCTAGCGCGCGGTTAACAGTTGCCGCTCACAATTGGTTGCTCGCTCATCTATGAAAAGTGTGAAAACCGATATTTTCTCTACGATAAAACATCGGTTTTCACACTTTTCATAGATGAGCCTTGGTCGATTTGCGAAAGCCGACTATAATAGGATTCATGCTACTCAACACTACCTGGCGCAGCTATATTGTGATCGCCCTGCTGCTGGTCGGCTTGCTGGTTGTCTATGCGCCCCAATTTTCTCCACGCTTACTAAGCCAACCGGCGCTACGGCCCGCCGGCGAATTTAGCTATGTAACCGATTTGGATTTCTGGCAACAGACACCGCGCGCAAAAACCGTTTTTACCAATAGCCGGTTTGATCTAGCCACGGACCTGCGCAATGTGCCCCTTGTAGTTGGTGATTGGCAGGGCGAGGAAGTACCAGAGACGAATAAAGAGGTAATGATCCTCCTTGATCCAGAACAATATGTCCAGCGGCTCTATAAAAATAGCGCTGGCCAATACATCTGGCTTAGTATGATTGGCGGCCGTAGTTCGCAACCCTTTCATGCACCCGATATCTGTTATGAGGCAGATGGTTGGAAATTCAATTCAGATTCCTATCCAATTGAATTAGGAGATGGCCAGCAACTCTATGGTCTATGGCTCGAAGCAAAAAAACAGATGCCTGGCGATGAACATTTCACTGAGCATATTGTCTTTTACTTCTATCTTTTTCCGAATGCAAAGCGCGATCTTTCTGATGGCATTGTGCTCTTTAAACTAACCTCCTCGCGCTATAATAGTGCAGAAGAAACGTTGACCATGCAGGCCGATTTTGTTCGCCATCTGTTTACGGGCGCTCAGTAATATGCATACTCGATTCGTGTATGGCTGGTTGATTCTCATTTCCCTCCTCAGTATAAATGGGTGTACAGCAATACCATCCCCAACCGTTACGCCGCCCGTTGGTTCCTGTATGCTTAATTTGGCCGCCGACGCAACCGACGAACAGAAGATCGAGGCGGTGCTCGCCGCCGAAGGCAACTTGGTGGTTAAACAAGATATCAATCAATTGATGCGCTTGTGGGTAGAAAGCGGTCTGGTAGCTGATGCCGGCAACACGCCTACGCAAACAGACGATGACCAGCTTTGGCGCAATCAAGACGCGATCCGCAATCGTTATGTACGCATTGTTTTTCCCGGTGCCCCTTCTGTGGCAACACCAACCGATCTGGCCATTGAACTCAATGGTGATCAGGCCACGGTTACGGCTACTACGCAGATCGGTAGTGAAATTTCGCCTGCTGGCGACCGCTGGGAATTAGTTAAAGTTAATGGTTGTTGGCTGATTAAGAGCCTTACCTACAACCTTGAAGCCGCGCACAATTAGTGCTCAGTTATCTGCGTTACACTGGCTACTGATCACTGAACATTGGCAACTACTCTACTCATGTCCACTTTCTCCGCTGCGCTGCCTGTCTTACTTGGCCTGATTATTTCTTTCCTACTGCTCGCTTGGCTCAGCCGCCAGATTAGCCAACGTCTGCAGGCAGTAGTCTATTACCTCACCCGTTCGCTGGACTTTGCTGTCATTCTGCTTTTTTTATTTCTTTTACCCGGTATTTTTCTTCACGAAGGGGCTCATTGGGTGGCAGCACGCCTACTCGGCTTAAAAACGGGCAAATTTCGGGTCTGGCCCAAAGTCCAGGGACGTCAGATTGGATTAGGCAGCGTAAGTGTCCAACGTGGCAACGTTTGGCAAGATAGCCTCGTCGGGCTGGCACCGTTGATCTTCGGCTCGGTTGCCATTGCCTGGATCGGGCAACGGGTCTTTCTTGCCCACGATATTTCCGCCATGTTAGTGCAAGGTCGTTGGGCGGCGGGCTTCAATGCCTTCTGGCAGGCACTAGGAGGGGCAGATGGTCCGCTTTGGGCTTATCTGCTTTTTGCAATTGGCAACGCCATGATGCCCAGCGCCAGTGATCGCGAACCGCTGTTACCGTTGCTGCTCTATACAAGTCTGGCGGCGCTGATTTATGTGCTCATTGGATTACCGTTGACACCACTCACCACATTGCTAACGGGCCTCATTCCCACCCTTGAGGACTTGACCAGTGCATTCGTTTTTACAATTACCCTAGATATCTTGATCTTATTAGTGCTCTACTTACTCGAAGCAGTAGTAGGTCCACGTCCAACTTCCAGGTATAGAGCATAATAGAAAAAGCCGGCAGGTATCTACCCACCGACCCTCCCTGCTTTTTAGTTACCCTGTTTCTACTTTGCGTCCAGGATACAATTCGGCTTTCGCCCACTCATTCCACTACGCCATCTTGGGTAAACGCGCCAAACTCTGTTGAATCTGCTCGGCTGGATATTCGAAATCTTCCAACTTATTGCCCAAATAGGCTTCATAGGCCGCCAGATCAAAGTGTCCATGCCCGCACAGGTTAAAGATAATCGTCTTGCTTTCCCCACTTTCCTTGCAGGCCAACGCTTCCTGCATCGTCGCCCAAATTGCGTGGGCGGGTTCAGGCGCGGGTAAAATGCCTTCTGCGCGTGTGAAGCTGAGGGCAGCTTCAAAAATGGCCCGTTGCTGCACATTCACTGCCTCAATCATCCCCGCTTCTTTTAGCGCGCTAACCTGAGCGCTCATGCCATGATAGCGCAGCCCACCGGCGTGGATCGGTGCCGGCACAAAGTCGTGACCCAGGGTATGCATCTTCATCAAGGGTGTGGTCTGCGCCGTATCACCAAAATCATAGGCATAAACGCCACGGGTGAGGCTGGGGGCGGCCGCCGGCTCTACCGCAACAAAGCGCGCTTGTTTACCACCGGTGATATTTTCGCGAATGAAAGGGAAGGCAAAGCCGCCAAAGTTGCTGCCGCCGCCGGCACAGGCGATCACCACATCCGGCCAATCGGCGCCGGCGATTTCCAACTGCTTAATTGTCTCCTGGCCGATCACCGTCTGGTGCAGCAGCACATGGTTAAGTACGCTGCCCAGTGCGTACTTGGTGTCGTCACGGGTGGCGGCCTCTTCTACAGCCTCGGAAATGGCAATGCCGAGGCTACCCGTACTATTGGGGTTGGCCGCCAAAATGGCGCGCCCGGCGTGGGTCTGGTTGCTAGGGCTGGCGACTACGGTGGCTCCCCAAGTTTGCATCAGCAGCTTGCGATAGGGCTTCTGCTCATAGCTCACTTTTACCATATAGACCTTGCACTCGATGCCGAACATCTGGCAGGCAAAGCTTAAGGCGCTGCCCCATTGACCAGCACCAGTCTCAGTCGCAATGCGCGTAACGCCTTCTTGTTTATTGTAATAGGCTTGCGGCACGGCGGTGTTCGGCTTGTGGCTGCCTGCCGGACTAACCCCTTCGTATTTATAGTAGATCTTTGCCGGCGTACCAAGCGCTTTCTCCCAACGGTGGGCGCGATAGAGTGGTGATGGGCGCCACAGCTTGTAAATCTCCTGCACTTCGTCGGGAATCTCAATATAGCGTTCGGCGCTCACTTCCTGTTGGATTAAGGCCATAGGAAAAAGGGGCGCCAGGTCAGATGGACCAATCGGTTGGCCGGTGCCGGGGTGCAAGGGTGGCGGCAGCGTGATACCCGCCGCCGGCAGATCGGCGTTAATGTTGTACCAATGGGTAGGCATATCGCGTTCAGACAACACAATCTTCGTCAAATCGCTCATGGGGCTTCCTCCAGGTAGGTAAGTAGTAAATTGGTAAATATAGTTGGCAATTGGTAAGTGTACACCTGTTATTTATTAATTACCAATTACCAATTACGACCTGGTGTGAGGAGTACAAAGAAAAAAGGGCACCACAGTTGTGGCGCCCTTCATTATTTTCTATTCGATAAACGGTTGCCAGTCAGCAGCAGTGGATTTTCGTTATGCTGTCAACATGACCTATGGTTTACGATGCACTGGCCGCGACAGGCAGATGTGCGTTCAAGCGTTTCATCAATTGCGCCTTCGGTTGGAAGCCGACGATACGATCAACAGGCTCACCATTTTTGAAGAGCAACAACGTAGGAATACTCATCACGCCAAAAGCCATCGCCGTATCTTGATTGGCATCGACATCCAATTTGCCAATCACCAACTTACCCTCTAATTCGGTCGCAATTTCCTCTAGCACCGGGGCAATCATCTTGCATGGGCCACACCAAGTCGCCCAGAAATCTACCAACACAGGTGTATCTGCATTGACCACCATTGCTTCAAACGTGCTATCTGTCACTTCTACGGGCTTACCCATGAGTTTCTCCTTTACAGCCTGTCGTCAATCAAATGTCTACAGCCCTTGCTTGCCAAAATTACGTAAGCTGTAGATTGCAAAAGTAAGATTAGTTTTACCGCAACTTACTGCTCAAGGCGGTAAGTTTCGCTACAAAAAACATAGTACCCCATTGGATAACTTCTGTCAAAAAACATGGAGCCGTAATAAAACAGCACGTAAGCGCTGCAAGGATTTATAAAGCAGTTAGGATGTAGGCAGCAGCACTTTCGATTTTGATCAAAACCGATTATAATACAATCATTCCACCCATCACAGATGACGGAACAATTGATAGATATCAGGCCAGAACACGAGCACCAATGAGCGTTCATCACCCCGATCATTCATCATTTGTCATCTCCATTACCCGTAGGCTTACTAGCGCAAGGAAGGGTTACTATGAATCGGATTCTAACATTACAAACCGAAGGTCAAAGTATTTGGTTAGATTATATTGAGCGGGGCATGGTGCAATCGGGCGAATTGCAACAGTTAGTCGATGAAGGTGTTAGCGGTGTTACTTCTAATCCGACAATCTTTCAACAGGCGATCAGCAAAAGTGAGGCCTATCGTAGCGATCTACAACGCCTGATCGTTGGTAACCTCACGACTAAGGCCATCTTCGAAGAATTAGCCATTGCTGATATTCAGGCGGCAGCCGATGTGTTGCACCCTGTTTACACACGCACCCAACGCCATGATGGCTATGTCAGCATCGAAGTAGCGCCCGACCTCGCGGATGACACGGTCGCCACGATTGCCGAAGCACGTCGGCTCTTTGCCACCGTCGATCGTCCGAATGTCATGGTTAAAGTACCAGCCACGCTGGCTGGGATTGAAGCGATCCGCCAGTTGATCAGCGACGGTATTAACATCAACGTGACGCTCATTTTTGGTCTGGAACGTTATGCCGCGGTCAAAGAGGCTTATCTACAGGGATTAGAAGCCAGACAAGCGACCAATCAGCCGATCGAGCAGATTGCCTCTGTGGCCAGTTTCTTTGTCAGCCGCGTCGACAATAATGTTGATGCCCGGCTAGAGAAACTGGCGCAACCTAACGGTTTGGATCCAAAATCCTTGATGGGCAAAGCCGCCGTTGCAAATGCTAAGTTGGCCTATGCCCAATTCCAGGATAAGTTTTCCGGACCGCGCTGGCAGAAATTAGCTGATGCCGGTGCGCAGGTACAGCGCCCGTTATGGGCAAGCACTAGCACCAAGAATCCTTCCTACCCAGATTTACTCTACGTTGAACCATTGATTGGCCCACACACGGTCAATACGATGCCACCCAAGACATTGGATGCATTCCGCGACCATGGCGTTGTTGCCCGCGCCATTGATAAGGGTGTGGCAGAGGCGCACACAGTATTTGTGCAGTTAGAAGCGTTGGGAATTGTCATGGAAGAGGTTGCCAACGAATTAGAGATTGATGGTGTACAGAAGTTTGCCGATTCCTACCGAGATTTACTCGGAGCCATTGAGAAGCGGCGAGCAGAATTGGTAAAAACACAATAAATACATTTCCATCCTACAACAGAGGGTAGTCATAGCAGGTCATCATCTCCTCCGCCAAGAATTGTGTTCAAATAGTAACTGATGATGACCGATTTACCATCCGCTGTAGGATTGGACTAAACACTCACTCTGCGCTTTTTCCTTCGCCAGGTTGCCCTCGACGCTGTAGAAATGCAGCAAATTCATTTGCCTTTAACCCTGTCGGCTGCGCTAAGGGTAGCGCAGCCGCCGATTGATCATGTTCTTCTTCAACCTGCTCGATCTCGAGCACATCTGTGAGAAGCGGCGCATTGGCTTGCTCTTGCAAATGCGCAATAATTGCCGGAATCAAATCGACGACTGCCCCGAGAAAGAGTAGAGCCGGCGCCGCGCCAGTTGGCAAGTTGATCACCAGCGAACGGCCTCGGATACCTGCCACGCCACGATCCAATAATGCAAGGTCACTTTGCATTTGGGCATGGGCGCGCATCGCCTCTGGCAAGCCGGGCAAAAGCCGCTCCAATACGGCTAATGTTGCTTCAGGGACAATCTCATGCCGGCTTGGTCCTGGTGCTGGCAGTGTTCCCCCGATCGTAATCACCAAGTCCAACTCTTCCTCATCGCACCACCGCCGTAATGTCTCTTCAATTAAATGCTGATGGCTGGCAACATGACGATTCAAAAGAAAAAAGGCATCTGGAATGCTTTGTTGAAGCTTTTGCTGAACGACCTGCGTAGCTTGCTCATCAGGTTCAGGTATAGTGAGGATTCCTACCTGCACGGACATGGGCCTATTACCTCTCCAACAAAAGACCCTTGCGCGATTAAGCCAAAATTGACTTAACCTGCAAGGGTCTTGCTTATCACATTAATTTCTACGAAAGCAACCCAGTCCGTATTTTACAATACGGACCATTGCCATTTTAGCGCTTCGTGTATTGTGGAGCCTTACGTGCACGCTTGAGGCCTGGCTTCTTACGTTCCTTGGCGCGCGCATCGCGGGTCAATAGACCAGCAGCTTTCAGCACAGGGCGCAGGTTTGCATCCGATTCGATCAGTGCACGCGAAATGCCCAAAGCAACAGCCGCGGCCTGACCCATATCGCCGCCCCCATTTACATGGACGCTTATGTTGAAGTTTCCAGCGGTGCCCGTCAGAGCAAGCGGCCGATGCAAAGCCATACGGTCGAGATCGCGGCCGAAGTAATCCTGCATTGGCTTGTCATTGACTACCATTTCGCCCGTACCCGCGTAAAGACGTACACGTGCGGTAGCTGTCTTGCGGCGGCCTATTGCTTCTATATACTCAGCCATTATCGATCTCCTTGTAGCGCCATCGGTTTCGGTAGTTGAGCCGCATGCGGATGCTCGCCGCCGGTGTAGATACGCAATTTTTTCATTTGCGCACGTCCCAACTTGGTCTTTGGCATCATGCCCTTTACAGCTTCAAAAATGACGACGTCAGGCGATTTCGCCATTTGTTCCCGCATTGTGCGGCTTTTTAAGCCACCTGGATAACGAGAATGGCGGTAATAGCGCATCGTGTCCATCTTATCACCAGTGACAACAATGCGTTCGCAATTAGTGACCACTACAAAATCACCGCCATCTACGTGGGGGCTGAAGGTTGGTTTATGTTTGCCGCGCAAGACACTTGCAATCTGAGTAGCGAGACGACCCAAGGTCTGGCCAGTAGCATCTGCCACCCACCACTCACGGCTCTGCAAGGCTTCTTCGGCGCTTGGACTATATGTCTTCACGCTAATAACTCCTCAATGCTATTTCAATAACAAACCCAAATGTGTTGGATATTCGACGACTTCAAGCACCAGACCCTGAGGTGGTGCCGGCGGTGCACAAAGGCTACGATCCTGGGCAGCTAATGCAGCCTGGACATCGTTAGGCGCCCAATGGCCCCGTCCTACTTCCAACAATGTGCCGACTAAATTTCGCACCATTTGGCGCAAAAAAGCATCGGCTGTCACTGTAAAAACCACTTGCTGACCTGGATAATTGCCCAACACCGCCAAATCACACTTCACAAGTTGCCAATCTGCTTGAAATAATTGGCGCACCGTATTTTCGCCTTGAGGTGGCTGCCCAAAAGTAGCAAAATCGTGTCGGCCAATCAGGTATGTTGATGCTTGACAAAGCGCATCTAGATCTAAAGGTTTCGTTTCGTAAAGTGCAAAACGGTCAGTCAATGGTGACCGCATCGGCAATGCAAAACTAGTGTGGCGATTAGCCTGAACCAGTGTGTAGCGATAGGTTCTACGAATTGCGCTAAATCTAGGATGAAACCCTAGCGGTGCTAACTGTAGATTGCGCACTGCAATCGTAGATGGCAGATGCACATTCCATGCTCGCTGCAAAGCTTCGACAGAATGACGCCAAGCAACTTGCACCGCAATTACTTGACCACTAGCATGGACGCCGGCATCTGTTCGTCCCGCACCTACTACACGTCCAGTCAATGTAGTAAATGATGCTAAGGCAGCTTCCAGGGTTCCCTGAATCGTAGCCACGCCTCGTTGAACTTGAAAGCCGTGGTAGTCGGTACCGTCATAGGCTACTATCCCACAAACATGGATCGTGGGTATCCCAACATCATCTGCCAATCCAGTCGCCTATAATCATCAGTCAGGTCATGTGAATCGATGATTCATCAATCAAAGGTTCAGCTCAAACCTGAAAACTATACCGCGGAGTCTACAAGTTCTAGGATAACCATATCGGCGGCGTCACCAGAACGCTTACCAATTTTGATCATCCGAGTATAGCCGCCATTACGGTCAGCATAGCGCGGTGCAAACTCGTCAAACACTTTCTTTGCCACAGTTTTATCATTCAAAAAAGAAACGACTTGACGCTGTGCATGGACACGGTTTCCATTTACACCACGCTTGGCTTTTGTAATCAACTTCTCAGCATCAGCGCGGACAGCCCGTGCTTTCGCTTCGGTTGTCGTAATCCGCTCGTGAATATACAATTCCCGAATCAAGTTCCGAAATAAAGCTTTACGATGGCCGGCATCTCGGCTTAAAATTCGTCCTGCAATTTGATGACGCATGATCGTGACTCCTATTCTTCATCGTCGATCGCTCGGTCGCCGTCAGCTAATACTTCCAGTTCATCGTCATCCATATCGTCGGAAGAAGAAGAACCATTAGCCCAGAAGGCACTCAGATCAACGCCAGGTACATTCAAATAATTCTTTTCACGTAACCGATCCACCAATTCATCCAGCGATTTCTTGCCGAAGTTGCGGATCGCTAACATTTCCTCTTCGCCCTTTTCCATGCGTCTGAGGATTTCGCCCACTTTGGTGATACCAGCCCGCTTCAAACAATTGTAAGCGCGGACCGTTAGTTCAAGCTCTTCAATAGCAGCATCATAAACCCGGCTGGGAATACCCTGTTCTTCCTGAGCCGGATGCTCTGGCATAGAAGGTACATTATCACCCAACAGCGTCAAATGCTGGACCAAGATATTGGCTGATTTATGCAAGGCTTCTTCAGGTGAAACTGTCCCGTCGGTCCAAATCTCCAAGTTAAGCTTATCGTAGTCCGTCTGTTGGCCGATACGTGTCCGCTCGACGCGATAAGCAGCCTTGCGCACAGGGCTGAAAATTGCATCAACTGGGATTTCACCTAATGGAAGTCGTGTACGTTCTTCGGCAGGACTATAGCCACGTCCGACTTCCACTACCATCTCGATGTCCAAATCAACATCATTGGAATCAGCCGTTAACAAGTACAAATCAGGATTCACAACTTCAATCTCAGGTGGGCAAATCAAATCACCGGCCGTAATCGGACCCTCATTCGTTACTTCAACATGAATACGAACGGGATCTTCACTACGACTGCGCAGACGAATCTGCTTAATATTTAGAATTAAACGCGTCGTGTCTTCACGCACATGTGGAATAGGCGAAAATTCATGATGAATTCCACTGATGCGGATTGAACTAACCGCAGCACCTGTTAAACTCGACAAAAGAACGCGGCGCAGTGCATTACCCAACGTAATGCCATAGCCGCTTTCCAAAGGACTGATAACAAAATGGCCATAGTTCTGCGAACTGGCCGCAACCTCAATTTTGGGTAGAACCATATTAAGCAATGGGCATCCCTCCCTGACATTCCCGTACGCTCAAAACCAACCCCAAAAAAAGCTGGCCGGTGGCGTAACTTTGTGAATCAATAACAGATTCTAACGAACCTGAATGACGCTCTTAGCGGCTATAATATTCGACAATCAACTGTTCGTTAAGGGGAATTTCAATATCCTCACGACCTGGTTGATTAACGACAGAACCACTCAAGCTAACAGCACTCAAGTTTAACCATGCCGGTGACTTGCCCATCCGTTGCATGATTTGGGAGCGATCCTTAAAATAAGTCATATTGCGACTGGTTTCCGATACAGCAATTGTATCACCAGTGCCGACTAGGAACGAAGGAATATCAGTTTTTCTACCGTTAACTAGGAAGTGACCATGACATACTAATTGTCGAGCCTGAGCACGACTGTCAGCAAAACCAAGTCGGTAAACCACATTATCCAGGCGGCTTTCCAAAATTGACAACAAAGTTACACCTGTCATGCCTTGACGCCGGCTGGCTTCACGGAAATAGCGGCGAAATTGCTTTTCCATTACACCATAAATTCGGCGTGCTTTTTGCTTCTCACGCATCTGCATGCCGTAGTCAGACATTTTGCGCTTAAAGGTAACCTTTTTACCATGATCGCCAGGCGGGTAATTGCGCTTCTCAATGGCGCACTTTGGGCTAAGGCAACGATCGCCTTTTAAAAACAGCTTTAGTCCCTCGCGGCGACACAGTCGACAGACTGCATCCGTATATCTTGCCATTTTTCCTCCGAATGGTATGCTGCATCCGACAAGCAGCCTTCAATAGGGTACTAAAACAGGTGGTGCAAACAGCTGCACACACCTGTTTATCATTTCAATCAGTTTCTATCAATCCGAAATAATTGAGAAAATTCCCTTATGTCGAGAACCTCACAGCTATAAAATCAATTTATCGGATAATTTTTCGTTCTGAAACAATAACAGGTTAAATTACCTGACTAAACACGTCGCTTCTTCGGAGCCCGACAACCATTGTGTGGTAGCGGCGTGATATCCGTAATGGAACGCACAATCAAGCCGGACCCTTGGATCGAGCGAACTGAACTTTCGCGACCAGGACCAGGACCCTTTACAAATACATCTACTTCGCGCATATTGAAATCGCTACGGGCTGTGCTACCCGCACTTTGCGCCGCTAACTGGGCAGCAAAAGGTGTCGACTTGCGACTACCCTTGAAACCAGCGCTACCACTACTAGCCCAACATAACGTATTGCCAGTTTGATCCGTAATCGTCACAATCGTATTATTAAACGATGCATGAATATGCACCTGGCCACTTGGCACGTTTTTCTTTTCGCGCTTACTGCTTACGCGGCGATCGCGACGCTTTTGAGGTCGAGCCATAATTGCTCCTTCTATCCAAGCTGATCTTCAATCAGTGATGCTAAAAATAAGAGTTGACCTAAAAACCCTTGGTGGCGATCAGGCTTGCTGAGCAATATTCCTGCGGCACAATTGATCCTAGATCGACCCTAAACTTCAACAACTCAAAAGATGCCATTGCATTAGCATCCAAATCATTTTACTTGCGAGCTACACGCTTTTTGCCTGCAACAGTGCGGCGAACGCCGCGACGGGTACGGGCATTTGTACGGGTTCGTTGTCCACGTACTGGCAAATTGCGACGATGGCGCAAGCCCCGGTAACAACCAATTTCAATCAGGCGCTTGATGTTCATGTTTACTTCGCGCCGCAAGTCGCCCTCTACGAGATGATTTCGATCAATATACTCGCGTAGGCGGGCTACCTGAGTTTCATCTAAATCCTTAACCCGAATTGTGGGATCAATCTGAGTTGCCTCTAAAATTTGCGCACTGGTTGTGTCGCCAATCCCATAAATATAGGTAAGGGAGATAATCACACGCTTTTCACGGGGAATATCAACACCGGCAATACGTGCCATAAAACTTCTCCTTCAATTCCGGGTAATTTTATCTTTGTTGCACCAATGCATACGAATAGAGCTAGAACGCAGCCTAGCAACAATGCTTTCTAGCCCTGACGTTGTTTGTGCTTTGGATTTGTGCAAATAATATAAAGAACGCCACGCCGGCGTACTACTTTGCATTTCTCACACATTTTTTTAACGGATGGTCGAACTTTCATAATCGCCTTGCTCCCAGTCTATAATTTTGGTTGCAATTGTACAACTCAGATCGAGCTTACCTATCAGAATTGAACCTATGGCCTTGCAACAAGCCTTTACGCAGAATCTTTTCAGCGCAACTTTACTAGTTTACCACAAATCTATGGCAGCGTCAAGATCTCAGGTCCAGTATTGGTAATAGCAATCGTATGCTCGAAGTGGGCTGCCAAACTGTTGTCTTTGCTTACTACTGTCCACTTATCTTTTAAAGTCCGGGTTTCCCAAGTGCTGTACTGAACCATCGGCTCAAGGGCTAACACCAAGCCAGGTGCTAAAACAACATTGCGATCCGGATCTTCCGATACATAGTTCAGAACTTGTGGGCCTTCATGCATCTGACGGCCTACGCCATGTCCTGTGTACTCGCGTACGATATACAGACCGTGACCCTCTACGTATTGTTGCACTGCTCGGCTAATATCAAGTACACGATTACCAACAACCGCTTGTTTAATCCCTTCATATAAACTCTGCTCAGTTACCCACATTATTTCAGCAGCTTTTTCACTGATTTCACCCACGGCGTAGGTCCAAGCAGAGTCACCAATAAAGCCTCGATAACGGGCACCTACGTCAACACTTATGATATCGCCCGTCTTCAAAATTTGCTTTTTGCTTGGGATTCCATGCACCAACTCTTCGTTAATGCTTGTACATATATGTGCTGGGAAACCTCGGTAATTCAAAAAGGCAGAAGCAGCATCATATTTTTGCATAACCTCAACAGCAAGCCGATCCAGATCCCAGGTGCTAACACCTGGCTGAATAACTTCTTTTAAAGCCGCATGGACACGCGCTACAACACGGCCCGCCTCGCGCATGATTTGAATCTCGCGAGGACTTTTCAAGACTGGCGGATTAGACCGTTGCGCTTGTTGCGATTGACGCCGCACTGGAGCGCGACCACTTTTCCTAAACATCGTTATCCACCTACTTAGCAAATTTCTAACCATTACATGGCAAGTTAATTCTCAAATTAACTAGGTAAGCAAATTCATCAATTGCTCAAATACAACTTCAATTGGTTGGGTACCATCTAATTCGACTAACAACGATTTGGCGAAGTAGTAGCCGATCAAAGGCGATGTTTGCTTATAATAGACATAAAGCCGATTGCGAACTATCTCTAGCTTGTCATCATCACGCTGATAGAGTTCACCACCATCAATATCACATCTACCCGCTTGCTTGGGTGGATTAAAGTCAAGATGATAAACGGCGCCGCATGTACGGCAAGAACGACGGCCAGTTACGCGCCTTATGGCTTCTTCATCGTCCAAACTAATCAGTGGTACTAATTTTATACCACCATAGACAGCACTTATCTCATCAAATGTTTTCGCCTGTATCAGGTTGCGCGGAAAACCATCTAAAATAGCGCCCTTGATTGCATCTGGTTGTTGTAAACGATCTTCAACCATTCGGATTGTGACCTCGTCCGGCACCAAATCACCCCGGTCCATATAGCTTTTGGCCAACAATCCTAGCTCTGTTTGATTTTTAAGGTTATAACGAAAAATATCACCTGTTGATACTTGCGGAATACCGAGTGATTCTTCGAGCAATCGGGCTTGCGTACCTTTGCCAGCACCCGGAATACCCAACAAAACTACATACGTGCGTTGTTGTGCACTCATTATTTCCCCTCAAACCTACCAGCGTTTCCGGACAAAATACTAGAGCAAGAGAAGTCGACGACAGATATCATGATGCTGCTCGATCTTTCAAAACTACAAATACCGGAGCAGTAGGTTCTGGCTGTCGTATAGGCCGCTAACCAGATGATTAACGGATGAACCCCTCATAGTTGCGCATTAGTAATTGCGCCTCAATTTGCTTCATCGTGTCTAATACTACACCGACCACGATCAGCAATCCAGTGCTGGTAATGATTAGAGAATTGTTACTAGTTAATCCTGACGCTGCTCCTGTAAAACCACTCACAATGCTACTAGCAATGTAAGGTAAGATAGCGATAAAACCCAAGAAAAGCGCCCCGACCAAGGTAATCCGGGATAACACACCATTTAAGTATGCCTCTGTCCGGGCACCAGGACGAATACCGGGAATAAAACCACCCTGTTTTTGTAGAGTTTCCGGTAAATTTTGCTGACGAAACATCACATCTGTGTAGAAATATGTAAAGGCAACTGTGAACAGGAAGTAGAGCAACCAATAAACAAAGTTTGTTGGTCCTAACCAAGTATTAACAGCACGTGCTATTGAGCCAATCCAACCGGCATTGGTTGTAAAATAGCTCGCAATCGTACTCGGTAAAATTAGCAAGCTTTGGGCGAAGATCAAAGGGATCATCCCTGCTGTATTAACACGCATTGGTACATGTGTGCTTTGTCCACCAACCATCATCATCCGATTGCCACGCATTGTTCGCACGCGTTTTCCATACTGGACGGGAATGCGACGTTGGCCTTCTTGTACCCACACAATCAAGGCAACAGTCAAGATCGTAATGATAATAAACAGGATCAGCAAAATTGGTTGTTGCCACAACAAGCGAATCTGGAAAGGGATATTCGCTAAAATGCCTGAAAAAATAATCAGCGATGTGCCATTGCCGATGCCTTGTTCAGTTAGTAATTGCCCAAGCCAGACGGCAAACATTGTTCCAGCCGTCATACCAACAATAATCGTTAATGAAGGCAGTAGATTATCGCCAGTAAAACCCCAGTTGGGTAATACAACTGCACCACCAGCCAATTGCTGACGGTTTAGGATGGTCGATTGCGTAATAGCTTGCAAGATAGCAAGCGGGATTGTTAACCAATATGTATATTGGTTAATCCGATGACGACCCTGTTCGCCTTCTTTTTGTAGCTCCTCCAAAGCAGGAATAATTGGCGTAAGCAACTGCATAATAATCGAAGAGGTGATATATGGATAGACACCCAGTGCCATCACACCCATCTGCGCCAAACCGCCACCGCTGAAGAAATTGAGCAAACTCAACAGCATGTTGCTGTCATCACCACGGAACATCAAGGCTAATGCATCGCGATCAACGCCAGGTAATGGAATATTTGCAGCTAAGCGATAAAGCGCAATGATACCAAAGGTGATCAGCAATTTCTGACGTAGATCGGGCAAACGAAATGCATTACGTATAGCTTCAAGCATTAGAATTTTTCTCCCTGGCTATCAGTGCTCAATTAACAGTAAATTATTACAATTGTGATTAACTGAGCACTGACATATACCAGTTTTACTGTGGAACAGTAAAGGTTTAAGAACGCGGCATATTTTTATTGATTGTCACCGGCAACAATTCAACCGAACCACCCACCGCTTCGATCTGCTGGCGAGCCGGAGCGCTGATGCGATGAACTTTGAGATGCAGAGGCTTCGCAAGTTCGCCGCGGGCTAGCACCACAATATGTTGCTTAGGACTGCCCAGTAGACCAACTGTCAATAAGGACTCGGGGGTCACATTTGCATTACTGTCGAAGAGTCGCTCGAGTGCATCCAGGTTCACCGGCGTGTAATAGACTTTAAAAATATTCTTGTTTGAACCACGCTTGCTTAAACCGCGCAGTTTGGGCAGACGCTTAACCAGCGGTAATTGACCACCTTCACGTGTCGGGCTGGTACCACCGCCAGAGCGTGAATTTTGGCCTTTAGTACCACGAGTGCTTGTCTTGCCTTTGCCAGAGCCCGTGCCCCGACCTACTCGCTTGCGCTTCTTCGTGGAACCATCCGCGGGGCGCAGGTCATGGAGTTGCATAATGATTATCCTTTATTTCTAATTTTAGAAGCTATACTATAGCATCTATTCAACCAAAATCAGGCCGCCACACTTTTCTGTTTTACTTCAACCAAGTGTGAAACTGCATTGATCATGCCGCGAATGGCCGGCGTATCATCTTTTTCAACTGTGCGATGTAGTTTCCGCAACCCAAGTGCATTAAGCGTAGCCCGCTGCCGTTTCTCAAACCCAATTGGGCTTTTCACGAGCGTGATTTCTAATTTAGCTGGCATAGACTTCCTCCTTATACCAATACGGTGCCAAGCGCTTGGGATCAACGCCACGATTCTTTGCCTCGCGACGAAAATCTTGTAGCTGCTGTAAGGCCTCAAATGTCGCTTGGACTACGTTAAGGATGTTATCACTGCCTAAGGATTTGCTCAGAATGTCGCTAACACCAGCGGCTTCCACAACGGCACGTACACCACCACCAGCAATTACACCGGTGCCAGCACTAGCAGGTTTAAGTAATACTTCACCAGCACCAAACTGAGCTTGTACTGCATGTGGAATTGTCGAACCGAGCAATGGAATTAAAACCATCCCCTTGCGTGCGCGGTCCGATGCCTTGCGAATTGCATCAGGCACTTCGCGTGCCTTGCCAACGCCAACACCAACACGTCCCTTTTGATCGCCCACAACAACCACTGCGCGGAAAGCGAAGCGGCGTCCGCCTTTCACTACCTTGGCCGTACGGGCAATATGAACGACGCGCTCATCTAACTCTTCGCGCTCGTCCTTCTCTCGTCTCTCACGTTTTTCTTTGCGAGCCATTTTTCTCTCCCAATTCTATTAGAAAACGAGACCGCCCTCACGGCTGCCGTCGGCTACTGCTTTCACACGACCATGGTAAGGAAAACCACCGCGGTCAAAAACGACTTTTTCAATACCCTTTGCACGGGCACGATCAGCAATTACTTTGCCGATAGCCTTTGCCTGCTCTTGCTTTGGCAAAGTAGCCAATTCCGCTCGCAATGCACCATCAACGGTAGAAGCAGAGGCTAAGGTGTGACCAGCCTCGTCGTCAATTAGCTGCACATAAATATGGTCCAGACTGCGCGTAACATTCAAACGCGGCCGGCTGGCAGTTCCTTGCACTTTACGACGTACGCGGGCATGGCGCCGTGCACGCGCCACCGATCGAGTTGCTTTAGCCATCTTAATTCATTCCCCTTACTTCTTACCGCCCTTGCCAACCTTACCCGATTTGCCAGCCTTCACCTTCACAACCTCGCCTGCATAGCGAATGCCTTTACCCTTATAAGGTTCGGGCGGACGTGTCCGACGGATTACAGCCGCCAGTTCGCCCACAGCACACTTATCGACGCCATTAATTGTAAAGGCACGGCCATCTTTTTCTACATCAAAGCTAATACTGTTATCGGGTGGCAAAAATTCCACCGGATGGCTTTTGCCGACTTGTAGCACCAGTTTGTTACCTTGCTTCTCAGCACGATAACCAACGCCTTGAACTTCCAAGCGGCGGGCAAAACCGGTTGTAACACCCGTCACCATGTTATTGAGCAATGAACGGGTCAGACCATGCTGCTCTTTGTGATGGCGCAGGTCGGTAGGACGACTGACTACAACCGTATCGTTCTCTTGGTCAATCGCCATATCAGGGCTAAATTGTTGACTCAAGCTACCCTTAGGGCCGGTGACTGTCACCAAATTGCCCTTATCGACTTTAATAGTTACTTTGGCTGGCACCGTAATCGGCGCCCTTCCAATCCGTGACATATGAACCTCCCACGCTTACCAAACGTTACAAAGCACTTCGCCGCCGACTTTAGCCCGACGTGCTTTACGCCCCGTCAGCACTCCCTTTGGCGTTGAAAGAATGTTGATACCTAAACCGCTACGCACCCAGGGGATTTCTTTGTAGCCCATGTAGACACGGCGACCTGGCCGACTTACCCGAGCTAAATTCGTAATAACCGGTTTGTTGCGCCCTGAATACTTGAGGCCGAGGATCAGATTTGGCTGTGGTTGATCATTCGTCACCGTATAGCCTCTGATAAAGCCTTCTTCTGTCAAAATTTTGGCGATTTCCACTTTAATCTTTGAACTGGGCATCACCACTTGTGAATGCTGAACCATCGACGCGTTACGAATACGCGTCAAGAGATCAGCAATCGGATCATTGACCATGTTTATCTCCTCAGGTTACTCTTGCAACCTTCTCAAAGACAGCCATTCGAATGGCTGTAGAAAATTGTAGTTAGCAACTGAGCCGTATATCCTATTAACAGTAAACAGTTGGGAACTGATAACTAATTTTGTCTACTTATTACATAGCATAATTTTACTGACTCAATTTACCAGCTTGACTTAACAACGCCAGGTAGATTACCCTTAAGCGCCTCACTGCGGAAACAAATACGGCACAAGCCGAAGCGACGCATGTAACCGCGTGGGCGACCACACATGCTACAACGGTTGCGCACACGCACTTGGAATTTCCGACGAGTTTCACGCACCAACATCGATGTCTTTGCCATTAGTTCTTCTTTCCTTTATCGCTTGAAAGGCATATTCATCAAGGCGAGCAGCCGCCGCGCTTCTTCATCGGTTTGAGCAGTCGTCACAATCGTCGCTTCCAAACCACGAATTTTGTCGATCTTATCGTAATCAATTTCGGGGAAAGCGAGCTGCTCGCGTAGGCCGATACTGTAATTACCCCGACCATCAAAAGCGTCGGCCGAAATACCTTGAAAATCGCGCTGGCGTGGCAAGACAATATTAATCAGCCGATCCAAAAAGTCCCACATTCGATTATTACGCAGTGTAACTTTGGCACCAATCGACTGCCCTTCGCGCAGCTTAAACACAGCAATTGAATTACGTGCTTTAGTCACTACCGGCTTTTGCCCCGTCATGATGCGCAAATCTTCGGTAGCAGCTTCAATCGCTTTGCTGTTCTGGAGTGCTTCACCCAAGCCAATATTTATTGCAATCTTAACCAAGCGTGGCACCTGCATAGTATTATTGTATTCAAATTCTTTCATCATCGCTGGGACAACTTCTTCCCAGTAACGTGTCTTTAAGCGCGGTACATTCATTGTACCGCCGCCATTCTCACTCATAATCTTCACTCCTCGCCCGCAGACGCCGACGAGTCCGGCGCCAGGTCAGGTAAACGCTAAAACAACAGAATAAAGTAGGTGCTTTTAACAGAAATGACAACCGCAGACAAAAGCTGGCGATTAATCATCACATTCCTTACGCCTCTTTCACTCTCGGCAGCACATTACCAGAGCGACGATCAATACGGCTCTTCTCACCGTTAGCGGCTACTTGATAACCAGTGCGTGTAGGACGGTTATCTGAACCAATCAGCATCACATTACTAATATGAAGCGGCGCCTCTTTTTCGATCCGACCGGTTTGAGTACGAACACGTCCAGTTGCTTTTTGATGCTTGGTAACCATATTGGCCCCAGCGACAATCACATAAACGCGATTTGGATCGTAAGAACCATCTTTATTTTTTTTGCGAATCACCGTTTGTACTTGGCCGCGATGACCTTTTGAATCACCAGCAACGACCTCAACGGTATCGCCTTTGCTAATCTTGAGCGACATAATGATAACTCCTCATCCTTTGGGTAGCAGTTACCAGGATGTCAGTCACCAGAAATTGAGTAAACTCCACTGATA
>Ga0209490_10001753_pt1 | contig 20801 bp, 16 predicted proteins | sample MAT06_FD_187209 | JGI IMG/M metagenome (GOLD analysis project Ga0209490, IMG submission 187209) | Freshwater microbial communities from Lake Fryxell liftoff mats and glacier meltwater in Antarctica - MAT-06 (SPAdes) (version 2) | ecosystem: Environmental > Aquatic > Freshwater > Ice > Liftoff... | reverse complement strand
AGGACCATCCTGCCGGTCAGCCGCAACCGAAGCACGAGAGGTCAAGTGTCGACAAATCTAGACGACTCCTACAAAGTTAAGGAACAGAGGTTAGCGGCCGCTATCGGAATCATTGGTCCAACGTGGGGCGTTCATCATGGACGGCGTGCTTGGCGGTCGTGGCCGTGACCGCCAGCTCGATACCCGATTTGAGCTGGCCGATCCGTTCCCGGAGCATCCGGAGTCTGACCTGCTCGGCGGCACCGCCTCGGGTTGCAACGAGAATGAGGTCGCTCGAGATGTCGGCGAGTAGCTGGAACTGGCTCCGCAGCATGCCGACGAGGGGGGTGGCGGCCCGCTTGATCTGCTGCGGGAAGGCGTTGGCCGGCTGCCCCGACCTGATGGCGATGGCGTACTTCTCCACGAGCCCGTGAACGGACTGGGCGATGGATGTGGCCGAGGCGAGGCTCTGGAGCTTGGCCTGCCCGGGGCCGTCGACGGTGGGTTTTGCCATCCGGACAATCTATGCGCCGAGCGCGCCAGCTCCGAGCCGACCTCGGCCGCTCGACGCATATTCCATGAATGTCAGATCGCGCTCCAATCCGCCAACCAGCGGCATTCGCTTACCCCTCACCAGCCAGCAGCGCACCGATACCGCGCTGTCCGGCGTGCTGGTCAGCGCCGTACCTGGGATCGGCGCGCAAGGTTCGGCGCGGGTGGCGCGTGCAGGCGGCCGAGATCTCCGCCGCGACCGGCACGACGGTCTCGATTGCGAGCACGGTCTATCCGTGCAGCAATCCGCCGTGTGACGTGGCGATCGTGGTGCGGACCGCCCTGACTGGTGGCTATCTGCCAAGCGATGTCGAGGAGGGGCTGCTGCGCGACGAGGATGCGAAGCGCTTCAGCGCAGGCCGCACGAAGCGCGATGGCGTTTGGCGCGACGCCACGGGTGATCCAAGGACGGCTCCGGTGCAGCGGGACCTGTTTGCGACTTGAACGGTAAGCGCCGACGTGTCGGGTTCAGGTGCTGAAGCCGAGTGCAGCGGCAGCATCGCTGAATCGTTCCAGTCTGGTCAGACTGGTCAACTCGCCGGCTCCTTATTCGCGCCCCGTCACCGCCCCGCCATCGCCTCCGGCCGCAGCACATCATCCAGCTGCTCGCGGGTCAACCAGCCACGTTCCAACACGATCTCCGTCACGCCGCGCCCCGACGCGAGCGCCTCCTTCGCGACATCGCTGGCCTTCTCATAGCCGATCACCGGCAGCAGCGCGGTCACGACGCCAATCGAATGCTCGACGTAGTAGCGCATCCGATCCGCGTTCGCCGTGATCCCGACGATGCACTTCACCTCGAGCACCATGATGGCCTGCGTCAGCTCGTGAATACCGCCGAGCAGCTTGTACGCGATGATCGGCTCGAAGACGTTCAGTTGCAGCTGTCCCGCTTCGGCGGCCATGGTGACGGTGACGTCACCACCGATGATGTTGAAGCAGACCTGATTCACGACTTCCGGAATGACGGGATTGACCTTCCCAGGCATGATGCTGCTACCGGGTTGCATGGCCGGAAGGTTGATCTCGCCGAAGCCGGCGCGGGGGCCGGACGACAACAGCCGAAGATCGTTGCAGATCTTGGACAGCTTGGTGGCGGTGCGTTTCAGGACGCCGCTGAGCTGCACGAAGGCGCCGGTGTCGCTGGTCGCTTCGATCAGATCGGGGGCGGTGATCATCGCGAGCCCGGTCACATCGGAAAGGTGCTGGCGTACGGAGGCGGTAAACTCTTCCGACGCGGTGATGCCGGTGCCGATGGCGGTGGCACCCATGTTCATCTCGCGCATCAGCGCCTGCGCTTCACCGAGACGATCAACGTCTTCCATCAGGGTGTGTGCCCACGCCTTGAACTCGCGGCCAAGCGTCATCGGCACGGCGTCCTGCAACTGCGTCCGCCCCATCTTGATCAGATCGCGGAACTCGGCGGCTTTGAGATCCATCGCAGCGCACAGAGACCGCAATGCGTCACGCAATCCGTCGAGCGCGGTGTGCAATGCGATGCGAATCGCCGTCGGATAGACGTCGTTCGTGCTCTGGCTGCGATTCACATGTTCGTTCGGGTGCACGACATCGTACGCGCCACGATGCCGACCGAGGATCTCGAGGGCGCGATTGGCAATCACTTCATTGGCGTTCATGTTGGTGCTGGTGCCGGCACCGCCCTGAATCATGTCGACGATGAAGTGTTCGTGATGGCGTCCGGCGCGCAGCTCCTCGCCGGCCTTGACGATCGCATCGGCGACGTGGTCGCTCAACAGCCCCAGCCCGCGATTCGCCTGCGCAGCGGCGATCTTGACCGCCGCCAGCGCCGAAATCAGCTCGGGGAATTCACGGAGCGGCACGCCAGTGATCGGAAAATTTTCGGCGGCCCGCAATGTTTGCACCCCGTAGAGCGCCTCCTCCGGAACCTCGCGTTCACCGAGCAGATCGTGTTCGGTCCGCATGCGCTGGCTGCCAAAGCCGAGGGTGCGACCGCGGCCCACCAACGTGGCGTCAGCCTGGCGAAGGCGCGTGGCAATTGCGCGCGCGGCGCGATTGACGAGACCCGCGTAGAGATGCGGGTTGTCCTTCACCACCTCGGCCAGCTTCTCCTTGGTGAGTATGAGCAGTTCGCCTGCGATCACGGCACGGGCAGTGGTGCCGTGCCTGGTATCATCGAGGAGCAGCCCCTCGCCGATCGCCTCGCCGGGGCCCATCGTCACCAGGCGTGTCGTGCGACCGCCGGCCGTCTTCTCGATCGCAACGCCGCCGGTGACCACCAGCGCGAACATCGCGCGCTCATCGCCTTCGTTGAAGAACACATCATCGGTCGCGAAGGAGAGCGGCTCGACAGCGTGGGCCAACCGCCAGAGCTGCGCATCGGGAAGGCCGGCCACGAACGGCAGGGCCTTGAGCTGCGTCAGAATCGCATTTTTCATTGGTGGAACCTACGCCTCGGCACACGGCGAGGCGAGATCAGCGGTGCCGATTACCGGGGTAGCGGCGTTCCCGCTTGCCAGTCGGCCGCAGCAAGCGCGTCGATCAGCGCGAGAACCGCGTCTCGCTGATCGTGCACACCGAGGAGGAGCAGGTCACCGTGGCGTGCCCATGCGAGTGCGGCGCGCACGGCATCGAGATCGCTGGCCGACCCGATCAGACGTTCCTCAGCAACGCCGAGCGACCGGAGGGCGGAGAGCAACACATCGCTGATGGTGCCGGCAGCGCGACCGCGGAGGAAGCGCGGCATCTCCTTGGCGATGAAGAGATCGATGATCCCACTGTCAACGGCAGCTTTGGCGATCTCGAAGAGCGCCTGATCGTCGCGATCACCGCCGGTTCCGAGTGCAATCGCCCGACGGGTGGCGCGCAGACCCGACGTGGCGTGTATCAGCGCCGCGACGCTCTGCGGGTTGTGAGCGTAGTCGATCACGACGGTGACGCCACCCACCTCGCGCACCATCAGGCGGCCCATGTTATCGCCTGGTTGTGCACCAAACCGTTGCAAGGCGTCGAACGCTGCCGGGCCAAGCGCGAGCTCGTGGGCGATGGCGCGTGCAATGGCCGCGTTGAGCAGGTTGTGGGTGGCAGTTCCGCCGAGCGTCGCCGGGATCTGAGCCAGATCCACCTGCGTGGGATCGTCGTCGGAGAGCACGACGCCCACACTGCGTCCGGGTCGGCGACGGACCGCCGCCTCGAGCACCGGAATCGATGCGTTGTAGACCAGCGTGCCGCGCTCCCCGACCGCACGTGCGACGACGAGCTTCACGTCGGCGAGGGCGGCGAGATCCGTGATGCCGTACTCGCCGAAGTGATCGGCGGAGATCGTGACCACCGCAGCGACAGCGGCGTGCTGCAGTGCAAGCCCGCGGCGCAGGATCCCTCCCCGTGCCGTTTCGAGGACGGCGAGTGTGACGGACGGGTCGCGCAACACACGTCGTGCACCGGCAGGACCGGAGTAGTCACCCGCTTCCACCTGTGCGTCACCAATCCAGACACCGTCGGTGCACGTGTAGCCCACGGTGTGCCCCGCCGCACGTGCCATTGCGGCGACCATGCGCACGACCGTCGTCTTTCCATTGGAGCCGGTGACGAGCACGATGGGAATGTCGCGGACCGCCGACCAGTTGATGGAGTCGATCGATGGCACCGCATCGAGCGGCCACTCCAACGCGCCCGCGCCCGTGCCGACCGTAATCGACGCTTCATCGAATGTCACATTGAGGCGCCGACGAGCCGCCTCGAACCAGAGGTCGACGACCGGTCGGCTTCCGTCAGGTGCGCGCTGCATTTCGGCGACGGAGACGGCGGAGATCGCGGCGAGATCGTGCGCGCCTTCGTCAGGCTGCTGCGTGCCGAACACGGCGAATTCCGCGAACAGCCACGCCGACTCCGTGACCTCGGTCGCCGTCATCAGCTGATCGATCGGCGCCGAGAGAAAGAGGCTTGCGCCGCCAGCGTAGAGGCGTTGCGTCGTGTGTGCATCCGGCCAGTCGAGCGCGGCCGCGATCGTGCGCACACGCGAGTGCCACGCGCTGAGCAGCGCGGCGTTGCGTTCAGTGGCGATGTCGTCGAGCGAGACATCGAGAACTGCACCGAGCCCCGCATGTTGCAGGTTGGGGCCCATCAGGCGTCGTGACGCCACGATCGTCGGTGATGCGAAACCCGGCTCGAGGTCCGGTTCGCGCGGGGGCCGCGACATTCCTGCTACTCCGTTTCGCGGTGCTTAATCGTTGGCCTCGCGGGCCAGATAGACGCCGCGATCGTCGCGAAGGAGTGCGCTTGTGGCGCCGCCCTCTTCGGGGCCGGTCTGGCTCCTGACTGACGGACGCTCACGCATCGGAGGCGGACGACGGTCGTCGGCGAGTTCAATTTCGTCGGGGGCGATGGTCTGCGGCACCGGCGTCTTTGCCGAGATCATCGGTGCGGACGCCGTATCCGACTTGAACTGCACGATCTGCTTCCAGCCGCGCGCCAGCGCATCGGCGAAGATCAGCACCAGATCGCCCGGCAGTGCGCGACGCAGCGCGCTTTCGATCGACTCCTGCTCATCGATCACGATCTCGACACGATCGGCGCTCACGCCATGCGCGATCAACGCCGCTTCGAGCATCTTCGGCACTTCGTCGTCGCCACGGCCGCGGCGGGAATCGTCGCGGCGACAGATGTAGTGATCGAACATTCCCTCTGCCGCAACCTGGCCGATGGCGACGATGTCCTGATCGCGCCGATCGCCGGGGGCGGCGAGCACACAGATGCGCCGTCCCTTCACGTCGAGGCGATTGGCCAGCTGCACGAGCTGCTCCACCGCATCGGCGTTGTGTCCGTAGTCGAACAGCACGCGGAACGGGTGCTGGTCGTACACGTTCAACCGGCCGGGCGCCTGGAAGAAGCTGGTGTCGAAGGTGCGGAGGCCGTGGCGGATGTCTTCCAGTCGCACGCCCATGGCGAAGGCCATCGCGGCCGCGAACATCGCGTTCTGCACATTGTGCAGCGCCTTCCCTTCGATGGTGGCGGGGATCAGGTGGGTCCAGAGCAGCGGAATGTGCGCGCCGTGATCGTAGATGGTGATCATCGAGCCGTTGATGCCATTCTCGAGCGCGATGGCGCGGCCACCGGCGCGGATGTGCTCGCGCACCAACTCGTGATCGGGGTTCAACGTCACGTAGCAGACGTGCCTGGCGTCGGTGTACGCTGCCATCCGCAGTGTGAGCGGATCGTCGGCGTTGAGCACGGCGGTATCGCGCGCGATCTCCACCACGGTGCGCTTGATCTCGGCCAGCTGCTCCAGCGTATCGATACCCTTCTGGCCCAGATGATCGGGGCGCACGTTGAGCACCGCACCGACATCGACGTACCGCGTGGCCATCCCGGCACGGAGCAGCCCACCACGCGCCGTCTCGAGCACCGCCACGTCCACCATCGGATCGCTGAGCACGATGCGGGCAGCGGTGGGGCCGGTCATGTCACCCACGACGGTACGCTGACCGTCCACATACACACCATCGGTGGTCGTGAGGCCCACACGCTTGCCCGACAGTTTGTGGATGTGCGCCAGCATGCGCGATGTGGTGGTCTTGCCGTTGGTGCCCGTGATAGCGGCGATCGGGATCGTGACGGGTCGGCCGGCGGGGAACAGCATGTCGATGGTCTTGCCGGCGACATCGCGCGGACGACCGTCGCTCGGCGCCATGTGCATGCGAAAACCCGGCGCGGCGTTCACTTCGCAGATCGCGCCACCGATCTCCTTGTAACTCTGCGTGATGTCGGGCGTGAGGAAGTCGACGCCACCGATATCGAGGCCGATCGCCTTGATCGCGCGCACCGCCATCTCGGCATTGTCGGGGTGCACGAGATCGGTCATGTCACACGCGGTGCCACCGGTGCTCAGGTTGGCCGTCAGACGCAGATACACCACTTCGTCCCTCGCCGGCACGGACTGCGCCGTCATGCCCAGCTTCTCGAGCAATCCGGTGGCCTGCTCATCGAGCTCGATGCGCGTCAACACCTTCTCGTGGCCGATTCCGCGCCGTGGATCGGCATTCACGATCGCGATCAACTGCTCGATGGTGTGCTCTCCGTCGCCGATCACATGCCCCGGCTCGCGCCTGGACACCGCGACCAGCTCACCGTCGATCACCACCATGCGGTGATCGTGCCCGGTGATGAACGTCTCGACGATCACACTGCGTGAGTGTTCCGCGGCGCGTGCAAAGGCGGCGCGAATCTCATCCTTGTCGGTCAGGTTGATCGAGACGCCGCGACCGTGATTGCCGTTGTACGGCTTGAGCACCACCGGAAATCCGATCCGTTCGGCGGCATTCACCGCACGCTCGGCGGTCTGCACCAGACGCTGCTTGGGCACCGGGAGACCGAGGTTCGCGAGGATCTTGTTGGTCTCCTCCTTGTCGCTCGCCAGTTCCACGGCGATGTGCGAAGTGCGACCGGTGATCGTCGCCTGAATCCGCTGCTGATGCACACCGTAGCCGAGCTGGATCAGCGATTGCTCATTAAGCCGAATCCACGGAATACCGCGCTTTTCTGCAGCGTGCACGATCGATGCCGTGCTCGGACCCAGAGCGCGGCGCTGCGCGTAGCGAATGAAGGTGTCACGCGCGGCATCCCAGTCGAAGCTGGGGTCCACATGGTCGGGCCTGAGCGCCGCCGGGAGAAGCGAATGCAGCAGGTTGAGCGATAGCTCGGCGGCCTCGATACCCACATCTTCCTGCTCGTACTCGAAGGCGACGTCGTAGACGCCCTCGCGGCCGGCCGATCGCGTCTTGCCAAACGTGACTGCGATTCCGGCTGTGTTCTGCATCTCGATCACGACGTGTTCCAACACGTGGCCGAGCCAGGTTCCTTCATCCTCCGTCATCCGTCGGATGAATCCGCCCGGTTCGCCGTAGCTGCATCCATGCTCCTTCAAACCGGGCAGGCGTTCCACCAGCGCATCGATGAATTCGTGTCCCAATCGCAGTGTCGGCCAGGCTTCCAGGACACCGAGATCCACCTCCAGCCGAATGACCGGAAAGTGAGCGTAGTGGCTTGGGCCGACGTAGACGTTGCGATCGAGAATCTTCATGCGATGCGATCTGGCTGGAGAGTCAGCACGTTGCTGCCGTGCGCCTTTCGGGTGCGAAGGTCGAAGCCTGCACCCTCGGCAAGCTGGTGCATCCGGATACCGATCAGTGTGATCGCATCGAGCGGCTCTGCATCGTGCACCGACGAGAACTCGACGTCGCGTGTGTCCACCACTGTGACAGCGCCAGTTCCCATCACCGTGATTTCATCGTCGGGGCTGATGAAGGCGGCGGTATCTTCGTCCACGCCGAGTCCCACAAACGATGGGTTGTACGAGAGCGCCGTCAACAGACGCCCAAGTCGGTCGCGCTGACGGAAGTGCTGATCGATGATGATGTCGCGCGTGAGCCCGAAGCCCGGCGCCATGGTGACCATCCCGGCGCGCGGCGTGGGCCCCTCTTCACCGCCGGCGATCATGTACGCCGACATCACCGCCGCGCCGGCGCTCGTGCCGGCAACCGGCATCCCGGCGAAGAATCGATCATGGAGAATCTTCGCGGCGGGAGTGCCGCCGATGATGGTCGTCAGGCGCAGCTGATTCCCGCCGGTGATGAACACGCCGTCGGCGTCTTCGAGTTGCGAGATCCAGTCGCGGTCATCGCAGTCGGAGCGTCGCCGGAAGTTCAGGGCGCGTGCGTATTTCACACCGTGCTTGGCGAACTGCTTTTCATACCACGCGCCCATGTCCGACTCTTCGGATGCGGTAGGCAGCACGGCAATCACCGGATTGCTTCGTCCGCAGAGCTCGATGAAACGTGTCAGGATGCTGGTATCGGTGAGCTTGCCACCGATCGGGATCAGCCAGCCTTTACGGGATGGGGAGGGCGCCATGGTCGCAAGGTACGGGAATTGGGCAGGATCAGCGAGCCGAAACAGCAGTCGAGCGATGGAGTGTCGGCTCTCGGGTGGCCTGAAATCGGCGTTCCGTCGCCTCCGGTGGTGCCGACGGCGTTCGGGGCGTAGCCTTCCGCGCCATGACGACACACGGCGGCATGACCCTCCTGCTGAATTGCGACCTCTTCACCCCACGGCGACTCGGCCACCAGCACGCGCTGCTCGGCGGCGGGAGAATCCTCTGGATGGGAACCGATAAACCGGCGTTTCCCGGTTACCTCGGTGTCACCGAGATCGATCTGGAGGGGCAGGCGGTCATCCCCGGGCTGATCGACGCCCATTGCCATATCACAGGCGGCGGGGGGGAGGCCGGGCCGTCGTCGAAGGTCGCGGCGCCGCTGGCCGAGTCGTATCGGGCTGCCGGGGTGACGACAGTGGTCGGGGTGCTGGGGACGGACGACGTGACCCGGAGCACCGCTGAGCTGGTAGCCGCGGCGCGCGCGCTGGATGCGCAGGGGATCAATGCGTTCTGCCACACCGGTGGCTACCACCTGCCGCTGACGACGCTCACCGGATCGGTGCGCAGCGACATCGTGCACATCGACCGGATCATCGGCGTCGGCGAAGTCGCCATTTCTGATCATCGCTCCAGCCAACCGACACTGCAGGAGCTGCTGCGCATTGCGTCCGACGCGCACGTGGCCGGGCTGATGACCGGAAAGGCCGGCATTCTGCACCTGCATGTAGGCGATGGGCCGCGCGGACTGGAGCTGATTCGCGAGGCGTTGCGTATGTCGGAAATTCCGGCGCGGGTATTCAACCCGACGCATGTGAACCGACGGAAGGCGCTGTTCGCCGAGGCGATCGACCTCGCGACGAACTTCGGCTGTTCGGTGGACATCACCGCGTTTCCGGTGGCGGATGGCGAGGATGCGTGGAGCGCGGCGGATGCGCTGGAGCGGTACTGGGAGTCCGGCGCGCCGGCCGATCGCGTGACGGTGAGTTCCGACGGTGGCGGCTGTCTGCCGGTATTCGATGCCGACGGTCAGGTGGTGTCGTACGACGTGGGTGATTGTGCCGCCTTACTCGACACGGTGCGGGTACTGTTGCGTCGCGGGCATGCGTTGGAAAAAGTTCTGCCGCCGTTTACGTCGAATGTGGCGGCGTTGCTGCGAATGGACGATGTGGGGGGGGTGAGCGTGGGGCGCCGGAGTGATGTGGTGAGTCTGGATGGCGTCACGCTGGCGCTTCGGAAATAGGCGCCGACACGGTGCGGAAGATCCGAGGTCGAGCGGGGGCACCACCGCATGCGGTAGCCCACCACAAACGTGGGGTGGGACAACGCTTTGCCGGCCTTCGCGATCGCGGTGCGGGAGGGCTGGCGGCGTTTCTCGCGATCCTCGGACCGGGGCTGCTCGCCGGCCTGTCCGACGACGATCCCGCCGGCATCACCACCTACTCGGTGCTCGGCGCAGACTTCGGCTATCTGCTGCTGTGGATCATCCCCGCCTCGACTGTCTTGCTGGTGCAGTTTCATCTGATCGCGGTGCGTATCGGCGCGGTGACGGGCAAAGGGTTCGTGGCGGTGATTCGCCATTCGTGGGGCAAGGGGTGGGGGTACGCGGCTGTTATCGGGTTGCTGTTCGCCAACTTCGGGACGATCTGCGCCGAGTACGCGGGTGTGTCGGCCGCCGGCTCGTTGATCGGCGTGCCGCCGTGGATCAGCGCGCCGCTGGCGGGCATCGTGATCGCGCTGGTGGTGGTCCTCGGCTCGTTTCACCGGGTGGAGCGCGTGCTGCTGATCATCTCATCCACTCTGGCGCTGTACATCGTGGATGGCGTGCTCGCGGCGCCGGATTGGTCAGAGGTGTGGCGCAGTTCACTCGTCCCTCGCATGCCGACCAGCAACGCCGGTTGGGTGGTGCTCGCAGCCGTCCTTGGCACGACGCTCGCGCCGTGGGGACTGGCGTTCATCCAGTCGTATGCCGTGGACAAGAAGATCACCGTCCAACAGTTACGGCTGGAGCGGGTGGATGTGCTGATCGGCTCGATCCTCACCGGTGTGATCGGGCTGGCGATCGCGGTTGCCTGCGCGGCGACGCTGCACAAGGCTGGCGTGCACATCACAGACGCGGGTGATGCGGCGCTGGCGCTCAAACCCCTGGCCGGTCGGTTCGCGACGGTCCTGTTTGGCGCAGGGCTGCTCGGCGCGTCGCTGCTCGCCGCCGCCATCGTGCCGATCGCCACTGCGTATTCAATCGCTGAAGGGACGGGTGAGCCGGCGTCGCTGGACCTCGATTCGCATCACTTCCAATGGTTTTACGCGGCATTCATCGGGCTTACGATCGCCGGCGTCAGCGTGGTTTCGCTGCCGGGCCTTCCGCTGATTCCGCTGATCTACTCCAGCCAGGTGGTGAACGCCGTGCTGCTCCCGCTGCATGTGGTCGCCCTTGCGCTCATCTCCCGCAGCGAACGGATCATGGGAGAGTACCGCGCCACCACGATGTCGCAGATGGCGGCATGGGGGAGTATCGTGCTGATTCTGGCGTGTGTTGGCGCGTTGGTGGTCAGCTGGTTCTGAGGGCGTGCGTGGGAGGTGATACGTTTCGCCAGCGCTCGACGGAAGAGTCTCGGCGCCGCTTTCCATTCACCGGGTTCTCCTGACACGTGTTCGACATCGTTCTGTTTCAGCCTGAGATTCCGCCGAACACCGGGAACGTCATTCGCCTCTGCGCGAACACCGGCGCGCGGTTGCACCTGGTCGAGCCGCTCGGCTTCAACTTCGAGGATCGCCAGCTGGAACGGGCGGGCCTGGACTACCGCGACCTCGCTGACGTGAAGATCCATCGCGACTGGACGGCGTGCGAGGCGGCGCTCGGTGCCGATCGACGCATCTTTGCGCTCTCCGCGCGTGGCACCACGCGCTACACTGCGGTTTCGTTCGCGCCGAATGACGTTCTCCTGTTCGGGCCCGAGTCGACTGGCCTGACCGACGCGATGCTGACGTCGTTCCCGGAAGCGTATCGTGTGCGATTGCCGATGCTGGCGGCGCGGCGTAGCCTGAACCTCTCCAACACCGTCGCAATCGTGGTGTACGAGGCGTGGCGTCAGCTGGGATTCGAGGGCGGGGTGTAGCGGAGGTCCGTGCGGTCGCAAATTGTGGCATGCAGTCTGCCGGCGTTTTCACCTTGGCCTTCTCGGAATTATGACACTTCGTCGAACGATGCTCCTGCTGATGGCTGCGCCATGTGCACTCCCGGCCCAGAGCGCCTTGGTCGTGGTCGTCAGAAACGACACCATGATGATCGAGAAGTTCACACATACGGCGACGCGGTTGGACGCAGAGCTGGCAACCAAGGGCGGCCGGCAGGTGCTCGCTTCGACCATCGGTGCCGACGGGCGACTCGGCACGATGTCCCTGCAGGTCTTCGCGCCGAACGCGAGAAGCGATGCTCCAGTGCTTGCAGCAGCGCAGGTGACACTGCGTGGCGATACCGCGGTGGTGACGACGCAGCAGGCCAGCGGTGCCCCGGTTCCCACGCAACGCATTTCGTCGAGGGCGAACGCGCAGCCTGTCTTGAACACGTCCTTCTCGCAGTGGGAAGTACTGATCGCTGCGGCACGGCGCGCGCGGGTTTCAACTGCCACCGAAACCGCGTTCTTTGCGAACGGAGTGACCGCCGACATCGCGTTCGACAACCTCCTGACCGATTCCGTGACTGCCTCGACGGGAAAGGTTGTCTCGTGGTACGTGACCGACAGCAGCGGGCGCGTGCTCCGCGCCGGAATCCCATCGCAGTCGCTCCGTGTGACGCGCGTGGACGGGATCGCGGTCTCGAAGCTTGGATTCGCGAAGCCGGATTACTCGCCGCCGGCCGACGCACCGTACACGGCTGAATCGGTCACCGTGCCGACGACGATGGGGCATACGTTGGGTGGCACATTCACGGAGCCCAGCGCTGGCGGCAGCGTCTGGCCGGTGGTGATCAGCATCACAGGCAGCGGCGCCCAGGATCGGGACGAGTACATCAGCGTCGTGCCGAAGGGATATCGACTCTTCCGGCAGCTGGCGGACACCCTCGGGCGACGCGGCGTCGCGATGCTCCGCCTGGACGATCGCGGATACGGCGCGTCTGGCGGAAACTTCGCGACAGCCACCAGCCGGGATTTCGCCGACGATATCCGTGCCGCAGTCAAGTACCTGCGTACGCGCAGCGATATAGACTCGAAGAAGATTTATCTCGTCGGGCATAGCGAGGGGGGCATGATCGCGCCGATGGTGGCCGCTGATGAGCCGGGCGTGGCGGGGATCGTGCTGATGGCGGGCACTGGTCGCACCGGCCGCGCCATCATCGAGTTTCAGCAGCGCTTCGCGGTGGAGCATGACACCACTCTGACGACCGCCGCACGCGCGACACGGCTCGCCAACGTGCCGGCGAACGTCGACTCGCTTCTCAGGTCGAACGCGTGGCTCACGTTCTTCGGCGGCTATGATCCCTTGAGGACTGCAAAACGGGTCAAGGCTCCGGTGCTGATTCTCCAGGGCGCCGACGATCAGCAGGTGATCGCGGCCGAGGCGACGATGTTGGAGAAGGCGTTTCGCGCCGGCGGCAATCGAGACGTGACGACGCGGATCTTTCCCCAGCTCAATCATTTTTTCATTTTTCAGCCCGGTGGCGATCCGGCGGGCTACTCGACGCTGGGGACGAACCTGGCGTCGAGCGCCGTACTCGGAGCGGTAGCGGATTGGGTTGTGACACGGGCGGCGCATTCGCGCTAGCTGGTTCCATCGGTCAGTTATTTCCGGTGGCCCTATCACAATCCCGCTGCGGGATGGCGCTCGTCTTGCATTACGTTGTCGATGTCGCCCGCAGCTTGTTCTTGGCAATGGAACATGCATTGCCAGATTTGGTACTGGATCGAATGTAAATCACCCGACAATGCCGGCGACCGTTGGCCTATCGGCGCTGTATTGGCCGCGCGACTGAGCGGAGCGGCGGCGTTGTCGGGCACCTCGTACGCCCGTGCATGATCACTCATCTCGTTGTCCCCTTACCCAGACCATTCAATGCGCGCTCGACTTCTGGCAGGTTCCCTTGCGTTGACGCTGGCCGCGACGCTTCAGGCCCAGGCCGTCGATTCGTTAGGCACCAGCGTGAAGAAGGCACCGCCTCGACGGACCGTGATCACGTTCAACCCCTTCGCTGCGCTCGCCGAGTACTTCGCCGGCGACGTGGAGACGAAAGTGTCGCCGACCGTGTCGCTCGGCGTGGGCTTCAGCACAACCGGCATCGAGGATTACAACAACTACACAGCGCTCGAGGCGAAGGTGCGGTACTACCCAGCCGAGGAGGCGTTGAAGGGCTTCTCGGTGGCGGGGACAGTCGGCGTCGCGACCGCGCGAACAGAGGCCGGTCGCTTCGAGACCTGTGGCTCCTTTGGCTGCTCACCGTCGGCGTCCGAGCGCGCGACCCGAGGGACCATTGGCACGGAACTGAGCTATCAGTGGCTCCTCGGCCCGACGGATCGGTTCGTGACCGTGATCGGCCTCGGGGTGAAGCGATTTCTCGGAAAAGAGGGTGAGTTCGATCCGATCAACATCCCGATCCTCCCGACCGCGCGAATCAACATCGGGTTTGCGTTCTGAGGTTTGCGATGCCGCGGTGGGCAGGTCGCTGCGCGGTGAACGGTCGGCGCTCTCGTGAACGAAACACCTGTCAGGGGTCTCCACGCGACGTCTCCGCCACCCGGCGAAGTGTGCGGGACGCAGATCTGCCTCCCGCTCGCCTCGAGGAAACTGCAGATGTATCCGGACCGCCGCAGGCGTTTGGAACAGGGAAGTGATTCCAATTGCACAAAGCGCCGCAACGATGTGGATCGTTGGGCGCTTTATGCAATTGGTCACGTCAGCGACTCTCAAGGCGTAAACTTCCACTGCACCACCTTACCGCGTGACTGACACCTCGAGCGCCAACCAGCCACCGCGAATCGGGTCGTTGAACGACTGTGAGCTCGTCAGCGGTCGCCCGAAGCGTCGCGGGAATGAGCTCGTGACCGTTTGACCCACGCTGCCAAACGCACCACCGATCTCGGGAGTGACAGTGACGAATCGTCCCAGTGGAACTGCCAGACCGAGGCTGAGGCTGGTCGTGTGTCCGCTGGCGTTCAGGCGCGTCGGTACCCGACTCACCACCGCGGTGGCACTGCTCGATTCACGGAGCACGCTCACCAACGGAAGCAGCGTCATTGTCTTCACCGGCAGGGCGCCGGTAAAAGTGATCCCGAGAAAATCGCCGAGTGGAATCAACCGTGTCGGTTGATCCGGCCGCTGAATGTTGATCGGCCTGGAGTAGAAACCGTTGACCGAGATGTACCCGGTGCCGTCTTCGCCGACGAAGCGAATGGCTCTCGCGTCGAACATCAGTGATCCACCGCCGGGAAAGAGGTTTCTCCCACCGAGCGAATCGGCGAAGCTTCTCGTCGCCTCCACCGACGCACCGAGCGTTCCGTTGGTGATGCCACGATTGATGCCGACGCCACCGCGAACCGTCGTCCCTCGCCAGCTCACCGCGTTCGGGCCGGATGGTCTGGGATCGTACTCCACACCACCGCGGAACGAGAGCGCCACACCATCTTCGCCGATCGGCCGGGTGTGTGCGTATCGAACACCGAAGCGAGCGGCAATGCCCAGCGCACCGGCATCGAGATCGATGGTGCTCGTCCCCACAGCACCGAGCGCCTGCGCATCGATCTGCGACAGCGTGCCGGGAAAGGACGCCGACTGCGCGAACACGCGCAGGGTGTCGGCGCGCCGCAGCTGCAGGTCGAGCCGTCCGCTGATCGGGGAGGCGCCGCCGAAGCTGACCTGCGGTCGTCCCGCGGTGAACGAGGTATCGCCGACGTACGACACCGGCGTCACATCGAGCCGAAACGAGGCGCGTCGGAAACGCGCCGACCAACTCGCGTACGACGATTGCTCCGAGGCGTCGATGCTACCCACGCTGTAGCGCCGGTAGCTGGGTCGGACTGTCACAGTCTGGCGCATCGCGGCTGCTGGCCGCAGGCGACTGAGCGAGTCGAGCTCGAGATCGTTCGTATCGGCGAGCACGGCGGCGATGAGACTGTCGCGCGCTCGCGCACTGAGTGTATCGCGCACGGGCTTGGCCTGAGCAGCGGCAATGTTGCCGACAACGAGTGTGAGCGCCGCGACAGCTGCGGCGCTCACACTGAAAGGACGGGAACTGCGAGAAGTCATGAGGGACTAACGTCGCACCGCGTGCCGACCCTTGCCAGCGCTTACGGATTGCGCTTGCGGTCCGGCAGAGAGGCGGGACGGGACGGGCGATTCACATCACGATACGCCTTCAGCTGTTCAGCCATCGCGTTGCGGGTCAGCGAACCGGCGGTGACCTGCTGACGAAGCTCGCGCGACTTCTCACGCAGCCCCTGCTGGTATGCACGCTGATCGCGCAGGAACTGCTGCTGGTCGGCCGGCATGGCGTTGAAGCGCGCCTCGCGGGCGGCCCTGGCCGTTTCGCGCTGCTCCGGCGTCATGGCCCTGGCGGCGTCACGACGCGACTGCATCGCCTCGCGCCGTTCGGACGACATTTCGCGGCGCGTGCCACCGGCGGGTGCGGTGCTGCCCGCCTGCGCGTGAGCGGCAATCGGCGAGAGAACGAGAGCTGCGGCGAGCGCCGTCAGGAGTCGAGTGTTCATGTCGAAACATCTCCCAGATGGATAGTGAAGCACATCGTGAAATCCGCCCCAGGGGGTCATCGTCAGGAACGACGGTTTGGTGGACGCGGGTACTGCCTGCGGTGTCTCCGTGACTCTGTCTGTCGTTGCCGTGGCGGCTACACCCACACAGACGCCGGATACCGGATGACGTTAAGGCCGACATTCACCCCGCTCCGGCAGGCGCCTGGTGATATCGTACGGTGTTCCTGCGGCGTTCCCGTACCGTGTTCTCGCGCCCCCTCACACCCGCGCTCCCATGTCAGTCTCCCGACGCGACTTCATCGCCAGCACGGCGGCCGCCGCCGCATCCCTCTCGCTCACAGAGCAGCTGCACGCGCTTCGGTTGGCCCAGCCGACGGGAACAGCGACGACGGCGGGTGCCGCGAGGGTTGTGAGCTCCACCAACGGGCTGCGTGGTGTGGCCCGCGCGTGGGAGATGCTGCAGCGCGGCGACGACACGCTGGACGCGATCATCGCCGGCGTCAACATCCAGGAGCTCGACCCCGAGGACGACTCGGTGGGACTGGGCGGTCTGCCAAATGAAGAGGGCGTCGTGCAACTGGACGCCAGTTGCATGCATGGCCCGACGCGACGGGCCGGCTCAGTCGGATGCCTCGAGGACATTGCCACGCCGTCGCTGGTGGCGAAGGCGATCATGGACTACACCGATCACATCATGCTGGTGGGCAGCGACGCCAAGCGGTTCGCACTCGAGATGGGATTCACGCCCCAGAACCTGCTCACGCCCAAGTCACGCCAGAACTGGCTCCGCTGGCGCGCACGATTGAATCCGACCGATTTTCGACTCGACTTCGACGGCGACGTGGCGATCCGCTTCACACACGGGACGATCAACATGAACGCGGTGAACACCGCGGGCGAGATGAGCAGCGTGACCACGACCAGCGGGATGGCGTACAAGGTGCCGGGACGGGTGGGCGACAGTCCGATCATCGGTGCGGGGCAGTATTGCGATCAGACCGTTGGCGCCGCGGGTTCCACGGGACGTGGCGAGGCGAACATCAAGGCGTGTGGCGGATTCCTCACCGTCGAGTTCATGCGCCAGGGATTGGCGCCGGAACAGGCGGCGTTGAAGACGCTCGGAGCGGGTGTCGCGATGACGGAGAACCGACTGCTGAACGAGCGCGGTCGTCCGCGGTTCGACCTGAATGTGTACGCGCTCGCGAAGGACGGACGGTACGGCAGCGCGAGCCTGTATGAAGGTGGAACGTTCGCCGTGGCCGATGCGGCAGGAGCGCGGGTGGAGAAAGCGGCTTACCTGTTCCGAAAGTCCGAGTATCCTCAGGGGCCGGTGCCGCCGCAGCGGGCGCGCTGAGCAGCGAACGCCTGAGCTAGTATCGGGTGTTGGCAATACGTGTGTTCTGGTAGCAGCTTCGTGCGTTACGCGCGTGTTTCAAAATGGAACGCGCGGCGACTCACACCCGGCCACCCACGCCATCATGCCAGCACTCGCTCCACGACTTCCACTCCGCGTCGTCGCCCTCGTCGTTTCGACCATTGGTGTGCTCAGCACATCGGCGCACGCGCAACGCACGTTCTCCTCGCTGACGATGTTCGGCGACAGCTTCTCCGATGTCGGCAATGCGCAGGCGCTCTTTTTCCCGACTCCAGTTCCGGCGCGGTTTTCCAACGGCCCTGTGTGGTCGGACTATCTCGCCGGCGCCATCGGCCGCAGCAGCGACGCGGTGGCGGCGTTCGTTCCGGCGCGTGCAACCGGCGTGTATGCAATCGGCGGCGCGGTCACCGCGCCGTCATCACCCACCAGCACCTTCGCGCAGATTGGACGGTGGTGCCTCTTCACCGCAGGCGCGTGTACCCGAGCCGCAGACCCATTGGGGCTCTACACCCTCTTTGCCGGCGGCAACGACGTGCGCTCAGCCGCGGCGCTGACCACAGACGCCGCACGACGCACGGCGACGGTCACTGCGGCGCAGAACCTCGTCGTGCAGGCGCAAAGCCTGGTGGGGCTCGGCGCGAGGTCCATCCTCTTCGCATACCTGCCTGACCTCGGGCTCACGCCGGACCGGATCGGCACACCCGTGTCAGGGACGCTGAGCGATCTGTCGCGTCTCTTCAACGCCACGCTGGAATCGGGGATCAATCAACTCCGCACTGGCGCGCCGACGGCCTCGTTCTTTGACCTCCGCCTCGACAATCTGTTCGCGAATCTGCTCGCGCAGCCGGCATCCTTCGGCTTCACCAACACGACCGGATCGTGTGTCGCGGCAGGTCAGTTGCCCAGCTGCACGGGGTATGTGTTCTTCGATGGACTGCACCCGAGCTCCGCTGCACACGCTCAGGTTGCCAGCGCCGCCTATCAACTCGTGGCTTTCGATCGCAATGTGGCGGTGGTGCCGGAACCGGCTGGCATTGCGTTGTTCGCAGCGGGACTGGTCGGGTTGGCGCTGGTGGCGGTGGTCCGACGGTCGCGGGCTGACTGACGCTCCCTTTGTCGCTTCCCCTGACGCTCGGATTGGTCCGCGTCAGGGGAAGCGTCGTTTCGCCGATACGCACACCGGGTTACCCGAGCGCCGCCCGCTCCTTCGCGTCGGCGGTCCTGATGATGGTCGTGAGATCGGCGCGCACCAGATCACATCCGTTCGCGCTCGCCACACCGTGCGTCTTGCAGACGCCACGCTTGAACTGGCGCAGTTCAATTGAAAGCTGGAGCACATCACCGGGCTCGGCGCGACCGCGAAGCCGCACGTTGTTGATGCCGAGGAAGTAGCCGATCGCCCCTTCGCTCCCTTCGAGCAGCGTGACGAGGACGGCGGCCGACAGCTGCGCGAGCGCTTCCACGATCAGGAGGTGGGGCATCTCGTGCGTCGCGGCATGCGCGCCCACGCCATGCGGAGGCCCGATCGTGCACCACTCGTTTCCGGTCACCGTTTTCACACCCGTCGCGCGCTTCCCAGGCTCGACGCTTGTGATCCGATCCACCAACAGCAGCGGGAACCGGTGCGGCAGGAGTGTGAGCGGATCCAGTTGTGTGAGGTTCGAGACGGGCGGCATGGCGTGAAAGCTACTGCCACCAAGGCGTGTCGCCGGCCGAATGGGTCACGCATCGGTCCCGGGGCACATCTCCGCTCCCCGTGCCCGGCCACTCCGACGGCACAGAAACGCCCGTTCACTGCCGATACCTCAGAGGGTCGACTCACCCGGGAACCATGCGCACCAGCAGCACGCCAGCCACACCGACACCCCTCGCCACGCGCGATGACCACCAGCCCACTGATCTCACCCCCCTGAGAGCGCGGCTGCAGCGCATCGTCGAGGGCCGCGATTTTCCCGCGCTGTCCCAGCAGATCACCGAGACGATTTCCGCGCTCGACGACAACGCCGCGTCGATGCAGCGCCTGACGAACGTCGTCCTCCGTGAGTACAGCCTGACGCTGAGCGTCGTCCGGGCCGCCAACAGTGCCCATTATCGACGTGCGGATCGACAGATCCAGAGTGTCACGCGCGCCATGATGCTGCTCGGCGCACGCACCGTGCGGCAGCTTGCCAGCAGCATCCTCCTGTTCGAGAACTATCGAAAGCGGGGTGCCGGCTTGAAGGAGTTGATGCTCCTTTCATTGCTGACGGCCAATCACGCACGTGAGCTGGCCCTGAAGCTGGGTGTCGGCGATCCCGAGGAGGCGCATCTTTGCGGGATGTGCCGCAATCTCGGTGAAGTGCTGGTGGCGTGCCATTTTCCCGTGGACTACGCGAAAATCCACGCGCTGGTGCGCGAGCGCAAGCACCACGAGGCGAGTGCAGCGCTGGCAGTGCTCGGATTCCGCTACGAGGAGCTCGGCGAGGCAGTGTGTCAGCACTGGGGCATGCCAGTCAGCGTGACGGAGAGTATCCGGTCGCGTTCGGCCATGCTGACGTCACAGGTGAGCGCCGTCACTGCGTTTGCGCACGAACTCACCACCACCATCTACCGTCGCGATGGCGACGTCGGTGACGCCCGCAAGGATCTGGATGCGGTGATCGCGCGATACCAGTCGCGGTTCAAACTTCATCGGAGTCAGGTCCGCGACATCATCGCCCTCGCGCTGGACGAAACGCACGATCTGTTCGTGACCGCGAATGTCAAGGTGGACGCACTCCGCATGCGAGAACTCTCGGCGGCGGCCTGCTCGGCCTTCGGCGTGACCGAGATGGGTACGACCGAATGGCAGGAAGCGTCGGAACAGTCGGGGGCCGAGCTGGAGCCGTTACGTGAGACGCTTCGCGCTGAACTCGAGAGTAAGGTCGACCCGGCATCAGAGTGCGATCTCGGACAGATTCTTCTGCTGGCATTGGAGGGCGCATTGCGTGGTGCGCCGTTCGACCGCGTGGTCGCCTGTGTGCTGAGCCCTGATCGCTCGCGTCTGCGGGCGCGGTCGGGGTTGGGGACGGGGGTCGAGAGTCTGCTGGCGCACTTCGATTTCCCCATGACACCGCAGGGCGGGCCAATCGCTGCGGCGCTGCTGCAGGGCGACGCCGTCTACCTCCCGGTCACGCGCGCGATGACCACCCTCGAGCAGCGATTGGCGTTCAAGGTCGGTGTCGCACAGTTCGGTGTCTTTCCGATCGTGGTGGACGGGCAGATCGTGGGCTGTCTTTATGGCGACAGACAGACGCGCACCACGACG
>Ga0209490_10001752_pt1 | contig 20809 bp, 17 predicted proteins | sample MAT06_FD_187209 | JGI IMG/M metagenome (GOLD analysis project Ga0209490, IMG submission 187209) | Freshwater microbial communities from Lake Fryxell liftoff mats and glacier meltwater in Antarctica - MAT-06 (SPAdes) (version 2) | ecosystem: Environmental > Aquatic > Freshwater > Ice > Liftoff... | reverse complement strand
AAACAAGGAACAGATCGAGAATGGCACGCGCAAAATTTGAACGGAATAAACCCCACGTAAACATCGGTACGATCGGTCACGTTGACCACGGCAAAACAACTTTGACCGCCGCGATTACGATGACTCTCTCTGCACTAGGTCAAGCAAAGGCTAAGAACTACGCCGACATCGACGCTGCGCCAGAAGAAAAAGCACGGGGTATTACGATTAATACTGCTCACGTCGAATACGAAACCACAGGTCGGCACTATGCCCACGTAGATTGCCCCGGACACGCTGACTATGTGAAAAACATGATCACCGGTGCTGCTCAAATGGACGGCGGCATCCTAGTAGTGTCAGCGGCAGACGGCCCTATGCCTCAAACTCGCGAACACATCCTGCTAGCTAAGCAAGTTGGCGTTCCCAGCTTGGTTGTCTTCTTGAACAAGGAAGACATGGTGGATGACGCTGAACTGTTGGAATTGGTAGAACTGGAAGTTCGCGAACTTTTGAGCTCTTACGATTTTCCTGGCGATGACATCCCCATCGTGACCGGTTCGGGATTGAAAGCTCTCGAAGCGATGCTTGCTAATCCCAAAACCAAGGAGGGCGAGAATGAGTGGGTAGACAAGATTTACAAGCTGATGGAAGCCGTAGATTCTTACATCCCTACCCCAGAACGCGAAGTTGACAAGCCTTTCTTGATGGCAGTTGAAGACGTATTCTCGATTACTGGTCGGGGTACTGTCGCCACAGGCCGGATCGAGCGCGGTACCATCAAAGTCGGCGAAACAGTAGAAGTGGTTGGTATTAAAGACACTCGCAGCACTACCGTGACTGGTGTGGAAATGTTCACCAAGTCCTTGGATGAAGGGTTGGCCGGCGACAACGTGGGTCTACTTCTCCGGGGGATTTTAAAGGCGGATATTGAAAGAGGCATGGTAATTGCCAAGCCAAAATCTATCAGTCCTCACACTCAGTTTGAATCTGAAGTGTACATTCTGAAAAAAGAAGAAGGCGGCCGTCACACGCCCTTTTTCTCGGGCTACCGCCCTCAATTCTACGTCCGCACGACTGACGTAACCGGTACAATCATGCAGTTCACTGCTGATGACGGTTCGGAAGCTGAAATGGTGATGCCCGGTGACCGGATCAAAATGACTGTTGAACTGATCCACCCGATCGCGATCGAACAAGGAATGCGCTTCGCTATCCGCGAAGGCGGCCGCACCGTCGGCGCCGGCGTGGTTTCCAAAATCCTTAAGTAGGAATCCGATAACAGCTTAAATAGCAGAAAAGCCACCAAATTTAATCAGGCTTTTCTGCTATTTAGTGATTAGTCATTAGTCACGATTCCGAAGTTAGCAGTTAGCCCAAAAACAACTGCAAATAGACGACAGACAACAGACAACAAACAACAAACTGAACCTCGAAAATTCAAGAAAAAAAATGGCAACAATTCAACAGCAAAAAATTCGCATTCGCCTCAAAGCTTTCGATCGCCGAATTCTAGACGCATCCTGCGAAAAGATTGTAGATACAGCAAATCGGACAGCCGCCACTGCGATCGGCCCGATTCCCCTACCGACAAAACGGCGGATTTACTGCTTGCTGCGATCGCCCCACGTAGACAAAGATTCTCGCGAACACTTTGAAACCCGCACGCACCGCCGAATTATCGACATTCACCAGCCATCGGCCAAAACAATTGACGCTTTGATGAAACTGGATTTGCCAGCCGGCGTAGATATCGAAGTCAAGCTGTAGATTGACTTATCGAAAACTCGGAAAGAAGGAACAAAGATTAAATAAATTGTTCCTTCTTTTTGTTGAAATTTTCCTAGGTATTAGTTATTAGGTATTAGTTATTAGTTAATAATCAGCAATAATTTCTGCTCCGACACGAACTTAAATAATTATTCTTAATTAAGGAGCGATCACTACAAAAACGCTCCTTTAGCAGTCGCTATCATCGCCTTCGGACTCACTTAGTTTAGCAAAAAGATATATTTAACATTTTGACGAAATAACGCCTTTGTCAAGCTGCCAGCACCGGATATAGCTCGCCGTCGCTTCCGTTGCCACCGAAAAAGCCCGATCGCTCCTGCCCCGGAATTGCCTTTAATCAGTTAAAGTAAGAAAAATAAGCGCAAGTACCGTCACTTTTGAGCGACAATGGCATCCTCTTCCTCTGTAGCAGTTCGCGAACTCCCCTTATTTCCGTTGCCGGAAGTGGTTCTATTTCCAGGTAGACCGCTACCGCTGCAAATCTTCGAGTTTCGCTATCGAATCATGATGAATACGATTCTGGAGGGCGATCGGCGTTTCGGTGTACTCATGTGGGATCCCAACCAAAACAAAGTCTCTGCCGTTGGCTGTTGCGCCGAAGTGATTCACTGCCAACGCCTGCCGGACGATCGCATGAAAATCATGACTCTCGGGCAGCAGCGGTTCCGAGTCCTCGATGCCGTTCGGGAAAAACCCTATTTAGTCGGTCTAGTAGAATGGATTGAAGACGAACCGCCGCAAAAAGACCTCCGATCTTTGGGCAAAGAAGTCGAACAACTGCTGAGAGATGTAGTTCGCCTCTCCAGCAAATTGATGGATCAGCCGATCGACCTGCCCGAAGACATTCCCAGTTTGCCTACAGAATTGTCCTACTGGGTAGCCAGCTACCTTTACGGTGCAGCGACAGAACAGCAAACTCTTTTAGAATTGCAAGATACTGCTGCGAGATTGGAACGCGAAACCGAAATTTTGACTTCTACTCGCAATCACTTGGCAGCGAGGACTGTACTTAAAGATACCCTCAAGTAGCCAATTTGCCTAGGAAAAAGCACGATCGGTTTGACCTGCATTGAAGAAAGAATTACACACAAATCATTCGATTTTGGATTTTGGATTTTGGATTGACTGATGAACTAAGGGTTTGGATCGCGGGCCTACAGTTCCATTCTTTTTGGGAACTGGTATCTGTTTAATTCTTAACTTCAAACAGGTTCGGATAGGTTCTTTATAGCAGAAAATGCTTGTGTTAGAAAATCTCGACCAACCGAAACCATACGATGCAGTTAGAGGCGGTCAACTGCCACCACCGACAGGTGGTGTAGTGCTCGGCGGACTAGCAGGAGTCAAACACCGGCTGTCTAGTTCAGTCAGCGAACATCGCATCGCCGCCCTGACAGAGACATTGAATTACGGCGATGCCGGCTTAAAAATAGTCATCAAGATTTGTCAAAGCGAAACAGGGCCAGTGCAGCGGGCGGCCTGCGATTTGCTCCGAAAAAAACTAAGTTCGATCGCCCGCAAAAAATTACAGGCCTTTGTAGCTTCAAGTTCAGATTCAGAAGCTAAGGTAGATAGCACTGAAAAAATATTAAAGCACTCATCCGGTGCAGTCTCAGAAAAAAATTACGATCGGCAAATGTCCGAAGCACAGTTAATATTTGAGACAATGACGCAGCAGATGCAACCAAATTTGTTGCTGTTAGAAGCACTGGTAGCCTCTGTAGAACGCGAAGAATTTACCAGCGAACTGATGAATCTTTGGGAACTATTAATCTTAGAAATTCAGGAACCTCTCAAAGAACTGCGTCAGGCTGTTGGCAGTGCGATTTCCGCCCAACTGCGGATTCAGTGGCTGTACAATCAAGCTGAATCTCAAGCCAACCAGTGGCAGCAGCGAGCTTTGCTAGCTCTTCAGAAAGAGGATGAAAATTCAGTCCGCCTCGCCGTGGTTCGCAAGCAGGTTCAATTCGATCAGGCGGCAGAACTAAAAATTGACTTAGACTACCAAACTGTGCGAGTAGAAAATCTCAACCGCAACTTGCTGGCTTTGGAAAGTAAGATTGCTCAAGCTAATTCCAAGAAAGAGATCCTCAAGATGCAGCTTCATTTTGCTAAGGTACAGCAGCAAATAGACTTCACTTTCAGCCAAGTCAATAGTATATTTTTTAGTCCTTAGTTGTCGGATTCTCTGCGTAGCTATATTGCCTGATTTCAGAGTTCTCTGATGCAAAAGTGAATCGCCCCACTTAAATTTGTTTCCTCATCACGCTGAGCGCCTTCGAGGTTAGCACCGCATAAAAAAGCCCCGCTTAAATTAGCACCGCGCAAGTCAGCTTGTCTCAAATCCGCGCCCTGAAGATTAGCTTCATACAACAATGCTCCTGTCAGATTAGCCTGTTGGAGACTCGCTCCCCGGAGTTTTGCCTCACTAAGATTGGCTTCTCTGAGGTCTGTATTGTCCAAGCAAGCATCAATGAGGTTGGCTTCCATTAAGTTGGCACCGTACAAGCAGGCGCCAGTAAAATCAACACCTATCATTTTTGTGTCGCTCAAATTGGCGTTTTTCAGGTTGGCTTCAACCATCTCAGCTCCTGTCAATCTGGCAAAAGTTAGATTTGCTCCAGTCAAATCGGCCGCCTTTAGTTTTGCCATTACCAAACAAGCATTCTTGAGGTCTGCAAAATTAAGTTTTGCCCAACTTAAATCTGCTAAAGCTAAATTGATTTCTGTCAAATTTGCACAGGCTAAATTAATATGAATCAGGAAAGCTTCTCGCAAAGAAGCCTGTTTCAAGTTAATTTCATGAAAATTTCTTTCTCCGGCTACATATCGCTTCAGAAGTTCATCCGCATTCATCTGGCTAGCCTCCTAAATTTTACTTAAAATTATACTACTGTACAGTAGACTGTAGCAACCAAATATTTTTAAAGTTTCAGTGTGATTTTTTAACTCTTCGAGTGCCTCGCGAACTAATGCAGAGCAAACATCGGCCTCAACGTCCATAAAGAAAATATATTCTCCGAGCGATCGTTTAGTCGGTCTAGATTCAATCCGACTTAAATTAATACCGCGACTGGCAAATACTTGCAAAGGTTTTACCAGTGTTCCCGGCATATTGGCAGGTACGCTAAAAGCTAGTGAGGTATGGGTGCAATTAGACGGTGAAGCATCGAGGATCAACTTAGCAGCAGATTTTGTGCTGGATTTAATGGATGAGCGATCCGCTGCTTCTACGTTTCCGATTTCTCCACCACTCCTGCTGAGTACCCAAAAGCGAGTGTAATTATCGGGATAATCATTAATGGGGTGAGCTAACACTGGCAAATGATAAAGTTCAGCAGCTCTTGGCGAAGATATCGCTGCTACATTTCTATCTTCCAGATATTGCAATGCTTCCGTGGTTGAATTTGCCGGAATTAATTGAGCTGAGGGAATAAACTGCCCCAACCATACCTGACACTGAGCTAGCGCTTGCGGATGAGAGTAAACTTTTTGAATCTCGTTAAAATTTTTAGCATTAGAAACCAGCGCGTGGGAAATTGGCAAAACTAAGGCGTGTTGAATGCGGAGTTGATCGAGTCGCCACAGTGTATCTAAGGTGACAGTCACGCTGCCTTCGATCGAATTTTCGACAGGCACAACTGAATAGTCAACCTGCCCTACGGCAGATGCCTCTAGCGCTTGGGAAATGGTGGAATAAGGACACAGGGTGCATTCCAAGTTAGTTTTCAGGCTCAACCAATTGACATAAGCTAGAGCCGCTGTTTCTGCATTTGTACCAACAGGGCCGAGATGTGCGATCCTCTTCGAGGGCTTCGCTAACGAAATTTTCATTTAGAGGTAATTTTAGGTTACAAATGTTTGCTTTACTCTCATCAGCTAGCAAGTATGATGAAAAATTAGCGATGTCCCGAAAGCTTTTATCCGTAATTTCTCGGTTGACATTGCTGGGTGCGCGACACAGTGCGTGACTTATGTCACCTTAAAAAAGGTGATAGTTTATTAAGATATGCTTAGGAATCCTATATTTTGATATTTTCTCATGTATATCCGCTTTAATTCTTCCCAATCCGTTGAGATCGCCGTACCAGAGGAACGGGTTCCCATTCAACATTATCTGCGCCAGCCGAGGCGACTGGTGAACGCCCTTGTCGATCAAAGTCGCACAGAACAGCTAAGCGATGACTGTTTCCGCCTAAAAATGCGACCGTTACAATTTATGATGCTGAGCATTCAACCCACAGTAGACATGAGGGTGTGGGCGGATTCGGACGGCACAATCAATTTGGAGTCCGTCGCCTGCGAAATTCGTGGCGTGGGTTATATAAACGATCGCTTTGCTCTCAATCTCAAAGGACAGCTTTGTGTACACCAAAGCAGCGGGGTAGCATACTTGAAGGGAAAAGCGGATTTGGAAGTGCAAGTAGAGTTACCGCCGCCGTTTTGGCTGACGCCCAAACCAATTTTAGAAGCAACGGGCAATGCTTTGCTCAAGAGCGTACTGATGAGCGTCAAACAGCGGTTGATGCACCAGTTGCTCTCCGATTACCGCCGGTGGGCAACCAGCGAAAGTGAGCTAATATCGATCGATCTCCCCCCAATCTTATCTTTAGAAGGGTGAAATCCTACTAGAGAATCTGTTAATTAAGGTATAGGGATATTTAGGCACAAATCAAGCCACTTACCAAAATATTAGTTAGACACTCGAATTGGGCATCTGGAGCTTTGTTGGAACTAGCCAGCAGGGATAGATAGATAGATAGCTGCCGGTCAGTCAAGATCGATTTGAGTGAGCCCTCCAAGCTCATCGTCTTCGATGATTCCCACGCCCCCAGGCCAAGCTGTTGACCTGTCTTTTGAAACTTCGTCGTTTTGGTGGAGTTCGCGCTGCGGTGGCTGGATTATTTTGCCCGGTTGATTCGCTGCGCCCACCCGAATCCTGATTTTTGGCCCGGAATTGCCCAAGCGAATTGTCATCCCGTCCACAACTGACACCTGAGCGATGGGTCTATCATCTACATAAGTGCCGTTAGCACCAAAATTAATAATTTCCCAGCTATTGGCGTGATTCCACAGCTCTACGTGGTGGCGGGAAACTACAGCGCTGTAAATGATTACATCATTGTCGTTCGATCGACCGATGCGAACCACCGGTTCTGATTCAAAACACCAACTTTGAACCGCGACAGACTGGATAGGATGTAAAAGAGTTAAGGTAATCACTGATGTTTTGACACTCCACCGCCAGACAGAAACGGGGATACTTCCAGAGAGATTTTTTGGGAGAAAACTGCAAAAATTTTGATTTTTAAAGGCGTCCTCAGTGCGCCATGATTCCCTCGCTCTGGTGTAAAAGGTGAACTTTTGGCTGCTTGAGGCATTTGAACAAACTGTTGAGGGTTAGCTTTTGGCGCAGGCGCAAATTTTTGATGTCCTCGGTAACAACCAAACACGATGTTATTAATCTGGTGAACTTCCCAGTGATGGACAGCGGTTTTAACCGCTTGATTAATGTGGTCTGTGAGGGCGCGATTGTGCCGATGGGTGAGCCGCTCAATGTGATCGGCTAAATAATCCTTTTCCCGCTGATGAACCAGAGAATTTAACTCAGACCTGTGCTTGTTGCACCGCTGATTCAAGTTCTCGATCGGGCGACAGTCAACGATCAACGAATCGCTGTTCGTGGAGACAGAAGTTAACCGATTATTAATCCTGGGGTCTCTAGATAAAATACTTGTTGGTTGTATCTGAGATGTTGCACCATTCTGAATAAGCCTTTTATGAACAGGCTTTCCGGCCTGTTCCACAAGAAAATTCACTCTTTGTGGAACAGGCATCTTGCCTGTTCTTGAGAATGGTGCAAGATGTGAGTTGTATCAAACAGCATAGGTCATTTTGAGTTGCTAACATTTTCCTTATTGATGCGATACCTTTAAAATACAATGCTTTGAGCAGCACTGAAATTTTGAGCGACAACGCATCAATCTCTGATAGCGAAAATACCGATCGACCTTCCTCGCGCGCGCCGCCCCAAAATGCGATCGGCAATTAGTCGCAGAGCGAGCGGGAAGGCCAAACTTCAGCTCAAATCTGACTCGGGCGGCTCCGGGTTCGGCTCTGGCGGGACAGATTCTTGCCTTTGCCGCTTCAACTCTGCAACTTTTTCTTGAGCTACATCCCTGACTTCGAGAGCTTTATCTTGGAATTTTTCCGCCAGACTTTGAGCGCCCCGCTTCACACCTGCCACATTTTTGAGAGTTCTGTCGAAATCTTCATGTAAAAACTCTGCTACCAGACCGACTTTTTTGTGCAGTCCCTCCGCGTACTGCACTGGCTCCGATACAGCAGCTTCAGAGACGATCGCCCGCTTGCTGCCGATGGTCGAAATAGCTGCCACAGGTAACAAGTAAATTCCGTCTAAAACACCGCGCCAGCCGCTCGATTTAAATAGGTAGTGGGTGACTGAACCCGTGCGGACATCAAATAGGTAGTCAACCACCGTACCTGCCTGATTCCCAGCGTCCGTGAGTACCTCAAGGCCGATCGGACAAACAGCTTGTTCCGGCTGATGCAATTCCGGCAGTTCCGGGTTAATAGTGACAAAAACATTTTCCCCCACCGTATCAACTTGCGCCCAAGCGAACCAAGTTTTTTTGCTGCCCAAAAGTCCCGACTTGCAAGTAAAGCCGATCGCCCGTTGGGAGTGAGCATCAAGCCAAACCCGATCTACCCTGCCGATCTCTTCCGCCGTTCTGCGGTCGATCATGCGACGGTTGAGCAGTTCGCTGCGCCTAACAATCTGTGGTGATGTACTCATAAATAAACTCCTGAGTGCCGCCTTTGAAAAATGTCGATCGTCCAAAGAAGCCGATTTAATATTCTTCTTCCGAATAATGGCGATTATTATCTGCCTCGGTTAACTCCTCCTCTTCCCTGGAAGTGCCAACTTCTTTTTGGTCGGGAACAGGAATCGTGCTAATGTGCACCCCGCCCGAGGGAGCGTGAATTTCCTTAGCCTCCCTTGGCTTGACGCTAATTTTTCCTAACTGGACTGAGGACTGATTCGGGCCTACGTTGATTTGAATTTTCGGACCAGAGCGAGCCAAGTGAACGATCAGACCGTCCACAATGGGAACCTTAGCGATCGGCTTACCATCGAGGTAAGTGCCGTTGGTACCTAAATTGATCAGTTCCCAAGTTATGCCGCTGCGCCGCAATTCGATGTGGCGACGAGAAACCACAGCGCTAAAAAGAACGACGTGGTTTTCGGTCGATCGCCCGATCCGGACGACCTGCTCGTCTTCAAAGATCCAACTGCGGACGGGTATAGACTGGAGTGGATGTAGCAAGGTCAGCTTAATCACATTGGCAGCATTGAGTTTTGGTAGAGCGCCTCAAGATGCGATTTTAGATTTTAGACTTTCGATCGCCCAATCCAAACTCGCTCTAAGAGATTTGAAATAAAAACGTAACCAGGTCTCCTTTGCCCAGAGAGATGCGGTCTCCCGGTCGCAACCGGTGGCGGTTTCCCTTGGGTAGCGGAGTATTGTTGACGTAAGTGCCGTTGGAACTACCTACATCTTCTAGGTAGCAAGCATCTCCCTCCACCCGGAGATTTGCGTGTACCCGAGAAACTATCTCAGAATTAGCAAATCCCGAAACATCAATATCCGGCGGTACTAAGTCATTTGGCTTGCCTATGTGAACCACAGACAGACTGTGAGGCAATTCCATCGGCGTATTTGTCTGAACGTGTAGCAGGCGCGCCGACTGCTGTTGCAGTTGAGTTTTAGCTACACCTGCTGGCTGTGGGTCCGGAACCGGAGGAGAGATATTTACTGGTGTGGCCACCGATTCAGTTGTAACAGGAACCGAGGGCGAAGGCGGGGGATCTGGAATCGTCGGAATGCTGGCGGGAGTTTTTTCCAAGTTGAGTCCCTTATTCAGGGTAACTAGAGGTTCCATTGCCATCAGGGGATCGGGTGGCACTAAATCCGGCGCCGGTGACGATACCACTGTGGGGCCTACAGGCGAGGGGGACGGTACTGTCCCCTCAACTTCTGGAACTATGGAACCCGGACGCAAGTTAAAGCCACACTGACCGCAAAATGCTGCATCTGTCTGAACTGCTGCACCGCAGTTCGAGCAACTTGCGGTAACAGGTAAAGGCGTGTAGCAAGCCTCACACTGGCTGGCCCCGTCGGGGTTCTGGTGATTGCAATTGGGACAGACAATCATCGATTTCTCCTTGCTATCGGCCAGATTTTCAAATCAGCCTCATAAAAATACTCGTGTATATGGTCAAATTTTAACTTTAACCGCCACAATTCTTATATTGCTTCGCTAATACTAGCAACTGAGCTGACGCCGTGACGTTAGCTGTGATGGGCAAGATTGAGTTAGTGATAATGCTGACTGTGTTGGCACGCTTGCGGCTCTGTCGGCTATTTTACTGCTTCACCAGCCGCCGCATCGAGCAGCCACCAAAGTTCGCCCTCTGGTTGAACGAGTCTGGCTGGATAGGTCATTTCGTCGGCTGCGGGGGCAAAAATTTGAGCTAGGGCGGGTTGTTTGCTGGCTCCTGCGACCATGAAGATGACGCACCGGGCCTGGTTGATTAAGGGGACTGTAAAGGTAATGCGGGGTTGACCGTCTTTGTTGCCGACAGTTACTAGGGCGTCGCGGACTTCCAAGGCTGCTGTGCCGGGAAATAGAGATGCTGTGTGGGCGTCGTCTCCTATGCCCAATAAAATGATGTCGAAGGCAGGAAACTCGCCCTCGGATACTTTGAAGAACTGCTGCAATTCGGTTTGGTGCGCCGCAGCGTCGGCTGCGGGGTCGCCGGCGCCTGTGGGCATGGGGTGGATGTTGCTGGCGGGGATATTCACTCGATCGAGCCACGCGAGGCGCGCCATTTTTTGATTGCTGTCTGGGTGTTCTGGGGGAACGTAGCGTTCGTCGCCCCAGAAAACGTGAATTTTGTCCCAAGGCAGGTCTTGGGCACAGAGCGATCTGTAGAGCGGTTCGGGTGTGCTTCCGCCCGCTGCGGCGATCGTACAAAGTCCGCGTTCTGCTATGGCTTCTGAGATTTTCGACAGCACAATTTCCAGCGATCGATCTATTAGTTGTTCCCGATTTGCTAATACTTCAACTACTTTTTTCATTAATTTCCTCTCAATTTTCCTTGGGTGTTATTCTCAGCAATTGCCAATTTTACCTTGACATTTTGGTTTGAGGTCGATCTGCTGACAGACTCGGCAGGCAGGACACCGCATCCCATAGCATTTTATCATCTTATGCCCCTTGATTTAAGGAAAGCAAGACATATTTCTACCAGTGCTTTATGGATTTTCACCGGTTGCATTGAGCTTTCGCAACTTTCAATCAAAAGTTTGATCTTACTCGGAGCATCTCTGCAGAAAGTAAAAAGCGTTTTTTGGGAGTCCGATCCGTCCCGCACAGCAAAGTCTATAAATATAGCGAGCCGGACGATCGCACACCGACAGTAAAAGCCAAACCGAGATGCTCCCGATCGCACTTACCCCGGCATAGCAAAAATAATCAAGATCGATGTGGTAGACTAGGAAAAATAGTTTTAAATCCGCACGCTCGGATGGAAGCAAAACTATGTCAATTTTTAAGCGATTTCCTACATCTGTCCGCTATCTGATAGCGCGGTTGCGCCACTGGACCCAACCAGCGGTTTGGGCTCCCCTAGCCGTGCTCTGTGCAGGGGGGTTATTTATCTGGGAGGTCTCTGTAAACCCAGAAAGGTTGAGCATAGATGGCGAAGAAGAAGTAGCCACAAACAATCCAGCTTCGCTATCGGGACTATCTGCTGAAGATACCGCCATTGCGGCTGAAATCGACAGCTCACCAGTGCTAGTCAATCAGTTTAATGGCTCTACTGCTTCTGAACTGAACTTGTTAAATTCATCAGTAGTAAAAAGCCAAGGTTTATTCGAGGAACTTCGAGATCGGGACTTAGAAACTCCTCAGCCATCTTCCGCCCCCAATCGGGTAGGAAGCAGCGGATTTTTACCCTTGCCAAATTCAGCAAATCCTGATGTCGAGGCCGGAAACAATAACCCTGAAAATTCCAGCTTGCCAAGTTCAAACGCAACATCAGCGTTGAGTTTATCTGGCAGTGGGAGACTGACTTCCGGGATAAAAACGATTAATCCTGAGTCTGGGGGTACAGCGACAGCAACTTTATCGCAGGCGTCGAGTGATGCTAATTCAGGTAAACAAAACGAAAATTCTCTGCCTTTGAGTCCGCTGCAAGCAGCTATGAAAAAATACGTCGTTGCTAACACTTCGGCAACGGCGGCTTCGGCTGAGAAAACAGCAGACTCGGCTACATTGCTCGATCGACCGGCTTCCGATCCGGCTGCAGGAAATGCGACAAATTTGCTCCCAACGACCGCTACAGCTCAAAGTGGAGCAAATCCTGTGAATGTTCCCACAGCACTTCCCCCACTTGTGGTTCCAACAACTACTGTGAGCAAGGAATCTCAAGAATTCTTAAACCCCACAGCTACAGTCCCTGAACCCTTGGCTGGATTAAATTCCCGAGTACCGAGCCTTCCCGAAATTAATGCAGGGGCTGCAACGGTGGCTTTGCCGAAAAATCCCTACCAAACTAATTTATCTGGCTCAGGCTTCGCACCTGAAGTTCAACCTGTGGCACTTCCAGTAGCCATACCTTCGCCAACACCTCTACTTCCAAATGTCGGTCCATCTCCCTTTCCAAGTGCGATCGGGGGAAGCAAGATAATTAGCCCTCAATTCTCTCCCAATTCAGCGAATTCTCAATTTCAACTACCTCAACCGAGTCAGCTTAACTTGCCTGAGCCACCTAACTTTGGAGTTGTTCCCCAAAACACAAATCAGGGCGTGCAGCCCATTCAACCTCAAACTTTTGCTACACCCCGCTCCCTGGCTCCAGGACGCTACATTGGCGGTGGCGAAATCAATACTTTCAGCAATCCGTGAACTGCTTCTAGTATCGTCTCTGCGGGCGGTGAACTGATGAATTTCCCCCTTTTCCCCCTCGACATCTTCAAATGTCGGGGGTTTTATATTTTCTGTTCAATCTCATACTAAAAAATGGAAACATTGGAAACATTAATGAAACATTGAAAAATTTACTTGACGCGCCAGTGAGGGGCGTGTCAGAATTGGTCAAACCTCACAAGGGGACGAGAACCCGTGAAAATCACAAAACACCGAGACAAAATCCTTGAGGTACTGCGAGAGTGGTTTCGCATCCACAAACAGGGGCCCACCCTGGAAGAGTTGTGTACAGAAATGGCAATGCAGCCCCGTCAGAAAGCAACGGTGCAGCGGTGGTTGCAAACAATGCGAGGCATCGACGTGGAATGGGAAGACAATGCTGCGCGAAGTCTCCGGCTGCTTGCCCCTGAAGCAGAAGAACCCGAACTGCAAATATCCGTAACGGAAACCTTGCGGTATCTGGCGACGGGACTGACAGAGTGGGAAAAACGAGAACCCAGCAACGGATCGCACATCCCAACAGCCCTCCGCATCGGGATGTCCCGAATGTACTTAACATCTTTATTGCAAGGAGACGAACAAGTCCCCTCAAACCTGCCAGAATTTTTTGACTGGGCAAAAAATCCTGTTGTTGAGTGGAAACCTGCAACAGAAATTAAACACCTTTCAACCGATGTCACCCTCATCGAAGAGGGGGTAGTTTCCGACTTTGCCAAACAGTGGCAGGTTAAAGGTGGCGATGTAGAAAGGCAGGTACAAGAGAAAGTCCTGCAAGATGTCCTGGAATACTGTCGGGGACACCAACTCGCAGATGCTTATCGAACCTATCGCAAACTAATTATCGATCGCCCCATCCTTCCCTACCCCGAATACCGCAGCCTCCTGTCTTCATCCCAACTCAGACCCCTGCGCGAATTCTTGTTACAAACCTATGTCGATTTAGTCGATTTAGCAGAAGAAAATACCTATCATTTTTGTCCTCGCTGTAAGTATTTAATGCGCCGCCGCCGAGATGGAATCCATAGCTGCCGAACCAAAAATTGCGAACAGCTAAGTGCGAAACTTCATCTCCCACCGCTGCCGCCAATTCCCAAACACGACGCAGAAACTTGGAAAGCCGTTACCCCGGGCGTATATCGCTACGGCACAATCCCAGGAATTTGGGAAATTCAATTAGCAGAAAGTCTCACAAAAATGGGCATCCGCGTCACCCTGTGGCCGGAGATAGATGAATTTGACTTGCTGGTGGAATTTAGCAAGAAACTTAGCTGGGCGATCGATGTCAAAGATTGGGAATATCTCGACGAGGAACGCTTGCAGAAAGTGAAGTACCGGTTTGATGCCACTGAAACCTTTATTGTGTTCCCAGACGAGCGAGAAGACAAACTGCGGATTAAAGTGGTACGCCAACAACTCGAACCAGAATTAGGTGGCGTGCGCTTAATGTTGATTGGCGAAATCATCTCCCAGGCTGAAAAAATTATGGAGGATAGAAACCGTGCGCGATCTTGCTAAATGGAGTAAAAAACTGCGAGAAGCACTCCGCAACTCTGAGGACTTAAAAGCTGATGCGGCTTCTCGTATTTCCGACACTGATACCAAGGTACAGCAGCGAGAAATTGTCCGTCTTGCCCAACTGATTGCTGAAGTGGAATTAGGGCTAACACTGCTGAGGGAAATAGCTCCTGAAGAACCCGCAGCCTCTGTCTCAGCTTTACTTTCGGGATATCGGTTTCCGGTTGAATCACTCTTAAATGATGCTAACTGGCTGCTGGTAAAAAAAGCTCGTTTTTATCTGGTACGGCGCAAAGGGAATCAATGGCAGCGATCGCTCTGTGAATACATCAACATTCCTGAAATTTTGAGAATATTCAGCTTAACAGACATCAGCGAAGTACCCCAATTAATTCCCTCAAGTACATACCCCCGCCGCTTGCAGCTATATCAACAAACCCTATCAACAACCCCGCAGCACACAAAACGAAAAACCAAACTAGCAACTCCTGGGTATTGGTATGCCAAAATTTCCCACAAAGGTAACTCTCCGGCTGAGGTTCCTATCAATATTCCTCAAGCTGTGGCTAATCTTGCAGCATCGCCGCAGGTATCTTTTCGCCGCACGCGCAATCAAAACAATCCTTCTCATACCGTCACCCTAGAAGAGTTGCTGATTTCAGCCAACGAAATGGATTGTAAACTGGCTGAATCGGGGTACAGCCCAGAAAACTATCAGAGTCGCCTTCGAGGAATTGCCTTGCGGTTGTACGACGTATCAACCGATGATTTTTCCCCCGGTAGCGAACTGAAACTAGAGCAATTCGTCCACATTGTCGGTTTATTGAACGTTGGTAAATCGACACTGTTAGAAGTTCTGATTTACCATTTGGCCAAACAAGGATATCGCTGTGGCTTAATTGTTAATGATGTTGTTGCACAGGTGCGTCTCGCATCCTTATTTTTGCACGGAATGGGAATTTCTGCGGCTCCCGTACTGGGGAGCAAGCGCTCTGAACAATTGGAAAAAATTTATGAACCCATTCTGGCAACAATGGGCGAAGAAATTGCACAAGGAGCCATTCATCCCGCGTGGCGCTGGTTTAGTTTTGTTTGTCCTTTATTAGCTTTAGTCCAGTCAGAAGATAAGTGGGAATTCGGGTCGGAACCATGCCACAATCTTTACCAAAAAGTGACCGCAACCCAAAAAGACAAAGCAATAGACAGTGAAGATTTAGAATATTGGGAAGAAAGCGAAACAGAAGATAAATATACCTGTCCTTTTTATTACAAGTGTCCGCGCCACCAACTAGAACGAGACATCGCTCAATCTTTGGTGTGGGTGTTAACAACCGCCAGCTTCATTCATACCCGCGTTCCCCGTCAGGTATTTGACGAAATTCATACCCGCGTTCCCCGTCAGGTATTTGACAAAAATCTTACTTTTGCTGAAGCTGTTTACCGCGAATGCGACTTTCTGTTTGTTGACGAAGCTGACCGGGTACAGGTGCAATTTGACGAAGCTTTTGCACCGGATGAAGTGTTAGTAGATGCTTCGGGAAACTCATTATTAAATAAACTGGGAAATAAATTTGCCAATGCTATCTACAATTCGGATCGTCGCAGCATGGGGGCTGAATTAGTTGCAGCAGCAAAGAAAGCGCACGACTTCGCTCAAATTGCTGCTGACATCATCCTTCCCAAGCTGCACAACCAATCCGAACTCGTTGAATGGTTGGGTTCAACTCCGTTCACGGGCCGTTCTGTATTTGCCCGCATTATCCGCGACATCCTCGAACCTCCACCGGAGACAGAAAATAGCGAACCCAAAACTAAACTTACCCGCAAAGAACGCAGTCAGCAGCGGCGGAACCGAATTGAAGCCGGTTTGCCGCCTTTCGAGGAACGCCAGCGCCGCAAACAGGTTATGCAGACAATAGAGAATTTTTTGCAAGCACCTCTCAACCGCCGCCAAGGAGGAGAACTTTCAGATATTGCCTTTACCTTGTTGAGTGCAGAAAGCGAGACTTTGGCATTAGCTGAAGTAGCTAATTGGCTCAACAGATGGCTTGAATCTTTGGGAATTTCTATTGCCGATAAAACTAAGTTTAGTGAAGTTTCGCGCCACTTGTACTTTGCAGTTCTCGTGGCTGTGCTGAGTAATCAGTTAGCCTTTTTGGTTGACCATTTAAGCGCCTTAATGAGGTCGCGCGTTATTGATTTGCACGACACCAGTCTTTCCCTAGTGCATCGCCCGCCCCGCGACTATCTGCCGGTGCTGCCATCTGCACCTGTGGGGAATATTTTGGGCTTCAAATATACGCCCGATCGCAGCAGCAGAGGCGGCAAATTGGAGTATTTTCGCTATGTTGGAGTCGGTCGCGATTTACTGCTGAATTTCCCCAGTATTTTTGCTGTTGACGGTTGGGATGGCCCTCATACAGTGCTGATTTCAGGCACTAGCTACGCTCCTGGTGCTCCCGCTTATCACATTCGTCAAAAACCTACTGTATTGTTAGAACCTGCCTCTAACAATCACCAAGCTGGCGATGCTGGAATTGCCGAGAGTGAGTTTTTCTTCACACCGCAGCAGAACGCAGTTGGAAAGGACATCGCTCTATCCGGACTGCCTCCAAAGGCGCGGAAAAAAGCGGCCGAGGAGATGGTTAAGGCTATCTGTAACAGACCTGGACAAGCTCAGAGTTTTCTCGATCGCCTATTTGAGACTTTAACAGATAAAGGACAGCAAGACCCGCAGCGGTGGGACGATCGCAAACGCCTTTTACTCATCGTTAACAGCTACGACGAAGCCGCACAGGTTGAGTCAGTTTTGAAACCAATTTACCGCATTGACAATATTGACGGAATTAAAGTTCTCCGCCGCGACAATGCTCCTGCTGACTTAAGCGGGATTCGCCGGGGTAAAATTCGGGATTTAAACAAACTTTCCACTGAGATTGTAATTGCACCTTTAATGGCTCTAGAACGCGGTCACAATATCCTCAACGATAACCGGATAGCAGCATTTGGAGCAGCGGTATTTTTGAGCAGACCGATGCCTGTCCCCGGTGACTGGCAAACCACCGTCCAGCAACTCAATAATTGGGCGCTGGAAAATTGCTCAAATTTCGCTTTGTACGAGCCAATTCAGCGGCGCGGCGACACTCTCAACCTGGCGAATGTTGATAGTGAATTTTACAAGTATGCAGTAGACAAGATGCTCGATTTGAACTGTCGGGCGATGTCTTTCAAACAGTTGACTGAGGATGAACGTTCTGTACTTTGTTGGACTCAGTTAGTGAGTATCTGGCAAATCATCGGGCGTTTGGTGCGGGGCGGTGTTCCTTGCATTGTTCACTTCCTAGATGTCAAGTTCGCGCAGAAATCAGCGGAAGGGGAACTCGACAGCGTTGTTACCTCACTTTTGGCGGGAATTATCAAAGAACTTCAACACTCGGTTGAGGGGGAAGGAAAACGACCCTGTGACAGCACCCTGGGGCGATCGCTCTACGGAGCTTTCTTAAACGCACTTAAAAAAACAAAGGAGTTACACTATGACATTTAATACCATTCTTCCCGGAGCCTGGGAACTGACTCAGGACTTGGAATGCAATCTCTGTTCCCTAATTGTTCCTACTGCATGGCAGCAAGTTGCTAAATCTCTGGCACAAAAGCGCGTCAAACTGCTTGGCAAAGGTTATCCGTCTGTGCCTGTGTACTCGCTCGATCGCATGATAGCGGCCAGCTTCCCGAACATTATCCAAACGGTGCGTTATGGCTGGCAGAATCCAGGTGCAACTTGGCTGTTTGCAACAGAAAAGGCTGAACTTTCTAATTTATCAGAATTCATCAAAGATTGGCTTCGAGAAGAATTTAGCGAGGTTTTGGGAGAGTCGGAAGTAGATTCCTGTCTCGAAAAGCTAGATAATCGAGCTTGGCAGTGGAAAGAGCCTCAAACTTATTCTCTGCTGCGCCCGCCAGAAAATCAATATGATGAGATCCGTTTCCAAGCAATTCCCGATTACCTAGCTGTTGAATTTCTCAAAAATCCTCAAGTCTGCTTTGGTGAAAACGATCGCTATCAACTAACCTTCTACCGAGTTGTCAGCCTCAATAAGGGTGCTGAACTGATGTCGTGGCCTCCCCATCCGGTGTCGCTGATTGAGAAAAACGAAGAAGTCGGTACAGCAAATATCTCATTTGTCATCCGTTTTAAGCTGCAAACAGTTCCTTGGCGCAGCGAACCCATTATTTACCATCAACTTTCAATTCGGCGGTGGATTGTGGCTCCTTTCGATAAATTTCCCTATGGAGGTGCTACCGCTTATATTGGTGATAATCGTCGGTGGTTAGACGGGGTTCGCCAACCGTTTTGTTTTATGCCTTTACCTGTGAAAAAGCGTCCAGGTGGGACACCACTGTGGCCTAAAGCCATTAGCGAGTTACTTATGATTAATGACTCTCCACTTCCCGATCCAAAAGATTTAGTTAAACAGTCCAAATATAATTGGTCTGTGTTTGGTCAAGAACCGGAGGGAATACAAATAGCGATCGCCTACGACACTCGGCATAGCGGAGATGTACCTTGTTTGCCCGGTGTCAGTCCGCTGGATTTAGCAAGTATCGATCGGGCAATTCAAAATCAGATCGAGCAATCTAATTTCCCTATTAAACGAGTGGGTGAAGCTACAAGCAGATCAGGCACATACGTGCCTTTCTGGGAGAAGGGAGAACCAAAAAAGAGAGGCGATAAATCACCGAAAAACCCTGACGACTTATCTACCCCTATGCTGCGGCCCAAAATTGCTGCACCTGCTGTATTTCGTTCCGCCGAAAATCCTCTCCATACAATACTTATCCTATGGGAAACACAAAAATGTCGAGATCAACTAATTTCTGAAATCTGTAAGTTACTTTCTTTATCACCGAAAGGAGAATCTCAGATTTATAACCTAGAAGTACAAGGGGAAGAAACTATCTATGAAGGCTCATTAGGTTCTCTGCTAATTAAAACTCAGCACGTTCAAGATTTGACACAGAGACTTGATGTAAAAACTTCCTCAGTCAAAGGCAACAGCCGACAAAAACAGCGAATTAATTTAATCGATGAGCGCGTCTCTCAGATTGTTTCATCTCTCCCTAAGTCTCAAGAAATATCGGCTGCATTAATTGAAATAAAGCCTAAAAAATCCTTCTTTCCCTCGGAGTCAGATCCAAAGTTAGCATTAAGAATTGGGGCAATGAAGGCTGGCTATGTCAACCAACACATTCACGCAGTAACGGCTCATAATAAAAAGGGTGAAGAATATAAAATTAGAAATTCCCCCAATCGAGTACAAAAAGCTGTATCGGATTTATGGCGGCAATTCGGGATTCTGCCTGCTCCGATAATTGACCCAGAAAAGGATGGCATCAATCCGAATTTGTGGCTGACTTGCTTCCGCGTCCTGCGTCGAACTCGAAAAACAACGGCTAGCAATACCCCTGCTACTGTTGCATTAATGGTGCGAGTTAATCCAGTCACAGGAATCGTACAAGTTACCACCCCTTCTTTATTCCCGCAATGGGTATCGTATCCAGTCGGACTTGGACACCTGATTAATGAAAAATGGCACCCGGATTCGGATGTTGATGAAATTACGGGCGATCGCGGCGAAGAACAGCAGTCTAGCGAAAAAAAACACGAACAACAGTTTCTTAATAAATTCGTTGCTGACTGTTTGAGAGATTGCCTAAATACCTCAATAGAAAAGGATAAAATTCCCAGCGTACTATTCATTGCCGAAGCGCAAAATGCCCGAAAAATGCTGACGTGGTTGCAAAACCCCAAACTACCAGCCAACAATTTACCAGATGAACTGAAACGGCACATGAAAGAATCTGAACAAAATCGTCTGTGGGTTGTGCGGTTGCGAATTGCCGGTGACGGTGAAGTTCCTGTTTGTATTGTCAAGGATTCTCCTGGCAGCAGAGCCAAGGGTTTATTTTGTTGGAATGGTGTGTGTAATCAGCCAGAAAATGTGCTTTATCTAAGCATGAGGAAGGGGTTAACTACTGAAAAGGGGTTATTACGTCGGTTAGAGTCTCGGCTCGATAATGGCAGCAAGCAAGCTGGAAATCCCAAACCTTTAGAGATAGCTGTCCTTCATTCCCCAGGAATTGAGACCAGCAAATTAGCTTGTTTTGTCCACAATCTGAGAGACCGGTGGCCGTATTTTGCGGATGAAGTTTCTCTGCCGTTCCCATTTCCCTTTGCCACTTTAGCCAAAGAGTATGCGGTGAGTGCTAAAGATCGGGTCGAATTAGAGGAGTCAGAGGAATCTGAGGAGCCAGAAGACCTAGAAAACTCTGACTAAAGCTGTCAATTCACTAGCGAGAAGCGGCCCGCACCAACAACAATCCGCCAATTCCCAAGCCAAAAGCGATCGGCAGCCAAGCCGACAGAATCGGAGTCAAAACAGCTTTCACGCCCATAGAACTGGTGATGAAAGAAAATACGTAGTAAGTAAAAATCACAACTACGCTAATA
>Ga0209490_10001751_pt1 | contig 20813 bp, 16 predicted proteins | sample MAT06_FD_187209 | JGI IMG/M metagenome (GOLD analysis project Ga0209490, IMG submission 187209) | Freshwater microbial communities from Lake Fryxell liftoff mats and glacier meltwater in Antarctica - MAT-06 (SPAdes) (version 2) | ecosystem: Environmental > Aquatic > Freshwater > Ice > Liftoff... | reverse complement strand
TCGACTGTGACGCCTGGCTGGCCCGGCCGCGTCAGCATGCCGACGATGTCGACCAGGCGCCGCGTCTTCGGCCGCACGACGACAGTGCCGTTGCTCAGCAGCGACCAGGCAATCTTGTCGCCGGCCTGCAGGCCCAGGCGCTCGCGCACCTCACGCGGAATCTTGACCTGGCCCTTGATGGACATGGTGGTCGGCTCGGACATTCGGCACTCCAGATTTACGATTCGATTTATCGTAGAGAGACCGAATCGCGAGGTCAACCAGAGAGCGGCCATGACCCGCCAAGGCGCCACCGATTTTGAGGGCTTACCGTGACCGATGTCCAGTGCTCGGCAGGCTGGTTCGAACCCGGTACGCCAGCTGCCGACCCATTTCAGACATCAGATCTGGAAGATTGGGCGCCCTGAAGCGGTCATCCGAACGTACGTTCATCGCCGCAGCGCCCAGTCAATGTATGGAGGGCTGATGGGAGCGGTCGATGCGCAGATCATGTTCGCGCAACGCCGCCAGATGCGAACCTCGGGCAATGAAAACCAACTGCGAACCAGCCTGCTCTAGCCAGGCGTCGACAACGATGTCACCGGCACCTCCGGAGTCCAAGAGCGCGATGCGCATGAGACTTCCGTTCTGCTGTGGGTGAACCGACGATCGCCGGACGGCCAGGACACACTGTCGCTGCATTTGCAACTGGATCCGGATTCTTATGTGGCAGCCTTCCAAAGCAATACCAATCCCTTTTGGGCTCGGATGTTCGGGCTTTCTCGGAGACAGCGGCCGCATCAGCCCCGCCCAGCTGCCCTGAAGGTCTGCGTCGCGGCCGAACGCCCCCAGTCCTTCGGCCAGGTGCTCGAGACCAGGTCTCTGGCTCTTAAGCTGGGTTTCACGGGCGAAGAAAGAGCGATCAACGCGTTTCGGTGCCGGCCAGCGTGCGTGCCTTCCTTGCCGGCCGTCGGTGACAGGCATGATCGGGCACTCCCGTATGTCTACCGCTGGCCATGCCGGCTGCCGATTGCCAAGGGCATGCTTATGGATCCGCTGTCCCTCGCCCTTGCCGCCGGCAAGAGCTTCCTGCTGGTCCTGGCCACCCTGCTGCCAATCCTGAACCCAGCGGCGACCGCACCGATCTTCCTCGGGCTGACCGAGGGCGCGAGCGAGATCACGCGGCGCGTGCTGGCCCGGCGTATTGCGATCAACATGGTGTTGCTCATGACCGGGGCCATGCTGGTCGGGTCGTATGTGCTCGACACCTTCGGCATCTCCCTGCCCATCGTGCGCGTGGCCGGCGGCAGCATCATCGCCGCCAATGCTTGGCGGCTGCTGGCCGTCAACCCGTCCGCACGCGACAGCAGGCAGTCCCTGGCCGACGCCTTCACGCCCGAGATGGCGCGCACCCATGCCTTCTACCCCATGACCTTCCCGATCAGCTGCGGTCCGGGCTCCCTGGCTGCGGCTATCACGATCGGCGTCACGCTGCATGAACAGCAACCGGTGCTGTCACTGGCGCGCTTTGCCGGCGGCTTCGGTGGGCTGATCGTCATCGGCCTAGTGATGTTCGTCGCCTTCCGCTATGCCACGCAGTTGCTCAAACCACTGGGCGACACCGGCACCACGGTCTTCCTGCGGCTGAGCGCCTTCATCCTGCTTTGCCTGGGCGTACAGATCGTCTGGGACGGGATCAGCGAACTGCTGCGCAGCCTGTGACGCGCCTCGTATTTCCCTGGGTCTAGACTCGGCAGTTGCCATCTGCAACTGACGCATGCGTCTTTTGCGTCGACAGGCGCAAAGGGCATGCGCGTACAGGGAGACCGCACATGAGAGTCAAACCCGCCCTGATGGACCTTCCCATCAAGATTTCGACGAGTGGCTTTTACCGCGGCTTCACCAAACACGTGACGATCACGGCCAAGCTGTTGGTCGGTGCTCTGATCCTCTGGGCCATCGTCTTCCCCAAGCGGTCCAGCGCCTTCCTGGGCGGCATCAACGACTTCATCCTGGCGACGTTCAGCTTCTGGTATGTCTACGCGATGGCCTTCTTCGTCATCCTGTGCCTGGTGCTGGCCATCTGGCCGCCCTCGGGCCGGCTGAAGATGGGTTTGCCGCAAGACAAACCCGAGTTCTCGAACTTCTCGTGGTTCTCGATGATGTTCGGCGCCGGCATCGGCATCGGCATGATGACCTTCGCCACCGCCGAGCCGATGTACCACTTCGCCAAGAACCCGGCCACCTTGCAGGGCATAACCATACCAAGCACCCTCGGCAATGTGCGCGACGCGTACATCTGGTCGTTCACGCACTGGGGCTTCGCGGCCTGGGCGGCGTATGCAATTGTCGGTTTGTCATTGGGCTACTTCTCGTATCGCCGCGGCCTGCCGCTGACGATCCGTTCCGGGCTCACACCGTTGTTCGGCAGGGCGATGTCGGGACTCTTGGGCCATGTCGTGGACGTGGTGGCCGTGGTGGCCACCGTGCTGGGGGTGGCGCAGACCCTGGGCTTTGGCGTCGAGCAGCTCGTCTCGGGCCTGTCGCGCATCGGCGTCGGCGAATGGCTGCAGACCACGGCGGCAGACGGCACGCGTTCGTCGTCGACCGCCGGCACCGTCGTCGCCTTGCTGGTCATCATGGGCGCGTCCACGCTGTCGGCGCTGTCGGGCGTGGGCAGGGGCATCAAGTGGCTCTCCAACATCAACATGGGCCTGAGCTTTGTTGTCCTGGCCTTCTTCGCCGTCTTCGGCTCCACGCTGTTCGGACTGCAAACCCTGGTCGTCGGGCTGTGGGACTACGTGGTGTCGATGCCCGGCAACATGTTCACCGTCTGGGCGAAAGATGGCACCCCGGTCGGTGACGCCCTGGCGGGCTGGCAGGGCGGTTGGACAATCTTCTACTGGGCCTGGTGGATCGCCTTCGCACCTTTCGTCGGCCTCTTCCTGGCCCGCATCTCGCGCGGCCGCACGGTGCGCGAGTACGTGCTGGGCGCAATGATCGTGCCGGCGATCATGTGCTTTGTGTGGTTCGCCCTGGTTGGTGGCACCGCCATCAACCTGGAACTGACGGGCCAGGCTGCTGGTGCCATTGCCGGTGCCGGACAGGAATCACAGCTGTTCGCGATGCTGGGCGTGATGCTGAGCCCGGACCTGGCCCGGGCGATGTCGATCTTGGTGGTGGTGCTGCTGCTGACCTACCTGGTGACGTCGGCCGACAGCGCCGTGCTCATCATCAACACCATCAACGCTGCAGGCGACGAAGGCCCCAAGGCGCGACCGCACATCCTGTTCTGGGGCGTGGCCCTGGCACTCGTGGTCGGCGGGCTCATCGTGGCCGGCGGACTGGGTGCCATCAAGACGGCAATGGTCATCGGTGCCTTGCCCTTCAGCGTGGTGATGGTGGTGATGGGCATCGCGCTGGTTAAGGGCATCTGGTACGACAGCATGCGTGAGAAGCGGGGTATGCCGACCACCACGGAGGCGGCCGAGGTCAAGGGCTGACCGGCAACATGGGCCGGCCATCCGGGTCCGCGTTCGCTGCAATTGCTGCTTCGCAGGGTCCGTGTTGGAAACCGGCCGATGCGCTGAACGGAGTCCGGTGCGACCTTGAAGCCGCGGCGAGAGCAGTTGCAACGGATGCGATTACCTCTAGTTCGCCGCCCCAGTTCGGGCTGTGTTTGGAGGTCGATCTCGATGAACCGCCTGAGCAATTGGGCTCCGGCTAGATGCCGTACAACAGCCCTTCAACTGCACCCGCTCCTGGCCGGGACGAGCCGACCAATCCTGCTCCCGACAAGCATCGTTGCCGTCCGCCTGTCGCACCGGTTGGTGAACGGGCACGTGCCTTACGTGCGGGAAAGATCCTAAGTCTGCGATACAAACCAATGGAGGTTTCGCATGTCGAACGGATGGGCACCAGAGCGGCGGGCAGGGCGGGCCGAGCTGATCCGTACTCGGAAGCAGTGGCAGCAGGTCACCGGGCCGCGCACGCCTGACAGCCAGGCGAAGGCCAGCAGAAACGCCTACCAGGGCGGGTTGTGGCTGAGGCTGCGCGAGCTGTCGCGCCTGATAAACGCCGAGGCTCGAGAGGCGCGAGATCTGGAGCGGTTACTTCTCAAACGCTGGTTCGAGGCCGGCACGCCGATACACTGACAGGCGTCACTGAATTCTGATCTGGCCAGCAGTCGTATCCCGGCGCGCGGTCACGAAGGAGTCTGCCCCTTGAACTGGGCCACGCTACAGCCACGTTCTCTGAAGACGCGGGTGACGATGGGGATCCTGGTGATCTTCGCGCTGGGCCTGGGGGCCACGGCATGGTATGCCAGTCGGCTCTTGCGCCAGGACATGCAGGTGCTGGTGGGCGATCAACAGCTGTCTACCGTCACCGTGTTGGCCGACCAAGTGTCTGGCCAAGTGTCGGTCAGGCTTCAGAGCCTGGAAGAACTGGCCGCCAAAGCCGGCCCGGTGCTGGCCGATGCCGGCGCCACGCAGTCCCTGCTAGACCAGGACACGCTGGCCGCACAACTGTTCAACCGTGGCAGCTTCGTCACCCGAATAGACGGTGTCGCCATCGCCTCGACGCCGCGCGAGCTTCGTCGCGTCGGTATCGATTACCGTGATCGCGACTACATGGTCGCCGCTTTGGAGAGCGGCCGCACGGTGGTCGGTAAGCCAGTGCTCGGCAAGGCCTTGGGCACACCCGTGCTGGTAATGGCCGCACCGGTGCGGAACAGTACGGGTCGGGTGATCGGTGCGATCGCCGGCGTCACTGATCTGGGACGGTCGAGCTTCCTCGACACCATCACCAGCCACCGACATGGCGAGACCGGCAGCTTCCACGTCGTATCCGTTCAGCACCGCCTGATCGTCACGTCCAGCGACCACAGCCGCGTGATGCAGGTGCTGCCGCCACCCGGCGCGAACGCTGTTATCGACCGCCTGATGCAGGGCTACCAGGGCACGGTGGTGCTGAAGAACCAGCTCGGCACCGACGTGCTCAACTCCGGGCGGCATGTGCCGGTGGCCGGCTGGGACATCGTGGCCTCGCTGCCTGTGGCAGAAGCCTTTGCCCCCATCGAGCACATGCAACGCCGCATGCTGGCCGCCGCTACGACCGTGACCTTGATGGTGGCCGGGCTGGTCTGGTGGCTACTGCGGCAACAGCTGGCGCCGATGGTGGCGGCAGCACGAGCCCTGGCCCGGCAGGCGGCGCATCCCCAGCCGTCCCAGCCCCTGCCAGTGGCCCGCGACGATGAGGTCGGCACGCTGATCACCGGCTTCAATCGCCTGCTGCTGACGCTGGACGAGCGCGAGGCCAACTTTCGCCTCAGCGACCAGGCGCTGCGCTCGATCTCCGAGGGCGTGGTCATCACCGGACCCGACCAGCTGGTGCTGTCGATGAACGACGCGCACGCGGCGATCACCGGCTACTCCCACGAAGAAATCCGAGGCCACAACCTGCGACTGCTACAGGGGCCCCTGACCGATTGCAACAGCGTGCAGTCAATGCGCACTGCCATTGCCGCGGGCGCGCCTTTCCATGACGAGCTGCTGAACTATCGCAAGGACGGCACCACGTTCTGGAATGAGATGACGATCTCGCCCGTGATTGGCGCCAACGGCAAGTTGACGCATTTCGTGGGCGTCACGCGCGACGTCACCCAACGCCACCAGGCGCAAGAACAGATCAACCAGCTGGCCTTCTTCGACACCCTGACCGGCCTGCCCAACCGCCGCCTGCTGGGCGATCGGCTGGCGCAGGCGATGGCCGCCAGCCAACGCAGTGGGCTGTACGGCGCGGTGGTCTTCATCGACCTGGACCACTTCAAACCGCTGAACGACCAACACGGGCACGGCGTCGGAGACCAGTTGCTGGCGCAGGCAGCCGAACGGCTGCGCGCCAGCGTGCGCGAAGCCGATACGGTCGCCCGCTTCGGCGGCGACGAGTTCGTGGTCGTGCTGGCCGCGCTGGGCACCGACGCCGATGCCTCGGCGGAGCAGGCGCGCAACATCGCAGAGAAAATCCGCTCGGCTTTCGGGCAGGTCTTTGTCCTGGCGGCGCCGCCCGCAGCGCCGACATCAGCGAGCGCGATCGAGCACCGCTGCTCTGCCAGCATTGGCTTGGCCTTGTTCCGGGGCCATGGCGCACATGCCGACGACCTGATCCGTCAAGCGGACAACGCGATGTATGCAGCCAAGAGTAGCGGCCGTGATGCGATCCATCTGCATGCGATGGCTGATTGAGTTGGGGTCTAGCGCCTGCCTGACCCAAGCATCGCGCAGGCAGCGGCCGATCCGATCACCGCCATGCGGCATATTGCCGCTATGTCACCGCCCACCCCGAGAGGCCTGGCACGTACCGAAGTCCAGGTCAGGACCGACCTGGCCGCCGCCTACCGGCTGGGGGCACTGAACGGCTAAGACCACACCGTCTAAACCCACCAGTCGGCCAGTGTGCCCGACGAGCCCGACGGTGAGCCATCGTATAGCCGCCCTTCGGCAGCACCCGCTTATGGCCGTTATGCACAGGTCTCAGTTATGAATAGCGTAGGCCGGTTGTGCGACGGGGCTTCCTCGTGACGGGGCTGAACTCGGCGACCGGGTTCTGCACATAGTTACAGCGTCTTAAGGAACTCCAACAGCGAGTCCGTCGCCCTGAAGCGGCGGACCGGCGTCTCGGGGTCCTGCAACCGGGCCAAGGCCTTCTCCTTCATCGCCAGGTCCGCTTCGACGTATTGATGCGTTGTCGTCGGACTCTCGTGACCCAACCACAAGGCGATCACGCTGATGTCCACGCCGGACTGCAGCAAGTGCATGGCTGTGGTGTGACGCAAGGTATGAGGGGAGATCGAGCGCTTGGCCAGGCTGGGCTTCGTGCTTGTGGCTGCCTTCACTGCCAAGGCCAGGCGTTGCGTGACGTTGGAGCGCGTCATTGCGTCCCCACCCCTGTTGGGCAACAAGGCCGACGTTGGCCCGAGATCGGCGTTGAGCCGCAACCACGCCCGGATCGCTTTGACCGTTGAGCGCCACAGCGGCACCGAGCGCTCCTTGCGTCCCTTGCCGTGTAGGTGAACGCAGGCCGCAGCGTCCAGCACCACGTCGCTGACCTTCACGCCGATGACTTCCGAGACTCGGGCGCCGGTGTTGTACATGAGGGCCAGCAGCAGGCAATCACGCTGGCTGACCCAGCCCAGGCCGGGCTGGCCGATCACTGCCAGTATCTCTTCGCGCGAGAGGAAGCCGAGCATTGGCCGCTCGAAGCGCTTCATCGGCACGCCCAGTGCCTGCTCGACCACCTGCATGGCGGCGATATCCCGACGCGCCGCGAACTTCAGGAACGTGCGCAGCGCCGCCAGCCGGGCATTGCGGCTGCGCACCGCGTTGTGACGCTCACTCTCCAGGTGGTCGAGGAAGCCCAGGATCAGCGCTGGTGTGATGTCAGTGAGCAGCATCGCCGTGGGCTGCTTGTGCAGACGCGTCTGGGCGAACTCCAGGAACAGCATGAACGCATCGCGGTAGGCCGCCACGGTGCGTGCGCTCAGCGCGCGATGCTGGGTCAGGTGTTCGGTGAAGAACGACTGCACCAACGCCGCGAAGCTGGGTGGGGCGGCGGGGTTACGCATGGTCTGACTCCCCGGCATGCTCGGCGTCGGCGAAGTGCTCGAACCGGGCACCGGCCAAGGCCATCAACTCGGGCACGCCGGTGAGATACCAGTACGTGTTGGAGATCTTGACGTGGCCCATGTAGGTGGACAGCGCCAACATCCGCTGATCGAGGTCCACTCCCTGCTCGTGCCACAAGATCAACCGCCTGACGGCGAAGCTGTGACGAAGGTCGTGCACCCGCGGCTGGCCATGACCGCCACGATCAACCCAGCCGAGCTGCTGTCGCAGTTGTCCGAACATCCGGTGCACCTGCCGGTCGCCAAGCGGCCCGCCCCGGCGCAGCCCGCGCGAGCCGACGAAGAACGGCGTCAGGGGCGTCGTGCGGACCTGCAGCCTGCGCAGTGCGCGGTAGGCCGCCAGAGGCGCGATCACACTCGGGTGCACTGGCACCAGTCGGGACTTGCCGAACTTGGTCTGTCGCACCGTCAACACGCCGGCTTCCAGGTCTACGTCGATGTCGGCCAACGCAATGGCTTCCGAGATTCGCAACCCCGCCGATGCGATCAGCCCCAACAGCGTCTCGTAGGTGGCCGCCCGAAGACCATCGCAAGGCCCCAGTTGGCGGGCCGCCTGCAGCAGTGCCTCGATCTCCTGGGGCTGGTAGATGTGTGGTGCCACTCGTCCCGGGATAGGCCCGAAGGTCGAGTCGTCAGGCACTTCGGTCCGGGGTTCGAATTGCTGCAGCCAGCGCAGGAAGGGCCGCAGCCAAGCCAGCCGCCGCGCTGCCGTCTCGGCGCTGGCCTTGCCGCCTTGCGCCTGTCGTGCCCACTGCGCCATCAGCTCCAGGGTCAGCGCCCCGGTGTGCTTCGATGCCGCGACGAAGCGGGCGAAGTTCGGCAGGGCATGACCGTGCGAGCGGAGATGGAAGCCCAGGCGCCGCCTCTCGGTCAGGTACTGCTGCACCCGCGCCTGAAGATCCATCGGCGCGATCATGCTGCGCTCCCAAACCAGGGCAAGGCCACCTCGGCCAGGTGCTGTTGATCGAGCTTGGCGTAGATCAGCGAGGTGTTCAGCGACCGGTGTCGCAGCACATCGGCTACCTCCTTGAGAGATCCGCCGCTGTTGACCAGCCGGCACGCCAGCGTGTGGCGCAGTGCGTGGCTGCGGCCATGCGGGATGCCGGCGCTTCGCAGCGCATTGCCGATGGCGCCACGCACTGCGTCAACCCCGACGGGCTGGTCATGTGGCGCATGACGGCGCACGAATACCGTCGTGATGGTGGAGTTCGGACGCTCGTGGCGCAGGTACTCAACCAGCGCTTCGCCGGTAGCAGCCGGCAGCGGCAGCACGTCTTGCCTGGCAGACTTCGTGCGCTTGAGCGTCAACGTACCGGCGCGCCAGTCGATGTCGCACAGCTCCAGCCTGGCGATCTCGCCACCGCGCAGCCCCAGGTCCAACGCCAGCCGCACCATTGCCAGTAGACGGCAAGGCGACGAGCGGGTCTGCTCGCAATGCGTGATCAGCCGCTGTACCTCCTGCGGCGTAAGGGCGCGCGGCAGCGTTGCGAGGGCCCAGCGGGCGGGTGAGGCGATCACGCCGAGCAGGGTATGCACGACGTCGCCACAGGTGGATCGGTAGCGGAAGTACGCCCGTAGCGCGCTGGCCAACGCGGTGGCGTGGGATACGGTGTTGACCCTGGCGAGTTCCTGCGCGATGAAGTTGCGCAGGTCCTCGGCCTGCAGTTCTCCGACGGTGAACGCCTGGCCGGAGAACTTCCACAGCAGGAGTTGGCCCACGATGCTCAGGCGCCCCTCGCGCGTACCGGCCGCAAGGCCCCGTGCGTCGCGCATGTGCGCGTCATAGCGGCACAGCTCCTCGGCAATGAGGCCGGTAGGCGATGGCCGTTCCGCGATGACGCGCTGCAGCCGTAGGACGGCCAATAAATGTCCAAGCCCTGCACTGAGGTCGCCGCGCGTGCGCAGCGCCGTAGCGTGGCAGTCGCAGCGTGGCAGGTGGTGGTTGAGGAATTGATCGACGAAGTCCTCGTCGAGTTGCTCGGCAGCCAGGCGACAGCGCGTCATCCAATGGGAGAAGTGCGCCAGCGCACGCAGGTGCTTCTCGATGCTGCCTTCGGCGTACCGGCCTCGCTCCAGCAGCGCCAAGTAGGCGTCAAGGTCCGCGGACAGCGGGCCATCGAGCAACCAGGCTCGTGATAAGGGGTGCAGCGTTCGGATCGGGTCCATGTTGATCTCCAGTTGTGAGACCAACATCCCTGCGCTATTGCCCAGCTTATGTCCAGCGTTGAGCAATCGCCAACTTCAGCAACCCCCAGCTACCAAGGCCCTCCAGTCCGCGTCATAGCCGAACTGTTCATAACTGAGACCTGTGCATAACGGCCATTTCCGGTCGCTGGTGGGAGGCGGCTTGCTGGCGTCTCCCCCGTCAGACCTGGGGAGGAAGCTCCAGCGTCACCCCCGATGACGCGTCGGTCGGGAATCGCGCGCTGTATCCATACTTGGAAAGGAGCTCGGAGGAGCCCCATCTCCGATTCCTCGGCGTGTCGTAATTGAACCAGAGCGTGGGGTGCTCTCCGTTCACGACCACCCTGGCCACAGCTTCGTCGTTGGGGTGGTTGAAATAGTTGTTATTCGTGCTGAAAACAAAGTGTTTGGCTTTGACCGCGGTCAGCAGTTCGCTCGTTACGTTGGCACGACTGCCGTGGTGACTCAGCTTGACAGCGTCGACCTCGATGCGACCCTGGATGCCACGTCGCTTCGCCAAGGCTCGCAGGGCCGGCACAAGCACCGGCGAGAACGCATCTGCTGACAGGAGGATGGATGCGCCTTGGTGCTCAACCAGTAGCGCGATGCTCGACCCGTTCGGCACAGATTTGTCGGTGGGTGTTTGCCGTTCGGCTAGTGCCTCGAGACTGGGAACGGCACCTCGCGTCGGCGATGGGTCTGAGTCGGGCTGATCTCGCTCCTTGCGCCGCAGCCTATCGAGCTCCTTGGCCCAGACCCGGTACAGATCGGCCAGGCGCTCCGGTGTGGGCGACAGCAGGGTGACCCGGGGCGCTCCGACCCCTGTCAACTCGACTCCACCACCCTCCGCAGGTGTTCCTACGGGCCCGCCAGACCACGCGACGTTCCACGGAAGGTCCCGGTCACCAACCCCCAGCAGCTTCGACAGCGACTCGCCTTCGGCGACTCCACGCGTCCGTCTCGCAGGCGGAGCGTTGAACCAGATGTCGGTGAAGCTCAAATCAAGCTCCCGATCATTCAACAACAAGCTGGCGCCGCCGATGTGATCGTGGTCGATGTGCGTGACAACAAAGAGGTCGATGTGCCGTTTGCCGTTCGCCTCGACAGGCAGGGCCATCAGACGCCTGCGCAGGGATCCATAGGTCTCGTCCGGTCCGGTATCCACGAGCATGCGCCAGTCGCCGTGTTCCCCAGGGCAACTTATCAGCAGGCAATCTCCAAAGCCGGCCGGCAATACTTCAAGCGTGATCGCTGGGGCAGGCATAGGCGGTGAGACCGGGTGACTTGCGTTGGCACAAGGCTACCTGATATCAAGCGGTCTGCGATCAAGGCCTAGCTGCTGCTCATTGCTCCCATGTGCGTTGACAGCTGCCGATTGCGCAAATGGTCGCGATGCAACGCATTGCCAGGGCGGTTTCAAGACCGAAGTGCAACACCCGGGTTATTGGACCGCAGTTGGGGGTTGATGAGAACTGGCCAAGGTCTGCGCGAACACCTGCAGCGGTGTCTGCCAGTTGTGTGTGGCGCGCGGCCTGTTGTTGAGGCTGTCGGCGATGGCGTCGAGTTCGTCTTGGCTGTAGATCGACAGGTCGGTGCCCTTGGGCAGGTACTGGCGCAGCAGCCCATTGGTGTTCTCGCAGGTGCCGCGCTGCCAGGGGCTGTGGGGATCGCAGAAGTACACCCGCACGCCGGTGTTGGCGGCCAGGTCGGCGTGTCGCGACATCTCCTTGCCTTGGTCGTAGGTCAGGCTCTGCCGCATGGGCGCTGCAATCGAATTCAGCTTGACAGTGAAGCCCGCCAGCGCTGATGCAGCAGTGGCATCTTCCATGCGCGCCAGCAGCACCAGGCGGCTGGTGCGCTCGACCAGCACGCCCACCGACGACTTGTTGCCCGCGCCCTTGATGAAGTCACCCTCCCAGTGCCCGGGCATCACACGGTCGTTCACCTCGGGTGGGCGCACGTGGATGCTGACCATGTCGGGGATCTGCCCGCGGCGGTCGGTGCCGCGAGTGCGCGGCATGCGGGTGCTGTGACCGTGCCGCAGGCAGGCCACGAGCTGGCGGCGCAATTCGCCCCGGGGCTGGGCATAGATGGCCGTGTAGATGGTCTCGTGGGACACGTGGCGTTCAGGCTCGTTGGGGAACACGCACTTGAGTGTGGCGGCAATCTGCTGAGGCGACCACTTCCAGTCCAGCAGAGTGAGCACCACACGCCACGCGACGCCGCCCATGTCCAGCTTGGCCGTCGGCTTGGCGGCACTGCGCCGCTGGGCATGCAAAGCCCGCGCCGTGTCGCTGGTGTAGCCCAGACCAGGGCAGCTGTTACGCCGCAACTCGCGGCTGACGGTCGAGGCGGGGCGCGCCAGTACGAGGGCCATGGCCCGCGTACTGGCACCCTGCAGCTTCATGCTTGAGATCACCATGCGCTCTTCAGGCCGCAGTTGTTTGTAGATCGTTCGTTCTGTCATCGCAGCACCTTACAGGAGTGAGGTGTTGCACTTCAGATTTGAGGCCGCCCTCGGAAATCTCTCGCATTGCGGAACGGATTCGCAATTCGGCACCGGCTACTGCTGGATAAGCCTTTTGTTCAGCATTTCCATAGGCGTGAACGACGGGAGAGGTTGATTCTGGCTGGCCGCAATGCGCTGAAGGGACGGCGGCCGACCACAACACCGTCGTCCTGCTCGTACTGAAGCGCTTCCGGTGCCACACCTCCGTCTTTCATGGCCGCCTCTGGCGGCCTTGACCAAACTGACTGCGCGGCCTCAGCCGCCCGCGCGAAGCGCGCACAACATTCAAGCTGAGTCACTGGTTGAACTTGCGCCCCAGTTGCCATGCGGATACGCGGTAATGGCTGTTTGATCACGCTGCGATTAATTGAGATGCGTCTTCCGCGAGGCCTAACGTTGGAGCTAAGCGGCCGCCAACGGCAGGACACCGGGCCCGCGCGGTGGATGATAAACAGAGCCGCCGCGCGGGCCCGGTGTCCTGCCGTTTGCGGTCCGCTTGAGCGACTGGTTAGGCCGCGTTGGTGGATGATGTCGCCGCTGGCCGCGTAGCCGAGACTCAAAGACGCGATTGCTGCAGTGCCGGTGAAGTTCTCTCTTCGCGGTGGACCGACGCCAAGATTCTAGGCGTGAACGACGGGAGAGGCTAATTCTGGCTGGCCGCGCTGCGCTGATGGGACCGCGGCCGACCACACGACCCTCGTGTTTCTCGTACTGAAGAACTTCCGGTGCCACACCTCGGTCTTTCATGGCCGCCTCTGGCGGCCTTGACCAAATTGACTGCGCGGCTTCAGCCGCCCGCGCGAAGCGCGCACGACATTCAAGATGGCGAAGGGGTTGACTTTGCACTGCGGTTCCCATGCGGATGAGTGTTGGCCAATTGCTGACGCTGCGAATAGTTGAAATTCGTGTTCTGCGAGGCCTAACGTTGGAGCTAAGCGGCCGCCGGTGCCCTGCCGTTGGCGGTCCGCTTGAGCGACTGGTTAGGCCGCGCTGGTGGAGGACAGCGCCGGTTGCCACGTAGCCGACACTCAAAGACGCGATTGCTGCTGCGCTGCTGAAGTTCTCTCTTTGCGGTGGACCGACGCCGAGAGTCTAGGCGTGAACGTCGGGAGAGGCTGATTCTGGCTGGCCGCACTGCGCTGAAGGAACGGCGGCCGACCACAACACCTTCGTCCTTCTCGTACTGAAGCACTTCCGGTGTCACACCAGCGCCTTTCATGGCCGCCCCTGGCGGCCTTGACCAAACTGACTACGCGGCCTCAGCCGCCCGCGCGAAGCGCGCACGACATTAAGATGGGGAGGGGTCGAACTTGCACTGCGGTTGCCATGCGGATGAGTGTTGGCTCACTACTGTCCGGTTAAACGAGCCTTGCCGCGTCGATTCGTAAGCATTGACGCGGTCTAGAAGCCGATTTGGTTTGGTGCCGACTTGAACTTCGATCTTCCAAAACCGCGTACTTTCCCGGGCTTGACTGCCTTTTGGGGAAGCTCGTGTACGTTGGCAAGACCTTGTTCGCTCAAGTCATGGAGTTCATCCCGTGGACCAGCTTCGCGCGCATCGTGCAGCGCCATGGCGGCAACGCGGGCGTACGCTCGTTGTCGTGCGCCGAGCAGTTCCGCGCCATGGCGTTCGCGCAGCTGACTTGGCGCGAGAGCCTGCGCGATATCGAGGCCAGTTTGTCAGCCAATTCGACCAAGCTGTACGCGATGGGATTTCGCTCGGCGGTCAAGCGCTCGACGTTGCGCATGGCGCTGCGCGAGGTGTATGCCCGCGCCCGGCAGCACAACAACGCCGAGCAGGCCGCGCAGGACCTGCGCGCTTGGTGGAGTTGGGCACGACGCTGCAGGCTTGAGCCCTTCAAGAAGCTGGCCTCAACGATCAAGGAGCGCTTTGATGCGGTGGTGCGAGGCATGCTCGACCACCGCAGCAACGCCTTCGTCGAATCGATGAACGGGCAGCTTCAGCAGGCCAAGCGGGCCGCCCGGGGATACCGCACGGCCAAGACCTTCATCGCCATCGCCTACCTGCGACTGTCACGCTTGAAGAGCCTGTCGACTCATCCGTTCGCCATCGCCGCGATCGTCAGATGAGGCCGTCGCGTTCCACACGAAACGGCATAGAGCCAAATGGGCTCTATGCCGTTTCGTGTGGAGCTTGACTTCACAACCTATGGGTGCTGACGCCTGCCAATTTCGGCAGCGCAGCAACAAACGGTGAGGCTGGCAGATGAGTCAACTTGCTTAATCGCAGGTAGGCAATGGCGATGAAGTTGGCCGCGGTTCTAAATCCGCGTGCAGTGCGTATTCCATTCAATTCGCCACCTGTTTCCGATTCATGCCAGCCTTCCCTGCCGATCTTCGGTGACCAGCATCTCCAGTAGGTTGGTGAATCCATCGAGTTGCAACAGGTGCAGAGTTGTCCACGGCGGCGGGCGGGCGTCGCATGCGACGAACGCACGACCGCCGCGGTGGACAACTCGTGTTCCACGGCGCGGTGTTTTTCCAGGGGTGGGGTCCGGGGAGGGGATTAGACGTCCTGTGGATAAGTCGAGTTCGCACACTGGGTCTGCGAGGCATGCGTTCTGAACATCACTTGCGCACGTGGTGGCCTCGTATCGACAACCCTCAGGCGCTCACGCTCTCCGGACGAGCGCTACTTCCCCTGCACCTTCGCAGCCGCTCGCTTGGCCTTCTCCTCCTCCAACCTGGCCTGGAGGTACTGGTCGAAGGAGCTCGTGTTGTACGGCCAAAAAAGTTGCGTACATGCTTCGTTCGGTGCAGGCACAAGGGCTTCGAACAATTTCAGCTCTTCAGGGCTCCCGACCAGCCATGTGGGGATGTCGGGCTTGGCAACGAATGCTGAGAAGCCGCTCGGCATGACGTTCTTGGCGATCGTCGCAAGTGGAACGCTGTTCATCAGGTTGGGCTGCATCAGTAGCTCGCCAAGCAGAACCGCAGCGCCATCCACATAGCCGCTGCCTGCGTAGTGCTCCGCATCACGGTAACCCGGTGGCTCGATCTTCCAGTGGTTCACGACTGCGCGCTGATAGGCCTTGACGCTGACTGTCTTGAAGCCCATCTTTACGCGACTGATGAACCCGAGAGCGTTGTAGGCGTAGGCGTTCGCCAGAGCCTCCTCCAGCGGTGCGTGTGGATGTCGGAACTCGTCATCTCGCTGTGCCTGTCTATGCCGGAGATACAGAGGCTGCGGCTCTCCCTGCGTCGCAAGTATCAGTTCCAATGTTGTAGCCGTGGACTCGACTAGGTGGTGGAAAAACTCATGGTTGAAGATCTCGAACAGCACGAGGTGCATCAAGGTCTCGGTGGAGAACAAACCAACTGCGTGGCTTCTCGTCATAAGCCGACGGTGATAGTGAAGCAGCGGTCCCACAAGCAGGTAGATGCCCCACTGATCGAACGGGGGGAAGTGGAACGGCCTATAGAAGGCCATCGCATCGGCTGGCAGCTTCTCCCATGAGAGTGCGCGGACGGCGTAGTCAATATTGCTCGCCGCGCCCCACAGAGCTTCTTTGGTTAGCCCCTGCGGAACCTGGTCCTTGAACCGATCCTTCAGGGCCTTGAGCTCTTCGGCGCGGAGCGGGCGCGCTTGCGTTCGACCAGTCGCCTGGGCGAACGCGAAGCCACCGGCAAGCTCTCGCCCGCCAGGAAGGTCAAGCTCGATCCCATGATCGAAGGCCTGCGCACGGCGGGTTATCTTCGCCTGGTCAAGCCACGCAAACAGGCTAGGCATATCCGCGCCAATCCTAGGCAGCAGCCCAAGTTCGCGCAACGAAGGTCCATCAGCGCGCCGCCTCACCGGCGAGCTCCCACGGGCTTGGTTCGCGCCAACCCCGGCCATGGACGATTCATGCGGGCTACCACGACGCTTCTTTCAAAGCCTGTTGATGACCTGATCAGCCTGCATGCTCACATCCAGCGGGGCGGGGTCGGCGCCTCTGGCGGAAGTCCAGGATTGCCCTGCTGTTCGCCGGCCTTGGGCGTAAGCCGCTCATACACCTGACTACCCAACCACTTCGAAACCAAGTTCTGCAACTCAGGCTTGCCCATGTATTCAGTGAACAGCTCTTCGTTCAAGTCCATGCGCTCGATGAACAGCGACTCCAGCACCTGGCGGAAAACCAGCTGGAACTTGTCGAGCGAGTTCACCTCCGCTGCCTTCTGCAACGCCTCGTTCTTGCTCGCGGCTTCGGCGATCTGGTCAAAGAAGAGTTGGTCCGCTTCGTTCAATTCACCGCCAAACCGTTCGTTGATGATGTCGATCAGACGGGATAGCGAAACCTGCTCTTCGCGCACAAGCCCTGAACCCACTTCACGCGGTCCGTCCAGCGGCTTGGCATAGCCCTCGTTCAGGCTGATCGACCCCTCGCTGATCTTCTGCAGGCGGTAATAGTCGAGCTCGACCTCCTCGTCGAATTGGTAGCCCGGCCCGCTCTTGCGCTTGGGCAGCTTCAGAGCCAGGTGGCGCAGGTACGTGAACAGCTTCTCCAGATCACTGTCTTGGTACGGAATCACTTGGCTGAGAAACCCGTAGAGGTTGCGGAAGGCCTGGAGCTTGCCCCGCCAAAGCTCGGCTTCCTCTTCCTCGGCGTCCTGTAGCTGCTTGAAGCGCGCGACCGCCTGGTCAAGCACTGCGTTCATGATCTTGTGATCGCCTGGGCTCTGGCGACGCTTAGGCGCGAAGAAGACCCGTGAGAACTCGTCAATTTCGGTTTGAAGGTAAATGGACGTCGCGTCAAGGTCGGCCTTGACCTCGTACAACTTGTCCGGGTCAACCTCTTCGCCCATCACCGAGCCTTCGTAGTACTGGCGGAAGGCCTCTTGGATCTCAGCCGGGTCGTTGACGAAGTCCAGAACGAACGTGTCGTCCTTCAGCGGATGTGTTCGGTTCAAGCGCGACAGCGCCTGCACAGCCTGGATGCCCGCCAGGCGTTTGTCCACATACATCGTGTGGAGCAAGGGCTGATCGAAGCCGGTCTGATATTTTTCGGCCACCAACAGCACCCGGTAGTCCGGCTTGGCGAAGGTAGCAGGCAGCTCCTTCTCCTTCAATCCATCGTTCATCTCTACTTCGGTGTACGTCTTCTCCGGAACCTTGCTGTCTTCGACCGTGCCCGAGAACGCCACCAGGCTCTTGATCGGGTAATTCTTCTCCTTGATGTATTTATCGAATTCCTGCTTGTAGCGCACCGCCTCCAACCTCGAACCGGTCACCACCATGGCCTTGGCGTGGCCACCGATCTTGTGCCGGGTGAAGCTGTTGAAGTGTTCGACCATCACGATGGTCTTCTGGCCAATGTTGTGCGGGTGCGTTTTCAAGAACTGACTTAACGCTCTCGCCGCCTTCTTGCGCTCGACATTCGGATCGTCAACAGCCTTTTTCGCCAGCTTGAAGAAGGTCTTGTACGTGACGTAGCTTTTAAGTACGTCTTCAATGAATCCCTCGTCGATGGCCTGGCGCATCGTGTAGCGGTGGAAAGGCTCACCGTTGCGGCCGAAGATCACCAGGGTCTTGTGCTTCGGCGTCGCCGTAAACGCGAAGAAGCTCATGTTGGGTTGTCGACCGCGCTTGGCCATCGAGCGGAACAGGCGCTCAAGCTCGACCTCGCCCTCTTCCTCGGCCATCTCCTGCGCTTTTTGGCGAAGTTCGGCTCCGCCTAATACACCCTTAAGCTCGGTGGCGGTCTCGCCCGACTGAGAGCTATGTGCCTCGTCAATGATCACCGCGTACTTGCGGGTCGGCAGGTGGCTCCTGCTCCCCTCGCCGCGCTCTTCGCTCAGCTTGGCCAGCTGCCCCGCGACGAACGGAAACTTCTGTAGCGTGGTGATGATGATCGGCACGCCCGCTTCCAGCGCCTCGGCCAGTTGCCGCGAGTCCTCGTCGATCTTCTGCACCACACCCTGCCGGTGGTCGAACTGGTAGATCGTGTTCTGCAGCTGCCTGTCCAGCACCACGCGGTCGGTGATGACCACGACGCTGTCGAAGAGCCGCTGGTCCTGCGCGTTATGCAGGCTGGAAAGCCGATGCGCCAGCCATGCGATTGTGTTGCTCTTGCCGCTGCCGGCTGAGTGCTCGACCAGGTAGTTGTGCCCCACGCCCTCATCGGCAGCGCTGCCCACGATTTGGCGCACCGCTTGCAGCTGGTGATAACGCGGAAAGATCAGGCTCTCCTTGCGCAGTTTCTTGCCATCCTCAGCCACCTTTTCCTGCACATCGACGTGCAGAAACCGCGCCAGCAAGTCCAGCAGGCTGTCACGCTGCAGAACCTCTTCCCACAGGTAGGCGGTCTTGTAGTTGCGGCCGGCTTTGTCGGGCGGGTTACCGGCACCGCCATCAGCCCCGCGATTGAACGGAAGGAAGTTGGTTGCCTGGCCAGCAAGTCGGGTGGCCATGTGCGCCTCCTCGGTGTCCACCGCAAAGTGCACCAATGTGCGCTTGGTGAACTCGAAAATCGCTTCGCGCGGATCACGGTCGTTGCGGTACTGGTGGATGGCATTGGCCACCGTCTGCCCGCTCAGCGGGTTCTTCAGTTCCAGCGTCACCACCGGAATGCCGTTGACCGACAGCACCACGTCAAGCGACTTCTCGTTCTTCGGGCTGAAGTGCAATTGCCGGGTCAGGCCGAGCCGGTTAGCTCTATAGCGCGCTTCCAGCTCAGGGTTCAGGCCGTGGGCTGGGCGGAAGAAGGCCACCCTCAGCGTCTTGCCAAAGCACTTGAAGCCATGCCGCAGCGTAGCGAGCGCTCCGTGCGTATCCAGCCATTTGCACAGAGACGCCAAAACGCGTTCGTCAGTCTGCGCGCCGTGCAGGGCATCGAGCTTCTTCCACACGCTCGCCTGAGTGGCCTGTATGAAAGCCAGCACCTCAGCCGGAAAGACAGCACGCTCGCAGTCGAAGTCTTTCGGCGCCACGCGCCCGTACCCATCGGCCAGCAAGACCGCCTCGATTGCCGTCTCGAATGCCGCCTCGCTGGTTGACTTCATGCGGCCACCCTCCTCAGGCGCTTTTTCAGCCAATAGACGATCACCTGCGCAAACTCTGGCAGGTCGCCATCTCGCGAGCCATCCCACTTTCGCAACTCGCGGACCGGGTCGAGCTTGTGTCCTGCCTGAAGCCGCTGCTTGAAAGCTTCGAGAACTCCCTTGCGATTGGCAACCAGCCGGTGCCAGTTGAGATTGAGCACTCGGTCAAGCGCCTCGTTCACGGCACCGTCGTCAGACTGAACTCGACCATCGCCGAGAAAATTCAGGTGCCGCTCCACCGGGCGCTCAGGGTCACAGACGCTGAAGCAAAGCGCCCGGTTGCCTTTGCTTGAGTCGCAGTGTTGATCCTCCCTTGGGCGATCCTTTGCGCCCAGGCACGCCCCCAAGAGATTCCGATAGGCCAGCTGCAGCTCTGGGAAGTCCGCCTGGCATTGCCAATGTTCGATCTTCATCTCTGCCGGCATGGCTCGGATTCGCGATTGGCAGTAACAGCACACGCCACGTTGCTCCGCAACCAATGCCGCCCGCAATCCTTGCTTGTCGGCGTAGTTGTCATAGTTGGCGTGCGGCTGCTGGCGGTGTTGGGTGAGCGTGGCGGGCGCTGGCCCCTTCTGAATCGTCCGCATCTAGTCGCCACCCTCCAGAAACCGGATCAGCGACGAAGCCCGCGTGAGTTCGGGCTCGTCCTGCCCCAGCATAGCTTCCAAGCCAGCAATGGCAGCGCGGGCCTCCTCAAGGCGCTCTTCGTCGATCAGCTCGAACAGTACCTTGAGCTTGGCGTCAACAGTCCGATTGCGAATCGGTGCCGCCATGAACTCCTGCAGGATGCGATTGGCGTCCATGCCATAGGCCTCTGCGGGCATCGTCTTCACGACCTTGCCATCACGAAACTCCAGAAAGCGCACGCAGCGCGCGGCAACCTCGCCCAGCACCAACGGTGAATGCGTGGTCACAACGAATTGGCACGCCGCAAAGGTATCGCGCAGGCGTTTGACGACGTCACGCTGCCACTTCGGGTGCAAGTGCAGCTCAATTTCGTCGATCATCACCAGCGCCAAGCCATCACGAACTGGGTTGACGTTCAGTGGGTTTGCGATCGCCAAGCGTCGGGTGAGGTCAAAGACCAAAGCCAACAAGCCACGCTCGCCGTCGGACAGTTGTTCCAGGTAAAGACGCCCGCCATTCTTTTGAACGCTGAAATGTGGCTGCTTCCGTTCAGGCATCTCAAGGCGGAGCCTGCGCACCCCTGGAAGGAACCTTTGGATGGCACGGCTGAGCTGGCGGAACAATCGGTTCTTTCGGACTATCTGTGGGCGGTTTGGGGCGAACCTGAGCATCCGAGACGAGTTGTCCACCGCGTCGGTCGGTCGGTTCGTCGCAAGCGCCGACCGTCCGCCGCCGTGGACAACTCTGCACTTCAGACAGCGACGCACTCGTGGGCGCCGGTCGTTGTGT
>Ga0209490_10001749_pt1 | contig 20821 bp, 18 predicted proteins | sample MAT06_FD_187209 | JGI IMG/M metagenome (GOLD analysis project Ga0209490, IMG submission 187209) | Freshwater microbial communities from Lake Fryxell liftoff mats and glacier meltwater in Antarctica - MAT-06 (SPAdes) (version 2) | ecosystem: Environmental > Aquatic > Freshwater > Ice > Liftoff... | reverse complement strand
CGCCGCGCTAGAACTGCTCACGCCCGCCGCGTTTTTGGAGCAGGCCCAACTGTTGCTCAATTCCGAAATCTCCGACGAAGAGTTAGCCCGTCAGGCCGAAGCGGCGGCCGGCGAATACAAAGAAGAGGAAGCAGAAGCAGAAGCCGAGGGCTAGTCGCCCTCATACGGGAAACGGCGCACCGCGCGCATGCACTCGGAAAGCGCCTTGAGTAAGGAGTTACCCCAACCTACCGGCGTAAAGGGCATCGTTTTCTGATTGGTCTGCTTGTCGGCCACGGCGAAGAAGACCATCGCCGGATCTTCGGGAGTGACATACTCCTTCACGCTGATGATGAACTCCACATCCCGGTCGCCCACCTTCTGCACGATCGAAAAATAATGGACTTGGGCAAATCGCTCCGCCTTGTCGGCGTGCGCAAACTTCCATTCGGTCAAAAGACTGCCTCCTGTAGGAAAAGATCACAGAAGGCAAAGTATAGCGCAGGTGCGGCGGCCTTAGTCTTCCCAGGCGTCTTCCGCTTCGGTCACGCGCGGGTTTCCGGGCATCGCGAAGTAACTTACCAGTTGCGGACGCAGCGGGGTGACTTTCGCCACCGAAACCGAGCCATCGAGGGTCCGGGTGAGCGACAGCGACCAGCGGAACAGCCGCACCGCGCTCGATCCGTCCACGGCCAAGCCAAACGCGCCGCCCTTCCAACCGCGCGCCACCGTCGTATCCTTCGGCGGCCAGGTCCCCAGCACTTCGCGATTGTGATAGAGCGTGTAGAATCCGTCCTGCTTACTCACGCCAATATCGTGCAGCGTGGTGGACGCGCTCACTGGTTTGCGCGGATAAGTTTTCAGCGTCGTTTCTACACCGCTCGGGGTCTTTTCAAAGTAAGTCGCTTGTAAACTCCCGCGGAAGTCGTTATCGAGCCGAAAGCCACGATAGGCCTTGCCGTCCGGACGCGCGTCGGCCACCAGCCGAATCGATTGGCCCGCGAAGACCGCCCGGTACTGGGCGATGCCTCGCTCAATCCGGCCCGCCTCCGGCAGAGTCGACCGTAAGAACGAAACGCCCACCGGCCGCAGAAACTGTCCCGCGCTTTCGAACTGCGACGGCAGGCCACCCGGGCGGCGCCAATGGTTTAGCGCCTCTGATTCCCCAGCGAACACATACTCTTTCCAATTCGCCGGCGCCATCGCCCAGTCCCACGGCAACGAGATATCGCGCCCCAACGTGGCATAAGTGGCCGCTTCGCGCAGATCCCAAACTCCCTGCGGGCCGAAGCGGAAGTAAGTCAGAAAATAGAGTCCCAGCACCAGCATCGCGACTGCCGCCATCAGCAGCCGGGGCGGTATCTTGTGGCTGGAGGGAGGCACTAATTTCGCCCGAGGCTCGTCTAGCTGGTCGAGCGGCTTCGAGTAATCCACATACAGCCGCTCAGTGCCTTCGATCGCCTCTTGCACCTTGCCTTCGAACTCTTCCGGCGTCGTCTCCCTTAGGCTGGTCCGCCGGATACTCTGATACATATGCGGCACCTGACACGGGCCTACTTCCAGAAATATAATGCGCCCATCCTCATCCCGTTCGAAGGCGTGCCACATTGCCTTCAACTCATCGGAGCAATGGGCGGAGTGAAAGTAACCAGGGGACAACACACAAATCATCCGGTGGGACCGGGTGAGCGCGTCCTGGATCTCCCGGAGAAACTTCCCCGATCCTCCGCCGCCCGAGAAAAACCAAGTGCTCTTCCCCATGCCGCGCACAATTTCATCAATCCGCGCAGCTTGCGCCTCTTGCGCCGAGTAATAACTGATAAAGAAATCCCCCCACTCGGGCGGGTTGTGAGTTACCGGTTCGGCATCTTCCAACTGCGTTCCCGGGTCCCGAAGCCCCGGAGTTAGTAAGCCTTCGCTACTGCAATTATGGCAGAGGCCGCGATCTAATACCGATAGGGTCGGCTGATAGCGCTGGCCGCACTTTTCACACATGTTCATAAGGCAATAACTCTCGATACCCTATCGGCGGGAAGGGGGATATTGCTTAGAGCTATCGGTACTATGGAGCTGAAGTAAATCGCCGGAAGAAGCTCGACTCTTTCCAGCGCGGCCGCGCCGCTTCGTTCGCCGTTTCTTCGATGGCCGCCTGCAGAATGCGGGTAAATCGCACGGCCTCTTCGTGTTCGACGGGTTGGCCGAGGTTGTCTTTGACGCCGTGGTAGCGGTCGCGGGTCCAATCTTTCATGATCTGGTCTTCGGGCGTGCCGGGTGCGGCGTCAAACTTAAAGGCCAAGGACGGCACGCCGTTGCGGATGAAGCTGTACTGGTCACTGCGGGTGAATCGCCGCCGCAGGGGCTCCCGATCCGCGACCACGGGAATCCCCTGGGCCGCGGCGGCCTTGCGGAAGCGGTCGCCGAGGTCGCTTTCGTCGAGGCCCAGCACCATGATGCCTTTGAGCGGCACCAGGGGCAGAAACATGTCCATATTGAAGTCGGCGACCAGGTTGGCCTTGGGCACCGGCGGACGATTGGCGAAGTATTTCGACCCCAAGAGCCCGTTCTCCTCGCCCGTCACGGCCAAAACAATTACGCTCCGTTTTGTTTTCTTCCCTTTCAGGTCCTTGGCGATCTCAATCAACGACGCGACCCCCGACGCATTGTCCATGGCGCCGTTGAAGCCCTTGCCCAAATGATCGAGATGCGCCGAGAGCACGACGTACTCTTTTTGCAACTGCGCGTCGGACCCCTTCTTCAAACCGGCCACGTTCTGCGACCCAATGGTGGACTCAGCGAAGACGGCCTTCGCCCGCAGTTTCGCCGGCAACGGGAACTGAGGCAGAGCCTGGTCAGCGTCCATCTTCGCGAGCAACTCGGCCACCGTGTGGCCGCTGCCGGCGAGTAACTTTTCCGCGCCGGCCGGGCTGAGGGTAAGCGATACGCGGTTACCGTTGCCTTCCTGCAGTTCGGGCACTGTCAATTGCAATGTCGGGCGCTCACGCATGGCGGCGGCGCGCTCCCAGGGAACATCGCTGGTGCGGGGATTGGCGAAGATGATGACGCCGATGGCCCCGGCCATCCGCAGCGCCTCCCAGCGTTCGGTGCCTTGGGCATGGGCGGCCAGAGCGCCGGGAATTCGCTTCGGCGCCCCGGAGACGAGGAACGCGACTTTGCCCTTCAGGTCGACATTAGCCAAGTCATCGTGACCCGCTTCGGGCAAGTGCAACCCATAGCCGATGAACACGATGCCAGCCTCGATGGTGGCGCCCGAAGTGCCTACCTTGGCCATAATGAGGTCCGCGCCAAAGTCGAGCCGCCGGGCGCCGCTTTTGCTGACTAAGTCGACCAGGCTGTCTTTCTCCACCAGGGTCCGGGAGCGAAACTCCACCGGCTGGAGAAAGCCGCCGGGCAGCATCGGTTCGAGGCCCGCGGCGCGAAACTGCTGGGCGATGTAGTCCGCTGCTCGCTTGTGTCCTGGCGAACCCGAGGCGCGGCCCTCCTGCCGGTCATCGGCGAGAAACTCGATATGCGCCCACCAAGCGGCGGCGGCGGGAGAGAGCTTCTTTTGGGCGAAGGCCGTTAGGGCCAGCGAGATTACCAACGCAAGACGTTTCATAGGTACGAAATCTGAATATACCAAGGCCAGGGCGAGAACTTACTTCGCGCCCAACCGGAAGCGCTTGCCCGCGGATTCGACCAGCCGGCGTAGCTCGACAATGGGCTCCGGGTGATCGTCCACCTGCAAACGCAGAACGACGTCGTTGTGCAGCCAAACGCCGCCGTCCTTTTTGACGATCAACATCGCCGCCGACTGCATGCCGCGCTTATCGCCGCCGGCCTTCTGCCCGGCTTCGAGGGCCGCCAGCAGCCGGACCGACAGGTGGCCGGTGGTTTTCTCAAAGGCCTCCACCATGCTGCTGACGACGGCTTCGCCGGCCAGGATGTTGCCTTGCGCGGTGCAGAACTTGCCCCCTTGGTGGCCGGCCCAGACGCTGGCTTTGGGCCCGGTGAAGGCGGCGTATTCGCCCTGGGCGTTCATGACGGCGAACTGGCGGCCTTGCTTCGACCAGCGCTCAGGCTGAGGGTCCGGGTCGGCTTCGTGGATGGCCGTGAGGATCTTGGCCGGCCGGTAGCCCAGCTTTAGCAAAGCCAAGGCTTGGTTTCCGTAACTGACGTCGACGATGGCTTGAGTGGCCGCGACACCGACGCCGGCTTCGGCCCAGAGGACACCGTTGCCCACCGAAAACACCCGCGACTGCACCGCCCCGCCGACTTCGCCCGTGGCGGGGTCATAACCGAGGATGGAGAAAGTCGCGACCGGCGGCCAGGGATCCTGGGCCCAGGCGAGGGAGCCTAGCAGGAATACGAAAGCTCGAAGCATTTGCCTAGGTTAAGCCAGGTGAGGTGGGGTACAAAACGAATCCGAAAATACATACAGCGTATGTACACCGCGGCCATTCGCCCGAAGAGGCCCCAGGGTGGCAGGAAAACCAAGCCAGGTTAGAAGTACATCAAGTCACTACCGCACGAAACGCTCACCAGTAGGCCACCGGCGGGTGAACCGTCCACCCGCCGTCGTGTTTGAAGCCTAGGCTTTGGCCGGGAAGGCCGTCTGGATGCGGGTAGCGATTTCGCTGCCCAGTCGGACGCCTTCGGTGCCGTCAAACCGCCAGTGGACGCCGAGCCAGACCCGGCTATCGAGGTTGTCCTGGATGGCCTTGTCGATCGTCATGTTGGGCAGGAAGCGCGCACGAGCCGTGCCGTCGCGGTCGATGCTTTCACCGTTCAATTCATCCGAAATGAAGCCGAACTCGAAAGTGTTGAGCAGGCCCAATTCGCTCTCAACCACGCGGAGGGCGGCGGCGCCGAAGGTGGCATGGCCGGACGGGTACGCCGGGAAATTGGGCGTGGCGCCGGGGAAGCCGGGCTGATTCGTGCGCGGGGCGCCGAGGGGCACCCAGAAGGGATCGCCAGCGGTACTGTTGCCGTCGCCCTTACCGGTGGGGCCCCAGCCGACGTCGGATTCGCGAATGCCCACTACGGGACGCCAAAGGTTGAACTGATACTTGACGTGCCAGGCAAGGATCCCGGCGTCAGCCATGGCCACGTTCGCCATGGCGAAGAGGCGGGCGTTCGCCGCTTCCGTGGTGGCCTGCTTGATGGCAATGGCACGAACGGCCTGATTGTAGAGGCGCGGGGGAACACCGATGTTCCGCGCGCCGTCGTAGGCCCAGTAGACGCCCACCACGGTCTCATCCGGGGCGCGGGTCACTCCGGTCAGCGCGCCCTTGGCTTTCACTTCGTCGAAGGCAAGCTTGTAGGCCGCCGAGTTAAGCGCGTAATGTGGCATGGCCGGAATCACTGTAGTGAGGTGATTGATGCCGAACGGCTTCACTTTGCCCCAATGGGGCCCGAGATTGCCTTGGCCGGGATTTTGGGGATCGACGCGGTGGCGGCCCGGTTCGGCGCTGGGCACGTAGAGGTCGTCAGAAACGTCCGAGCCATCGCCTTTGCGCGAATCGAGCATCGCTACGGCCACCAGGCGGCCCCAATTCAGGCCCAATTCGACGTCGGGATCGCTGCCGGTGGTGAGCATCGAGACGAACTCCAGATGTTTCTTCTGGAATGTGGCACGTTGGCCAATATACAAAGCGCTCAACGTTTCGCAAGCCGCCGCCGAAACCGCGGCGCGGGCCGCATCGACGTTCGTGGTGCCGGCGGTGGGAGCGTAAGTCAAGTAAGTCGCCGCCGCGCCCGTCACTCCGACATATGCGTCATACATGGCCAAATGAACAATGGCCAAGGCGCGAGACGTCCGCGTGGGACCGCCTTGCTCGGAATTAATTGGCGTCTCGGGCTTATCCGAAGAAAAGTCCGTTTTGTTGGCATCCAAGCTGACTTGGTTCCAAAAAAGGATCGCGTCCATATTTGTAAAAACCTCACTATCCGGAGGGGCACTGAAGTGCCTCCACGGTATATAGCGAGATCGGTTACGAATTTAGGACAATCGCCCGCAGCAATTCTTATCGCCGATGGAGGATTTTACAAGCTACTCGGCTTCTTCGCGGAACTTGAACATCCCGAACGGGGTCGGTAACGCACGGCGGACGGGGGCGGGATACGGTACGTTTTCGCCCTTGATGCTGTGCCAGAGGATGCGGTTGAGGGCATCTTCGTCGATGCGGTCGTATTCGCGGAAGTCCATGCGGGCGCTTTCGGTGGCGCCGTAGCCTTGGGCCGGATTCTTCGACAAGAGGTCGATTTTGGCGGGCATGGCGGTGAAGGTGGAGAGGTCCGCTTTGGCCATGAAGCTATTCACCATGGGCGATGCGGCGGCGTCGTGTTGGGTCATGGGCGGCAGGCCGAGGAGTAACTCGATGGTGCGTAACATCGACACCGTCGAATACATTGAGCTATCCACTACTTTGCGCTTCACATAGGGGCTGATGACCAGGCCGGCGGTGCGGTGCGAGTCGACGTGATCGGGGCCGTTTTGCGCGTCGTCTTCGATAATGAAGATAGCGAACTTACTCCAGGCTTTGCTCTTCGTGATGGCTTCCACTATCTTGCCGACCGCCACGTCGTTCGAGGCGACCTGGGCCTTGGGGGTGTAGGCCCCCGGCGCCGTGCCGCTGGTGTGGTTCTCGCCCAACCCCATCATCATGAAGTTCGGCACGGTGCCCGCCGCATCCATCTCCTGGAACTCTTTCACGAAGCGGTCAGCGCGGTCGGTATCGCGGGCGCGGAGCGTGCCGTCGGCGGCGGCGCGGTCAAACATGGCGCTGCGGATGGGGGCCACGCCGCGGCGATTGCCCATGCCGAAGGTCTTGGTCTTCAGGCCCTTTTGCACGGCTAATTCCCAGATATAGGGCGTGGACTGGTCGGCAATGCCGCCGCTGACGTTGACACGGCCGTGGCGCGAGTAACTCAAGGTCCAGGCGCGTTGTGTAAATTCATTTACATAAGCGGACGTCGTCCAGGGTTGGCCATCCTGCGAAACTTCGCCGCTGGAATAGAGATTATCGAGTAAGACGAATTGCTCGGCGAGGGCGTGTTGATTGGGAGTAACATCGCGGCCGAAGATGGTTAGGCTGGGGTCGCCATTGCCTTGCTTCAAGTCGCCGAAGACCTGGTCGTAAGTGCGGTTCTCTTTCATGATAAACAGCACATGCTCAATCGGCGACTTTTCGCCGACGCGGGCCGGAATCACCGTGCCCACGGCACCCGACTGCTCCAACTGAATGTCCTTGTACAACGAATTGTCGTAAACCTGCTTCGAGTAAGCCGAGAGTTTCTTGGCGTCCGGCAGGTCGACGAAGGAGATCATGCCGTTCATTTGATTGCCCATGTGCTGGAAGCTGACGGAGGGGGCAGTGGGATCGATGGGGCGCTTAACGCGATTGGGGCCGGTGCCGTTACCCTTTCCGCTGGCCACCAGGATGCGCTTGCCGTCGCGCGTGGTGGTGACGAAGGTGGGGTACCAGCCGGTGGGCAGGAAGCCTTGCACTTTGCTTTTGCCGCGATCTTCCACTTCAATGACGCCGACCGAGTTATTGTCGGCATTGGCGACATACAAGAACTCACCGTTGGGCGAAAGGGCAATCGAGTTGGGCGTGGTGCCGGCCGGGGCCTTGGGGCCCAGGGCGAGGCTGACTACTTCGAGGCGCTGCTTGGTTTTGAGATCAAAGGAAAGGACGTTGTTGGTTTGGCCGCAGGAGACGAAGAGGCGATCGTCAGCGGTGAGGGCGATCGAGTTGGGATGCGGCTCGGTGGCGAGCTTGCCGGTGAGCGACGGATGGGCCGAGTCGCTCACGTCGACCATGGCGACGGAGGCATCGCCGAGGTTGGCGACGTAGAGCGTCTTGCCGTCCTTCGAGAGCGCGGCGCTCCAGGGATGATCGCCCACCTTAAGGCGCGCGACGCCGCGGCCGCCGTGGGTTTCGAGGACGTAGAGCTGATGGTCGGAATTGTTGAGGGCGTAGAGGAGCTTGCCGTCGTTCGACACAGTGAGCGACGAAACGGCGGTCCGATCCTTGGCGGCGCCAAAAAGCGAGAAGCCCGCGCGGCCTTCCTTCCAGCCACCGTTGTCCCAATTATCGAAGTAGAGAATGTCGGCGTGGGCGTAGCCGGCGCCGGCGGAGAGGAAGATGCGCTTGCTGTCGGGCGAGAAGGCGAGCCCGCTCCAGCCTTGCTCCACGGGGAAGGTGGCGACTTCTTTTTCGGTCGCCAAGTCCACCAGGTGGAGTGCGTGGCGGGTGTAGCCGGTATTGGTGAAGGCGAAGAGCTTGCCGTCCGGGCTGACTTGACCGCTGAGGATCATGTCGCCGGAGGGCAGATGACGGCCGGCGGGAGTGGTCTTCCAACCGCTGACTAACAGGGCATCGGCCCCGGATTGGCCAGGAACGCTAATGTCCTGACCGCTGACGGCGTGCTTCATGCGGAACTTTTCGGCGGCGGTCCAGGCGGCGCCGGCCCCGACGATGAGAATTACAGCAACGGCGATGCGTTTCATGGTTGATATGGTACACGGCCCAGACGCACGAGGGAATGACAGATCCGTTTCAACTCTAGAAATGTGATTCGATGGCGATGCGGCGGAGGCGGCGGCGGACCTCTTCGTAGGTGGCCCAATCGAGTAGCGCGTCGGGCGGCAGTTCCCGCAGCATCGTCCGCACGCCGCTGGCGATGAAGGGCCGCACGTCGACACGGCGGCCATCGCCCATCTCGATGCGGATGGTGGCTTGCACGGGCACGGTGACGGCGAGTTCGTTGCGTTCCATATCGATTTCGCGGAGGAGCTTTTCGCCGTCCCAAATGCTGGCGCGCCCGCCGGCTTGCTGCTGGGAGGAGATCTCGGGGAAGACGAGTTTGACGTCGCTCATGAGGGGCGCGGGTGACGTCATGTCGGTGAATGCCGGGGAGATCGCCCAGCCATTTTTGGCGACGAGGCGGACGGCCACCCAGTCCTGGGGGTTGGTTGGCGTCCAGGCGATGTCCTGGTCGGCCGCGCTTTTGGTGAGGATGACACGGTTGTGCGACCAGAGCTCGATGCGCTGGAGGTCGTCGCCCCAGACTTTCACTTTGAGGCTGGAGCCCTCGCGGGTGACGGCGAGGCCGGGTCCGGTGGAGACGACGAAGTTATCCCGCGTGGCGCCGGGGCCGGGCAGGGGCGCGAGGCGATGGCCATGGTCGAGCAGGAGGGACCATAGGGCCAGAGCGCGGTCGGGCTCTGCGGTGATGACGAGGCCATCGACGAGTCCGGCGGCGAGTTGGAAGGGGAGGTTGGGGTCGCGCACTCCGCTCGACCGCAAGCCTTCGGGCGCCTGGGCCAAAGTGACGGCGAGGAATAAAAGAGAGAGCACCCACCTTGAATACCGCACTGGGTCCCTCCGCCGCAATCCCGCGGGTGTAGACTCTCGTCTATGTCTCTCTGGCTCCGGCGAACTCACCTTTACTTAGCGCTGTTTCTGGCTCCGTGGATCTCGATGTACGCGGTCTCCACGTTTGTCATGAACCATCGCGACCTCTTCCAAGGCCCTCCGCCCTCGCCTCCGCCGCAATTTGAGCTGGAGCGGGAGTTGGTGTATCCGGGCGAATTTCCTGTCGGCGCCACTGCGTCCCAGATCGCGCTCCAAGTGCTGGCGATGCTTCAACTCGATGGCACGCATACGGTCGCGCGTCCATTCTCGCCGGAGAAGGTAGTCATCAACCGACTCCATCCGATCACTCCCCGCCGCATCACGTACCGGGCGGCCGAGAAGAGGGTAACTGTCGAGCGGATGGTCTTCGCCGGCGCAGGTTTCCTCGAGCGCCTCCATCGCCGCCGCGGCTTTCAGCACCCTTACCTCGGTGAGGACCTTTGGGCCGCCACCGTTGACCTAACCATTGTGGCCTTACTCTTGCTCGCCCTTACAGGCCTGTGGATGTGGTGGGAACTCCGCGTCACCCGCGCTTGGGGCGCGGTGTCCCTGGTGTCCGGGTGTGCGCTGTTTGCCCTCTTTCTGGGGTCGATGTAGCGATGAAATTCTCCCAGCTCAATCGCCGCAGCCACCTGTATTTAGGCCTCTTCCTCACCCCTTGGGTACTGCTCTATGCCCTCTCTTCGGTCCCCTTCTCCCACGGCGATTTTTTCGAGGCTCGCGACAAGGCGCAAGGACTCCCCCTCTGGACCAGGACCTTCGAAGGGCATTACGACCTGGGCCCGATTCCGGCCACCGGCGCCCTCAAACCCCTGGGCGCTAAGGTCTTGCGCGACTTCCATTTGGAAGACCGGGCCTACGGCGTTTATCGCGCCGGGCCCAAACAGCTGAACATCTACGCACATACGTTCTGGAAAGCCACGCAGTTTCAGTACTTTATCGAAGAGAAGCGCCTCGTCGCCGAAAACAGGCGGTTTCGCTGGGAGCATTTTCTTACCGGCATGCACGCCCGCGGCGGCTTCGAAGATGAACGCTGGTTTCCCGTGCTTTGGGCCGTCCTGATCGACTTGGTTTGCCTCGCCTTCCTCCTCTGGATCGCCTCTGGCCTTTACATGTGGTGGTCGCTTCCGGCCCTTCGGACCTGGGGTAGCATCGCGATCTTCTCCGGCCTCGCCTCGTTCGTCGTCTTCGTCCTTCGCCTGTAGGCCAGGTTTTACGGCCATGGCACCCCACTATAAGACGGCCAACTGGTCGTCAGTCGGTTCGGCTCAACAGTACCAGGGCTCATCGAGATAGGGGATCGCTGCCCGGGCCTGAAGCGCCGGCGTCTCATACTCGCCCTCTGCCGCCAACTCCCAGAGGCGCGCAAAGATCTCCTCGCGGGTGCCCGGGTGCCCGGCAGACCGGATCGCCGCGGCCGCCAAAGTGTCCATCGCCGGATCGGCATGCTGCCAGCGATGCAGCAGCGCCTCTTCGTCGAAGCCGGTCACCAAGGCCTGCACTTCTTCGAGCTCCAACATGCGCGACCCGGCCGGAATCAGCAGTCGCAAAGCCCACTGCACGGGCGAGACGTGGCCCACCAGGTCGAGCTCGGCGAGGGTGCGGAGTAAGTGGAGATAGCTGGCGCGAGTGGTCCAGGGAGTGAAGGCGATGAAGGTGGGGGCGAGCGTCAGGCCGGCTTCGCGCAGCAAACTGACGGCCAGCAGGAAGTCCGCGCGAGTGTGGCCTTTGTCGAGCTTGGCCAACACGGCGTCATCAAGACTTTCGACGGCGCTGGTTACCATCAGGCAACTGGTTTCGCGCAGTTCGGCCAGTAAGTCGCGACGTTGCAAGAGGTGCTCGATCTTGATGATGACGTCGTAAGTGAGCGCGGGAAACTCAGCGTGCAAGGCCCGCACGATGCGCTGGGCGTGGGTGGGGCCGTTCCAGAAGTCGGGGTCGCCAAAAGTGATGTGCTGCGCGCCGGCGGCCACTTGGCGGCGGATATCTTCGAGCACTATCTCGGCCGGCACCACGCGAAAGCGGCCTTCATACACCGGCACCACCGGACAATGGCGGCAGAGATGTTTGCAGCCGCGACTGGCTTCGGTGTAGCCGACGATGCGCTGGTGATCGCCCACGTGCAGCTTCGCGTAGGAGCCCAATACCGGCAGCAGGTGGCGCTGGGGCGGAACGAAGGCCAGCCGGTCGAACGACGCACCGTTCACCTCCTCGCCATTCACCCAAGCGAGCAGCGCCGCCTCAAATTCGCCGCCGATGATGGCTTCGGCGCCGAGCGAACGCAAGTAGTCGGCGTTGAGCGGCGCGTAGAGTCCATAACAGGCTACGCGCGCTTTGCCGCGCAGGCGGCGGATGAGCGGCGCGGCCAGGCGGGTGGCGGTGTGCATGGGCAGGTGGAAGGCGACACAGTCGAATGCGGCCAGGTTGTCGGGCCAGCGGTCAATGGCTAGGTCCGCGCAAACCACCTGGTGGCCGCCGCGCAGCAGCCAGGCCGCGGGGGACGCGAGGCCAAAGGGCTGATGGCCCAGGTCGTAGGTGTTCACCAACAGGACGTTCATCTAAACGATCGCTTTCTTCCAGGATCCTCGTCGGAACAGCACGTAGGCGATGATGGCGAGCAGCAGTTCAGCCAATGGAACGGCCCAAAATACACCCGTCGTGCCGCCGCCCCACCAGCGAGCCCAAGCGTAGGCTAGGGGTAGTTGAAAGAGCCAGTAGCAACCAAAGTTTACTAATGTGGGAATGCGCGTATCGCCCGCGCCATTGAATGCCTGGATCAGGACCATGCCCCAAGCATAGAAGCCATACCCATAGCTTAGGATACGCAGGCACTCGACGGCGACGCGCACTACGGGCTCTTCGTGCGTAAAGACGCGCACCAGCGGTTCGGCGAAGAGAATGAGGCCGACCGAGAGGGTCATCAGAAAGGCCATGTTGTAGAAGCCGCAAGCCATGACGCTCTTCTCGGCGCGCTCCGGCTGTTTCGCGCCCAGGTTCTGCCCAACGAGCGTGGCGGCGGCATTCGACAGTCCCCAGGCCGGCAGCAATACGAAGACGATGATGCGAATGGCAATCGTGTAGCCGGCGATGGCCGCCCCGCCAAAGACGGCGACGATGCGCATGAGCCCCAGCCAACTCGCCGTGGGCACCAGATATTGAAAGCCCGCCGGCGCGGCGATGCCGACCATTTGGCGCATCAGCGGCGCGTCCCAGGTAAAATGCTGGCGGCGGAGCTTTAACTCGCCGCGGCCTTCGTAAAGGCGCCAAAAGCCGTAGAGGGCGCCGATGGAGCGGCCCGTAGTGGTGGCGATGGCGGCGCCAGTAACACCCATCGCCGGGATGGGGCCCCATCCGAAGATGAAGAGCGGATCCAAAATCATATTGCAAGCGTTGGCCAGCCACAGCGCGTGCATGGCGATGGTAGCGTTGCCCGCGCCGCGGAAGATGGCGTTGTTGAGGAAGAGTAAGATGACGCCGGGCGTGCCCGCCAACATGATGGTGGTAAATTGTCCGCCATAGGTGGCGAGTTCTTGGGAGCCGGACATCCAGGCGAGTAACTCATGGCCGTAGATCGCGCCCGGAATGGCAAAGGCCAAGGCGACGATCACGCCCAGGATGATGGCCTGTGCGCCGGCGTGGCTGGCGGCTGCGGGGTTCTTTTCGCCAATGCGGCGCGCGACGGTGGCCGTGGCCGCGGCACTCAGCCCCATCGCCGCGGCGAAGACGATGGCAAACATCGCTTCCGTAATGCCCACCGCGGAGATCGCCTGTTCGCCCAAGTGCGCCACCCAGAAGATGTCGACCACGACAAAGAGCGACTCCATCGCCATCTCCAGCACCATCGGCACCGAGAGCAGGAGGATGGCCCGCGATAGCGAGCCGGCGGTGTAGTCGTGATGACCGCCGCGTAAACTCTCAGCGATGGCGCCGAAGAGTTTTCTCATTCCGAGAATCGCTGCGCAATGGGGAAACGGCGCCCGATGCCGAAGGCCTTGGTAGTTACTTTCAGCCCCGGCGCGGCCTGTTGGCGCTTGTATTCGTTACGGTCCACTTTGTTGGCGATATCGCGCACTAAAGCTAACGGTAAGTGCAAGGACTCGGCGATGGCCGCGGGACTTTGGCTTTCTTCCACGTAGCGTTTGAGGATGGCGTCCAGAATGTCGTACTCGGGCAAGGAGTCCGAGTCCTTTTGGTCGGGCCGCAGTTCTGCAGACGGCGGCTTGATAAATACATTCTCGGGAATGGCCCCTGGATGACGGCGATTGGCGACACGGGAGATTCGATAAACCAGCGTCTTGGGGACGTCACTAATTACGGCGAGTCCGCCGCACATGTCGCCGTATAAGGTGCAGTAACCCACGGCTAACTCGCTCTTATTTCCCGTGGTGAGTACCATGGCACCGAACTTATTCGACAAGGCCATCAGCGTAACTCCGCGCAAGCGGGACTGTAAGTTCTCTTCCGTGACATCTACCGGATAGCCGGCGAACAACGGTGCCAGCACCTGTTCAAAAGTGGCACAGACTTCGGTGATCGGCGATACTTCGTAGCGCACGCCCAAACTCTGGGCCATTTCGCGGGCGTCGGTGAGCGAATGCTCTGAGGAATAAGGGCCTGGCATCGAAACGCCTATCACGTTCTCCGCCCCCACGGCATCGACGGCGATGGCGGCGGTGATCGAAGAGTCAATGCCGCCGGATAAGCCGATTAGCACTTTCTTGAAGCCGCATTTCCGGATATAGTCGCGGGTGCCGAGCACGAGCGCGTCGTAAACGGCTTCGGTTTCCTCGGCTAAGTTGGCATGATGGTCGCCGGGCAGCACTAAGTCCTCGGCGAAGGACACGGCGGAAGCGATTTCACGGCCATCAGAATCCAAGGCAAAGCTGGACCCATCGAAGACTAACTGGTCGTTCCCGCCGGTCTGATTCACATAGTAGACCGGCATCCGGTGATGGGCCGCCAGAGCCGCGAACATTTGGCGCCGCTGGGTACGTTTACCCAGGTGATAGGGCGACCCGTTAATGGAAATCAGAACCGACGCCCCGGCGGCGGCTAACTCGGCCACCGGATCGCGCGAGTAAAGCGGACGGTCCCAATATTGTTTGTCATTCCAGGCATCTTCGCAAATGGTGAGGGCAATCCTCTGCCCGCGGAACTCCCAGATGGTCTGCCGGTCGCCGGGCACGAAGTAACGGCTTTCGTCGAAGACGTCGTAAGTGGGCAACAGCATCTTGCGCTGTTCGAAGATCACTTTTCCTTCGGCGAGCACCTGCGCGGCGTTGGCGAGTTGCTTGCCGGCGGTCCAGACGTTGGGGACGACGGTGCCGACGATGATGGCCAAGGGCAAGTCTTTGGTCAGCACAGCCAGACGGGCAACTTCCCGCGCGCAGCCGGCGATGAAGCTGGGCTTCTCGAGCAAGTCGCGGGGCGGGTAACCGCAGATGGAGAGTTCAGGGAACGCGACGATGTCCGCGTCGCGTGCCGCAGCCTCTTGCGCCATCGCCGCCATCCGGTCGACATTGGCCGCCAAGGCCCCAATCGTCGGGTTAAATTGGGCTAGCGCGATCCTCATGCCGGCACGGGCTCAGGCTTGGGGGGCGGCTCCGGCCGGACAAAGGGTTTTAGCGCGAAGCCGTGCTGCGCCAGCAGGCTCTCGAGTTGCGGAATCGACAGCCGCGCGGCGTCCCAGCCCACCGTGATCGCGTCTAACTGCGAGGCCACGCGCAATTTTTGGATCCCGTGCATGCCCAGCAAGGAGCTTACTTGCCCGAGCAAAGCGTCATCGAGTGGCCGGGCCAACTCGTAAGTGCGTTCGCATTTCGTCATGTTACCTCCAGGATATCTTGCTTCCGAGTTTCCAAAGCACCTGCCGCACCATTCCCTGCACGGCTTCGGCGTCCTTGGGCGACAGATGCAGCCGGCGCAACAGCCGCCGCAACTTGATCAAGGTGGTGGGCACCTGGGCGTATTCGACGCCGGTCAGCACCTGCTGCAAGCCATCCGCCAGGCGATCCAACTGCTCCGCCGGCGCCTGATGCCGCACCGCCGGCGGATAGGTGCCCGCCTCGCGGATCAATTCGTAAAGGCAGACCGCGACGGCCTGGCCCAAATTCATTGAGCCATGCTCGGGCCGCGTGGGAATGCGCACCAGGCGGTGGCAGAAACTCAAGTCGTCGTTCGATAGGCCGTATTTTTCGGAGCCGAACATCAAGGTGACGTGGCCCCGAGTGCCGCGTACCAAAGGCGCCGCGTCTTCCAGGCGGTCGAGCGGCAACTTGGCTTCGCGTAGGTCCATAGAGGCCGTGCCGATCACTAACTCGCAATCGGCCACGGCTTCGCGCACCGTAGGAAACTCGCGCGCCGCGGTGAGGATCGCACCCGCTCCGGGCGCGCTGCGCGCTTCGTCGATCGCCACGCGGTAGGGGTCCACCAGGCGCAAACTATCGAAGCCGAAGTTACTCACCGCCCGGGCCGCCGCACCGATATTTAGCGGGTTGCGCGGCGAGACTAAAACGACATGGACCTTACTTAACGTGGGCGTCTTCCAAGTAAGTGTAGCCCTGCAGGCCGTCTTCGTAGAACCGAAGCAAGCGGCCGGATTCTTCGTAGCCGATCTTCCCATCGCGCAGCGCGCCCTCGACATCGCGCCGGAATTGTTCCAGGAGTGCCTTCGCCGAGAACTGCACATAGTCGAGCACCTCGCGCACCGTATCGCCGGGCACATAGTGCTCCAGCTCATAGGTGCCGGTGTCGCTCAGCTTGATATGTACGGCGTTCGTATCGCCGAACAGGTTGTGTAAGTCGCCAAGAATTTCCTGGTAGGCACCCACCAGGAACGCACCCAGATAATATTCGCCGTCGCCGTAGGCATGCAGCGGCAGGGTCTTCTTGACGTCGCGCCGGTCAATAAACTGGTCGATCTTACCGTCCGAATCGCAGGAGACGTCGCCGAGGACGCCCTTGCGCATGGGCCGCTCATTCAAGCGATGAATCGGCATTACCGGGAAAAGCTGCTTGATCGCCCAGCTATCGGGCATCGATTGAAACAGGCTGAAGTTACAGAAGTAAGTATCGGCGAGTAAGCTCTCCAGACCTTCGAGTTCTTCCGGAAACACATCCATGCTGCGCGCCATGTTCAGAATCCGGCGGCAGATGGTCCAGTAGTAGTTTTCGGCCATGCTGCGCTGTTCGAGCGACATATAGCCGAGCGAAAAGAGATTCAAGGCCGAATCGAGCGCCTGCTGCGCGTCGTGGAAGCCTTCGAGTAAATTCTTCATCGTCAAAGTACGATGCGTCTCTTGTAAGTCGATCAGCGGCTGCTCGGCTTCTTCAGTGACTTCTTTCAGCTCTTCGTCACCAAAGCCGGATACGCCGACTACGTTAAAGACCAGGACGCTGTGATAAGCCGCAATAGCGCGGCCGCTCTCGGTCACGATCGTGGGATGCGGCACGCTCTCTTCGTCGCAGACTTGCTGGATATGGTGCACGACGTCGTTGGCGTACTCCTGCAGCGAGTAATTGACGCTCGACTCGAAATCGGTCTGCGAACCGTCGTAGTCGATGCCCAAGCCGCCGCCTACGTCCAGGAGTTTCAAGCCCGCGCCTTGTTTTTTGAGGTCGGCGTAAATGCGCGCCAGTTCGGTCACCGCGCCTTTAATCTGGCGAATATTCGTAATCTGGCTGCCTAAGTGGAAATGCAATAAGTCGAGGCAATCTTCCATGCCACGTGATTTCAACTCCGCCAACACTTTCAGCGCTTCGCTCACCGTCAAGCCGAACTTCGAGCGGTAGCCGCCCGAACTCTTCCAACGGCCCGAACCGCGTGCCGCCAGCTTTACCCGCAAGCCGATGGTCGGCCGCACGCCCACCTTCTCGGCATACTTCAGAATCAGGTCGAGTTCCGTGTATTTTTCGATGATCGGCGTGATGTTGCGGCCAATCTTCTTGGCCAGCATCACCATTTCGATATATTCGTCGTCCTTGAAGCCGTTGCAGACAATGGGCGTCGAGCCGTCCGTAATGCCCAGCACGGCCATCAACTCCGGCTTCGAGCCCGCTTCCAAACCAAAGCCATACTGCTTACCGTAAGCCAGCACCTCTTCGACGACGTGCCGTTGCTGATTCACCTTAATCGGGTAAACGCAGCAATACTTGCCCTGATAACCGCTGTCTTTCATTGCCACTTGAAAAGCGTCGTTGATTTCGCTCAACTGATGACGCAATACTTCGCCGAAGCGGATCAGAATCGGCGTCTGAATGCCGCGGAGGCGCAGGGTGTCGATCAGGTTCTTGAGGTCGATCTGCCGGCCGGGCTCCTTCGACGGGTGTACCCACAGGTGGCCATTTTGGCCCACCGAAAAATAGCCTTTGCCCCAACGGCTGACGTCGTAGAGCTCGTTGGCGTCCACCGTGGACCAACGCTCGTTCGGTTCAAACGTGGCTGGGGCATCGTTCAGTTTCAGGCTCAATGGTTTCAAGTCCTCGCAAGGTAGCGGATGGGCATCGCGTAGCCCGGCTCCAACTTCAGTTTAACGAATCATCCGAGGGCCCACGCAGCATTTTGGTTACAGTCTTCTGCTACGGTGACACTGGAGGACTTTTTGCGCGAAGCCGTACTCAGCCGTTTGAAAGAGATCGTGGACCAAGCCGCCACCAGCCTGGGCCTGGAAGCGATGCAAGTGGAGATGGTGGGCGGCGGCAAACATCGCTTGCTGCGCATCACGCTCGACAAGGACGTGGAAGGCGGGGTGTCGCTCGACGAATGCGAGGCCGTCTCGCACCAGGTCTCCGCCGTGCTGGACGCCGAGGCGCTGATTCCGGGCGAAGAAGGCTATCAACTGGAGGTGGGCTCGCCGGGCATTGAGCGCGCTCTGTCCACACCGCGCGACTATACGCGCTTCATCGGCCAACTGGCTAAGCTCGTGCTGCGCGAGCCGATCGGCAAGCACAAGACGCTTATCGGGCGCCTGGCGGGATTCGCCGACGGCGTGGTCGCGCTCACCGTTGAGGAGGAGACGCTCAGCATCCCGCTGGACCAGATCAGCAAGGCCAACCTCAAGTTCGAGTGGCCGAAAGGATAGAGCCCGATGCAGGTGCTTACGGCAGCTCAGATGCGCCAAGTGGACCAGGACACCATGGCGCTAGGCATTCCGGGTCTGATTCTGATGGAGAATGCGGCCCACCGTGTCGTTGAGTGCATGCGCCAGCGCTTCGGTCCGCTCAGCCACCATCGCATCGCCATCTACTGCGGCAAGGGCAACAACGGCGGCGACGGCCTGGCGATTGCGCGTTTGCTTTCGGTGGTGGAACGCGCCCAGGTGGACGTCATCCTGGTTTCGGAAGAGCTCAGCCCGGATGCAGCCGCCCAACGCCGTATGTTGCGGGCGGCTGAGGTGCCCTTTGGCTTCGCGCACGGGCCCACGCTGATTGTCGATGCCCTGCTCGGCACGGGCACCACTGGAGCGCCACGCGGCCGCGTGGCGGAACTCATCGCCGAGATCAATTCGCTCGCCGCCCTTGTCGTGGCTGTCGACATACCGTCCGGCATGAACAGCGACGCGCCAGACAGCGAAGGCTCCGTCGTTCGCGCCGACCTCACCGTCACCTTCACCGCGCCCAAGCCCGCCCACGTTCTGCCGCCCAATTGCGATCGTCACGGAGAGCTGCAAGTGAAGCCCATTGGCTCGCCCGCGCGGCTGCTCTCGAGCGATCTCCACCTGAGTGAGCCCGCCGAGTTCGGCGCGGTGCTCGCCCCCCGGGCGAAGAATGCCCATAAAGGCAACTTCGGCCACGTCCTGGTAATCGGCGGGGCAAAGGGCAAAACCGGCGCGGCGGAAATGGCGGGCATGGCCGCGTTGCGCGCCGGCGCGGGCTGGGTGTCGGTGCACAGCGAAGCCAACAACCTGCCCCCCGAACTGATGACGGCCCCTGCTCTCGACGACCTCACCAAATTTACCGTCCTCGCCGTGGGCCCTGGGCTCGGCCTTAGCCCCAAAGCCCGCGACCTCTATCGCAAAGCCCGCCAGCCGATGGTGGTGGATGCGGATGCCTTGAACTCTCTGGCCACTACGGCCAAGCTGCCGCCCGCTCCCGCGCTGCGCGTCCTCACGCCGCATCCAGGTGAGATGCGCCGCTTGCAGCCCAAACCCACTGGCGACCGCGTCGCCGATGCCCGCGCGTACGCCACGGCCCACGGCATTGTCCTGGTGCTGAAGGGCCAACGTAGCCTCATCGCGTTCCCCGATGGCCAGGTCTATGTGAACCCTACCGGCACGCCCGCCATGGCCAAAGCTGGCTCTGGCGACATCCTCACCGGCCTCATTGCCAGCCTGCTGGCACAATTCCCCGGTTCGCCAAACCAAGCCATCCTCGCCGCCGTCTGGCTGCATGGCAAGGCCGGCGAATTGGCCGAAGCCAAATTGACCGAACGCTGCGTCATCGCCACTGACCTGCTGACTTACCTGCCCGACGCCTTCCATGAAGCTTTACACCACGCATAGCGAAGAAGAGACCATCGCCCTGGGCCGTGCGCTGGCCGCCGAATGGCCGCTGCAAGCTCTTGTGCTCCTGATCGGCGACCTTGGCGCCGGCAAGACGACTCTGACTAAGGGCATCGTCGAAGGCCGCGGCATCCTGGACCCGGTTACCAGCCCTACCTTCACCCTGATCCACGAATACGGCACGCCCCCGCGCGTCTTCCACATCGATCTCTACCGGCTCGACGAAGCTTACGAAGTGGCCGCCCTGGGCCTCGACGAACTCCTCGATCGCCCCGCCCTCACGTTGATCGAATGGGGCGAGCGCTTCCCAGAACTCTGGCCGCGCGAGCACATCGAAGTGCGCCTGAAACGCCAGCCCGACGAAAGCCGGCGAATCGAAGTGATATTATGTCCCCACGATGAAACGCCGTAATTTTTTTGAAGCTTCGGTTGCCGCCGGCACTGCTGCCGCTCTCGCCTCCCCCGCGGTCGCCGCCGCCGCTGCCAAATCTTTCCACCCTTCGCTCTCCGGCAAGCCCGGCGTGCTGAAGCTCGGCACGCAGAATGCCGATGACGACGTCAGCCTCGGCCTGTTCGCCGCCTTCGGACTCACCAGCATTTGCAGCACGCTGCCCTCGCGCAAGTTCGACGCCAAGTGGAGTGTCGACAACCTCAAAGCCTTGCGGGAACGCGTCGAAAAGCACAAGATCAACCTCGACATGGTGCCCTTGCCCTTGAGCTCGGCCTACATCACCAAGCACGAATACCCGGACATCATGAAGGGCAACAGCCCCCAGCGCGACCGCGACATCGAGGACATCCAGAACATCATCCGCAACATCTCGCGCGCGGGCATTCCGGCGGCCAAGTACAACATGAGCATCCTGGGCGTGGTCCGCACGGAGCCCACCATCGGCCGCGGCGGCGCGACGCTGAGTACCTTCA
>Ga0209490_10001747_pt1 | contig 20829 bp, 17 predicted proteins | sample MAT06_FD_187209 | JGI IMG/M metagenome (GOLD analysis project Ga0209490, IMG submission 187209) | Freshwater microbial communities from Lake Fryxell liftoff mats and glacier meltwater in Antarctica - MAT-06 (SPAdes) (version 2) | ecosystem: Environmental > Aquatic > Freshwater > Ice > Liftoff... | reverse complement strand
AGTGATAACCAATATGCACTGTTTATGTGTGATTTATCCAGCTATGCCGTCCATTTTGAAAAGCTCGGCTGGATGACGGCCTATGATGTTGAGCCGCTGCACACCCTAGAAAATAAGCGCCGCTGGCAAAAATGGGCGCTGGAACATGACGCATTGTTGATATTTCCGCACGAACCTAAACGCTACGCGGGAAAATTGACGCATGACGAGCGTGGCGGTTTGGTTGTACTGCCGATTGACGAGCCATTTGTCTAGCCTTTTTCGACTGGTCTACGGAGCAGTAAATTATCTATCTGACGAGGTGTTAGATACCTGCCTTTGTGGATTTCGATATTATTCTGTAGTTCAACCATTCTTAAAAAGAAGTTAGTATATGTTTGGTCAAACTCCTTGGGAATATCTTGCTTCGGCATATTGAGAAGTTTAAGTGCATCCCAAGCGCGGCTATCGTAGATGAAGAATAAAGCAGGCAAATGAAAATGGAGATATTTAGAAGCAAATGATCGCTTTTCTTGCCCCGAAATATTTCTAGTGAGTTGCGTTAGGATGTGGTGTGTTTTGAGAATAAGGGCCTTATTATCCTCGGTAATCTTTTCTTGCGTTTGTAATTGGCGTATCGAATTATCTAATTCAGATGCGCGAAGTTCTGGAGCTACTTTATCTCTATAGAATGCATCTGTTTCCAGCAAAATTTCATTTCCTATAGGTCTTCTCCTTTCAATTTCTGCTGAATAACTACGTCCTATCAGCCACACTTTCGCTGCTATGATTTCCTCATTATCATGATAAGGATTTTCTCGACATAAGCGATAAAGAATTTCGTTGCCGAAATCCCAAAAGTCGGTATCACATGGTTGGTTTATCAGGTCAATTGAAGACAGGTAATCATAGCTCACTTATTGACGATCCTGCCATTCCTGAATAGTTTCCGCCAGAAATGCGCGTACTTCATCATCAGCGACATCGCCCACACTGTCATAATGAGTGCCATCGACTTCAATACTTACACCGCCACCCGGCGCGGAGAGTACATGGATACTGCGACCCTCATAACCATCGGTGTGGCGTAATTTGTGCTGTAAGTAAGTTTCAATGGCGGCGGCAATATTGAGTTCTGGTATCGGCACGGACTCAAATTTAGCGCGTCCACCTAAAAAGCCACTCTTTTGTGGTTTAATCCCATCTTCAATCTTATAAGTCGGCAGTGCGCCGGGAATTTTCCCGCTGGCATCAAGGGGGGGTGGACTGCTGGCGGTGCGTGGGGCAGCAGGCTTCGGCTCGATGGACGCGCCTAATTTCGGTTGTTCGGCTGCGAGTTCTTCTGCGATGGGTGCAGGTGGATTTTCATCCGCTTTAGTGACGACATCTGATAGTTCCCGCATGACTTTGACAAATTTCTCTTTAACCTCTGGCGAATCGACCAATGAGCGATAGCCTACATTTTCGATGTGGACAATGAGCCGACCATCACGCGGGTCGCGCAGAACAGCGACAATTTCCTTAGCTTCTACCGTTTCCCCAGAACGCAGTTTAACCCGGTACGTTCCGCTGCCTCGGCTGATGGTGGGTTTAGCAGTAAGCTGTGCGGGTGGAATGACAGGGGCTTCTTTACGCAGGGTGGAAGTATCCAGCAGGAGGTTTAAATCCGGCATCAAATCATCTTCCTCTACTGAGAGCGCAATTGCTTGCAGCGGTGAGTCTTGGATCGTAATGGCAGGTGCAGCCATTATTGCCTCGGCGGGGGCAGCCATCGCTTGGGCTACCTTTTCTTGAGCTTTTTTGCGGCGTGGTTTGATGAAGGCAAAATAGACGAAAGCTGTAATCAACAAAAGAGCCGATATGCACACCTGTATAATCAACGAAATGGGGATTTGTTGAACAAATTCACCGAGCGAGTCAAATAAAATCATCGTTTTGCTCCTTGATGAGAATGACAAAAGGGCATTATTGCGCTGCATCCTCTGCATCTACGCGGTTTAATAGTATGGGCTGGCAGGTGGGGCAGTAATGGGTTCCACGCTGCGCCACGCGCATTTTTTCGATGGTGCTGCCGCAGTTAACGCAGGGCTGTCCATCACGCCCGTAGACATAAAAATGATCTTGCGAACTGCCTTTTGTGCCGTCGGGCTTGCGATACCAATTGATGCTCGCGCCTTCATAATCGATTCCAGCGTTGAGCGCGGCGCGTACTGTGTTATAAAGTCGGCTAATTTCGTCCGTGCTGAGTTCGTCTGAACGGCGTAGGGGATGAATGCCAGCACGGAATAGGCTTTCATCCGCATAAATATTGCCGACTCCAGCGATGAAGGTTTGGTCGAGAAGCAGCGCCTTGATATTTTTTGAGCGTCCGTGCAGTCTTTCTCGGAAAGCGGCTTCAGTGAATATGTCGGTGAGTGGCTCCGGCCCTAATCCGCCCGTGATCTTTTCTGGATCGTCGGTGAGATAGACCTTGCCGAATTTGCGCGAGTCGGAAAAGCGCAGTTCTTGTCCCTCATCTAGGCCGAGCCGGAAATGCACCCAACGGTCTGCATCATGAACGGCTTCGCTTGGGGTGACGTAAAGCCGCCCTGTCATTTTAAGATGGACGATCAAGTAATCATAATCGAGTGCCGCGATGATATATTTGGCGCGGCGTTCCACCCCACGAAAGGTTTGCCCGGCGATACGCGCAGCGAATTCTTCCGGCGCGGGACTGTGAATGGTCTTCGCCCAATCGTAGGACATGGATTGCACGGTGCGTCCGATAAGCGGGAGACGCAGACCGCGAACAACAGTTTCGACTTCTGGTAATTCTGGCATGATGTTATTTTAATCGCAAAATGGTTGAATGATAATAAAAGGTGATGAGTAGTACAAAAATCTTACAATTGCGGATAGTTTCCCTAAATAGAGTTGGTAGATGCAAGGATCGTCATCAAGACCTCATGGATTGACCCTGCCACCCTAGCAGGCGAGTGTTGTACCCAACGGTGGTCAAGCTGTGGCGAGACTTCAAGCCGCAGTGTTTTCACAGGTCGGGTGAGATAATAAACGACATCCTCCCAAACACAGGCGGCAAACAACATATCACTTGCTTGGAAATGCTCAGTGTTTTGCGAACCAAATGTCTACTTATGAGACACGAGGTCAAGTTGGTAGGCTCAACACAGGGGTTTCCAGTTTTGCTCAGACTAGTCACATGACAATAAGTGATCCGAATCGATATCCACCCCAACCATCGGATAAGACCAGTGGTGAAGTACTGGAATGGGCAGGGCGTTGTTTGACTTGTTGCTACAGAAGGATAGCCGCATCGGTTTCGATCTGGACAATCCCCTGTTCGACATCCAACGCCAGTATTTGCCTTTATCGGCTGTTACTATGCGCTCGTCGCCCTTTTTTATGGCACACATACGCCCACAAACCATCAATTTGAACTTGAATGATGTGATAATCATTGAGCAAAATCGTTTCTACTTGTTGAGCATGAAGAGCTGCTTCACGCAAAAAGGATAGCTCGGAAGTCATTTAAATTAACCTGAGTTTCGGACAGTGTTTTCATTCTATCCCCACCCCTAAATCCCCTCCCCACTTCGTAGAGAGGGGACTTAAAGAACCATTGTGAGCCGTTTTTCTCCCCTTCGCCATGCAATGGAGAAGGTGTCGGGGGATGAGAACATTATAAAAGTTAATCAAAGTGCGCTATCCAAAACTGAGGTTAAATTAGCGTGATAGCGTATAGGCCATCGCGTAATATTCTTCCGAAATCGGGCGCGTTTTCGTCGTCACATCCTCTAGAAGAACGTTACTAATCACCCGTCCGTCCAACCCTACCATCACGCCGGATTCCCCCGCGACGATCCGTTCTAAGGCTGCCACGCCCATGCGCGTCGCCAGCAGACGGTCAAAGGCGCTTGGGCTGCCGCCGCGCTGAATATGACCCAAAATCGTGATGCGAATCTCGAAGCCCGTGTCATGGCTGTTAAGATAATCTGCCAGTTCGGTGATTTTATACGGTGCGCCTTCCGCGATTACGGCGATGGCGTGGGATTTCCCGCGTGTGTAGGCATCCTGCATCGACGCGGCAACTTCCTGCATCGTCAAGGCTTTCTCCGGCGTAACCACAACTTCCGCGCCACCCAAAATACCGCCCATGAGCGCTAGATAACCGCAGTTCCGCCCCATCACCTCTAATAAAAAGGCGCGATTATGCGAAGTCGCCGTATCGCGGAGACGATCTAACGCATCAAGAATGATGTTCAGCGTCGTATCAACGCCGATACTCATATTCGTTCCCCAGATGTCATTATCAATGCTCGCTGGAATGCCAATTGTGGGGATGCCGAGCTTTTGCAGCGCCATCGCCCCACGCAAGCTGCCGTCCCCACCGATCACGATCATCCCTTCGATTTCATGCTCATTAAGCCGCCGCACCGCTTTACGCTGTCCTTGCGGTGTCTTAAATTCTTCGTTACGCGCTGTTTGTAAAACCGTCCCGCCGCGCTGCAAAATACCGCTGACTTCACGGCTGGTCATCAAACTCATATCGCCGTTCAGCAGTCCAGTATAGGCCTGCCGAATGCCGTAAACCTCAATCCCATGATCCATGCCAGCACGCACAACCGCCCGAATAGCTGCATTCATGCCCGGTGCGTCGCCACCACTTGTCATTATAGCGATTCGCTTCATCGCGTTTACTCCCCTGTTTCAAAGTGCTGCCACAATGCGGCAACTATTTTGCCGATTTTTCCGGCTATTATAACGCACTAGGTTTAAATAGAGGTTATCACATCCACAAAAAACCGCCACACAACAGCACAGCCTTATTTGGATGAAACGCACAACGATAGGCTTAAGTGCCAGCCTTAATCATTAGGTGTAAAAACACGGATATTCTTCTTATCCTCTACAATAGCTATCAGATCGCGTATCAATTCATCGCAGTAACCTGTTGTATGGTTGGGGAACTCCATCGTTTGGAGACGTTTCTTCATCTCAACCGCGATTGAGAAGCTATCATTTCCCGGATAAGAAGTCAAAATTGCATGGACTTTACGCAGCCGCCGCCGATCTGTATCATCATCACCCGAACGTGGCAAAAAGATCTTTAACCGCCGTTGGATAGGGGCATCATAGTCAAATCCATACGGATCATAATTATCAATAGAAGGGGTGTCCCAGACGAGTGATCCCCCTTCCGCAGCTAACTGTGGTTCAACCGAAGGCGTGAGAACAGCCACTGCGCCCTGCGTTGCGGGAGCAATCGACTGAACCATTTCGGCTTCAGGCTCAGGGATAGAACGGGCAATTTCGCCTGTTTCTTCATCATACTCAACACCGTAATCACGCGCTTGAAAAGTTTCATAATTAAGCGGCGGCGGCTCGTCATAGCTCCCGTTAGAAACAGAATCCTGCCATACAGGACGGTATTCATCAGGCAGTGGCGTTCTGCCTCCCTCTGCCGTCATAATTGTGAAGTTCTGCGACATCCCCTCGCCGATAAGCTGCACCGGATCACGCGAGGTATCAAATTTTCCCGTCACCTTCACAACTTCCCCAGAAGCTAGGGGCGGTAAATCCCCACTTTCGATCATGCGCTCAACTTTTTCATAAGCACGCGGGAAGAAGACTACATCAATCACACCGCCCGTATCGTGCCAATCTTCAATCTGAAGGATCGCCATCGCGTTATTATCTTTGGTAAAACGCTTTCTAAAGCTGGTAATTTCACCCGCGATGCTCACCTGCCTACCGTTAAAACCGACTTTTTTATCTTCGTCCTTTAAATGTGCCACCCGATTCGTATTCGACTGCTCTAACTGCACCCGATATTTATCCACCGGACGACCCGTTACATAAAGGCCGAGCAGCTCTTTTTCCCATTTGAGCATTTCTTTGGTGGTCGCTTCTTTGCCCTGCGGAATAGACAGCATATCTTCCGCGCCGCTGCCACTCATCCCACCGAACATATTCATCTGCCCGACTTCCAAATCCTTATGATAATTGGCGCTAAACCCGACCATACGCTCGACGGCATTCACCAACTGTGAGCGACTGCCGAATTTTTCTAATGCGCCCACCATCGCTAAACTTTCTAACGTGCGCTTGCCCACCTGCCGCAGATCGACACGACGGCAAAAATCTTCTAAATCTTGGAATGCGCCGCCTGATGATTCACGCGCATCTACAATCGGCTGGAGCGCACCCGCACCTGCATTTTTGATCGCCGCCAATCCAAAGCGAATGCCACGCAGACCCGTTTGCGGATCGGGCTGAATGTCAAAATTGATCGCGCTGTAATTCACATCTGGCGGCAAAATCGGGATTTTCAGCCGTCTTGCTTCTTCCAAGAAGATGCCAATCTTGTCGGCATCGTCTCGATGCACATATAAAAGCGCTGTGACGTATTCTTCGGGATAATGTGCCTTCATATAGGCCGATTGAATGGTCAACACGGCATAATCGGCGCTGTGGCTCCGGTTAAACCCGTAATTGGCAAATGTCTCGATTTCTTTAAAGATTTTCTCGGCAGTTATAGCATCAACCCCATTATCGGGTCCCTGCTTGATGAAAATCTCTTTATGTTTAAGGAGGTCTTTGTCCTTCTTCTTCGATACGGCACGGCGCATCAAATCCGCATCGGCTGGCGAATAGCCAAACAACTCCATCGCAACCTGATTGATCTGTTCCTGATAGACGATAATTGCATAGGTATCATGCAGAATTTTACGCAGCTTCTCATGCAGATAAACGGGTTGTTCGTCGCCATGCAAGCGCCGATTATAGGCCGGAATAAATTCCATCGGGCCCGGACGATACAGTGCCACCCCCGCGACGATATTTTCAAATTCACGCGGGCGCATATCGCGTAACATCTGCTGCATCCCTGTGCCTTCAAGCTGAAATACGCCAACCGTCTCGCCACGCCCCATCAGTTCAAACGATTTGTCCAGATTAGCTATATCTTTGGGAGTTAAAACTGGGTCATCATGCCGGTAGGGAATATTATTCATATCATAGTAAATGCCGTGATACTGATTGACCAACTCACAGGCTTTTCGCAGAATCGCCAATGTGGAAAGCCCCAAAAAGTCGATTTTCAGCAGGCCAATCGCCTCGCATGTCTCCATCGGAAACTGCGTGACGGCTTTCAGCGCACTTTCTTCCAGCAGGGCTTTCGCTTTTGCCTTATTTTTACCTTTCACCGTCACCCGATGCAGCGGCAGATATTCCACCAGCGGTCTATCGCCAACAATCACCCCCGCCGCATGGACGGAAGTATGCCGCCGAGCGCCTTGAAGTTCCTTAGCGGAATCAATCACTTCACGCAAATGCTCTTCTGTATCATATAATTTCTGCAAATCAGGATTCAGTTCGACGTATTCCTGAATGGTCTTTTGTTTGGCATCCTGTGGAATGAGCGCCACAATACGGTTGACTTCGGAAAGCGGCACCGCCAAGGCCCGTCCGACATCCTTAATCGCCGCCTTCGCGCCCAACGTCCCGAAGGTGATAATCGAGGCGACTTTTTCCTCGCCATATTTACGCGCAGTATAGGCAATCATCTCGCCGCGCCGATCATCAGGATAATCAATATCAATATCAGGCATACTCACGCGCCCCGGATTCAAAAAGCGCTCGAACAGCAGGTTATTCTGCACCGGGTCGATATTGCTAATCCCCAAGCAGTACGAAACCAAACTCCCCGCGCCCGATCCACGCACATTCCACCAAATATCGGCGTGACGGGCATATTCACATAAATCCCACACAATCAAGAAATAGGTGTTAAAACCCATACTCCCGATAATCGAAAGTTCGTGGTTAAGCCGATCCTGTAATATCGACTCATTTTTGCGTGACCCAAAGCGCCAATCCATACCTAAGTTGCACAAGAAACGCAGGTAGCTTTCCGCATCAAATCCTTGCGGAACTGGGAATGTCGGCAGATGATAGCCTTTTCGGTCAAGATCAATCTCGCATATTTCCGCAATTTTGCGCGAATTGTGAATCGCGTCGGGGATTTCTGCAAAGTGCTGCCACATTTGCTCGGTACTGCTTAAATAATAGCTGTTATCAGACATCCGCAGCCGTTTTGTATCGGTTTTAAGGCTGCCTGTTTGGATGCACAAGAGCATATCGTGGGCATCATAATCTTTTTCCAGCACATAATGCACATCATTCGTCGCTAAAACGCCAACGTTGGTATGATTACTCTGGTTGTAATCATAAATCCATTGATTGACCGTCCCAATTTCGGGGATGTCGTGCTTTTGGAGTTCGAGATAAAAGTTTTCCTCGCCAAATACATCCCGATACCAGCCAATAAGTTCATGAGCAAGCTCATCTTTACCATCCAAAATAGCGCTCGGCACTTGCGCGGCGAGGCAGCCAGAAGTGGCGATAAGTCCTTCTGAATGGGCAGCGAGAAATTCCCGGTCAATGCGCGGACGATAATAATAACCCTCAAGCTGGGCGGCGCTGGTGATCTTCAGCAGATTTTGATAACCCGTCTGATTTTTCGCCAGCAGCAGCATGTGATACGGACGTTTATCTTTTTGTGGGTCACGATCGGTCATACGATTCGGCGCGAGATAAGACTCTACGCCGATGATGGGTTTAATCCCGGCTTCTTGGCAGGCATTGTAAAAATCCATAATGCCAAACATCGTGCCATGATCGGTAATCGCCAGTGCGGGCATGTTCATTTCTTTCGCTCGACTGACCAATTTCTTGATGCGGCTTAGGCCATCTAACAGCGAAAATTCGGTATGTACGTGTAGGTGAATAAATGGTTCGTTATCAGTCATGGTTTATCAAGCGATTTTTGAATTAGATCGGACTGGCTTGTTACAAAATCATGTCAAGCGTGTTTCGGTAGAACAATTGTAGTATACACCCAGCGCGGTAGGTTGGGTAACATAAATCGTGTGGTTGTTTTTTCTTATTGTAGCAGGCGCATCACTCTTGGCTCAACATAGCGCGTACAGTATCCGCAATCGTGTAAAAATCCGGCAGTTCCTTCTGAATTAACGTTGGGATATACAGCTTAAATTGAGGGAGCAAATAGGTAATATAAGCTGAGTTTCGGATAGTTTTTTCATTCTATCCCCACCCCTCTCTACGAAGTGGGGAGGGGACTTAAAGAACCATTGTGAGCCATTTTCCTCTCCTTCGCCGTGCAATGGAGAAGGGGTTAGGGGATGAGGACATCATAAAAGTTAATCAGGGTAAGCTATCCAAAACTGAGGTTAATTACTCTCTTCTTCACTGCTTACATCGGCAATTCGCACCCGTAGGACGCTAATCAGTGGCGTAACCGGGACTCGCAGTTGAATCCCGCGCTGTCCGGCGCTGATAACGATATGCTGTAACTGCGTGGCGCTTTGGTCTAAATAAACCTGCCAATTTTTGGAGGTGAGGGCAAGGGCGCTGATTCCGCCGACTTTTAACCCCGTTAGGCTTTCCGCATCTTTATGCGCCGCCATCTTGACCTTTTTTACGCCTGCTGCTAATGCCATTTTCTTTAAATCCAACTTGCGTTCCGAAGGCACCATCACCAGATAGGGCTTGGTCTGCTGCGGATTATCCACCGCCTGCACCACAAGGGTCTTAAAAACGGTAAAATAGGGGATTCCCAGCACTTCCGCCACTTCTTCGGCATCATGAATGGTGTCGGGGTATTCCAGCGCCTCATACGGGACTTTATGCTGTTCCAGCAAACGCATTGAATTTAATTTTTGGCTCATGATTGGATAACTCGCAGGGTGATATTGCCGTTCTGACTTTCGCCCGGTTGCAGCACGAATACGCCTGTGCCGGGGATTCCTTTATCATAAAGATTAAAGCCGTCGTTGGTGTTGGTCACAGGTTCAACGGCGTAAAACGGCTTGCCTGATGGCGCGAAGAAAACAATCTGTTGAAAGATCGGATCGCACGTCATCGCAAGTTCGACATTTCCGTAAACAAAACGGATGGGCGAACCGTTTTGTCGTCCGGTCAACACATCATCAATGTCGCGGCCTGTGTTTTCCGGTTCGATGGGTCGCAGGTGGCGGAAATCAATCTGTGGTTTAATCGGTACAGCCGCGCTGACCGCCATTTTTTCCACCAATTCATACTGCTGATCGCACGGAATCTCGACTTGTACGGGATGTTCTGTAATAGTTCGCACGAAATAGGGATGATGCCCAAAGCCAGCCGGGAAGGGGCGGGTATCGTCGCTTGTGATACGAATTTCCATAATGAAATTTGCGCCGTCGAGCCTATAAGTTGCTTCTGCTGAAAAAGCGAAAGGAAAGTTCACGTCGCTAAAATCGCCGGAATGATAGCTCAGGCGAATGTGTGTTTGATCGGCTGAGGTCACTTGCCAGGGGACTTTGCGGACGACTCCATGCTGAGCATTTCCTTCCGGGGTGTTCGGCGCAAGTTGATAGTCCGCGCCACCGAAAGAGAAGCGTCCGGCTTTAATCCGGTTGGAATAAGGGATGAGCAGAAAGCTGGCGCAAAGGCTGGCATTGCCATAATCGCCTTCAGAAGTGGGACGCATAAAATCGACCCATTGGTCGCCATGTTTGATGCGTCCGAAGGCAATGGATGCGCCTGTTTCGGACAAAATGCCGACCTGCCAATAATCGTTTTCAAGAAGTTGCAAATTTGGGGACATAGTATTTCTCTCGTCAAGATTTGACGCAAAGGCGCAAAGACCGCTAAGGAACGCAAAGAAAGATTTTGATTGGCCTCATTGCTCATCGCTTGTTACTCATCACGGCTTATACTGCCGCATGGAAAGCCGTCCGATCACGTCTGGTACAAGTGCGTTCCCTAAAACAAGCAGTTTATCGTACCAACGCAGCGTGACGGTTTTACGCTTGCCCATCGCAGCATTCACGATGCCTTCCGCCACACTGGCAGCGCTTTGTACCGGAACACGAGTCGCGCCGGAACCAGATGAAGCCCGCCCCGATGCGCCGCGCCTGCTTTCGTTGAATTCCGTTTCGGTGCGTCCGACGATGATGTCCGTCACAATGATATTATCGGCTTGCAGTTCCAGCCGGAGCGAGTGCGCCAAGCTGCTGACGAAGGCTTTGCTGGCGGCGTAGGTCGCCATATATGGGCCGACGATATTATAGACGACGGATGAAACCAAGATCACATGTCCGCCGCCTGCTTTTTTAATCTCTGGAACGGCGGCACGGATGCTGTGAAACACCCCGTCGATGTTGGTGCGGAGAACGGTTTCAAGATCGTCCCAATTGGAGTCGACTACACTCCCGCGCTGACCCAATCCGGCGTTAGCGATCAAAATATCGAGTTTGCCGAAACGCTCAACGGTCACGCGGACGGCTTCAGACATGGCATTTGCATCACGCACATCAGCGGCGACAGGCAAGAAATCGCCATGTGGCTGCGGAAGGGCGGCAATTTTGCTTGCGAGTTCGCTTAAGCGATCAGCGCGGCGGGCGGTTCCAGCGACATGAATCCCTCGCTTCGCAAAAATCAGCGCGGTTTCATAACCGATACCGCTCGATGCGCCCGTAACAAGGGCGACAGATTGATCTGGCATGTTTTGCTCAATTAAAGACTAAAGTGTAAAGAAACCAGCGCAAAGCATACCAGACGAACAGCGGTTTTGCACCGATTATTTACGCTTCACCCGTGTGATGAGTCCTAATGCCACAATTGGCGTGATGATTCCTACGACTAATGCGCGAATTGGCAGCGCGAGACGTACTTGCTTTTGAGTAGGTACATCATTTTCCGCCAGCGCAACGACGCGATCAATCATGCCATCAAATAGCAAGCGGTGAATAAAGAAGATCGAGTACCAATAGACCAGTCCAAAAAGACCTTTCGGGGCGTAGTAGGCCGTTTGCGTTAGCGTCGATTTGCCGTTTTCCGACGGCGCAACCTCAAATTGTAACCAGCCGCGTCCGGGGAGCTTCATTTCTGCGCGTAATCGGATCATTTTGTTAGGCTCAATTGCCTCCACTCGCCAGAAATCCAGCACATCACCCACTCGTAAAGCGCTGCCGCGCCGCTGACGATAGCCCACGCCGCCCATCGCCCGATCCATCCAGCCGCGCAGTCGCCACAGCCAGTTCATATACAGCCAACCGGTTTCTCCTCCTAGCGAAGTAAAGGCTTGATAGAGTTTTTCCGGCGGAGCATCGGAATCGCGCTTGCGCTGTTCGATCATCATGCCGCGCTCTTCGACATACGTATACGGCTCTTCGGTTTCCCACACGGCAGCCGTAGAATCCGTCCATGAAGTTTCGACTTGTTGAGCGCTTAGCTGCGCCAGTGCTTGGCGTACAGCTCCTATATAGCTGAGGGGATGAATATCGGGAAAGATTTTATGGGCGTTATCATCGGTGACGATGACTTCATTTTTTAAACCTTCGATCAACGGATAAACAGTACGCGCATTGATGGGCGTGATAAGATGCACCCAATAAGAAGAAAGGCGTGGCGATAATACAGGGACGGGAATCATCACGCGTTTGAGTTTGCGCTCTTTGGCATAGCCAAGCATCATCTCTCCGTAAGTCAGTACATCAGCGCCGCCGATTTCGATAACTTGTCCCGCGCTTTCTGCGGTTTTTAATGCTGCGATGAGGTAGGTAAGCACATCCTCAATCGCAATCGGTTGGATGCGCGTATTCACCCAGCGGGGCGTAATCATCACTGGGACGCGCTCCGTGAGGTAACGCACCATTTCAAATGAAATGCTGCCTGCACCAACGACAATCACTGCTCTGAACTCGGTCACACTCTTGGCGTAAGCGCGTAGTACCTTGCCCACTTTTTGCCGCGATTCGAGATGTTCAGAGAGATCGTCCCGTGCTTCGCCCAAACCACCCAGATAAATGACACGTTTTATATGTGCGCCTTCTGCCGCTTGTGAAAAATGCCGCGCTGCCTGTAAATCGCGTTCTTCAAAACTGCCAGAGCCTTCTAAACTGTGGATGAGATAATAGGCGGCATCGACTCCTGCCATAACGGTGGGTAATGTCTGTGGTTCTAGCACATCACCCTGCATAATTTCAACTTGATCTACCCACGAGCGCCCTTGCAAATAGCGTGTATCGCGGGACATGACCCGGACGCGGTATCCGGCTTCCAACAGGCGCGGCACCAACCGTCCCCCGGCATAACCTGTTACACCTGTGACCAAAATAAGCGGCTTATGCGTTTCTTGTGAGTTGATTGTGGCTGCGTTGGCTGTGTCTTGTGTCATGCGTACCTTTCGTAGATGAGTGATTAATCCATGACACTCTAACAGATTGGGGTTAACTTTATATGGGTTTAGGCTGTGGAAATTTTAAGAATCTAAGGTCGCCACATCGCTGTGTAATCGGCGGCAAAATGATGGGTTAAGCGGCGGAGATGTGAGCCGTCAGCATTCATGACATAAATTTCAGCATTCCCGTCGCGGCTGGAGACAAAAGCGATACGTGAACCATCCGGCGACCATGTTGGGCTGAGGTCATCGGCATTGTGATGAGTCAAGCGTTGGAGAGGCGAGTCAATGTTAGCAATCACATCCACGAGATAAATTTCGGCATCCCCGCTGCGGCGTGAGGTAAACGCGATTTGGATGGGATTGATTAGTGGCGACCATACCGGCACAAAATCGGGCGGATTGGCGCTACCGGAAATGCGGCGAACTGTCTTTTGGTCAACATTGAGCAAAAGATTTTCCCAAACGCCGCCGCGCAAAGATCGGAAAGCGATTAAGCTGCCATCAGGCGACCAGAACGGGTCGCGGTCTTGCGCCCCTTGTTGGGTCAAGTTGATGCGTGTTTGGTCAGCCAACTGAAGGCGATAAAGATCAAGATCACCCGTGTAATCGGCGGTAAAAGCGATACTCATGCCATCGGGCGACCAAGCAGGCCCATAGGTGTTGTTGTCATCCGTCAGGCTAAAAATATCGTGTCCATCTAATCCCATGATGTAAAGATCATAGTCTGTACGGACATTATCGCGTGGATAAGCTGCAAACATGAATGCGCTTCCATCAGGCGACCATGATTTAGACGAGATATCGCTGTAATAAGGCGTAGCATAAACGAGTCTGCGGCTGGATAGTTCTAAAATTTCTATGCGATATGAACCGGGGCTGCGCTCAAAAGTTGCCATAATCATACGCCCATCCGGCGACCAGACAGGCCCATTGTAACGGCCTTGTGGGGAAGGTGTCATCGCATAGGTGATAAAACGAGTCGTGTCCAAAAGATAGATGCGGCTGTTGCCTTCACGATAGGAGGCAAATACCAACACAGCGGTCTGCGGTGCCAAAGCCAAAATAAGCACAAACAGCACGATCATGATGACAAGCAGCATTGGCACAATAGGTAAAAAAATCGCCGTCAAAGGTAGGCGGCGATGGAATGACTGTATCATGCGGGTGTAATCCCTAGTCCTCACCTGGCGGGAGAATCGGACGATCAGGCGGTGCCATCTGCGCGGCGACGGGTTGGGGCTGTGCTGGAATTTCGGCGGGTTTTTTTAGGCGCTTAAAGACGCAGAAATAGACGTTACTCCAGCGGAAGCCGCTGTTAAATAGGATGTCGCCTTTTTTGCCAACTTTAGGGACAGGTTCCATGTGGATGAGTTCCCATCCATCTTCACCGAGCGCGTTGAGTTCGGGGATCATCGCTTCTGGTGTATAGATAGGCGGCCTTTTGAGTGCAAAATTTTCTTTAATGAAGCGTTTCGTCTCTTTTGATTTGGCGCTCGCTTCACAGAATTTCGTCAGATATTCCCATTTTTCCATCGTTTAACCCTTTTATGCAAAAACGGCGAGAGATGCGTGTAATGGTAACATGAATGGGGCGACTTGTCGGCAAGTTTTGAGGGGAAGGTCGAAATTTCGTGGAAGGTAGGGGCGTTGTATTGCGCCCCTACACAATGTTAGATGATTTATTCTTCTTCTATTGCAGTCACACTCTTCAAGACTGTCAGGAAGGTGTTTTCAAACGCGGCGTAGGTTTCTGCATCCGGCGCACTGACGATAAATGCCGTAAAAAGCCCACTTTCTTCGTCTACCGCGATGACGGCGGCGAAGAATCCGCCAGAAGGTTGTGTGCCAGAAAAGCCTTTGCCCAGCGTTTCTAGGATGAGGAATTCCCCTAACTCGGTGATGTCGTCTGAACCCGCTAAAAAGGCAGCAGCGAGATCATCAGCGGTAGTTTCGGCAGGCATACCCATCTCTTCGAGGTTGCCAGTCAATATGCCCAGAGCTAATCCTTCGGGGGTAGCGGTTTCTGCGTCATTGGCAAAATCGCTTTCCAATTCATAGGCGCGGCTACCGGATTCATCGCTCACGACTAACCAATCAGCGGGATAGGTGATGGAAAAGCCATAATCTGTGAGTTCTTCCGGTGCTTCTGCCAAATCCAACGCATCAATTGGCTTGATGCTGCCGACCATCAGCCCGTAGGTATAGCCGAGATCTCTGCTTACGGATTCTTCCGCAGTACCCATCGAAAATGATACAATATAGCCATTTTGCAACCAGACTGTCGCCAAGCCTGCACGTCCGTCAGGGTTAACACCAATGATGAGTATGCCGCGACGAGACATCACAGGCAGATCGAGCGTTTCGCTTACTGTGATTCCAGACTGGGTAACAATAAAATCTACTATGTCATCAAGTGTGGGTTCTTCCAGACCTAAAGCATCAATTTCAATCCCGTTGACGGTGATACTGTAGCCTTCGGGTTGGGTGGTATCGTCCCCATCAATCCCGGCGGCGAGATCATCGTCGTTTTCGGCGATATAAATGCCCGTGCTGGAATCTGTAACCCAACCTGATGGGTAGTTGAACTCAAAACCTAAATCTGCAACGGTAAATGTATCGGTTAGTTCAAAAAGGGCTTCGTTCTCTTGTGCATGGATTGTTCCCATAACGGGCAAAAGCAGTACGACGATAAGTGCGATGAGAATACCAATTTTCCGCATGTTTGTTTGTCCTTTATGTGCTATAGGTGTGAAAAGTGCAGAAAGCACAGATCAAGTATAGCATTTATAGGGAAAACTACGGCTTGGATTCCTTAAGATTTCTAGGGAAAAGGGCTGTCGTATAAAATTAGGAGCGAGGTTCATACGCCTCGCTACTGTGGATTTATTGGTATCAATTCGTTAAATATAGGCGGGTTCCTGATACACCCCAAAAACCTCACGCATCACATCTGTGATTTCGCCTAAAGTGGCATAGGCTTTGGCGGCTTCAATCAGATAGGGCATGGTGTTGGCATTTTGGGCGCAAGCAGTCCGTAGTTCGTCTAATGTCTGCTGCACTTTTTCATTATCCCGTTCCAATCTCAGCTTATTCAACCGAGCGATTTGTCGATCATAGCCTTGAGGATCCATCGCTAAGATTGGGATGCGAATCGGACTGTCATCAGTGTATTTATTCACGCCAACGATAGCACGTTCATTCTTATCTACCTCAAGTTGATAGCGATAGCTGGCATCCGCGATTTCTTGCTGAAAGAATCCGGCTTCCAGCGCAGGCAAAAGGCCGCCGAAATCCTCAATCTGCCGAAAATAAGCATAAACCGCTGCCTCTGTTTGATTCGTAAGCGCTTCAAGAAAATAGCTGCCGCCCAATGGATCGACAGTATGGGTAACGCCACTTTCTTCTAATAGGATTTGCTGGGTGCGGAGCGCGATGGTGACAGCGTGTTCGCTCGGTAATGCGAGGGCTTCATCCATGCTGTTAGTATGAAGCGATTGTGTGCCACCCAACACAGCCGCAAGCGCTTGCACCGCCACGCGTACAATATTGATTTCTGGTTGCTGCGCCGTGAGGCTGACTCCAGCGGTCTGCGTATGGAAACGCATCAGCCAACTGCGCGGGTCTTTTGCGCCGAAAGTTTCGCGCATTTCCCGCGCCCAGATGCGGCGGGCGGCGCGATATTTGGCGATTTCCTCGAAAAAGTCATTATGGGCATTAAAGAAGAAACTCAGTCGCGGCGCGAATTCGTCAATGTTGAGGCCGCGTGCTAATCCCCAGCGCACATATTCCAACCCGTCCGCTAAGGTGAAGGCCAATTCCTGTACGGCGGTGCTGCCTGCCTCGCGGATATGATAGCCGCTGATGCTGATGCTGTTCCATTCCGGCATATTTTTCGCTGCGAATTCGATGGTATCTGTCACCAGTCGCATCGATGGCTTGGGCGGGAAGATAAACTCCTTTTGCGCGATGTATTCTTTTAAGATGTCATTTTGAAGCGTCCCGCGCAGCTTCGCCATTGGTACGCCCTGTTTTTCGGCGGCGGCAATATAAAATGCCCAGATGATGGCGGCGGGGCTGTTGATAGTCATACTAGTGGAGACTTCACCCATCGGAATCCCATCAAACAGAATTTCCATATCCTTAAGAGACGAAATCGCCACGCCGCAGCTTCCGAATTCGCCGAGTGCTTCTGGTGCGTCGGTGTCGTAGCCCATGAGGGTGGGCAGATCAAACGCCACCGATAAGCCTGTATTGCCTTGTTCGATCAAATATTTGTAACGAGCGTTGGTTTCTTCCGCTGTTCCGAATCCGGCGAACATCCGCATCGTCCAAGGGCGACCCCGATGCCCGGTGGCATGGATGCCGCGTGTATAGGGATACTCGCCGGGATTGCCGAGGTCACTCGCATACTCTAAGTCTTGAATATCTAGGGGGGTATAAAGGCGCTCCACTGGCACGCTCGATTGGGTAGTAAACTGCTGGCGGCGCTCTGGCATTTTATCGAGCGTGTTTTTAAGGGTGGTCTTTTCCCATTTCTCATGGGCGATTTTTAAACTGTCTAATTTTTTGGAGTCAAAAGACATTATCAATACTCCTGCATATCTTCTTTTATGGGATTATAGCCATTTATGAAGGAGTTTTGATGAGCGAAATATTGAAAGTGACTTACCTTATTTTTGTGGTGTTAATCATCTTTCGTCTTTATCTCGATTAGCATAAACATTTAAGCAGCCATCGGGGGTGGTCGATGAAAAATTGAACGAATTCTTCAGTCTTAATACCTAACCATTCTTCTACTGTGTGAAGTGCGTAGGGGTCAAGCGGCGATTGGGGCTTTAATTGGTCGACATCGATGAAAGCTGCCTCGCTAACATTGAGCAGCATTTTAATTTGAGTTGTGCGCTCAATATTTAAGCACAGTTGTTCAACTGGACGATCCAAGCTGTTATCTTGAGACAAGTCGAAATGATACTCAAATTGCATCCCTTCCTCTCTATAAATTAAATAAATGAAGTAATCTATTGCAGTTGATGTACCGAATATATAGACATCAGGGGTTGAGGGAATTTGTGATAATATACTCGGCAAATCCACCCAATCAGTATTGCGGGTTAGCCAAAGGTCTGGTCTTACAAACTGAACCCGAATTATTCTTAGAAATTCTGCGTCAATACCAAATTGGACTGCAAAACCTCCTCGCATTTCGTGGTTGTCGCTTAAGAAGCTAAATCCTATAGGTTGACCGTCTCGTAAGTAGGCTTCTAAAGTAGGGTAAAGCTCAAGATATTGCCTCTGAATAGCATCCAATTCATTTACTTCTAAATATGCAACTAGTTCTCTGCTAGTTGTTTCATTAGGTGTAAATCCGAAAAAGCAAGGTAGTATACAATTATCTTCTACATGTTCTAAAGCCTCAGAAATTGTAATTAAAGAACTGTCACCCTCTGAGGCTCCTGTAGGGATATACACTGGCAAAGTAGGTTTGGAAATTGGCGTAGCTGTAGCTTCGTTGGCGCTACGTACTGATGCAGAACCAAAAATAGCCACCATAAAAGTGAGAAGCGTGAGTAGAAGCAATATGAGCCAGAAGTTATATCTATGGGTCACGTTGATCTCCTAGCTCTTGAATCCAATCAAAGATGCTCGGTAATCCAATCACTGTCATTGTTGATCTCGGTTGGCGTACACATTCAGGCAGCCGTCGGGGTTGTCGATGAAAAATTGAACGAACTCTTCCGTATCCATATAAAGACCAAAAGAGTCTTCAGGCGTTGCCCACGATTCGGGATTGGGTGGGTCTTCAGTAATTGGTTCGCCGGATAACGTCAAATCAATACTGATGGTGTTTTCCAAGGTAGGGCAGAGTTGCAAATCGTTGATCCATGCCTCCTCGTTTTCTTCTTCGCGCACAAGCTGAAAAAGGTAATGCACTTTAACGCCTTGATCTCGGAAAAATAATGTTACCCAGTATTCATAGGGTCTCGGATTGCGGAAAAAGTAATTTTCAGGGGTGTCCTCGGTAGCTGAAATCACTTCTTGAATAATTTGAGCGATATAAATTTCGGGTTTTTCTTCTATTTGACTGATTATGGAACGAAACGACACCCGATCAAACTCGGATGATAACCAATCGCTTGGCTGGTAGAAATTCATGTGAATTCCTTTCAAAAAATCGTTCTCGGTAAAGCCAAATTCGATTAAGAAATCGTATGGATGAGCATTTTCAACGAAATAAAATACGAATGTTCCTCCTGAAATATATTCATTAAGTGGCATGGGGGCGTAAATTGTATCCAACTCTCTTCTATCAAAACCTGTTTCTTCCACAAAAACTATCGTCTCGTCAAAAGTTGTTTCCAATGGTCTAAGTCCCCACCAACAAGGTAATTCACAGTCATATATAGTCATCAGATTTTCAAATCTGGGTAGTAAGTAGGCATCTAATTCGGGGACATAAGTTGGTGTTGATTGAAACTGTGGAACATTGGCTGTTGGCGTTGGATTCTGATTTGCTTCATGCTTGAAATATAAAAGGGTAAATATAATCACTGTAATTACTAGGTAAAGAAAGGTTAGAGATTTCATTAGTAATCTCCGTAGAGTTTAATCCAATAGAGTATTCCGCTTCCTACAGGTCTCACTTGCCTAGTAAGATCAATCCAGACAGTTTTCGTAGGGTCATCAAGTGCAGTTGGATCATAAGGTGGAGGTGTAGCTGTCATAAATGACCACAATGCCCAAGATGCCCTATGAAGTCTTTGTCCCGCCGGAGAATTAGGATCATAAACAAGATCAGGAGTATACCCTTTAACCCATGCTTCAAACATATTCGCAATACGCTCCTGTTCTTTGTCAGTTGTTGATCTATTCTGTAAATTTATGGCATTAGCTCCCCATCCATCTTCGGGATCAAAAGGGCTAATATATTGGGTAAATGACTGTGTCCATTCCATGTAAATTGCGCTGTTATCTTGACCATTCCGAAAAACCAATACATGCCCAAACTCATGGATTATATTCTCAGGGGTGTGGATATGATTAGGAGAATTAGTTGGCATAGTATATAAATAGATTACGGGAATTAGAACGCCATCTCGGTCTACAATACCCGTGCTGGCTGCCGCGGCTGCGTCATTAGGATTTGAACCTTGAACAATTTGCAGTTCGGTTCCATTGAAATTCTGCTTAAATTGCATCGCACCTAGTACAGTATCGCTGCAAAACAGTTCACTGCTGATGCGATTGATAATGTTAATGACGGCTTGATAGGCGTTTTGTATCCGCTGTCCGTTATCGCTCTGTCAGGTTGCTGAATCGGGCGCAAGCGTAAGGCCAAAGCGAAGTAAAGCGGACTCTTTATCTGCTGTCGAAGATGCGAGCAAATCATCCCGAAATTGATCTAATACTGTATAGGCATTTTGTAAATACTGGCGATACTGGTCGTGCAGTGTTTTGGCTTCATTTAATTTGCCTAATGTGTTGCCACATTGGGTATAGAACTCATTGAGACTTTTTCTCAGCGAGTAGGTGACGGAGATTGATGAGGGCGTAAACGATGAAATGTGCGCCCATGAAATGAGCGGCTTTGCGGTCAAAGCGAACCA
>Ga0209490_10001742_pt1 | contig 20842 bp, 18 predicted proteins | sample MAT06_FD_187209 | JGI IMG/M metagenome (GOLD analysis project Ga0209490, IMG submission 187209) | Freshwater microbial communities from Lake Fryxell liftoff mats and glacier meltwater in Antarctica - MAT-06 (SPAdes) (version 2) | ecosystem: Environmental > Aquatic > Freshwater > Ice > Liftoff... | reverse complement strand
GCCCATGATCTTGATGCAGTGCGCGCCCTGACGCAGCTCCTCGCGAACCGCTTTCAAGCACTCGTCGACCCCATCGGCGATCACGCAATGGGGTCAGTTTATTTGTTTTCGGCAATCAGCAAAACAACTAACTCCTCTGATAGAGCCGGGCACTCTTCATTTGCTAAGAACAATTCGACGCCGGTCGATGGTTGCTTCATCTTGGCCAGCCTGTCATCGCACGCTACGGCTTCTTTACCAAACTTAAATGACTCAGTCTAATCATAATAATTAAAGAGGTCAGGGTTGAATGGAACTTAATTAAGGAAAATAGCCTTAAATATCAGAGACTTGAATTTTGACGCACTTCGTTTTTTGTTGATCGCTGCCCGCCAGCTAAGATGGTGAGGCGCGAACCGCACCTATGGCGTAGCAAACAAAGCCCGAGACATTATTCAAAATGCCGCAAAAGATCCGAATAAAAACTTATATAAAACAATAGGTTAAGCTGTACAGCGCTTGAGTAAGTGCGATTCGGGTCAGGGTTATTTGTTTTCGACAATCAGCAGAACAATTAACGCTGATCCCTCTGATTTTGGGCAAAGCTTGGCTCCTGGGCAATTTAAAGGGTGAGCGTCAGACGTTTTGACGGAAGCAAGACCAGATTGGGCTAAATAAAACTATTGGTTCTAGGTTCGAATTAATTGCACTCAACCGGCTGCATTTACCAAAACGTTTTCCGCCCCCTTGTTGCACAAAGAATGCGGACAGGCCTTGCCTGTTGCCTGCTCCTCACCCATCGAAACGATTCTGCTCACGCGCGACACCGACAATCCTAGCGCATTAGCGATTGTTGTCAAGCTGTACTGTCCGCCACGCACGGCTTTCACGAGGCCAGCGACACGCCCGCTTCGGCGGCCAAGATAGGCCTCAAGCGGCTGGGCGGGCTTGCGGCGTAGCTGCGTTAGGATACTCTTCTAGACACTAGCGATAGGTGCGGCCTGACGCCACGGCTGTGCTGTGATTTTGGTACTGCGGTTTAGCCTATCGGGCGATGGCATGGGGCGCGAATGAAGCGTTAAGCCCTAATACCGGCGGACTTCTACAAGCACAAATGCTCCAAACTGCCCGCCAATGAACGAGTTTTACTATTTTACTCGCCGTTTTACGTAGTCTTCTTCAATGGTGTCTTTGAAAAAACTACTGAGTGAAGATGCGGTGGAAAAGCGCCGCCATACTTCACTCGACACATTCGCATATTCAAATGTACCGGTTGACATTTCCACCACCAGCGCTCGTCGTGGTGCGTCGTAGCCGATGGCGCGTAAGTTGCCAACGCTGACTTTTTTCATCTCCACTAACTTGGTCTCAATTCACAATCGCGTCGATGGCGGCCATTACCTCTGGGGTAAGTTTGGGCAAGTAGTCGAGCGATTTCATATTGTCGGTCACTTGCGAGACGCGCGATGCGCCGGTAATCACGGCGGACACGTTAGGGTTTTTTGCACACCATGCAATCGCCAATTGGGCGGTACTCGCGCCAAGCTCATTCGCAATGGTGCTAAGTTTGGCAACTTTGGCGTTGGCTGATTTATCAGTCAGGGTATCTTGCATCCACGCCATATTTTTTAAGTTGCCGCGTGAGTCAGCGGGGATACCATTGAGATATTTTCCGGTGAGTAAGCCAGAGGCTAATGGGCTCCACGTGGTGGTGCCTAGACCGATATCGCCATAGAGTCGGGCAAATTCGTGCTCCACTTTTTTGCGATTAAATAAATTGTATTCAGGCTGCTCCACTACTGGCTTATGCAAATGATGTTTGTCCGCAATTTGCCACGCGCCCATGATCTCCGCCGCACTCCATTCAGATGTGCCCCAATAAATGGCTTTTCCTTGGGTGATGATGTCGTGCATTGCAAATACGGTTTCTTCCAGCGACGTATGCGAATCCGGTCGATGACAGTAAACGAGGTCGACATAGTCAAGCTGCAAACGCTTGAGCGAATTGTCGATGGCTTGCATTAAATATTTGCGGTTCAAGGTGTTGCGTTCATTCACGCCATCGCCAAACTTTGCGGGTAAGCCCCAGAAAAATTTGGTGGATACCATATAGGTGAGTCGATCCCAATTGAGTTTTTTAAGCGCCAACCCCATGAGTTCTTCACTTTTACCTGCCGCATACACTTCCGCGTTATCAAAAAAATTTACGCCCGCATCACGTGCGGCGGACATTAGCTCAATGGAGGCTTTTTCATCGAGCTGATTGCCATAAGTAATCCATGAGCCGAATGAAAGTAACGAAACCTTAACACCTGCCCGGCCGAGTCTTCTGTATTCCATCAGTCATCCTTTGGATTATCAATATCATCATACGGCGCCACGACAATTACCCGGGTTCGTTTACGATCAACGCCGAGTGACTCCATCTTTACTAGCACCGGAAAAAGGGCGGCGAGTGTAATGCGTGCTTTCGCTTCTGTTTCGAACAAGGCGGGCTTGCCCTCAACATCCAACACATCACGCCATACATCCGGCGCGTTATCGTCTTCTTGCACCTGCAATTTATACAGACTCATGTTAAAACCTCTCGGTAAATTGGCTTGCTGACATCGGCTTGGCAAGCAGATAGCCCTGTGCTTCGGTGCAACCTGCCGCCAGTAAAAAATCAAGCTGCGCGGGATATTCGACACCTTCAGCCACCACGCGTAGCCCTAAACTATTAGCCAAACTAATAATGCCGCGCACAATCGCGGCATCTTCGGCGTCGGTTGAAATATCGCGCACAAACGATTGGTCGATTTTGAGTTTCGTTATAAAGAACCGTTTGAGGTAGGCTAAGTTTGAGTAGCCCGTGCCGAAATCATCAATGACTAAGCGAAAGCCAGCTTCGCCAACGCGCTCAAGTAATTCACGGGTATTGTCACCCTCGCCGACCAACGCGGTCTCGGTTAATTCCAGCTCGATGTCGGCAGGGGTTAAATTATGTGCAGTGAGCGCTGCCCGTAGCGTATCAAGGAGTCGCGGTGTTTTCCACTGCACACCGGAAACGTTAATGGTGATGGGAAAGCCGCTGAGTCGGCCATCTTCAATCGCACGCCAACGCGCTAATTGCGCGCACGCTTCGCCTACCACCCACTCCCCAATCGGCATGATGAGACCGCTATCTTCCGCAATGGAGATAAATTGTTGCGGTGACATTTGCCCAAGTGATTCGCTATTCCAACGCAGCAATGCCTCGACGCCGATAACGCGCTTATCAGGTATAGAAAAAATCGGCTGGTAATGTAAATACAATTCGCGCCTATCTATTGCCCGACGCAAGGCGTTCTCAATCGAGAGTCGCTGATTGACGCGCTCATTCATTTCCTCACGGAAAAAACTATATTGACTGCGTCCCAACGCCTTGGCGTGATACATCGCGACATCGGCGTGTTTAATGAGCGTCACCAAATCAGTACCATCGGTAGGCCACACGGTAATGCCAATAGAGGGCGTTACGGTAAGCTCATTGCCTTCAATCATATGCGGCTGTGACAACGCGTGGAGTAGCGTATCGGCGACATTTGCAATGTCGGATTCATCACTCGCCCCTGGCAGTAAGACCACAAACTCATCACCACCCAAACGCGACACTGTGTCAGTTGAGCGGGTCGCGCGCGTAAGCCTTCCCGCACTCTCGGCCAAAATAATGTCACCGATATGATGGCCTAGTGAATCATTCACATTTTTGAAATGATCGAGATCGATAAAAAATAGCGCAACTTTATCTTTACTACGTTCGGCTTGACGTGCCGCAAAATCAAACCGTGAACCCAGTAGCAAACGATTCGGCAAGCCGGTTAAAAAATCATATTCGGCGAGCTGGCGAACTTGTGCCTCAGTACGCTTTTTATCGGTGATGTTGCTGCCGACACCGTGATAGCCGGCAAATTGTCCAGTCGCATCAAACACCGGTTCACCAGAGACTGAAACCCACCAAATGTCGCCCGAAGGAAGCGCGTAAGCGTATTCAAAATCACGAAACGGCAGGTGGGCTTGCACGTGTAGTCGATGCTCCTCCATTTGCTCCGGTGTGATGCCTAAATACTCTATCTCCCAGCGCGGCTTACCGTAGCGAGTGTTCGGGTCGATGCCTGTTGATCTCACCATGCCAGTGGAAATAAGCTTGAAGCGAAATTCACTATCTTGCTCCCAGTACCAATCGGTGGACATTTTGAGGAGGTCACGAAAGCGCTGCTCACTCTCGGTTTTCGCCGCTTCACTTACCCTACGCTCAGTGATATCAAGCCTGAACCCGATAACGCCGCCCTCCGCCGTTTTACGATCAGAGACCAAATACCAGCGCCCAGAGCGCATCAATACTTCGTAGTCAACAGGTTCAGGGCTCTTGTGACGAGCAACGCGGTACGCAACATAGGACTCTTCATCAACGTCTTTATCCAGATGCAGATCACGTCGATAAAATGCGCGTAGTAAATCGGCGTACAGCATGCCCGGCAATAGCAAATCAGCGACACCCACGTATATCTCGCGCGCGCGGCGATTACAAAAAATAAGCTTATCGTCCGCATCATACAAAAACACCCCGGAGTCGAGATGATCAAATGCCTCAACAATACGCGCTAGTTTCCCCTCCGCAACGGTCAGCAGCTGCTCAATTTCGAGATGATGATTGTTTTCTGCTGTCATTAGGTTGATGTGGGCGAATGTGTTGACACTACATTAGTCGTTTTACGGACATTCTTTTTTATACTGTGCGACTTCTTCTTTGAGCGCTATCCACCACACTTTGCCTTTTTCTGAGTGCTTGCCGCAGGGCGCAAAGGTCGCAAAGCCTGGATAGTCTTTGCCTAAATTATTAGGATCTTCACGACGTGTACGCGGCGGCTTCACCAAGCCCTTCTCATCACTTTCTAACGGAAACAGCCAGCAGCCCATGGGTTTGTATTTCCACTTATGCACGCCTAATTTGACGGCCAGTGTTTGGAAAGTACATTTACCATCGGCTTCAGCAAATACGCATTTGGTGTGCTTGAAATGTTCCGGCTTATTTCTATATTTGTAGCGGCGTACCTGCGTCTTCATGCCTACGCCGTGCGCCCACTCTTGCTCGATGATGTAGTCATCCGGTAATTGCGAAAAGTGTTCAGGATATTTCTCAACGAGTTTATGAATTTTGCGGACTTCTTCGGGGCGCAAAAATGCGCCGTCACTACAGCAGATGCCTTGGCAATCGCTTAAATCACAGTAATGCAGCTTAGTGTGCTTGGTTGGTTTTGTGGGCGTTTTTGGGTGCATTTTAAGTTTCGTCATATGAGGTGGGTTTTAGTTCACGAATATCGTAGTTGCCCCCGTTTTTAAGCACGCTTATGCCAGCCGATGGCTGAATCAAATCAATAATATCGCGGGCAACGGCATTCGCCTCGCGGAGTGCGCCGGTGGCATGCATGTCGCGAAACCGCGCTACATCGGGGAACGCATCAGCGGCCTGCCCACGCACAGTGGCTTGCATCGGCGTATCAACCACGCCGGGTGCTAAGGTGCAAATGGCTAGCGTAGGGTCAAATTCTGCGGCCTCATCGGCCATTACGCGTGTGGCCATCTCAAGCCCTGCTTTCGCGGCGCAATAGGCAGTCCAGCCGCGAATAGCGCGTTTAGCTGCACCGGAGGATATGCCAATCACTAAGCGCTCGTTTGCCACGGCGCGGGTGAGATTGGCAAATAGGGTGGTGGCTAAAATCGGCGCGAGTAAATTTACCTGAAGATTATTGTTGAGCGAGCCCGAATCTAGCTTGTCGAAGCGTACCACTGGTAACACCACGCCGGCATTATTGATGAGTACCGCGCGCTGAAATGTCTTGCCGCGAATGTGCGCGGCTAATGCGGCAAATGCGTGCTCGATAGACTGTGCATTTGAAAAGTCCGCTTCCAGCATGGTGTTCGAAGCATTTTTGGCTGAAGTTGCCCGCCCTATCTCGATAGTTACACAATTGACTCGCATCGCCAATTCATCGGCGATGGCGCGTCCTAGGCCTTTGCTAGTGCCGGTGACAACATATAAATTCATTGCGGGTGTTTTGCCTGGTTAGCTCAACGTCGCCGCTAAAATCGCCGCAAGCCCGGTGAGTACAAGATCAGTAAGGTTTGACGATGATGGCTCTTGCCATGACGTCTCACGTGCATGATAGCTAGGTAGGTAGGATGGTAATGAGGCTGGTGTAGCCGATAGTGCTTGTCGAGGCCGATTCGCTTTTGCATCAAGTTCGGCGAGCGCTTTTGCCACCGCTTTTTCATCGAGCACCGAAATCGGCGAGCCGCAGTGCGTGCAGGCGTGGTCACGCGAAATATCGATACCCGCACCGCAGCTTGAGCATCTAATTTGCTTTACTGTCGCGCTCAATGAGTCAATCTCATGATCGCTTAGGGTGCGGATAAAACTTTTCTCACGCAAAAATTGCACGAAGCTGATCAACCTGCCATGCCGCTTGGGCGAGCGGTAATATGAAAAGCGCCCGCCGCGACCAATATCATTTGTCAGCACTAAGCGCTCGCGGCTAAGAGGGCAGCGCATATTCATTGAGACGATATTGCGACTATCTGCACGATGTTCATGTATGCGACGAAACAAATCGATCACCGACTGTGCAGATAGAGACGTACTTTCAAGATGGTCAAACCAAATCAAATGACACGGCCAGCAAATATCAATCGCAACTGGCGTATTTAGATGCGTAGAAAACTGGGTGGGTGAACAAGCGCTGTTACAGCTAGGACAATTGATCGCCATCTTGTTACTTACTGCCCGGTGGCTTGAATTGCGGCAATGCCTGCCTTGGCAATAAGCGCATCATCACTCGATTTCACGCCCGACACCCCCACGGCACCCACTACCTGACCATCCACCAAGATGGGCACGCCACCTTCAAGAAAAGTAACGCCCGGCATGGACAATGCGGCAATGCGCCCACCCGCAATTAAATCCTCATCCAGCTTAGTCTCACGCCGACGTAAAGCCGCACTCTTAGCCTTCGCCTCTGCGATTTGAATACTCGCTGGCGCAGCCCCATCCAGCCTTAAAAAACCAAGCGCATGACCGCCATCATCGACCACGCTAATACATACCGCCCACTGATGTTTGATGGCGTGCGCTTGCGACGCTGCCAAGATTTTATTGGTATCGTCGAGAGTGAGTGCGGATTTTGTCTTCATTGTTAATCGCTCATTTAATCGCAAGGTTAGGGTCTCGGCACTAACGGTTCTTATTGCCGCAATAATCAATGCCATTTCGGTTTAAGCCGATCTAGGTCAACAATACGCTCTTCATTTCACACGGCACGTTAACTAGATTTTGATGTTGGTATTTTATGTCTGAATCACGCAGCGTATCGTGTATTGTGTTGCTTAAATTAATCCCGACAAATAGCGTTTTCGTTTCGTCGGCGTAAAACGCTCAATCGCATAGCGCAGCATCGTACGCGGCATTGCCTGATAAGTGCGACGCATGAAGGTTTCTTGCGTTTCTAGGCCAATACGTTTGCCGACTTCGCGTAACATCCAGCCGACAGGCTTTTGAATTAAATCCTCATCATCATTGAGCAATAATTCGGCGACGCGAAATGTTTCTTTGTATTCACCGCGTTTGATCGCATGAAAAGTGGCCATGATGGCAATGCGCCGCTCCCAAATGAAGCTCGATTTAGCAAGTTTAGTGAGCACGGTTTTTTGCTTTATCGGCTTGTCAGCCAAGTAGCCACCAACGATATGCGCCGCGGACATATCGACTAAATCCCAATTGTTGATGTATTTGCTATTGCTCAAATACATTTTGTAGATCACCGCTTGGGTTTTTGCATCACTTTTTTTAAATTGTTTCACCATCAAAATAAGGGCTAACGCGCGGGCTTCATGCCAACTTGATTTGAGTAGCGGCAGCGCAACCTCCAAACCCGTATCGCGGATATCTCGCGTAATATCGCGCGCCACCGCACGAAGTGTCGGCATATTAACGCCTATAAATTTTTCGTCTGCCCTATTCTTAAAAAAAGACGCCGCCGTTGCTGCCACCTCCCGCTGACCAACGGCGAACAGGCCTTTAAGTGCTAAGGCTGCCGTGCGCGTGGCGGTGCGCGAGATCGTTGGCGCTAAGGCTTTTTGCGCTGCTGCCACTGCTGCTCCAATTCACTACCCGTTTTGTAATGCGGTACGCGCAGCGCCAAACGTTTATAGCGCTGCACCACGGCTGTGCTGCCCTTTACCTCAGCTTGCCAATATTGATCGGCTAGCTTTATGTTGGTCGCCTCATCCATTTGAAAATAATTTTGCGACTGTTGCCCGCCAAAAATGAACAGCTTACCGTCAATGATTTTCCATGTGTCCCCATCGCCTCCCCACGGTATGCCGTAGGCAATGCCATTCGCGCAAAAGCCACCGTATTGCGGCACAAAAAGAGTCGGCTGTTTCAAAAACGTTGCCTTGTTCGCCTCATTTTCAAACCGATAAATAACGCCATCATGCTCAGCCTTAATCGTCGCAACACCACGGATATGCTTGCCACCGACATGGTATGCCACAGGGTCAAAACCATTGAGCATCAGGCGCGTATCAGCACCTTCACTGGAAATGTTGTACGGCCCGTTGCTGTTATTACTTGCACAGCTCGTAAGCAACAGCGCGCCCAACATTGCGATACTCACGCGCATAAAATTACGCCCGAAATAGCTAAAAAAATCGCGAAAATATTCATTCATTTGTTTTGCTTCATTTGTTTTACTTCATTTTCAATCCTTTTTTCTGCATTATCATCACCCACTGGTATGTCACGCATTTCAACTTTTGCGCCCTCTACTGGGTTGGGTTCTGTTGCGCCTGCTGGTGGTGCTAGTAAGCCAGCATTCGGACGTGTTGCGGCAATCTTTTCCGCGACCACCTTTAAATTGGCTAGGCTCGCCGCGAAATCTGGCGCCACCCGTCGATCCATAAATAAGCCGACATAACGATGAATTGGGTTATTGCCCAAATCAGCCTCCATTGTCCAAGTGGCTTGGGTGACAACATCGTTGGTTGGAAAAAATTTGAAACGGCCATTGGCCACCATTCTCCAGTCAGCAAATTTAAGCGTGTAAGCTAATTCACGCGGTGGATCATCGCCCGTCATCTCCATTTCCCCGTTGCCCTCGGTTTTCGATTGCCACGACCACTTCGCACCGACGCCAGCACCGGGACCGCTATAGTTGATTTGCATATCGGGGTCACGTTTATTCCATACCCCCCATTTCTGCCAATGCGTCGGCGCGGCCACTTGCGAATGCACAATCCAAAGCGAAGCATTAATTGATGCCTCTTGCATTACAGTCACTTTGCGGGGCAACAAAAACGCCACTAAGATCAAAATGACAATGAGCGTGATGAGTGAACCTAAGATTATTTTCAGTATTTTCATGTGCGTTGGGTAGTCGACAATTGTTAGCGCATTGTACGCGTAGCACTCGCGCTGCTAAGGCCGTTGAGGTTGGTATTACGCAGTGTTTTGGCTGAAATTGCCGCCGTCAATCCAACGCGCCACGGTGTATCGGCAAACGTTTCCACCAGAAAGCTCACGAATGCCGCCACCCGCGGACTTTTGTGTCGCCCATAGGGATACACCGCCGACAACGGCAGTGGCTCAACGTGGTGGCAATCGAGCAAAATCGGGGTGAGCCAACCTGCACGTATGCCGTCACCGACAATCACATCTGTTAGGCGAATAATGCCGACGCCTGCCGCTGCCAATTGCAGCATGGTCTCCGCATTGTTTGCCGTGATGTTGCCTTTAACATCAATATATTCAATATTTTCTCCCCCACCGGTTCTACTATCTTTTATGTCGAAAGGCCAACGCTTTAGCTGCGGCGCGCTCGAAATAGAAATGCAATTATGACGGCGTAAATCAGACGGCTTTTTAGGCGTGCCATATTTTTTAAGGTAAGCAGGTGATGCACAGATGACGCGGTGTAGGTCGCAAATTTTCTTTGCCACTAATGAGGAATCCCGCAGCACCCCATTGCGAATTGCGACGTCCGCGCCTTCCTCAACTAAATCTATAAGCCTATCGGTGACCGTAATATCAAGTTCAATATCGGGATAACGGGCGATAAATTTTGCCATCGCCGGTGCTAACTGGTGTAGACCAAACGCAACCCCTACATTCACCTTGAGTAATCCCTTTGGCTGCGTGGAAAAGCGCGTTACTTCAGCCTCTGCTTCGTCGATCTCAAGCAGTATGCGTTTAGCGCTGGCGAAATAAGACTCACCTTCTGCCGTGAGCGCCAGCTTACGCGTGGTGCGATTCATGAGCCTGACACCCAGCCTATCTTCAAGCCTAGTCGCGATTTTCGATAACGCCGACGGCGTTAACGACAAATCACGGGCAGCGGCAGAAAAGCCGCCTAATTCAACGGTGCGTACGAACGCCTTCATTTCACCGGGGGATTCCATCTATTTTTTCTGGCCTTTTATGTGAATAAAATTCTTAAATTTTCAATATTTTACTCAAATTACCCATACGCCAGATGGTAATCGCATTTGTGACCAACATTCGTGGCGTTGTGCGAATCAAAAAAGGCGGCGATATAATCCTAAAAACGGCGGTTGACCGCTTGCGATGCTTGAGAGTGCGCGTCCATTAAGGCGTTCAGTGCTCTACATCGTTCACCGAGATGGTGGCTTATTTAGCTAACTCGGTTACGGGTGCGACTGCCCGTTTTTCAAACTCTCTGGCTGGCCGTTAGGCCGAGTTGCTTCTGCTAGCAGGATGAACCTCGAAACGGCCTCAGTCGTCCGGGTTCGCCAAATGAGGCCTTGCCAGAAAGTCCGAAAAACTGACACTTATGTCCACACTGGGGACGGTATCCCTTTGGGACTCACCCGTTTAACTGCCGTTTCTAGGATAATGAAAGCCAAGATAAAAAGTACATCCCATGACCAAAATAAAATCAGTTGCTTCAAAAGCACCCGCAGCAAAAAAAGCGCGTTTGCCAAAACGCTCGAAGGACCTGCTGCAATTAGTCTCCATTAGCGAAGCCGTCTGCCAATCTGCATCGCGCTCCGAGTCGACCTACTGGCAAGCACACTTAGAGACGCTCATCACCACGTTAATTGATGCTGGCTCTAATAAAACCGTAATGGCCGCACTCGATTTTGCCGATGCCGATTTTCCTGGCGATGTTGCAGACACATTAGCGGAGGCCGCCGAGACTGTCGCGCAAACATGTTTTTTTACAATTTTTGACGACGATAGTGCCGGTGGCAATTACCAAGCGGTATTGTTTTCTATCCCACTAATTGCATGGTCAAAATATCAGATTCCTACCGGCGCCATAGACGTTGCGAGTGCGGACAAAATCCATAAAAGTTTGGCTCAACACTTGATAGCCAGCGATGTGCAGTTTGGCTTGAGCGCGTATTTGTATGCGATAGATGCACTACCCCAGGGCTTCGCGGAAACGCGTTCGCTAGTCAAGGCGATGGCGGATGCGGTAGCTAATGACGAGCAATATAATCCAGCCGAAACCATTAGTCATGAGGCTATTCACATGCCGGCGGATGCCCGATTTGTATTGGGTGTGGCAATCGCCAAACTTGGTAGTCCCATCTTTCAGTGGCAGACCGTTACCGATAAACCGGTCGACAACGCCAAGCACCAAGCGTTCGCCAATTGGCTCGCAAAGGCGCGTAACTATTTCGTCACATTATTGCCCGGCTGCGAATTTGAAATGGGTATGCCGAACGCGTTTTTTCATAATTGTCGTCAGGCCGACATTCGCGTTCGTCCGCATTCGCTGCGTGCGGTGATCAATGGCACATCTGATTTATTGCAACTCCCGACCAAGAATATGACACTAGTCATCGCCGGTGTAGGCGAAACGGAAATTGATGAGTACCGTATCGGGCTTATGCGTAAGGACGAAGAAGATGTCATTAACGGCGCAATTTGGCCGCTATTTGCTTCGGAGGACGCCAGCACGCCACCGCTGCCAATTGATGCCATTGAGGCAATTGTGCGCGAGGCAAAAGTGGGTGAAGTCATCATCCTCGACGGCATTCACCAACCTGAGTATTGTGAGGATTGCGGCGCACCATTTTTCTTTAATCGCGAAGGTGAGGCGCTGCATCCATTCATGCCGGATGAAGTTGACCACATCACACCTAAATTTCATTAAAAATATCTAGATGAAACTATTTTTTGCACTTTGGCCTGATGATTCTGTGCGCCTACAGCTCGCTACTCAACGCCTCGACGTTGCGCGTTTAACGGGGGGCAGACCAACCTTACCAGTGACACTACACATGACGCTAGTCTTCGCAGGCAATGTGCCAGAGTCGCGTGTAATTCAAATCAAAATGGCAGCCTCACGTTTGAAAGCAAAACCTTTTGATTACGTGATTGACACAACAGGCTGCTTTGCTGGACCCAAAATTGCCTGGCTCGCCAGTGATTCAACGCCAAACCAGCTATTTGAATTGCAGTCTGAATTGCAGCGCAATGTGGCTGCGGCTGATTTTGAAGTCGATGAGCGCACTTTTCGCCCGCACATCACCATCGCGCGCAATGTCACTCATATTTTTGAGCCACACGCTGTCAGCCCAACGGTATGGCATGTCAATCAATTTTGTTTAGTACAGGCGATACAAACAGATAACACTATTCGATATGACATCTTGGATCGTTGGGTGCTTAACGATTAGTAGCGCGTCACGGTGAAAGCACCGATTTACGCCAAGTAATAATTCAATTTCTAAATCAACAGTGCAATAATTTTTTTATTATCAACGTGCAAAACGTTGTCATTCCGACAGAACAACGCTTTCTCTTGCGACGAAGAATCTTATCCGCGCTATGACAGCACAACGAGCAGCAGAACGCGGGTAAGTTTCCTCACAAAAGCGTTCGGAATGACAGTTTTACACTTTGATTTTTTAAAAAATAGATGTCTTTTTGATTTGGAAACGGAATTAAATCAACGCTCCGCCCTTTTCAACGACAGGTGCTAACGCGATATTGCAGCTAAATTCACTTCGTCGTCGTCGCTGCCTTTTGCAAACTCTCTAACCACGGTTTCCAATCAACCGGGCCCGACTCAAAACGCTTTTGCAAATTCTTCAATACGTTTGGCCACGCGCGCGCAAAGTAGTCATAGGCTTTGCCCCATTCGTCGGCCTTGTCATTTTCATTAACGTCTCCCCAGCCGAGATGGGTGAGTGTCACCTCGGTCAGCAATTCGCCGCGCGGTAAAAACCGCACAATAACTACCGTGCGCTGCTGTCGCGCTTGCGGTAACGACGGCGGCGCATTCCACGTAAACGAAATCATTTTTTTATCTTGCACCGCGAGCAGCACCATGCCATCTGCACCGCGCTCGCCAACGCTAGCATTCGGCAACATGAATACCTCGTAGGCGCCGCCGGGACGTAAGTCAATATTGGCTGCCGGTGCAAAAAATGAGGTGACGCCCTCGGTAGTCGTCCACGCACGCCACACCTCATCAACGCCTGCCTTGATGGCAATGCGTTCGACAATGGCGCGCTCAGCGCTGACTTGCGGGGTTGGGTTACTGCAGGCCGTTAACAGGCAGATGGTGACCGTGAACCAGAATATTTTTTTCATTTTGTTTTCTCCAAAACTGCGCCGATACGATTAACAGCTTCTTGCAAGCGCGCAATCGGCTGCGTGTAGGCGAATCGAATATGTTTTTCTGGCTCGTGCTGACCAAAATCGCGACCCGGCGTTATCGCCACATGCGCCTCGCGCAAAATATCGCGTGAAAGCTGAAAGCTGTCTGTCGCCACCTTCGATACATCCGCATAAATATAAAAAGCGCCCTCCGGGATTAGCGGAATTTGAAAGCCAAGCGCGCGCAAGGCCGGGACTAAAAAATCACGCCGCTCGCGTAATTCAGCACGTCGTGCTTCTAGTATCGTCAACGTCGCTGGCAAAAAAGCAGCTTTTGCCGCGTACTGCGCGGGCGCGGAAGCTGAGATAAATAGATTTTGCGCGAGAGTCTCCACTTGGCGCGTGTACGCCGGCGGCACGACCAACCAGCCCAAGCGCCAGCCTGTCATCTGAAAATATTTAGAAAAACTATTGACGACAAAAATGTTCTCCTTCTGGGCAATCGACAATGCGGTGGTCGGCTCACCATCGTAAGTGAGCCCTTGATAAATTTCATCAACAATCAAAGTACCGCCACGCGTTGTTGTCTCATCATAAATTTTCTGTAGCGCTGGCAAAGACACCACCGTGCCAGTCGGGTTGGATGGCGATGCCAACAGCGTCGCCACCGTTCTGGGCGTCCAATGGCGTGCGACATGTGCGGCGGTTAATTGATAACGGCTGTCAGCCCCCACCGCAATACTGACCGGCACGCCGTCCATCGCCCGCACAAAGTGGCGATTACATGGGTATCCTGGATCTGCCAGCAATACTTCGTCCCCGCTATTTAGCAATACCCCAAACGCGAGTAGCAGCGCCGCGCTCGCGCCGGCACAAACGATGATGCGCTCTGGATCAACCGTAACGCCGAATCGACTGAGGTAATGCGCCGCAATCAAGGCACGCAAATCGCTCATGCCACAAGCTGATGTATAGCGCATCATGTCGCCACCAAGCGCACGCATGGCGGCATCGACGATGGGGGATGGCGTCGGAAAATCTGGCTCGCCAATTTCCATGTGAATCACATCGTGACCAAGCCCCTCTAGTTCACGCGCCAACGATTGAATCTCCATGACTTCAAATGGCGCAATGTGGGACATACGGTTCGCTAAGCGAGGCGGCATATAAATTAAATTTTATGAGGGTAAGTTACGGTTAAAAATGCGTTGAACGCTATGGACTCAGCGTTCACTCTATCGGCGTTTATCAGCGTCCATCGGCGGTTCCAAAAAGGTTTTTATCCTTACATCGTCTTTTCCAACTCATCCCACATCTTTGCCAGCCGCTTTACGCTCACCGGCATTGGTGTGCGAAGCTCCTGCGCGAATAGACTGACGCGTAACTCTTCAATGGCCCAGCGGTAGTCAATCAATTGCGGCACTTCCGCATTTGCAACGCGTAGGTAATGTTGCCATAGCGGGCGTATTTGTTTGTAGAGTTCTAGGTCGCGCTCCATGGCGCCACCTTTGGCTTTGTTGAGCCTAAGTTGTATCGCTTTCAAATATCGCGGGTAATGGAGCAATTGTGCGCTTGACGTTTCGCGCAAAAATCGTGGCCGAAATAATTGCTTGAGCTGTTCCTCAATATCCGCACCGATATGTTCCCAGTCGCGCACATAGCGCTCACCGCAGAGTTTACGAATGTCGGCAACGATCACGAGCGACTCATCGATGGCGTGCGCGATCGTCTTGGCGCGCACGTTAAATGCAACTTTGCCCGCCGCCACAAGGCTTAAAAACAATTCACGGGTGCGGATGTCGGTGTCACACGCATCCACAAATGCGGCACGAACGGCGGCGAACAATAACTCCTGCCGCAATGCTTCTTGCGCATGATTTTTTGCGTCAATAAAGAATGTGGCGTATTGGAAAGCGGCCACAGGCGAGACCTTAATATCGCGTTCGGCAGTCTTTACATGATCAGCAGCTGCAAATGCAAAAAGCCTTACCAGACCTTGCGTTTGAGCTATTTTTGCTTGGAAACTCTCGTCAAATATAGCGATTGCTACATTAGCGCCTTTATCGACAAATGCCGGATAGCCGTCATACCTGATGCGTGTTTGCGACTGTTCACGCTCAAAATTAATTGTTTCGGGTAGCGCAACTAAATCTAGCGGCCATGCGGTTAAGCCCTCTTGCTCAAGATGATTACGATGCAGCGTGGAAAAGACCGTCTTCGAGGCATCCGCAAATTGCGTCTTGAGTGCGGCGAAATCACGCGACATTGCCAGCTCAGTTCCATCTTCATCCACCACCTGAAAATTCATCATCAGATGGGTAACAATGCGGCCTGACTCAGGCGATATATCCCACACATCCTTTGGTATTTCCAGGCCTTTTTCGCGTTTCAGAAATCGCGTCATAGCATCTAGCAACGGCTCATCGGCTGACGTTAAATCATTCATGCCGGGCTTTGCGGTCACAAAGGTGATGAAGGCCGTCACCGTGTCCGGCAAGGGCACGAGTGTGCTACGAAAACGCTGTGGCAATGTTTTGAAATAGGCCTGCGATTTTTCGCGCAGCATACCCATCGTGAGCCATTCAAAACGCGCGGCGGTCACTTGGTTGATCACCGACACCGGCAGCGTGATGGTCACGCCATCCATCGGATGCGTCGGCTCAAAGCGATAGTGCAATGGATACGCCGCCCCTTTGTGTTTGAGCGTCTTCGGAAAAAGATCAACCGTAATATCATCCGCACCGCGCCGCATGAGTTGCTGGCGGGTGAAGGTGAGCGCATTGGCGTCCACTTTCTCGGTTTCCTTACGCCACTTTTCAAAGCCTGCCATGTTGATAATGTCAGGTGGTATCAGCGCGTCGTAGAGCAGAAACATGTCGTTATCATCAATCAGCACATCTTGCCTGCGCGCCTTAGCTTCAATATCTTCTATCTCATCGATCAAACGCAAATTAGCACGTAAAAATTTAGCATTGGTATCGACTTCACCCGCCACCAGCCCTTGCCGGATAAAAATTTCACGCGCCTCTTTTGGGTTGATGGCGCCGTAGTGAACACGGCGTCTCGCATTCACCACCAAGCCATAAAGTGAGATTGTTTCAAACGCCACTACCTGCCCCGATTTGCGCTCCCAATGCGGATCATAGTGCGCACGCGTGACTAGATGCGTGGCGAGCTCCTCAATCCACTCCGGCTCAATGGTAGCGATGGTGCGTGCATAGATGCGCGTGGTCTCGGTTAGCTCGGCGGCCATGATCCATTTCATGCGGGTCTTTTTTTGCGCGGCCAGTTCACGAATGCGCTTCGGCAGATTAAATTTGAGCGCACGCGGTGCTAGGTAATCATTGCCGTCGAGTGATTTCGTGCCCACATTGGTGATGAGCCCGGATAATAATGCGCGGTGCACATTTTCATAACGGGCTTCCTTATCTGACACCTGCATCGACAGAGAAGAACAAATTTCGGTGAGCTGCGAATGCACATCACGCCATTCGCGCATCCGTACCGGCGAAAGAAAATTTTCACGCAATAACTGATCGAGCTTGCGATGCGACTGACGATTTTTATTTGCCTCCTGAAAAAACTGCCACAAATTCACGAAGGCTAAAAATTCGGATTGCGGATGCGCGAATTTTTCATGCGCGACGCTAAATTGCGCCTCTTTATCCATCGGCCGATCACGCGGGTCTTGCACGGTGAGTGCAGCGGCGATGATGATCATCTCCCGTAAACACGCCTCTTTTTCAGCCGCTACCAACATCCGCGCAATAGCTGGGTCCACCGGAAATTTTGCAATTTTCCAACCGAGTGGCGTGATATTTTTAGTCTCATCTACCGCGCCTAATTCAAATAGTTGACGATAACCGTCATCGATCATACGGGTACTTGGCGGCTCGACAAATGGGAAATCAATCACCTCCCCCAAGGCTAGCGTTTTCATTCGCAATATCACGCTCGCCAATGAGGTTCGCAATATTTCGGGCGTGGTAAAAACGGGGCGCGCATTAAAGTCGTCTTCCGCATACAGGCGAATACAAATACCAGCCGATACCCGTCCACAGCGACCCGCGCGCTGCTTGGCAGACGCCTGCGAGATGGGCTCAATTTGCAGCATGTCAATTTTTTGCCTGACGCTATAACGATTCACCCGCGCGACACCAGTGTCAATCACATAGCGAATGCCGGGAACGGTAAGGGAAGTCTCGGCCACATTGGTTGCCAACACAATGCGCCGCCGATTGGACGGTGAAAAAATGCGATCCTGCTCGGCATTCGACAGCTTAGAAAATAGCGGCAGTACATCGGTATGTTGATGCGCCGCATTTTTGCGTAACGCATCTGCGGTATCGCGTATCTCACGTTCGCCCGGCAAAAATACCAGCACATCGCCTTCACGGGTCTCATGAAAAATTTCATCTACCGCATGGGTAACGGCATCTTCAATATCGACCGCGTCATCGCTATCATCCAAAAAATGTTCAGGGCGATAACGAATCTCCACCGGATAGGTGCGGCCAGAGACTTCGATAATCGGCGCGTTATTAAAATGTTTCGCGAAACGCTGCGGATCGATCGTGGCGGAGGTGACAATAATTTTTAAATCAGGACGCTTCGGCAATAGCTGCTTTAGATAGCCTAATAAAAAATCAATATTCAAGCTACGCTCATGCGCCTCATCAATAATGAGCGTGTCGTAGGCTCTGAGATTGCGATCATGATGCGTCTCGGCGAGCAAGATACCGTCTGTCATTACCTTCACAAAGGTATCATCAGACGTTTTATCGTTAAAGCGGATTTTGAAGCCGACGGCAGTATCCCGTGACACTTTTAATTCATCAGTCAGGCGATTCGCCAGCGTGCGCGCCGCAATCCGACGCGGCTGCGTACAGCCGATCATCGCACTCACACCGCGACCAAGCTCCAAACAAATTTTAGGTAACTGTGTGGTCTTACCCGACCCCGTTTCACCGCACAAAATCACCACCTGATTATCGCGGATGAGCTTGGCGATCTCAGCACGCTTTTCGGCGATGGGCAGCGCATCATCAAAACTTGGCGTAGCAACACGCTTATGGCTTTCACGCCGCTTGGCGAAGCGCGCACGCGCAAGCGTTTCGGTGTTGACAATATCTCGCTCAACCTCAACCGTGGATTTTTTTGCGCGCAATAAATCACGGCGCCTCTTATCTAATGAAATCAGCCGTCCACGATCCGCCGCAAGAAGGTTATCGAGATTAAGACGCGTTGCGGGCGGTAGCGGTGGCGTTTGCGCTTGGGTTGGGAGTTCGGTTGATTTAGCGTCATTCATTACGGGTTGCTTTGAGTGCTTTTGCGCTACGTGCGTGGATTTACGCGCGAAGACGACTAGCAATCATTTTGGGTCAATTTGGTGGATTCGCATACAACTTGCCGTTGCGACAGTCAGAGGGATGTTAGCGCATTAGGGGTTCGCTATTTTAAGCACGCAAATATCCCAAACCTCACCGGGAAATTCTGCTGATAAACGTTGTCCATCATCGTGACCTTCCGCTCTAGTTGCTCGCTTGATTTAGCGTTGTTTGTCGTTCTCCGCGAGTTTTGTTGCTAGTGCGCTTCGCAAAAACGATCAAATCCGTTGGCTTGGTATTGGCCGCGCGTAGCCTTAAAAATTCGTCAGCCGTTTCAATCGCATCGACCTTTTTCAGCCACTGCTGCCGCGATAAATTGATTGAGCGAGACGCCGTCGGCTTTCGCTAACCGTGCAGCATCCGTTTTTACCGTCATAGGCACTTCTAAAGGTTAGGAGGCAGGGCTCATGATGGGTACTCCGGTAGAAATTGTTGTGGAGCCCGCTATAACGGACAGCATGATCTAGTATTTTTATAGTCATGGAGAAGCAAAACGAAAGCAGTATCGAAGCGCGCTCTTGCTGCAGAATTTAGAATCGTGGCCGTTAAGGTGTTCACCGAGCAAGTGCTTACGCTGACCCAATAGATTCAGATTCGCCTAAGTCACGACATCACCATTACCAACGACTGCCATTTGCGAATCAGTTATATTCGCTGGCCAAACAAGTGCGCCCGGCGCAATGCAGGTCACCGTCTCATTTGCAAAATCACACACAAGTTAAGCAACCGGACACCAGCGCTGCACCGCCTCAGCCGTGTCGAATGGCCCCGTGTTAAAACAGATGCGTGCCTGTGGCGCGTGCTCATGCACCACATTGAGGATTTTCTCGAACAGAAAAAAGTTTTTACCAATCGTGCGCACGCCCGCGCCGATCACCACGCAGTCATAGCGCTTTTGCTGCAGCGTGGCACGGATCACGGCCTCTGCCGTTTCGCCAAAATCGGTCAGGCACAATTTTGCGTCGTAACCTAACGCGTTCAAGGCGGCGATGTCCTTCTCCAGTCCGCCTTGCACCTTCTCAGCCGTCATACCGGGGAAGGCTGCATAAGCCGGATCGGCGAAATTGATGAGTTGTGGTTGCAAACCTACGGATAAGACAAATTTTTTGGAGATCATGGCGTTTCCTGGGATGGTTAATGAAGGTTTTTAACAAATTTGCCTGACGCGAAGATGTAACGGTTCATAACGAAGCTTTTCCCACTCAGTGCCAACGAGGTGCTTGGTACCTTCGTAAGGACAACCGGAACAGTGCAATTCGTAAACTCTAGGCATCGTTGATCTCCATTTAATTTAACAGTTGATAAGGTCTCCACGACGACGACCAAAATATCACCCCGACACCAGCACAATATCCCACAACACTGCGACAGCATCCTTTTCCTGATCTGCGCCAAGCGCCACATTGCGCGCCACCACGGTGTTTTTATTTGCGATGCGGTTCAGCAAATAATCTTTCGCGTTTAGCGCTTCGCCCTCGAAATACATCTGCGTACTGATACGCGATGCTCTACCTTTGATATCGAAATGCACGTGTGGCGGCCGCGACCAGTCACCCGACCCAGTGGGATAGGCGCCTGGTTTGATCGTTTTGATTTTGTACGCGCCGCTGGCATCCGTTTTAAGTAGCGCATAACCTTGAAAATTTTCGTCAATTGGCGCTTTGTTGGTGTCGGCGGGATGCGCGTACTTTCCGGCTGCGTTGCATTGCCATACCTCAAGTGTGGCGCCATTGACGGGGTTGCCGCGCGTATCGAGCACACGGCCCGAGATATAAACGATCTGTCCTTTGGCGCGCTCGGCGCGACCCTGAATGAGCGTAAGGTCCGC
>Ga0209490_10001736_pt1 | contig 20879 bp, 13 predicted proteins | sample MAT06_FD_187209 | JGI IMG/M metagenome (GOLD analysis project Ga0209490, IMG submission 187209) | Freshwater microbial communities from Lake Fryxell liftoff mats and glacier meltwater in Antarctica - MAT-06 (SPAdes) (version 2) | ecosystem: Environmental > Aquatic > Freshwater > Ice > Liftoff... | reverse complement strand
ATTCTCTCCCAGTATCTTCTGACAGAGAACACAGACTCATTGGCGAGAACGTTCGCGACGCCCTGAGCGTCCCCAACCAGAACGCCGTATGGAGTTCTGAGGGCCCCTTGATGCAACTCGCGAATTGCGGCCCACACGTTGCTAGCCTTTTCGGCAGCCAAGCGGTCTTCCAGAAGCTTCTTCCATTCACACCCTGCTGTCACCTGGTCACCTGCACACTCCACACTCGTGGACGCGTGGCCGCTCTGGGCGACTTCCATGCGTTCGAGCTGTGCGAGGCGCTGAATGATCGCCTCCCCTGCCTTCGCCGCTGCCGAGACACTGGGGGCGACAGATCTGCCGCGCTCCGCCAAGGCTCGAACCCCCGAGAGTGACGGCGCCAACAAGTACAAGCCCCACTTAACTGTGACAAAAGCAGTTGGCTTAGTGAGCTGAACGGCTTTCCCCTCGTGTATCAACGAGATGACTTGTGGCCCTTGGCAAGCACCCACGATCGGATCGTTCTGGGAGCTCAAAAGCCCGGTGCTATTCCCGCCATTCACCCAACGCTGCACCACCTCATACTGCTCAGCGATGCTTGCGTTATACGCCATGAACATCAGCCCACGGGAATCCTTCAAGCCAGAAGCGACGGAGGGCCCATAGGAGAAACCACGCCGCAGGATGCGCGGAGACGTTACCTTGAAGCCGTGTACGGATTCACGCGGTGGGGTTCGTGGATTGGAGCGCCGAACATGGCTACGCAACGGACAGCCATCGCCCAGTGGATCTTCGGAATAGTCAAAATCATTCGACCCGGTCTTCGCGAGCGGTACCAACGCTTCGCCGCTCCTAGTGCGACCCATCAACTTGGCCGCCAACGTATCCTCCGGCAGTGCCTTCTCTTGAGCGTGAGTGTTCAGAAACTGACTGAAAGCGCCCACATGCTGCTCCAACTTCCGCACCACCAGAAACGACGCATTCCTCAAAAATTCAGGCGGATCCTCGGGTGGATAACACTCGCCCCGGGTACTCGGATGCCCCAAAAGCACATCGCCTAGGCTCACCTCATCCCCCTGATTGGCCCGCACCTCGCCATCCAGACGTGGCACCGGCTGGCTCAACCCTTCCTTGAATCCGAAATGCTCCCGCACGTGGCCTGTTGGCCTACCCTCTTCATCCCGCCAATACTCGCGACGCAAAGCCTGAACATGCAGCACGCGAACCCCAGGCTTATCCGCAACCAAGCGCCGCGCGGATCCGTAACAAGGATTTGCGTTATTCCAGAGGTGATCATCGGCACTTTCGGGGGCCTGCTCCTGAAACTTCACGAGCATGTCCACGGTGCCGAGGGGCACCACTTCCCTGCTCTGAAAGCTATCCTCCGCCTCTGTGGCGCCCAGCTGCCAGTTCATCCGCGGCAGCTCCCAGCGGGAAGGGTGGAAGTTCCCAACGTCGCCGAGCATCGGTGCTCGCACAGCCATGCCCTCGCGAAACTCCTTGGGCAACACCGACAGCTCCTCTTCGGTGACACCCAACGTTCGAAGGCCCTGCAGAGTCAGTGCCACATTCACCGCACCCTTAGCCGAGCCTGCAGCTCGGTCCGGGGTAATGCTACCTGACAGCTCTTTCAAAAACCTGCGCGCCGCGGTGCCTGAATCAAACCCCAGCAGCACCAGGCAGCCGTGCGTCATGCGCGGATAGCCTGTGAGGACATTTCCCTGAACTTCTTCGCGCAGCCCCAGGCTCAAGCTGGGTTGGAGGGGTAGTGCGCGAGCTTTTGCAACTCGCGCTTTAGACTCCGTTTCCAAATGCGCGATATAACCGGGGATCTGGAGCGGGCTCTTGACCACGCTCGGCTCTGCGAGCAACGCGGGGCTCGAGAGGCCACGCAAAATCTCCCAAGTGGCCGCACGAAAGAACTCACGTTCGCGGTTCTTCGGATCGGGGGACGACGGAAAGAATTGCTCGAACTGCTGAAAAACTCGTGCAGCCCCGTGAATGGCCGAAACGCTTTCTCGAGACACCGCCGGTGGAGTGGGTGGAGTCGGAAGCGCATTCAGGCGCACCAATTCTTCTGGCGAACTTCCTGCCATGACGGCAGCTTGGAACTTCTTAAGGTACTCAAGATCCGTGACCGTCAAGCTGCCATCCGCCGCATAGAAAAACGGGATGTTCACCTGACGCTCACGCACCCATTGACCGAACTTCAGATAGCCGTCGGCCGTTGACGAGCCCTGATAGCCCACGCAGTGACAAAAAATCACATCCAGCAGTGGCCCCGCATCATCCACGATCGCGCGAATGTACGTCTCCCAAGGGCTGTCAAAGCTGACCGCCAACATCAAGCGTGAGCCGTCCAAAATCGACCAGCGCACGAAGTACAACGAGTGCAGCAATTCGAGCGGCCCCACGCTGCCCGTGCTGCCCGCTTCAATCTGACGCTGCCTGAGCTCAAACAGACCATTGAGCAAGATCCCGAGGCGGCTCGCGTAGGAAACCACATCGGAACTTCCCACGAGGCCAGGACGAATATCCGCCACCAGTGTCAATTCGGTGGCTGCCTTCAGGTGCTTGCTTGTTACTTCATTGGCCATCACATCACCCTCGTTCGAGTATCACGCTTCCCGGAGAGCGCTAGCAGGGCCACACCAACACGTCCATGGTCAAAAATTCTCTCGATTGCGGTGAACATGCGTCCAAGTCAGCGGCACGCGGATCAGATTCCGGAACCGCACCCTCGAAGCTTGGTCTATTGGCCGACTTGCGCTGACTGTATAATCTATGAAAAAGCCGCGGTTCGGGGCAAATGGGAGTTGGTCCATGACACATGATCCTGAAAGAAAGCTCGCAGAAGTTCGGCTCGGCCTAGTCCTATTTGGAGGCGTCTCGCTTGCCATCTACATGAATGGCGTCACCAACGAGATCTTCCGAGCGGTCAAGGGACGCGGGCCCTACTTTCTGCTGAAGGAGCTCCTCGACGCCGAGATTGTCGTGGACGTGGTGAGCGGAGCCTCAGCGGGCGGGATTAACGGCATCTTCCTGGGCTTTGCGCTCGCCAACGGCCGCGAGTTCGGCACGTGCGCGGAGCTCTGGCGCAAAGACGGAGCACTGAGCAGTTTGCTGCGAAAGACCGATGAATTGGCCGGTGAAGTCGATTCCATCTTGGATAGTCAACACTACCAGGCGCTGCTCACGCGGGGCTTCAAGACCATGTGGGAGGGTCAAGCTTTGGCTCTGCTTGAGAACCCAACCCCGGTCCAAGAGATGGATATCTTTGTTACTGGGACAAATTTTTACGGCATCACAACCATGCAAGCGATCTCTTCGCGAAGCTCGGTTGTGGTGAAGAGCCACCAAAGCCTGTTTCACCTGAAGCACCGGGCAGGCAGAAAGACCCAACTCTCTCCGCTCAGCGACGAACTCGGCAGGAGTCAGCATGGACAGGCAACGCTCTCTTCCGGGTTGTTAGCGTTCGGAAAACTGGCTCAGGTCACGTCCAGTTTTCCAGGGGCTTTCGCGCCCGTGTGTCTGGGAGGGGAGAAGCCCAATTCCGGGGATTCTTGGTTGGCTGATCAGAAGCTAAAAACCTGGGGCGCGCTCCGTGACGGCGTTCACTACTTTGTGGACGGCGGAGTTCTCGACAACAAGCCTTTCACGAGCACGCTTGACGCCATCTTCTACCGCACTACCGAACGCCCTGTCTGCCGACACCTCATTTACTTGGAGCCCGATCCGGAGGAATTTCACAAGAAGAAGCAAGCGGAAGACAAGACCGTCTCGCCTTCGTTCGTACGAACCATCTTTGCTTCGACGGTGAGCCTTCCCGGCTACGAGAGCATCGCGGGCGATCTCCGCAAGCTCAACGAGCACAACCACACGCTCCAGCGCTTCGAGGCCTTACTGAGCCTCTCCTCTGTCCAGAACACGGGTATTTTTCAGTGTCAGATCCCAGCCCGAGAAACTGACCCGACATATATTCGCACCTGTTACCTCGGTCTGGTTCAGGCAGTGTGGGACAAACTCCAGGAGGATTCACCCGAACTCACGGAGGTTGAGCGCTCAGCTCGGTTGCAGACGCTGAACGCAACCTTGATGAATGTTACGAGTCTGGCTCCGGGGGAACTCGCTGCGATCGACGTGCTCTACCCGCTTCGCCGTCTGATGCACCTCAGCTACGCGCTACACCACCTCGAATCGGAAAATCTACGGCCAAGCTCCAAGCCTCTATCCGTGGAAGAAAGACAGTCTATTACCGACCTGTGGCACTACGCCAATGGGCAAATCGAGACACTCGAGGTGATTCGCTCCCAGCTCCTCGGAGCACTCGTACCGCGAGAGCCCCTGTCAGGCGCTACCACCAAGCCAGTGTCGGGTGTCGACTACTGGGCTTGGGCGGTCAAGAGGGCATATTTCTTACTGAACAAGGCCGGGCTCGATCTCTCGGATCTTCAAGCGTTCAAACTAACGCTGCAAACTAGGCGTCTTCACGGAGCCACAGAGCTTGGCCCTTCCGCATCCCTCCTACCCGATCTCTTGCAGCAGCACGAAGCAGCGGTCCTGAAGTCCGGAATTGCCGAAGCGATCCATGCCTTCGCCGTCTTTCCAGCACACGATCGGCTTCGCTACCCACTCGAGCTGGCTTCCGGCCTTCACGAGCTCGATGAAATCCACGTAACTCGCTTCAGCCCCGCGGACGCGCGACGAGGATTTTGCCGAAAGGATATTCGAGACAAGTTAACCGGTGATGAATTCGGCCATTTTAGCGCCTTCCTCAAACGTTCCTGGCGCTCCAATGACATCCTGTGGGGTCGTCTGGACGGGGTCTGCCAATTGCTAGAATTGTTGGTCAACGAAACTCGTTTCGTCTCCAAAAAAGACGCTGAGCTGAGCCATTTGGATCTCGCTAAGCTGCGGAACGCCCTAGGAAAGCCGAGCGCCGCCAAGCTCGCCCTCCTGTTCCCCAACCTTGAAAAGAGAGCGGGCGGAAGCAAAGAGATTTCAGTGTTAGGCAACTGGATTGATGACGGCCCTGCCCTCAACGACCCCGATACGCGTAACAAATTCTTGAACCTCCTAACGCACGTCGCCCAACTCGATGTCCTATGCGAAGAGCTCCCAGGGGTGTTAGCCGATGCCGCTCACGATCAGTTGGAATGGAACCAATACCCCAAGGCTTCGAACTCGAAGCAGCCCGAAGCGATCCGTTTCACACCAGGCACGGCGGTGCTCGATCCTGAGCTCATCGAGGCAACTGTAAGAAGCCTCGCCAAAGGCTATGCAGAAGGCAGCAGTGCTAGCGAACTCAGCGACTACTTCACGAACAGGTACCAAATCGGTAGCGAACCCATGTCCACAATTCCACCAATCATTGTTGCGGCGCTGGCAGCACAGGCGGCGGTCATCGCTGAGCATGCACTGGTGAGCAGCGGCGAGAGAACTCGCCGATTTGTCGAAAAGAATCTCCTCTATCGCCTGATCATTCGCACGCCCTTGCGGCTTATTTCCGGCATCGCGACCACCGTCAAAAACTCCCCGAGCAGCCAACGTTCGCTGATTTTGGCCTGCATCGGATATGTGGCCCTAGCCATCGCCGTCAATATTCTTTACTCGGACGCGATCTACAGTGGCGGGGGGCTCGGGCACTCGTTCGGGCTCGTTGCGTTCGCGGGAATTCCTTTGTTCCTGGTGGCATTCCTGCTGCTTTGGATTCGAAGCTGGGCTGGCCGCATTGCAACGCTACTCTTACTAGTGTTGGTGGCGAGCACCCTATTCATCAGCAAACACACCGACTCAGCACAGAAGTCATCCAATACGACGAACCGGCGTTAGCTCTTGGTTTGACGTGCCCTTAGCGCGCAGATCGTGAGTGTCTTCGCGAGGAAAGTGAAACTAGCGGGGTGTCGCCTTCATCGCCCGGAAACACGTGGTCTACTGCCCCGGGGCATGCTCTCCGCGAGATGCGCCTCACTGAAGCCGAACGGCTGCTTGCTGGGTCGGAGTTTCAAAAACCGCCACAGCATCACTCCGACAAAGTGGCGAGTAAAGCGCGAGGGATAGGCGCAGGGGCGCGTTCCGCGCGCAGACACGTGCGGTGCCCCCGACTATCAGAGCGAGTACGACAAGGCTCCAGAAGGCGCTCGAACGATATGGGGGTTCACCCCGAGCTCGCCCCGACGCGACCCGTGACGCTTGCGCTAGCTCGAATGGTGACGTTAATCCGCATCGACGCTTGCACGCTCGCGCTGCTTGCGGCGGCGATGCACGCCATACCTTCGGCTCCAGCATCACCCACCACGCGCGGCAACTGAACTCCCACGTTCACCACAGTGCGAACGCCACCCACCAAACGGCGACCCAGCGCGATTTCGGCCTGCAAGAGCCCTGGCAAATTCGCTCGCAACGTGGCGACTAAGCGCATCGCGAGGTCGACGTTCTGCATGCCCTCCACTTGAACCTGTGCCGGGGTGCAACTTGCGTTGAAATCCGCATGGGCGCTGCAGCTCGCGTTGCACTCCGCATCTACGCTCGGCGGCCGCACGCTACCCTCGCAGTGCGGTGCTTGCCACTGGCCGTCGCACTGCACATGGCAGGTGCCGCCACAGGTACCGCTGCACGTGCCCTGGCACTGCCCCACGCAATTGCCCTGTGCGTCGTGAGCTGTGCACGTTCCCTGACACTGTCCCTGACAAGTGCCCTCACATTGGCCCGAGCACCGGCCCTGGCAGGTACCGGATAAGTACGCAGGCTCACACCGTGCGACGATCTCGCCCGGATCTATTTCGACGTTACACGCTGCGTCACAACTCGCCTTGGCACTGATATTCGCCTGACATTGTGGAGGCGTAACCTGAACTCGGATCTGGATCCCTTGACGCATGATGCCATCAATCTGCATCGCCGCTGCGTTACACGCAGACTGAGCTAAAGCCCCCGGATTGTTGCCTCGTGGCGCCAGCTGCGCTTCGGTCAAACCTAGATCGCGACCGATATTGCTGCACGCCTTTGCCGCCTGCGCTTCCATTTGCATGCTCACATGGTTGAGATCCCGAACTGCGACAAGAAAGGTGCGGATCTTCGCGTTCGCACGCGCGTTGGCCGAGATCTGTGCGCTCAACAGATTGCCCTCCCCGACGAGGTAAGGACAGGCAAGTCCCCCAAGCCCACCAAAACGCCCGCCCTGACAGCTGGGCGCACCCATCGCCACCACAGCTAATCCAAAAACCGAAAGCCAATTCCCTGTGCGCTTCATGTGCCTTCGTATACTCCGCAACTTGCGCGGAGCACACCCCGATCGCGCTTTGAGTGTCCTCCTCCTGGACTTATCAAAACTGCACGGCGCTTCGCACCTACCTCACGCCAAGCGACGATTACGTCGTTCCGCGCCAGACTTAGCCCTCACGACGACGGTGGCACACAAGCTTTGGAGTCTGTTTTTCCACCGATAAAGCTCACGTTTGAGGAGCAGTTGGCGGCGAAGCTTTCCAGGCGATTCTGATTGCACTCCAGCTTATCGACGCAAATCCGAAAGCAATAGTTCTTGCCGTCGCTGTGAGCGACGCAGGCGCTCGCCTGCGGACAATCAGTGTCCTTGGTGCAGTTTTCAATGCCGCAATAGCCACCCTTGAATTGTTGCAAACACTTTTGGACGGGCTCGTTCTGTGTTTGGGGTTGGAGACAATCTTGATCGGTGGAGCACTGCGCCCCCACGCCAAGGCGATCGGCTTCTGTACCCTGGTTGTCGTTCTCGTCGCCACAGCCAGGGAGCGACAAGGTAGCAACAAAAAGCGTGGTGCCTAAGATGCGACCTAGTAAGGACATGGGAACAAGCTACCTGCCACGGCCCCGCCGGGGTATTAAAATACAAGGACCGTCAGAAAAGCTTACCTAAACCACCGGGAAGCTTGTCTTTGAGCGCGTTCAAATCCAGCCCGAGCCACTTGGGCACCTCGTCCGCGTGCTCCTTCAAGAAAGCAATCACCTGGTTTGCCTGGTCGGGGCTCAGCCCAACTTTTTTGTGAGACCTTCGATGAGTTGTTCCATGCGCGTCGTTTAAGGTCCCGCGCCGTACCAGCTTCTACCAAACACCCAGATCAAGACTGCGCTCAACCCCAACACAACGAGCCAAAAAAGCACGACCGCGCTTGCGACAATCAGAACCAGCGCGATCGCAAGCTTGGGCCAAGCCTTCGCGCCAACCTTACGCGGCGCGGCGTGGCGCCGCAGCAGCGCGAGATTTCGCGTATTCGAGCGAAAGAAAACGTCGAATAGATCTCCAGCGAGAGGGATCACGCCAAAAGCAGTATCCAGAACCACGTTAACGAGCATGCGCGCCAGCACGCGTGACGGCACTTGGTGGTTAGCAGCGACCCAGATCGTGGCCAACGCTCCCAGGGACGCGATCCAATCGCCGATGCCAGGCGCCATAAAACCCAACACTGCGTCGAGGCCGATGCGATACTGCGCGCCGGGAATGGTGATCGCGTTTTCAGAAAGCTGCACCCAATGCTCAAGCCATAGTGGTAGCGCCACAGGCTATCCGCCCGGATTGGCACTGTCAAAGCTCCCCTTTGACTGTGTCAAAGCCTCAACTCACGGCTGCAAGCTAGCGCCCAATCGCATCGCGACATTCACGCAACGCGCGGCTCGTTGTTGGCAGATCGACGAAACGTGCGAGCTCCCTTAAATCAATTCCGGGCAGCATCGTGCTTTCAGGCATCGGCTCGCACTTCTCCCCCTGCAACTCGTAGGCCTGAATCTTTCCACGCGACCAATACCAAATCTCGGGTACTCCGAGCTTTCGGTATACGTTGAGCTTATCAATGCCACCCGAGGTCCAAACTACTTCAATGGCAAGGTGTGGCGCTTTGGGCTCCGCAACTTCACCAAAGACGTAGCACTCATCGGGTTCTGCCCCGCGCCGCTGAGCTTTGTTCTGAAGCGTCCAGGAACCAAGTGTAGAAAACTCGATGCCCTTCTCAAGGCACCAGACTTCCACCAGGCAGCCAATCATCGACTTGATCGATTCGTGCGTTTTTGATGGGCTCATGATTTCGAGCTCCCCCTGCAGATAGGTATAGCGCGGGGCTGATCCAGCGGCGCGGCGAAAGCGGCCAGTGGGAGATCTGGGAAGCGCGGCGCGGCGAATCGATTGAACTGAGATCGCTTGGGGTAAGCTTGTCCGTCGACGCAGTCTATCAAAATCCAATAGGGCCCGAGATTCCGCCATCCGTTTGACGAGCCAGCGATCGTCTGGATCAACCCTTTCCCACGAATGCCTGCAACGGAACCGCTCGCACATGCTCTGCAAGGGGGAACGTTTCAGTTCCAGGATACACGACATCCAGCCGCGTCAAGCGCAGATCTGACATCGCTGAGCGCATCGACGGAGTTAGCCGAGGCGCAGAACTCCTCTTGAATTCAAACCCGAGGCGCTGCCCAGCGCGTACGACAAGCAGGTCGAGCTCAGCGCCCGCGTGTGTTGCCCAGAAGAAGCACTGCTCTCGTCGAGCCCCAAGGTGCCGAATGACGGCGTCCATCGCAAACCCCTCCCACGAAGCTCCAACCTTGACGTGACCGTCAAGCCGGTGAGCCGTCTCGATCCCAAGGAGAACGTGCAAAATACCCGAGTCGGAAATAAAAACCTTCGGTGCCTTCACCTGACGCTTACCGATATTCTCGTGCCACGGCTGCAGCAAACGCACCACAAATGTCGCGGCACGGGTATCCAAGTAGCGGCGAACCGTGATGTCCGAAATGCCAAAAGCTCGGCCAAACTCCGACGCGTTCCAGATCTGGCCGTGGTAGTTAGCTAGCATCGTCCAAAAGCGAAGGCCCCCGAGCGCCAACTTCGCATCGGCAAGCCGCGCCTCATCGCTTGGATCTTCGAGGTCAAAACGCTGAGTCTTTCCGCGGAAGCGTGCCATCATCTCGCGCGCGAGCGTGGTCTTGCCCACCTGCCGAGGCCCGACAATGCCCACCACAGGATGGGTACGGAAAAGGCTAGTGACTCTAGCTAGATCGGTGCTGCGGAGAAGGAAAACCCCGACTCAACTTACCTTGAAAACTCGAAGCTGCACATCGAGTTTTCAAGGTAATGGAATCGCGGGTGCAGGGCTTCTTCTACCGCGAATCGATCCCCAGATTCGCCAGTTCGTCCGCCTCTGCATTTTCCGCGCGCGGCACATGCTGAAGCACGACGCGTTGGAAGCCTTGAAGCACCAGTTTCGCTTCCTTGTACAGAACTTTAAGCCCCTCATTCTTCACAGCGTAATTCCCTTTGAGCTGTTCGATCATGAGCTGCGAGTCGGCGCGCACCTCAATGACCGTGACGCCGGCCTGCTTGGCTGCTTCGGCGCCGCGAATCAGCGCCTTGTATTCGGCGACGTTGTTGGTGGTCTTGCCGATAAACTCACTGACGGTTGCTAGTACTTTCCCGTCGGCGCCCTTGATGATCGCTCCCACACCCGCCAGGCCCGGGTTGCCGCGGCACGCTCCATCGGACCAAAGGGTTGCGCTCAGCGTGGGCAGAGTGGGATCGAGCTCCGCCTGCGCCTCAAGGACAGGGCACAACTCCAGCTTGCGCGACACGTCCCTGAGCAGGCTCCGGTCGGCATCTGAAAGTGCGAGCTTCGATTCGTTCGCCAGCTTGTGAAGGAGCTGGCAGGCAAGGTCAACATCACGCTTGAGCGGGGGCACCAGGGTCTCTACCCGGGATCTGCCCTGCGCGTCGAGCAAGATTCGTTTTCTGCCCTGAAACCTGGTTGGGCGCGATCAATGCTGAGCCGCGGCACGCAAGGCGTCGGTGGCGGGCCGGATCGCACTCGCCACCGCAGCTCCCAACACGGAGGCTCGAAGCGCTGAGGCCCGCCCAGGAGCCCGCATCTCAGCGGCGGTGGTGCGCACGCTGGCTTGCCCCCGGAGCGTTGCCGCAATCGCCTGTTCCGGCATCCGGTGCAGCGTGTACTCGACCGCCGCACTGTAGACTAGCTGAGCGCCAGACCTCTTCATGGAAAGTTGCTGCACCTTGGCCGTGACGAGCACCATCGGTGAGATGTTAGCCTGTTGAGACCCCACTTCGTCGGCGAGCACCCGGACCCCCGGCAGTGCTGAGAAGCTGGCTCTAGAAACATCGCGCACAGTTTTTTCGAGCCTACTCGAAGCCGCCCGAGCACCGTTCCGAACGTGGCCGAGACGAATCAGCACATCGGGGTTCTGTTTTTTCGCGTGAGCCGTCGCGGCTAAAGTAGCAGGCCGCGGCCGGCTCCCTGAGCGAGTTGCATCCGCCGGTGCGGGCAAAAGAACGAGCCCGAGGGCCAGACCAACCACAGCTCGCAACGAACGCCGAAACAGCATCTCCATGTGTCTCTATGGTGGTCTTAATTGAGCTCGCGGGGCAACTCATTTGCGCTTGGTAAACATGCTTTCGTCGCACACCCGCAGCTCACGTACGTGGCGTGGGGCCTAGGCAGGTGGAGCGGAAAGCTACACAATCGTGCGACGTGGCTGTCTGTGGCAAATGTAGGAGCATCATCACCGATGAAGCGAGCTTTTGCCCGTTGTGCGGGGAAAAATTGCCCGATGTGGCGCCCAGCGGAAGGATCGGCAGCGGCGCTGAGTTTGCACTCGAGAATATTGGACGCGTGGTTGTAGGTGAGCGTATCGGCGAAGGTGGAATGGGTGTCGTCTACGCAGGTTCTATTCAATACAGCGCGGACGGCCCTTTCGCGGGACGCGAGAATCACAGCATCGCCATCAAGGCGCTGCACCCGCTTCTTCAAGGGAGCACCAAGGCGCGCAAGCTCTTCATCGGGGAGGCCAACGCGCTCGCGATGCTCGCACATCCCAACATCGTCAAGTTTTACGGCCTGGCCGAACACTTCGGGCAATACGCGCTGGTCATGGAGCTGGTGGAAGGTCGCCCGCTCGATCAACGCATTTTGGAGCGCACGCTCGTGCAGGCAAACAAACATGAACCCACCATCCCACTGTCCGAAGCGTGGCACTATTTTTCCCAACTGCTCGGCGCCTTGGCCTCGCTCCACGCGCTCGGGATCGTGCATCGCGACATCAAGCCGAGCAACATTTTGCTGCGCCAAGATGGCATCGTGAAGCTCACTGATTTTGGCATCGCGCGTCTCCCCGCAGATGCGGTGAGTACCACGGGCGGCCTCGCTCCCGGCACTGGCGCCTACATGGCACCCGAGCAAGTGCTCGCTCACGATCTGGATGGCAGAGCGGATCTGTACAGCGCCGCGGTCGTGCTTTACGAAATGCTGAGCGGCAAGACGCCCTTTGAGCGTCCTCAGCGCAATGAGATCTTGTTGCGCGCAGCCCAGGTTGAAGAAGTCCCACAACCCATGACGCTGCTCCTCCCCTCGCTCGCAGCACGCGCGGATCTGGTGTTCGCCCGTGCGCTCGCCAAAAATCCTAACCTCCGCTTCCCTTCCGCGCTGAAGCTGGGCGAAGCCATCGCAAAGGCCCTCGGTTTACCGCTCACGGAGGGCTGGGCGGCCCAACAAGAGCTTGCTCGAAATGCGCAATCCATCTCGCGTACCGGCCAGGTTCAGGCTGTGGGCGGCACGCCGCCGGCCGAGGCCGACGCGCTTCGAACGGCCGTCATGCGCGGATTTGGTGCCTAAGCGCTCACCGGCCTACCGGTCCGGAGACCCAGAGCCCCGGAACAGCTGGGCGCACCTCGTTGACAGGCTTCTCCTGGGCATGCGAAAGGCTGCGCGTGGCTTGCACTTCCAGCGCTTTTTTCTCGCGGTTTCGACGGTTGGGGTGGTTCTCGGGTTTGGCGGTGGTTCTGGGAACCTCAGCCGCACTCGCACAGCCGCCTTCCTCTCCTGCGCCGGAGGCTCCGAGCGAGGCCCCTACTTCAGAATCTGAACCAACCCCTGCCGCCACGACGACTCCGGGCGAGACAGATGCTGCACCGACCACCGGAGAGCCGGAAGCCCCCGTTGAAGTTGCACCGACGACACCGGAAGCGCCAGCTGCATCTGATACCCTAGCACCCCCCGTTCAAAGCACTCTCCAGCTAACACCTCCTCCCAACGAGGCCGCGCCTAGCCCTGCTGGCGTGTCGGGAACTCCGGAACAGCCCAGCGAGCCAAAGACGCGCGTCTTCGCTGAAGATTGGTGGTCCCACTCGCGCCCGCTCTTCGAGATCCACGGAAATTTCCGCGTGCGCGCAGAGCTGTTCAACAAGTTCGCGCTCAATCGACGTGACACGCCGAGTACTGCCCTTTGGCCGCAGCCCGCTGACAATTCGTATAACCCAGTCAACGGCGGCGAACCCCTCGGGCCCCTTATGAAGTGCACGCCGAACGAAGCTGGGACGGGCAGCGAAACGGATCCTAATAAGCTGGTGGGCTGCAAGAACAACACGCAGGCCGGCGCGAACCTCCGATTTAGGCTAGCCCCTGAGCTTCATATCTCAGACAACTTGCGGATTCTTTCCCAGATCGATCTGCTCGATAATATCGTGCTCGGCAGCACGCCCGACAGCTACAGCCTAGTGCCCTCGGGCTACGGCTACGCCGTGCGCGCACCCGACGGCAGCGTCGCGGGCAATGCGTCCCAATCCACCACCACCGAACCGCCCACGAGCGGTGTGAATAGCCTTTCGGATAGCATCCGCGTGAAGCGCGCCTGGGCTGAGTACGCTTCGCCCATCGGGGAGCTGCGCTTTGGGCGCATGCCCAACCAGTGGGGCCTGGGTATGGTTTACAATTCCGGTGACGGTTATGACGACGACTATCAGTCCACGGTCGACCGCATCATGGCTTCCACCCAAATCGTACCGCTCGATCTGTTGCTGGCCGCTGCTTGGGATTTTCCCGCCGAAGGCGCAACCAGTGCGTCGCTGTCGAGTTTAGGCAACCAAGCGTACGACATAGCCCAGGCTGACGATGTCAATGAATTGGTATTCATTGTCGCCAGGAAGAAGAGTGAGGAGCTTGAAGCGCTTGCGTTGACGAAGGGCGAGTTGGTTCTGAATACCGGGTTGCATCTAGCGCGGCGCACTCAACAGCTCACCAACGATCAGGCGGGTTCCGGCAACGCAGCCACTGCCGGCGTCGGCACGTGCCAGATGGGAATGACCGGTGCGGCACTCGACTGCCCACCCGGCACCTCAAGCTTTGAGCGACGTGGGCTCACGCTCTGGGTCCCTGATTTGTGGGTTCAGCTGCTGTACAAGAAGTTCCGTTTTGAACTCGAATTCGCATCTTTTTACGGCACGGTAGAGAATTCCACGAACGGCGAATCCGACTACATCAAGCCGCCCGGTGCGAAAGGCTACAAGATCCGCCAGTTCGGGCTTGCTTCCGAACTTGAACAAAAGCTCGTGGAAGATCGCTTGAAGCTTGGCTTCAACTTCGGCTGGGCCTCGGGCGACGCCGATGAAGAAGGCCTAGCACCCCCGCGCACGGGGAGCGTTTCGCAAAACGGCGACGACACATTCTCAACCTTTCGGTTCAACCAAGCGTACCGCGTGGATCTGATCCTGAACCGCAACATCCTCGGGCGCGTTCAAGGCACGTACTACTTCCGACCCTCCGTCTCGTATGATTTCATGCAGAATCCGAACGGCCAGCGCTTGGGCGGTCAGTTCGCGGCGATTTGGACGCGGGCCAGCGAGTTCTTGCAAACACCGGGTAACGCTCGCGATCTCGGTATTGAGCTCAACGGTTCACTGATGTTCCAATCCAAGGATGGCGGGCAGAACGACAAGGCCGATGAGCTCGGCGGGTTCTTCGCGATGTTGCAGTACGGTGTGCTGTTTCCCATGTCTGGGCTCGACCACCTCCCCCAAGAAAACGGTCCCGCGACCAATGCGGCCCAAGTGTTGCGTTTGCACTTAGGCGCGCTTTTCTGAGCAGATGCGCCCCGGCGCATCCGTTGGCACAGCAACTCGCCACGCTGAACAAATAGGCTTCAAGCTTCTAAATTCTGGGTCGTTCCACGCTTATGGAGCGCTAGCGTCAATGACCCAGCCCGCGAGCCAAGAAAGGCCACAAGCCGGGAGCATCCTCGGTGCCAAGTACCGACTCATTCGCGAAATCGCCGTGGGTGGGGTCAGCGTTGTGTACGAGGCGGAGCAGCTGTCCTTCAAGAAGCGCGTTGCGATTAAGGTCCTGCAGAGCCAGTTCGCCACCGACGATTTCTTGCGTGAGAGGTTCCTGGCTGAAGCGCAAGCCTCCGCAACGATCGCTCACGCTAACGTTATCGACATCTACGACCAGGGCGATTGCCCGAACGGCGCACCCTTTTTAGTGATGGAGCTGTTGTTGGGTGAAACAATCGGCGAGCTCATCGCCAAAGGACCCCGCCTTCCGGTCAGTTACACCTGTGAGCTCATGCTGCAAGCGCTCGCCGGACTCTCTGCATCCCACCGGCACGGTATCATTCATCGCGATCTAAAACCCGACAACATTGTCGTCACGCACCCCTCGCCTACTCGACCCCTGGTGAAGATTCTTGATTTTGGGCTCGCGGAAGGCGTCATCGCCTATCCCGCAAAGGAAGGGTTTGAAACCCGAACCTGGGGGACGCCTCGCTACACGGCACCGGAGCAAGTTCTTGGCGATCCAGTAGACGCTCGAACTGACCTCTTCTCTGTTGGGGTCATTCTGTACGAAATGCTCGCCGGAAGCCCCCCTCACCTAGGCGCCAATCCAACCCAGATCTTTGGCGCAATGTTCAAACAAGAACGCCTAAGTCTGCTTACTCAGAACGCCTCGGTGTCGAAAGCACTGGCAAACCTCGTGGAACGAGCACTCGCCGTTAAGCCAGAACTTCGATTTGCGAGCGCAAATGAATTTGCCATGGCCTTGGCACCGTTCGCCACGCCTTCAGGATCAAGGATCACTCTCAACTCACGGAGCAGCTCACCGAGTGTTAGCCTGCAATTCCCCTCCCGGCTGCTTCAGAAGCTTGCGTCGCTCCGGCCCCGAATCACCGATTCCCTCCTCAGATTTCCCCAAATCCCCAAAGCTCCCGGAACGCCAGGTCTGGATCTTCTCGAGGGCTACCCAAGCGATCCACCCGAAGCCCTGTCCATTGAGGTCAACGTGCCTCCCCTCTCCGACGCCAGCCTGCTCAATTCAGCGCGGGCGACCCGCGAGAGCGCAACCCGCACGATCAACCGCTCTCGCCAGCTCAATTCGGCACTGCTCGCGGCCGGAACGGGCTTTGGCGCTGGGCTTTGGCTCGCCCATCTCGCCGGGCTCATTTGATCGGACCCTGAGCCAGCGGTAAGGTAAGGATCGCATTTGTTCCATGTTGAGCCACATGGAGCGGACACACCCGTTGGTGTTGATGCCCCCCTTGCACGGGCGTGCCAGGTGAGCTGCCCTTTTCGTTCTTCGGAAGATAGTAAGCATGCTTACTATCTTGTGACTCTGAGATAGAGCTCACGCACAAGTTTGGAGCACTTGGGGATGCACAACCTGCCCTGGCGCGCTGCCGAATCCCCGCCCCTATTTGACAGCGGATCAGCTTAGGCGTACCGGGAGAGGCCTATGGCGTTCGAAGTTTCCAGCCGACAAATTGGCCCTGAAGATCCGGTCCCGTCCGCAAAGAACATCATCCTGGTCATGAGCGGCAAGGGCGGCGTGGGCAAGAGCACAGTAGCCTGCAATGTCGCCGTCGCGCTCACGCAGCTCGGAGCGAGAGTTGGCTTGTTGGACGCGGATATGTACGGCCCCAGCATCCCGACGATGTTTGGAATCAACGAACGCCCGATGACCAACGGGCAGCGCATTCAGCCGCTCGAGCGCTTCGGCGTCAAGCTCATGAGCATTGGCTTCATGCTGGATGACCCTAAGAGTGCGGTGGTTTGGCGTGGCCCCATGCTTCACAGCGCGCTCCTGCAATTCTTGAAGGATGTCGATTGGGGGCCGCTCGATTTCCTGCTGCTCGATTTACCCCCGGGAACAGGTGACATCGCGTTGACACTTTCGCAACGCGTGCAAAGCACCGGCTCCATCATTGTGACCACTCCGCAGGAGGTGGCGCTGCAGGACGTCTACAAAGCCGTCTCTATGAACGCCAAGGTGGGCATTCCGATCCTCGGAGTGGTGGAAAATGAAAGCTATTTCATCTGCGACAAGTGCGAAACACGCCACACGTTGTTCGGCGTCGGTGGGGGGCAGAAGGTCGCCGATGCCGCCAAAGCGCCACTGATCGGGCAAATTCCCCTCGAGCCCAGCGTGGGCAAGTGGGGCGATGCCGGGACACCGGTCGTTCAGGCCAGTCCCAGTTCGGCGATTGCGAAAGCCTTTATCTCCGTCGCAGAAGCGCTGATTGAACGGGTGAATCAGCACCACGCGAGCGCGGCTGACGGATTTTCGATTGACCGTAGCGGCGGAACGAATCGGCACCTGCCGATTGCGCGCTAGCGAATTGGCCGGCGGAGAGGTATGTTCCGGCGCCTTCTGACCGAGTGCTGTTGGCAGATCGACCCGCGCGCGATATAGGGCGCGCATCAAGTTCTTCAGGCGTTAAAATGACTTCAATTGAACACGTCGCCGAGCAGAATTCGGTTTCCGATTCTGCCAGTGCTGAGCCAACACCCGCGTCAACCTTAGATCTCACGGCGCCCGGGCCCAGTCAGGCCCCCGAGGGCGAAGCCCACGAAGGCGATGCCCCGGAGAGCGCTGGCGATGCCCCGGAGGGCGAGGCCGCCGAAAGCGATGCCGGTGACGGCGATGCCGCAACTGGCCCTGGGAAACGCAAACGGCGTCGCCGAAAGAAGAAGTCGGATGTGGCACCCGGCGCGCAGGCACAGGCACAAGCCCCCGCCGCGCGTGAACGTCCGCGGCATAACCAGAAAAATCCTCGTGTCATGGAGCGGCCGCCATTCGGGGTCGGTGAAGAAGTGTTCGGCAAAGTGACGGCCGTCCTCGATACCGCCATCATGGTGGATCTTGCAGGCAAGGCCCTCGCGATCTTCGACCGCTCCGAAATGGAACCGGACGATCTGGTGCCGAGCGTGGGCGATCGCCTGGTGGCTCGAATTCATCAGGACGGCGCACGCGGTGGGCTGGTCGTGCTCAGCCGCAAGCCGTTGCGCGAAGAAGAAACCAAGCCCCTCGTCGAGAAAGCTTACAAGGATGGCTCGTTCGTACACGGGCTGATCACCGGCGTGATCAAGGGCGGGGTCGAAGTAGATATTCGCGGCTTGCGAGCCTTTGCTCCAGCTTCTGGGCTTGATTTGCACCCTTCCCACGCCAACTTCGCCGGGCTCCTGGGCCAAGTATTAGATTTTAAGGTGATTCAATACGAACACCACGGTCGTGATGTAGTGGTGACGCGGCGGCCGATGTTGGAAGCAGAGGCACGCGTTCGCCGAAAAGAGGCGCTCGGAACGCTCACCGAAGGACAAGTTCTGCGTGGCGTGGTCCGCACCGTCGTCGAGTGGGGCGCCTTCGTTGCCCTTCCCTCAGCCGAGAATCTGGAAGGGCTCGTTCATGTGTCCGAAGCGAGCCATGATCCGCGCGCGCTGATGGGGGATATCCTCAAACAGGGCGATAGCTTCGATGTGAAGGTCCTGCGCGTTGATGAGCGCGGCAAGCTGTGGCTGAGCCGCAAAGCGTTGATGGCCGATCCTTGGGCTGAAGCGCGCGCCAAATACGCGGTCCGCTCGCTGCACACGGCAAAGGTCACCCACATCGAGCCGTTCGGGGTGAGCTGCTTGCTCGATTCCGATATCGAAGGCTACATCCACATCACCGATCTCTCGTTAACCCGAATTGAGACTCCAGATGCACTCGTCAAGGTTGGCGATGAAATCCCAGTCGTGGTGGTGACGTTTGACTTTGAGAATCGGCAGGTCGGCTTGCATCCCGCGCCCAAGCCCGAGCACGCCGAAGAAGCTCCCCAGAAGGTGAGCAAGAATGGCGCACTCAAGGTCGAGGTGATGAAAGGCGAGCCGGGCGGCCTCACGGTCCGCGTTCTGGGCGCCACCGGACGCTTTGCACGTGGCTTCATCCCAGCCGGCCAGACGGGCACCGCGCGTGGCACCGATCTGCGCAAGACGTTCAAAGTCGGCCAAATCCTAGACACCAAAGTGATCGATTTGGATCGGCGCGGCGAGGTCAAGCTCAGCGTCCAAGGCCTAAAAGACGACGAAGAGCGCAAGGCGACGCGCGATTATCGCCAGAAGCTCCAAGCCGAGAGCAGCTTCGGAACCTTGGGTGATTTACTCAAGAAGCGGCTAGGGCAGTCCTAAGTCCCCCGCCAGCCCCCCGCCAGCCCCCCGCCATTCACCTGGGATCTGCCAAGGATCCCACCCTAGGCGTTGTCGAAGGGTTTGTGTTCGACTATGTTCCGGCCCACGCTGAAAAATCGCGTGAAGCTTTTCTCACTCCGCCTCGCGTAGTCCGACCGCGGCTGGGTGCGAAGCAGTTGCCCGCAGCCAAGGCACGCCCGGATCAAACCCGCATGCAAGACACCACCGATCGTGAGTTGGTAGAAGCCGCCAAAGGGGGCGATAAGCAGGCCTTCGGCCAGATCGTGGCACGCCATCAACGCCGGATCTATCGGGTTGTGGTGCACATGCTGCGTAATGAAGCAGAGGCTGAAGAGGTCACTCAGGAGTGCTTCTTTCGTGCCTATGGCGCGCTCGACAGGTTCGATGGCAGGAGCGAGCCGTTTACGTGGATGTACCGAATCGCAGTGAATCTATCACTCAATATGTTGAGAGCCAGGAAGCCGCGCGGTCATGGCACAAGCCTGGATGACCCGAAGGTGGAGGGGGCACTGATTGAACGCAGGCCGTCCATGGCTGATCCAGTCGCACAAAGTGTTGACCGAGAATTGGCGTTGGCGCTTGCGGATGGGATGGCACAGCTGAGCGAAACGCTCCGGATCACTTTGATTTTGGTGGCCTTGGATGGCTTGAGTCACACCGAGGCCTCTGCCGTGCTCGGGTGCCCCGAGGGAACGGTTGCCTGGCGCGTTCACGAAGCCCGCAAGCAACTCAAGGTTTTTCTGGGCGCAAAAGGGCATGAGCTCACTGGAACACGGGGCGAACGATGACTGAGAGAAGATCTGTGATGCTGCCCGACGAGGCCGAACGTTTGCTTGCCAATTGGCCGCTGCCCGAAAAGCCTCCAGAGTTCTGGGATTCAGCTCAAGTGCGGCTGCTCGAAAGAATTGAAGCCCATCCAGCTGAACGCACGCCGGATGCGTTGCTCGAAGCCCCCTTACCCCTTGGCGATGAGGATTCCGAGAACGCCCCGGCGAGCGCTCCGCGACTCGTCGAACACGCTTCAGCCCGAGACTCAGCGCCACGGGTTTCAGTGAGATCAACAACCGCCTCCCTGCCCGACGCTACAAGCGAGGAAACAAGCCTGGTCGATTTCGCGCGATCCATTGCTCCCCGCAAGCCTCAATCCTCACAGCCCGACCTGAGCGCTCAAGAAATGCTGCTGAACGCGACCCAAGCTCGGGAGCAATCAATAGCTGTTGAAGAGCGGGAGCGAACTCAGCCACGCATGACGGCTCCCTTGCGTGACGTGTCCCGCCCGGTGCCCGTGGTTGCGGCAGCCACCAGTTCCGTTCCGGCGCCTGCCGTGAGCGGTCGAAACAGTGGGATCTTGATTGGCCTTTTAGCCGCCGCGGCGGCCTTCGCGCTCTGGTTTCATTTTCAGGGAGGCGTGGCTGACCCTGCTGCTCAACTCGCGAGAAATGAAGAAGCGGCGCACTCCGAGCTAGTGGAGCGGCCTCGTTCGGTCTCTGCCGTTCGGCCGAGCGCGCCTCCAGAAGCCCAGAAGTTTGCCCCCGAGCCAGCGGCGGAACAGCAACCTGCTGTTGCCAAAAACCTTGAAGATCGCCAAGCCGCTCCAAGGCGAGATGAACGCGCCGCGAAAGAAGATCTCAGCCTAGGC
>Ga0209490_10001733_pt1 | contig 20925 bp, 16 predicted proteins | sample MAT06_FD_187209 | JGI IMG/M metagenome (GOLD analysis project Ga0209490, IMG submission 187209) | Freshwater microbial communities from Lake Fryxell liftoff mats and glacier meltwater in Antarctica - MAT-06 (SPAdes) (version 2) | ecosystem: Environmental > Aquatic > Freshwater > Ice > Liftoff... | reverse complement strand
GTCCTGTGTCCTATGTCCTATGTCCGAGGTCCGAGGTCCGAGGTCCGAGGTCCGAGGTCCGAGGTCCGAGGTCCGAGGTCCGAGGTCCGAGGTCCGAGGTCCTCGATAGAGTGACAGAATAATGATGATTCTGAGATGTTTCATGAGAGGAGCGTTGTGCCTAATTCTTTTTCTTCGGCAGGAATATTTCAGGCATATGCAGGTTCGAAGACATAGGACATAGGACATAGGACATAGGACCTCGGACATAGGACCTCGGACATAGGACCTCGGACATAGGACATAGGACATAGGACATAGGACGTGTATTCGGATGCATTTCCGTAAAGCTTCCTAGCCTCCCGAAGAATGATGATGAATACGAAAAATCCGCATGTGTATGATGTCGTGGTCATCGGTGGCGGCCATGCGGGGATTGAAGCGGCGGCGGCGGCGGCGCGGCTGGGATGTCGCACAGCGATGGTCTCGGGAAACCTCGATACGATCGGGAAAATGAGCTGTAATCCGTCGATTGGCGGGTTGGCCAAGGGCCAGTTAGCGCGGGAGGTCGATGCGCTGGGTGGGCTCATGGGACGGGCCACCGATGCGACCGGGATCCAGTTCCGCCTCTTGGCGCGTTCGAAGGGACCAGCGTTGTGGAGCCCCCGCGCGCAATGCGACAAGGCCGCCTACGCCGCGTGGATGAAGCAGACGCTGGAGGACCTGCCCGACTTGTACCTCGTTCAGGGCGAAGCCTGGGCGCTGCCGACGGCGGCCGATGGGAGCATCACCGGCGTGCAGTTGCGCGATGGGCGAACGTTGACGGCTGCGCGCGTCGTGGTGACCACGGGTACTTTTCTGCGCGGGCTGATGCATCAGGGTGAAAGCCAAAGTGGCGGCGGCCGCATGGGCGATGCGCCGAGTCAGGGCCTGTCGGCGGCGTTTGAAAAGCTCGGCCTGCGCTTGGTCCGGCATAAGACCGGCACCCCCTGCCGTATTCACGCCGACAGCGTGGATTGGACGCAGTGCGAGGAACAACCTGGCGATGAGCCGGCACCGCAGTTTTCCTTTTTGCCTGCCGGGCCGCGCCTACCGCAGATCTCGTGCTGGAGCACGCGCACCACGCCGGCGGCGCACGCGCTGATCCGTGACAACCTTGCACGGGCGCCGATGTACAATGGGCAGATCGCCTCGATCGGGCCGCGGTATTGCCCGTCGATCGAAGACAAGGTGATGCGTTTCGCCGACAAAGAAGAACACCAGCTTTTCCTCGAACCGGAAGGGCGCACGACCAAGGAAATTTACGTCAACGGGCTGAGTACTTCCTTGCCCATCGATGTGCAGGATGGGGTGCTCGCGGCGATTCCTGCGCTCACCAACGCGCACGTGCTGCGCTATGGCTACGCGGTCGAATATGATGTTGTCGCGCCGGATCAGATGGATCACCGTTTGGCCTGTCGCACGGTTCCTGGATTATATTTCGCCGGCCAGATCAACGGCACCTCCGGCTATGAAGAAGCCGCCGCCCAGGGTCTTGTCGCCGGTGCGAATGCCGCGCTCGACCTGCTTGGCCGACCGCCGCTGATGATCTCGCGCGCCGACGGCTATGTCGGTGTGCTGATCGACGATCTGGTCACCCGCCAGCCAGATGAACCCTACCGCATGTTCACCTCACGCGCCGAACATCGCCTGCATCTGCGTGCCGATAATGCGGATCGCCGCCTGACCCCACTCGCCGCGCGCGCCGGCCTAGTCGGGGCCGAACGTAACGACCGCGTGATCGCCATGGAAAGCGCGATCACCGCCCAGCTCGCCCGGATCCCCGACCAGCTCGCGCGGCAGATCGCTGGCGAGGGCCTGGACCAGGACGCGGCCCTCGCCCTGCTTCCTGATCTCGCCGGGGCCGATCCGCGCGTCGCCGAACAGGTATGGATCAGTCTGCGTTACCATACCTATCTTGAGCGCCAGCGTGATCGCATCGCCAAGATGGAACGTCTACGCGACCTGCCCTTACCAGCAGATCTCCATCCCGAACAGTTCGCCGGCGTCAGCTTCGAAGGGCGCCAGGTGCTGGCGCGACGCAAACCACGGACCTTGGGCGAGTTGTCGGGCCTGGCAGGCATCTCGGCTACCGACATTGAAACCATCTGGGCGCATCTGCAGGCGCGCAGCGCACAGCAGTAGGCTCCGCACCACGCTGCAATGATGCGCTCGGCCGGGTTGGCGGTGGACAGACCTGCCGTTCATGCCGTACACTGCCTCGTCGACGACCTCTCCATGCTACCATGCGAACGTGAATCTGGGCGGGTGACCTTCCGCTGCATCTGCCAGAACGGCTATGTCGTCGGTCTGGGCGAGCTGCGCTCGGACCTACGGCCTGAAGATCGCGCCATCGTGCTCGACCTCGGCCAGATCACTATTCTCCGTTCAGGCGACCTGTCCCTCCTCGTAGAGCTGCAGCGGCACGCCAGGGCCACCCAACGCAGCATGGAACTGGCCGCGGTGGGCAGCGATATCCGTAAGATTTTTACCATCACCCGTCTCGACCGCCTTTTCACCCTGAGCAACTGACCCATGGACCATTCCCACCCTAGTGATTCCGGCTCGTTCCCCTGGGTCCAAGGCCGCCCCCGCAAGGATCCGCTCGGTATCGATGCCATGCCGAAGCCCGAGGTCAACGCCTGGCGCATGTTCCGCATTCTCGGCGAATTCGTCGATGGCTTCCAGACCCTCAGCGAAATGCCCAAGGCGGTGACCATTTTTGGTTCCGCGCGCACGCGACCGGACCATCCGTATTATCTCGCCGCCGAGGAAATCGCTCGCCGTTCGGTCCAGCGCGGTTTCCCGGTGATCACCGGCGGCGGACCCGGCATCATGGAAGCCGGCAATAAAGGCGCCTTTGAGGCCAATGGGCAGTCGGTCGGCCTGTCTATCCGCCTGCCGATGGAACAGCACTCCAACCCGTACGTGAACGTCAATCTCGACTTCCATTATTTCTTTGTGCGCAAGGTGATGTTTCTCAAACACACCAGCGCCGTGGTAATCATGCCCGGCGGCTTCGGCACCCTCGATGAATTGTTCGAGACCGTGACCCTGATCCAGACCAATAAGATCGCGCCGATGCCGTTGGTCCTGTATGGCAAGGCATTCTGGCAGGGCATGCTGGATTGGATTACCGCCACCATGGATGAAGAGCACCACTATATCAGTCCCGGCGACCTCAATCTGATGACCGTGGTCGACTCTGTCGACGAGGCCATGGAAGCCCTGTCCGCGGCGACCTGGGACAATTCCGGCATCGGCGACCTAGCGCCCGGCTGAGTCGCCGGCCCATTCCGGCGCTGACCCTGGCGCCCTCATCCAACCCCGTTAGATCCACTCCCATGGCCAACGGCAACGACCATCTCAAACCCGAAACTGCGCACTTCGACCCGACGGTCGAGCACGCGCAGGCTTTGTTCCGCGAGATCTGGCATGATCTGGAAGTGACCCTGGGCCGCGATGCCCTGCGCTTTCCCAAAGAGATCATCTGGCTCAATGGCGCCCCAGGATCAGGCAAGGGCACCAATACGCCGTTCATTCTGCGGGAACGCGGCATCACCGCCGGGCCCATCGTGGTTGCCGACCTGCTCAACAGCCCCGAATTCCAACGCATCAAGGACAGCGGCAATTTGGTCGGCGACCGTGAAGTCATCGGTGTGCTCCTACGGCGCCTGCTTGACCCCATCTACGTGCATGGGGTGGTCGTGGATGGATTTCCTCGCACCCAGATCCAGGTCGAATGCCTGAAATTATTTCACCAGAAGATGCTCGCCCTGCGCCGGGTCTACGCCAAGACTCCGCTTTCCATCCACTTCCCGTCGCCGGTGTTCCGCATCACCGTGCTGTATGTGGAAGAAAAGGAATCAATCGAACGCCAGCTCAAACGCGGGCGCCAAATCATCGCGCATAATCAGCGGGTACGCGATACCGGCGTTGGCGACCTGTTGGAAGAACGTGCCACCGATACCAACGAAGACGCCGCACGCAAACGCTATCGCATCTTCAAGGAAGCTGCTTTTCAGGCTCTGAACGAACTCAAACGGCATTTCCACTTTCATATTATCAACGCCCAGGGCGATCTCGGTTCGGTTGAAAAGAATATTCAAAACGAATTCCAGTATCAAAGCGCCCTGGAACTGGATCACGACACCCTGGATCTGATCAATCAGATCCCCTTGGCCAGCGACATCGTCCTCAATGCGCGCCAGAATCTGGTCAACCGCCTGGAATCCTACCAGGGCGACCACAATGACTTGTTCCGCAAAGTCCTGGATGTCATGGCGCACGAGATGATGCCGGTGATCCTCAATCACGCGATTACCGGGTTGTGCAAGATCACCACCGAAAACGACCTCTTCGCCAATCCGACCGCCATCGCCATGCTCATCGACGTGTTCAACGAGCGTGGCTTCCGCGCCACCGCCACCGTCGAAGCCCGTGACATTCCCAGCCGGATCAATCCGCACACCAACGAGATATTCTGCATCAAGCGCCCGCGCTACCGCTTCGAAATCCGCTTCCAGGGCTCGGTTATCCGCCGCGGGCATTGAGCAGCGTTCCTGCGGACCATCGGCAGGATCAGATCTGCGACGGGCATCAATGGCCCCTGAAGGACCTGCGCAACGGCTTCGGTATCTGTCGGCAATGGCGCATTCCGGGTGACGATAAAGCGGACTTCATCACCGAGGAATTCCTCCTCGGCAAATAATGCCGAGGTTCCGTGCTCAGCGCCCGCGGGCTCTTAGCACGGAGGGCAGGAAGATCAACGCAATCCAGCCATAGAGCCCCCAGGTCAGCATGCGGGCACCGGTGGACTCTTCCGCGAAAATCAACGCCAAAGCAGTCATCTGGAACAATCCCCACATGGCACAGGCCGAGACCTGAATCCGGCGATGGCGCGCCACTGCCTCTTCTAACGCTGGATACAGCACGGCGCTGGCTTGGGCGCAAATCAGTGCGATTAATAATCCGATAGCGTGGCCGGTCAGCGGATAGCTTGCCACTCCGATCAGGCCAACGCCGATCACCGCGCTGGTGCCCAGGGTCGCGCTGCGTTCGCGATCACTAAGGGCATGCCGCCCCAGCGGATGCGCGTACAGGAGCAGGTTGAAAACCGGAATTGCGGTCCAGGTCAAAAAAGCGAAGCCCAGATAAAGCCACACCACGGGTGACAACCACAGGGACCATTGCGGATAGATATCTGCCACGCGGCTGGCGAATCGATACGCAAGGTAACCGCCAAGAATCACCACCCAACGCGCTGTCGGCGACAGCGTCGCCAACCAGAACAGCCAGGCGAGGAAAATGCGATATACAAGATAACGCGCCTTGAGGGCTTCGACCAAACCCGCCCGCGCCGCCTGATCGGTCGGGTCCAGGCGCAGGGCTTCGGAAAAATGCTGGGCGGCGCGGGCGTGATCGCGCTGGCGCAAATGCATCCAACCCGCGTTGGCATGATGCTCGGCAGCGTCGGGATCGCGGCGCAGCCCTTCGGCAATGACGGATTCCGCTTCATCATGTCGGCCGAGGCGGGTTAATAAAGCGCCACGCAAATCAGTCAGACCACGATGCTCGGGATCCACCGCCAGACCCGCGTCGACCTGGGCCAGCGCCGCACTGGCCTGATCGCGCTGGGCCAGAATCGCCGCGAGCAAATGATGGTGATCTGCATCTTCGACATCTAGTCGCAGTGCTTCACGTGCGGCACGTTCGGCGTCGGCGGTGCGCTGATCCGCCAAGAGCACTTGACCGAGAACCCAGTGCGACGTCGGGTGGCTTGGGGCCAGCTGGACCGCGCGTTCGGCTTCGCGTCGCGCGTCCGCCGGCCGTTCGAGGTTGCTCCAGCACTGCGCGAGCAGGGCGTGATTGAGGGCGTCCTCTGGATTTTCGGCGAGGGCCATCTGCAAGGCCTCAGCCGCAGCCTGCCAGCGGCCAATGCCCATGAGCTGACGCGCGCGGACCGCTTGCGCCGACATTAGCGTTTGATCCCGAGGTGTTCTAACACCGCGTCATAAAGTCCGCCTTGATTGGCGTAGAGGGCATGATTGCGCGCCGAGGCAAACCATTCTTTGCAGGTCGGGCGATGCTGCTTGGCCGCCGCCAGCAGATCCTTGCTGGTCAGCGGCGCGATATCGCCAGTCTTCAAGGCTACCGATAATTTTGCCTCGACCGCCTGATCGACCACCGCCATCAGATCGGCGCCGGAAAAACCGTCGGTCTTTTTCGCGACGCCCGCCAGATCCAGATCGACCGCCGGCTTGCCGGTCAGATGCACGCGCAAGATTTCGATCCGCGCCTGCGCGTCGGGTGGGGGCACAAACAATACTCGGTCGAAACGCCCCGGACGGCGGAAGGCACTGTCGATGTGCCAGGGCGCATTGGTCGCCGCCAACACCAGTAACCCTTCGTTATCCGCCTGGGCGCCATCCATCTCGGCGAGAAATTGATTGATCACTTGGCGGCCTGCGCTTTGGCGCATGTCGCTGCGGCTGGCAGCCAGGGCATCGACCTCGTCAAAAAATAGCACACAGGGTTTATTGGCGCGCGCACTGGCGAAGATCCCGGCGAGATTACGCTCGCTGGAGCCGATCCACATATCCAGCACATCATTGATACCGATAGAAATAAAACTCGCGGAAATCTCGCCCGCTACGGCGCGGGCAAGATGGGTTTTTCCGCAGCCCGGCGGCCCGTAGAGCAGAATACCGCCGCCGATCTTCTTGCCATAGGCTTTGAACAGATCCGGGCGCTTGATGGGATGGATGATCTTCAGACGGATCGCCTCTTTCAGGTCCTCCATGCCGCCGACCTGGGAAAAATTAATTTTTGGGCGTTCGACCGGCGCGGCGCTGGCGGAATCGATTTCGGCATCGGCGCCGGCCCGCACTCGCCCATCAGCCACCGGGCTGTCGTGCTCAGCGTTCACGCCGAGCTGAGCGGCGAAATCCTGATCCGCACTGGCTGGATCACGGCGCACCGCTGCGCGGTACGCGGTGACCGCACCGGCAGCATCGCCACGGCGATGGAGGAGGCGCGCCTGCAAGATCAGCGCCGCTGCCGAGGGCTGACCGCCGTCGACCACTTCCTCAATCAGGACCAGGGCTTCGTCAAAGCGGCCTCGTCGATAAAAAACCCGGGCCAAACCCAGGCGCGCTTCGGGGTCGCCGCCATCACTGCGCAAGCACGCGCGAAATTCCGCTTCCGCCTCGTCGTCACGACCAAGACGCAGCAGCGCGTCGGCGAGATGCCGGCGCAACGGAACATTATCGGGCGAAACGGCCAGCGCGGCGCGTAGAGCTTGAATGGTGGCGTCGTCAGTCATGGGTGTTCGCACATCAGGTGCAGGGGTTGGAGTGGGGACGGGCCAGACGTATCATCGGCCTGTGGCAAGGTGATAATCACGGTCGACGCGCTAACCGTCACGTGCGGACGCACATTCGCGGGAAGCGCGGAGTAGCCCTGCTGCAAGTGCTCGGCTACCGCAGCGGCGGACGTCGAAGCTGAGGGATCAGCCAGGAGCTGTAATACTTGGCGCGCGGCGATAATCCGGGCGCCCTGGGTGCGCACGGTGATCAATCCCAGGGTTACCAGCTCCATTCCCGCCGCGGTCAGCATCTTTGATGCGGCTTCACGCCGATTGTGCACGGACTCCTGAAAGAGAATACGGTTGGCCAAAGGAGGAAGATTTTTTCTCTCTGGGTGCGAACCCACCTGAACAAAAAGCTGGGGCATGTCCACCTCGACGAGAGTCAGGGGATCGGTGGTGGGCGGGACCAATGTCTGAACTAGGCTCATCTTGGCATTGAGCATGCGCAAGGTACTGTTGATATCCGGTGGATAATTGACCCGTAAAGTCGAAAGAACACCTTCGCTTAAGGACCCGCTGCGGATGCCATTATCACCATCGATGGTCATGCGCAGCATGAACAAACGAGTATAATACAAAAATTGCGCGTCGATGTCGGCAATAGGCACGGCTAATAAATTTTCCGCTTCTCTGCTCCGCCAGTTCGCCCCATTCCGGGTTTCGGCGATCATCTGGGCTCCGCTCCACAAGCCATCCGCCTGCAAGGATACGGCCAATGCCAAACCGAACACATCATCCGACCCAGTGGCGAGGCGGCCCAGGCGAACCAGGGCTAAGCTATCGTCGAAGGCTGGGGAAATTGCGCCCGCATTCCGCTGCTCCTGCATGCTCGCCCACAGCGCCGAGCCCATCGCCTGCATGATCAACAGGTGGCTTACCGACCCGACGGGGAGCATGCTTTCCGCGGCCTCCTGCGTGTAACTGGTAAGCGCAAGCGCAATACGCTGCGGTCCATCCGCGCCAGCTATCGCCCGGGCAAACGATAGCGCATGGGCCCGCGTTTGCGCATCATCCCCAGGAAGCGCGTCCCGGTAGTCGCCGGCAAGCCGATCCATGATCCGTTTCCCGGCCCTCCACTGTCGGGCCGCAGCTGGGACCACGATTTCGAGATCGTCCTTATGAAGGACGTAGAGCTGTAAGTAACGTCCGGTTTGCATTTTCAATGCGGCGAGGCGATCAAACCGCTCAGCATCGACAATCGCCGCATAATTCGGCCTGCCCTCAACGATAACCACATTCGGTTCCCAGGTCGTCTCCGGCCCCGGCACCAATTCCGGCATCGGTACGGGCAGCCAGCCGGGAATGGGATCGCTGAAGATGAGCCATAAACCCGCCATCATCAGGACGCTGCTACCGTGATCACGCCAAAAAGGCATAAGCAGCTTGTAGCACCACCTGATCGACAGGGAAACCCCCGCTGGAGTCGAAGAACACATCGGCGTCGCAATCCCCGTATTCCCGAGATCCCTCTGCATTGAGGCGCATCGTGCCCCTGACCTCAGAGTATGGATGTGCCGGCGGACCCTGGCGTGGCCGGACTAACGCCGCTACCCTGTCGGCATGGATGCAGAACGCCGCCGCCTGATCGAAGAACGTGAACGCAGCGCGGACTGGAAGCGCTGGGGACCCTATCTCGCTGATCGCCAGTGGGGGACTGTGCGTGAGGATTATTCCGCGAGCGGCGATTGTTGGAACAGCTTCCCGCATGACCATGCCCGTTCCCGCGCCTATCGCTGGGGTGAAGACGGCCTCTTCGGATTTACTGACCGCGGCTGCCGCCTATGCATCGCCCCGGCGTTGTGGAATGGCGTCGATCCCATTTTGAAAGAGCGGCTTTTCGGTCTGACCAACGGCGAAGGCAATCACGGCGAGGACGTCAAAGAGATCTACCATCATCTCGACGCCACCCCCACCGCGTCGTACGCCAAGGCCTTGTATCGGTATCCGATTTCTGCCTATCCGTACGCTGACCTGGTTGCAGAGAATAACCGGCGTGGGGTCAGCGACGACGAATATGAACTTGCCGATACGAATTGCTTGAGCGCCGGTCATACGGAAATGGTTGTCGAGTACGCCAAGGCGGCGCCGGAGGACATTCTCCAGCAGATCACCGTCACCAATCGCAGCGACAAACCGACCACGGTTCACGTGCTGCTGCAAGTGTGGTTCCGCAATACCTGGATCTGGGGCTGCCGACATGAAGGCTGTACCCTGAAGCCGCAGATGTCCTTAGATGATGGCGTGCTGCACGCCACGCATGAAAGCCTGGGCGATCTGCGCATCGCCGTCGACGGTGATCCCGAATGGTTGTTTACGGAGAATGAAACCAATACTGAACGTCTGTACGGCCACGCCAGTTATACACCGTACACCAAGGACGCCTTTCACCGACGCATTGTCGGCGGTGATTCCGCGGCGGTGTCGCCGCTGCCACGGGGGACGAAGGCTGCTGCGTGGTTCCGCTGCGAATTGGCGCCCGGCGCATCGCGGAGCCTGCGCCTGCGTCTGCGCCCAGCCACCGCTACGGGCGCCTGGTTCGGCCCTACTTTTACCGAACACCTCGCCACAGCCCGTGCCGAAGCTGATACCTTTTATCGCCCGTTATTACAAGGCGAGCCCGCCACGGACGCGGTCCAACGCCAAGCCTATGCGGGGATGATATGGACCAAAAAATTCTATCATCTTGTCCAGCAGGACTGGCAATGTGGCGACCCTGACATGCCACCACCCGAGCGCAGTAGCAAACAGGCGCGCAACCGTGACTGGGGGCATCTCTTTGCCCGTGACGTGCTGTCGATGCCGGATGGCTGGGAATATCCGTGGTTTGCTGCCTGGGATCTTGCCTTTCATTGCATCCCCCTGGCCCGTATCGATCCCGACTTCGCCAAACAGCAATTGGAATTATTGCTCCGCGAATGGTATATGCACCCCAACGGACAGATCCCGGCCTATGAATTCGCCTTCGGCGACGTGAATCCGCCGGTGCATGCGTGGGCAGCCTGGCGCGTCTATCGCATCGGGGTCCTGGCCGGCGATCCAGACGTGGGTTTCCTGGAGCGGGTCTTTCAGAAATTGCTGCTGAATTTCACCTGGTGGGTCAATCGCAAGGACGTGCTCGGTCGCCATGTCTTCAGCGGCGGCTTTTTAGGGCTGGACAATATCGGCGTTTTCGACCGCTCCAAACCGCTGCCCGGCGGCAGCCAGCTGGTTCAGGCCGACGGCACTGCGTGGATGGCGTTCTACGCCGCACGCATGTTGGCCATCGCCCTGGAGTTGGCGCGCTACAATCCGAGCTATGAGGATATCGCGTCGAAATTCTTTGAACACTTCGTTCACATCGCCGATGCCTTGAATCACCTCGGCGGGAAAGGCCTGTGGGAAGAGGACGATGGTTTCTATTACGACCGTCTAATCGTTGACCGCGACATCATTCCTCTGCGCGTCCGCTCCATGGTCGGGATCATTCCGCTCTTCGGTGCGATTGTCGTCCGTCAAGAGCACCTCGAACGATTCCCCGCCTTTGCCAAGCGCTTGGCCTGGTTCGAGCGCAATCGCGACGATCTTGCCCGGCGCATCTCGTGGCTGGAAAAAGGCGGGCCCAAGGGCGGCTTGCGCCTGCTGGCTATTCCCTCCCGCGAACGCTTGGAACGGGTTCTGCAGCGGGTCTTCGATGAGGCCGAATTCCTGGCCCCGCATGGCATTCGCTCCCTGTCCAAATTCCACGAAGACCAGCCTTACACCCTGCATCTCGCCAACGAACATTATTCAGTCGGATATGAACCAGGCGAATCGCGCAGCAATCTGTTTGGCGGGAATTCCAATTGGCGTGGCCCGGTATGGTTTCCGGTCAATCATCTGCTGATCGAGTCTCTGCGCGAATATCACGAATTCTATGGCGACAGCCTGACTGTCGAATTGCCGCGCGGCAGCGGCCATCGCGTGCATCTGGGCGCGGCTGCGGATGAAATCGGCAGGCGCCTAGCCAGCCTGTTTATGCCTGATGCCAACGGACGCATGCCGTGCCATGGCAGCGATCCGCGCTGGCACCAGGATGCCAACTGGCAGGGACTGCCGCTGTTCTACGAATATTTCCACGGCGATACCGGCCAAGGATTAGGCGCCAGCCATCAGACCGGGTGGACGGCGCTGGTGAGCGAATATCTCGGCCCCGTGGCTGGGAAAACGGATACCCACTCCAATCTATGAGCAGGGCGCTGAGGGAATGTCATTCCGGGAAGGCGGGCCCACTCCGTGGGCACAGAACCCACACACCCTTGGAATTGCCACTGCACACCCCATCCCGCTCCCCACCGGGCAACGCAGCCTGCATGGTGCCTCCTACGCGAGTATTGCTGCGGGGCATCCACTCCGGCTGGAAATGCCCGCTGCCATCGCAGCCCCATGCCTGCTCATCCTCGTCCCGGCGGTAGATGGCCGTGAATGCCTCGAGGTGCGCCTGACCGACGCCGAGGGCATGGAAGTGACCCTCGCTCCCATCGCGTATCCCACCGTGGGTGAGCGCCTGATGATCACGTTGCCGCGCTGCCCCCCGGTGCTGTCGGCAGAACTGATCGGACCCGGTGCGCTCCATATCCGTCTCGAACCCGGCGTCGCGCCGCACCTGCTGCCAACGAATGCGGTACCACGCTCCGAGGCGAACCGCATGGCAGCCCTTTCTGCCCATCTGACCGGAGCGGGAGCCGATGCATTATGGGGCTGGATGTCCGGATGTGTGTTTGATGCCCTTGATGCCTGGGCAGTGCGAAATAGCCGCTGGGCGACCGTACTTGGTGAACATCTGGACCGTTATTTAGTCGACGGCCATCTGGTGTATGAAAATCCGCGCTCAGTCATCGCCGATGATCGCATTACTGGTATCGAAAGTATTTTGCCGTTCGCGGCGGTCGCGCGCCACCGCCCCGGTCACCCCTGCTTGGAATTATTGCGCCGCTTTGCTTCCGCAGAGCAGAATAAACACGGCGCCATCATCGACGGGCAGACCGTCAGTGCCGAAGGAAACTATACGGTCGCCTGGCCGCTCCTGCGTCTGGCTGCCCACGATGGCAATCCCGCCTTGCAGGAACTGGCGTGGACGCAATTGCGGGTGCGGCGCGATGCGCTGTGGGGTTCGGGTGCCCTCCATCTGCGAGCCAGTCCCGGCGGCTTCACCTATCGTGGCTGGTCGCGGGGGGTGGCCTGGTATCTATTGGGTTTGGTGCGCTGTTTGGCCGAGGTGCCGCCTGCGCAACGCCCACCTGACCTCGTCCAGGAAGTCGGACGGGCCCCGACCTGGGCAGCCAGTCACCAGCGCAGCGACGGCTTATGGGCAAACTTTCTCGAGGAGCCGGAGTTAGATGCCGATACCAGCGGTTCTGCGGGCATTGCCGCCATGTTTGCCCTGGCTGCTGCTGCGGGGCTTCCCGGTGGTGACCGCGAGCGGGCCCAGCGCTGCTGGGTGGCCCTGGCCGAGCGCGTCGATGCCTCTGGCTACCCGATCGGGGTGGCCCCGAACAATAAAGCCCAAGGCGGGGAAGACTTGCAACGCCAGCCAGGACGGTCGAGCACCCCCTTTGGCTTGGGGCTGGTCGCTCAACTCGCAGCCCAGCTTGAGCTAACCGATTAGAGAGACGCATTTGCGCGACGGACCGGCATGGGGTACCCTACCCCTGTGACCATCACCGCCAGCCTGCCCAAACCCGTGCTCGATGAGCTGACCACGTTGCTCAAGGAGCACCGGCTTGAACTACCCGTGCTCCCGGATGTCGCGGGACAAGTGGTCACCCTGTGTGGTCAGGAAACGTGTGATGCGAAGCAGTTGGCCGGTTTGATCACTCGCGATCAGGGCATGGCCGGCAACCTGATGCGCTTGGTCAATTCACCACTCTACGCCCCGCCAACACCGCTGGTGTCGCTGCAACAGGCCATCGCCCGTCTGGGCATCAAGCGCATCCGTGAAATTGCTTTAATCATCGCCTGTGAAGCCAAGGTCTTTCGCGTGCCCGGCCATGAGGCCTGGGTCAGCCAACAATTCCGCCATGCTTTGGCGGCGGCATCGTTCGCGCAAGAGATCGCCCGCAGTAAACGCTGGAATGTCGAAGAGGCTTTTCTCTGCGGCCTGCTGCATGACGTTGGTCGCCCAGTACTGCTGCAAGCACTGATCGATATCCACGCCCGCCATGGCTGTACCGTCGACATGCCCGCACTCGACCACGCCATCGACCGCCTGCATGCCTACGTCGGCAGTCAATTAGTCACCGCCTGGACCCTGCCTGCCCGCCTGTCGGAAACCATCCATCACCACCATCATCCCGAAGCCGCCGAGGCCACCCGCGAACCCGCGACGCTCACCGCCTTCGCCGATGACTGCGCGCACTGGCTGCTCGGCGCTGACGCCCCCGGCAGCCGCCCGATAGACCGTGAAACTATCCTGTCCCACCCCGCTCTCGGTGCGTTGAATCTCTACGCCGAAGACGTCGACATGGTCTTAGCCAAAGCCGACGACATTCGCGCGATGATTGCGGCCGTGGTTTCTTAGTATTGCCACTGTCTGGGATTGCCTCTGTCCTAGGTCCTGGGTCCTAGGTCCTAGGTCCTAGGTCCTCGATTGATAATGAGGACACTCCGTGCCTGAGATTGCCTTTCTTAATCAATTCACTGCTCTTTCTTGCACCCACTCCAGCACACTCGACCTCGGACCTCGGACCTCGGACCTCGGACCTCGGACCTAGGACCTAGGACGGTGGCCTTGCACTATCAATGAGGAAAAAGCGGAACCCCCATGCAAAACTTCGACGTGATCATCATTGGCGGTGGCCCAGCCGGACATAGTGCGGCGTTGACGGCGGCGTCCGCGGATAAGCGGGCGTTGTTGATTGAGCGCGAGCATGCGGTGGGTGGGGCGTGCGTGTCGCACGGGACCATTCCCTCGAAAACGCTGCGCGAAACCGCGGCGTCGTTGATGTCCTTTCCGCACCGCACCGGCGGGGTATTTAAAGTCGCCATGCGCGACGATCTGCAGCTCGAAAGCCTGATGGCGCGTAAAGAAGCCGTCATTCGTGCGCATCAGGCGACTATGGGCCGCGAATTAACCGAACTGGGCGTCGAACGCTGGCATGGGCGGGCGCGATTTCTCGATGCTCATCGCATCAGTGTCGAAGGGGTCGACCGGCAAGTGCGCGAGGTCACTGCGCCAGTGATATGCATCGCCACCGGATCGCGTCCGCGCAATCCACCCGGCATCGACGTGGACCATACCAATATTCTCGACAGTGACTCATTTTTATCGTTGACCTATTTGCCGAAAACCTTGGCGGTGCTGGGTGCCGGGGTGATCGCCAGCGAATACGCCAGCGTTTTTGCGACCTTGGGCGTGCAGGTAACGATGATCGATCGCGGCGACCGCCCATTGGGATTTTTGGATCGCACCCTGACCGACTGTTTCGTGAAAGGGTTTACGGCAGCAGGCGGCACCTATCGCAGCGGTCTGAAACCGATCACCGCAACGTTCGACGGCGTCTGCGGGGTCGAGGTGCGCTGCGAAGATGGCACCATAATCGAAGCAGAAAAAGTTTTATGTGCCCTGGGTCGCCTGGCCAATCTCGAGGGTTTAGGGCTCGAGCACGCCGGCCTCAAGGCCACTGATCGCGGCCTGCTCACCGTCGATGAGCATTATCAAACGGCAGTACCGGGAGTCTACGCCATTGGCGATGTGATCGGGCCGCCCTCACTGGCTTCGGCTGCGCTCGATCAGGGCCGCCGCGCCATCGCCCACGCCCTAGAGCTGGGTGCGGGGAATCCACCCGAAACCACTCCGATGGGCATTTATACCATTCCCGAATTGGCGGCCGTCGGTCTCACCGAAGAACAGGCCCAGAAAACCCACGGCAGGTGCCGAACCGCCATTGCTTCCTTTGCCGACTTGGCGCGGGGCCAGATCGCGGCGAATCAAGATGGCTTATTAAAATTGGTGACCGATGGTGACGGCAGGAATATTCTTGGCGTTCACGTTGCCGGTGAGGGCGCCGCCGAACTGGTCCATCTGGGCCAGATGGCCCTGCTCGCCGGGTGGACCGTGGATCAATTGGTGGCAACCACCTTTAATTTCCCCACCCACGCCGAAGCCTATCGCATCGCTGCCATCGCCATCATGCATCAGCGGCGTCACGCAAAGTAGAAGCGGGCTCACCAGCGGCCCACCCAGGACGGGCAATGCGCCCTGCGCGTTATCGGGGCAATGGCTGGGCGCTGGTGATGGGGGCTGGCACATTCGGCAGAACCACCGGATTGCGCGTAGAAATCACTTGGCCAATCATAAACGCACAGATGCGATCCTCGACGGTATCGGACACATCAATGTGATTCCCCTGCGGAACCGCAATAAAGGTCGCGCCGCCCGCAGCGGCGACCTGTTCCCCCATGGCAAAGGGAATAACCGCATCGCGCTGACCGTGCACCACCAGAATCGGCACGTCTTTTTTGCGCAGAGCGCGCACCGCGGCAACATTATCAAAACGGTGCACCAATAATTCACATAACGGCCAGCCGACGCGCCCCCGTGCCATCGCCAGCATGCTGGTAAAGGGTGCGATCAAGACGACTCGCTGGGCCCCATGCGCTTGGGCATATTGCAAGGCCGCTGCCGCGCCCAACGAATGTCCGTATACCGATACTTTATCCGCTAGGGTGGGATCCTCGACGTGGCGGGCCAGGGCTGCGACCGCGCCGGTGGTACTGGCAAGAATACTCACCGGGTTCGGTTTCCCCTCGCACAGCCCGTAGCCGGGATAATCGACCAACAGGGCCCCAGCGTGGGGATCCGGCAACTCGCTGCTAAAATTACGCCACGTCAAAGCCCGGTCCGCATTGCCCACGCAAAACATCCACACCGCGGTGGGTTTGCCACCGGCCCGCGGTGGCACATAAAAGGCCACCTGCTTGCCCGCATCCGTCGAAAAGTGAAGCGTCTCCAAGCGCTGCGCATCCGGCGGCGGAATCTCATCCGCAGCGTAGCCAGATGGGAGGTAGATCATGCGTCCTTGGTAGAACCACAACCACACCGGCACGATTGCCACCACAAGCGCCAGCGCGAGCCACATGCCTTTTCGTATACCCAGAATGCGCATTAAAGCAATCGTTAGTTAACTTAAAGTTGAGTCAAGGTGGGCCGGCGCGGAATACGTCCGCCCGGGCACCTGGGGATGCAGCTCGTTCGGAAGATCTTATGGCAAGCCCGCGAGCTGATCCACCCAGGCTAGACTTGCACGGGCCCAAACCCCAGGAATTGCCTGATAGCCGTCTTTAACTACGATCCCCTGCCCAACGGAACTCATCGCCACCTGTACCAGGGCACGTTGGGCGGAGCTCAGTCCACCCCCTGCGGTAAAGGGAAGCCGCAGCCATATTATCCGCCGCAACGAATAGCTCCCGTTTTCGATCGCTGCGGCCGTAGGCGCTACCCCAACCGGATTCACTGCAGGATCAGCGACAACCGCAAGCATTTTGACGGATGTGTTCTGAGAGGAAAAACCGGCGCCGACACAGGCGATCGCCGCCGGGTCTTCGCCAACCGCAGCCAGAATCCGTGACGTTCCCGGCGCAGTCACCACGCCAGCAGCGTACATATCTTTGCCTAACACCGATCGCCGAAAAAAGATGCCCGTTCCGGTGGTCATCTCCCGCGCCCACGCAACCGGAACCGCGTCTTGCAGCGGGCCGCGCACGCCGAGGTCACCCCAGGTCAGGATCGGCGGATGACCCGCGCGCCGTTCCTTGCCATACAAGGCATCGATCTGGGCAAGCGTCAGTTGTGCCAGCGGATTATCCCGGTGCACAACGACCGCCAACGCATCAAGGACGATGGGGATTTCCAACAGCCGCAGCGTGGGCATCTCCTGCGCGAGCTGCGCTAATTCTGCGGCGCTGACAGGGAATTCCGCCGTCCAACCCACCTGCCCAATCCCATACCCATCGACCAGTTGGGCCATGGTCGGCGGCCACATCTCTTGGTCGCGTCCCGCATCGATGAGAATGGAAATATCTGGCGCCCGCACGTTCAACTCTTCAGCCCAAAAAGTAAAAATATTGGCCAGGGCCATAGGCGGATGGAGGTATAGCTTGACCGCAGGATTTTCGATGGACTCGGGAATGTCAGCCAATTCCACGACTGGTGCCAAATCCAGGGATGGTCGCACCACCTGCGGCGGGACCTCCGCCGACGGAAGCATGGGCGAGGTCAGCACGATGAGGGAGAACCCGCAGAAAACAGTTAAGATCCGCATGTCCCCAGAGTAATCAGAGAACGCATCAGCCAAGCGTTATGTAGACGCACAAGCTCAATGTACATGCTCCCAGGATCTTCACGATTTACCCGGCGGCAGTGGGTTACCGTCTTTTTTGTACGCCGGAGGCGCGTAAATATTCAGAGTCCGCAAAGGCTCGTTACCTGTATTGCATACTTCATGGCTATCACCGTGTTCGATGAGCATGATCGTGCCCGCGCTGAGTGGATAGCGTTTGCGATTCACCACCGCCTCGCCTTCGCCGCTGACGATGAACAACCACTGATCGGCTCCCTTATGGCGGTTGTGCGGGCCGCCTGCTGATTTCCCAGGCCGCAGAACCATTTCTGCGGCCTGCGCGCGTTCGTTGCCGATGGCGACGCGAAAACCGAGACCAAAGCGGAGATGTTTACGTTTCATCTGCGATTCTTTCCAGTGGGGTCGGCTCATGCGCGTCTCTGCGTGCGGAGGCACGCACGCACGGCTCAATTGGCTTGGACCACCTCAGTCAGACGAGCGCCTTTTTCCTCGGCGTACCGTTGGCCTAGCTCTTTCAGCTCCTCAACAGACAACGCTTTGCGCAGTTCGGCGAAGATACCGCCGGCACTTTCCTCTTCCCCGACATGGTGGCGGATGTCCTCGGCCAACACGGTGACGCGGGCCTTCCAACGATCGTCGTCCGGATCGGTCGCAGCGATCTCTGAGAGCAGGTGTTTGATCTGAGCGTGTTCGGCTTCCGCTTCGAGCGCATCGCCGCGCGAGGACTTCCGGGCTTCCAGAACCGGATAGATGGCGGTCTCTTCAAAGCGCCAGTTCATTTTTTATTTCAGCGAAAAGGTCGGCGCGTTTGGTCGCCTTCCGGGCTGCAATCGCATCCTTCAACAGACTGGCGACATGTTTATGATCCGCTTTGAGAAGGGTGATGATGGATGAGGATGTCATGATTATTGCTTTCGGGAAAGGGGAAGGTGATCGGAAGCTGATCGGAAGCTAATCGGAAGCTGATCGGAAGCTGATCGGAAGCTGATGGCATGGTGGGGCAGGTGAGTTGGGGTCGTGTCAGCTCAGCTGGAAACGCAACGCGGCGGTGAGGCGATGGAGAGCGCAAATCCCATTGTTTAATGGCTCCACGTGAGCCGAATTCTTACCCAACGGAATTGAGGATAGCGATGGGTATGCCAATATGAGGTTATCCGAAGCGACTCCCCAAGGGCGAGCTCGGGGATAGCCGCTTATTCTTGAGCGGAGGGCACCGCCGTTAGCCGTTTCGACTCCTCCGCGCTGCGCTGACCCATCGCCACACTGGCCCGGCATTCGCCCGCCATGGGGAAAGGCTAGCGAAGGATGCAGATTGCAGGGGTGTGCATGCCGCTTATTTGCAGGGTGCAGGCACGGAATCAGGAGCGGGCGCAGAACTCCCGTCCGCATCGCGCGTGGTCGGACTCGGCGCAGCGGCAACTCCAGCGTGATCCGCACCCGTGGCCGCCACGTCTTCCCCGATGATGCGCGCTCCGCGCGAGCTGCTGAAATAATACCATACCCACTGCACGAAAACAAGAATTCGGCTTTCGGCCCGAACCAGCTTCATCAGATGCAGGACCAACCACATCAGCCACGCCAAGCGCCCGTGTAGGCGCCATTTTCCAACTTCGGCAACGGCCCGACGTTTACCGATAGTGGCCATGTCGCCCTTGGAGCGATAGGTGAACGCGGGATGGGTTTTTCCACGGAGGCGAGCGCGAATCAGCTCGCCGACGTAGCGGCCTTGCTGCATGGCCACCTGAGCGACGCCTGGTACCGGCGTGCCATCCTGGGTGAATTCCGCCAGATCGCCGATGACCAGAATGTGCGGATTATCGGGTACCGCACAGTGATCGTCGACTGCAAGTCGGCCTCCACGTGCCAATGCAATTCCCAAACTACTGCCAACCAGGCCCCCGACCGCGGATGCCCGCACGCCAGCGCCCCAGAATATGGTGCGGGATTCCAGCCGGCGGGTCACGCCGTCGCAGGTCAATTCCGCCCCCTGCGCATCGAGGGCGGTAACCCGCGTATGCAGGGCGAGCTCAACGCCCAGTTCCTCCAAGGCGCGCTGGGCATGGGTCGAGGATTCCGTGGATAATTGCCCGATCACGCGGTCATCCGCTTCGACCAGGACGATGCGTGCATCTTCTGGTTGGATCCCGCGGAATTCACCGCGCAGGGTCTGACGCGCAATTTCCGCCATGGCCCCCGCCATTTCAACGCTGGTCGGACCGCCGCCAACAATCATGAAGGTCATCCACGCTGAGCGGGCGGCAGCATCCGTGGTGTTTTCAGCTTCTTCAAACGCCCGGAAAATCTTTGAGCGGATAAGCTCGGCGTCTTCAATGGTCTTCAGGCCCGGCGCGATGGCCGCCCATTCCGGATGGCCGAAATAATGCGGACGCGAGCCCGCGGCGAGGATCAGGGTATCGTAGCCCAGACGCCTGTCCTCCAGGACCACTTCGCGCGTCTGCGGATCCAAGCCGATCATGGTGCCCAGGCGCACGTCCACGTTGCGGTGCCGTTCGAGGATATGACGCAAGGGGGTGGTGATGTTCGCGGTGGCCAAGCCACCGGTGGCGACCTGATACAGCAAGGGCTGAAAGAGATGAAAATTCCGCTTATCGATCAGGATAACGTCCACGTCACTTCCCGCCTTGGCGACCGTGCGTGCAGCTTCAAGCCCGCCGAAGCCGCCGCCGATGATCACTACCCGATGCGCCATGCGAAACCTCCTGGATTCGACGGTGTGTAGCATGTTCCATGCCAGAGGCCCGTTGGCACACCTGACGCTCACGCCCTAGACGTTCTCGTTTTTTCAACCTCTCCAAACTTTCCTTCACTGGAGTCCTCATGTTGTCCCCCCGCCATTCCATCCTCGGTTCTGTGACCCTGTGCCTGACCGGCCTCTGCTTGTTTTCTGGCTGTGGCGAAAGCTCGGGCCGCTATCCGAATGAAGATCCGCAGACTAAGGCGCGTATTGATGCGATTCATCGCGAGGCCGAGATCGAAATGGACCAAGCGAAAAATGAGCTCGCCAAAACCGAACAGAATCTCGATTTCCGCGCCAAGCAGGCCAAGGATAAGTCTGAACGCGAACGCGCCAAGGCCGATCTTGAACATGATAAAACCGTGCAGCCGTGGCGGGCTCAGATTGACAACGCACAAAAGAGTGCCGCCAATGATCGGGCCCGGGTCAAAGCCGATGCGGATGCGATGCTCAAGAATGGCGGCAAT